>Ga0315546_1000038_pt1 | contig 91983 bp, 83 predicted proteins | sample SalMarSW160170MG_FD_203833 | JGI IMG/M metagenome (GOLD analysis project Ga0315546, IMG submission 203833) | Salt marsh sediment microbial communities from the Plum Island Ecosystem LTER, Massachusetts, United States - Salt Marsh Sediment SW1601-170 ...
GCAGGCAACCTTTCAGATTCCACCTCACGATGGACACCCTTGTCTTAAGCTAATGGTTGGCACTATCAACCCCCATATCGGACTTTCACCGACAAGTAATCACCCATGCTGGGCGCACTAAAAAAAGCAGGAGGTCAAGACCTCCTGCTTTTAATCATTTACACTAACTAAATTTAAAATCAATTGTATTAAAAATTCTTATTATCCACCTGCAATTGAATGGATTACCTGAACATCATCATTGTCCATAATCGAAGTATCTTTGTATTTTTCCTTGGGGATATATTTACTGTTGACCTTTACCATTATTAAAGGAAAGGAATATTTACATTTTTTCAGCAGAAGATCAACGGTTAAATTCTCTTCCCATTCTCTATCTCTTCCGTTTACTTTAATCATGACCGATATTCTTTCACCAACTCTACCACTTCTGGAAAATCTATCTTTAATTTTTTAATCCTTTCTAAAGTAGGCACACCGTTAGAATCCCATCCTCGGCGATTGTAAACTGCGTCGCAAAGTTTCTGATATTGTTCTTCCCGGTAATCTCTCAGAGCTTTTACTTTCTCTTCAGTTGTTTTGTTTTTGATATTGAATTTAAGTATTTCTTTTAGTTGTTGGTCGTAAAGTTCTTTGCGCGATTCGTATTCTTCGGCTGTTACCGGTCCTACAGCTCGATAGGGAATTATGTCATGTTCACGTGTTCCAAAACCCATCTTCAAATTAAATATTCTCTGAAGGTTATGAACTCTTTCAGACTGTAAAATTAGTTCTTCAGGACTAATACGTTTACCGGTAACTCCCTCAAAAAGCCAGCAATAATTTTCTACATGTTCTGGAACTTTTGCGGCCTCCATTCCATGATATTTCTGTTTGTTGTCTTCTGGTTCAATATCATTCCAGGGCAATTTGCAAAGACCCACCAGTGAAAACCAGGTACGGAATAAAGAAAAATAACGTATGGCAGCTGCCTTGTCTTCAAAAGTAGGAATCTGGTTATTGACCTGGTCCATAAAGATAAGCCAGTTTTCATCGTGTTGAGGACCTTTATTGGCCATACCATACCCTCCCTGCTGGGCTAAAGATTCCTTGGTGACATACTCGGAAAATTCCATTCCTTTACATTCCATGCCGATATCCTGTAAAAATTCAGCATCTGCACCATATTTTTCTACCAATATTTTCTTTATCTGTCGAATTCCTAACCCGGCAATTTTACCAAATCCTTTCCCTTCTGCCATCTGGTGAATCAATTCTAAAGCTGCTTTTGCATTTCCAAAATTAAGTTCTAACCCCTCAGTAATTTCTTTATTTATAATATTATTTTCGTAACACTCCATAAGAAAAGCCATAGTGGTACTGACTCCGATAGTATCCATCCCATAATTATCACAATAAAAATTTGCTTCTAAGATAAAATCAGGGTCGAAACATCCGCAATTTCCTCCAAATCCGGCAGTAGTTTCATACTCCGGTCCATCCACCAGAACTTTTTCTCCTATTAAAGGTCCTGTAGTTAATTCAAACCCATCTACTGCATGAGAACAACGCATAGCGCAACCCACCCAACAGGAATCACCTGCTTGATTCTGAGTTAGGCGCTGATGCCACACTTTGGAATCTATTTTAATAGCATCTGGATGTGAACCAAATTTACAATTATGGACGGGCAGGCAATTATAATTCTGCATATGGTCTATTAAATTAACCGTCCCTATCTCTCGCATTCCGCACTGCATATGATCTAATTCCAATATTTCTTTAGTTAATCTTCGTCCGGCCTTTGTAATAAGCTCGGGATAAGCTGCATTATTAGAGCCCGCGTTTACCCCAGTATATTTAGTAACGATTGCCAAAATATTCTTCTCCCGGAAGACACTACCCGTTCCTCCACGCCCCGCTTGTTTAATCCGAACTTTCCTACGGCGCACATCATACCAGGTGACATTTAAAATTCCTAAATTGGTATTTTCTGCTCCCCTTCCGGAGGAAACAATGCTAAGATTTCTTTTATCTTTTTCATCATCAGCATATCTTTCAGTCAGTTTTTCGACAAGTAAATAAGTATCTGAATTAATTCCCGGAACTTCTTCAATAATAACTTTTCCTTTATTTCCATCAATAAAAATAATCACATCTTCTTTTGCTTTGCCTCGAATTTCTAAAAGGTCCCAACCGGAAAATTTCAAAAAAGGAGCAAGATAACCTCCTACATTATTATCATTAACTGTTCCTGTCTCCGGTGAAAGAGTGACTACGTGGGTCTTGCCGGTACCGGAATATTGAGTAACTCCGCAAATAGGCCCGGTACAGAAGATTATTTCATTTTCAGGGTCGTTCCACTTTGTCTTTGAGGAAACAGCATCCCACAAATACCATATACCATAACCTCGACCTCCGGTAAAGGTTTCCTTCACCTGAAGGTCAATGGGTTTTTCTTCAATTTTATTTTCTGAAAGGTTAATGTATAAACGCCTATCAGTATAACCTTTTTCCACTTTTCCCGGCTCAAATTCAAAAGATGCTAATAATTTTTGATTTTCTTTGCTTCCTTCAAACATTGATTCTTTCTCCTTCGTTAATTCATATCAAAATTATAAGTTTCAAAATATAATTTTTAAAAATTGCTTTCATTTAAGCTATGTCTATTCATAAAACTGTAAAAATATTAATTGTAATAATTGTTTTCATTAAATCTTATCACATAACACTAAATGAAGCCATCTTACCTTTTTTAAAACCAAGGCAAGATGGCCTCATTTTGAATTATTCATTACAAAACTAAATATGCTTTAAACTTCTTCTGCTTTCTTTTCCTTAAGTTCAGGCAAAGGGAAGGAAATTCCAGCTGATTTTGCGGATATTGCTGAAAATAAGTAAAGTAGAATTCCTATTAATACTATCCCTAAAGGTAATACCAAAGCTGCCGACATACCATTTCCTGCCAGGAGATAGCCTAATACAGCGACTCCAGCGGCAGTGAGGGCATAAGGTATCTGAGTTTTAACATGATCTATATGGTCAGAACCAGAAAACATTGAAGACATAATAGTAGTATCAGAAAGTGGTGAACAATGGTCTCCCATAACCGAACCGGTCAATACTGCAGATATGCCCAAAGGTAAGGGTACACCCAAAGCTAAAGCTAAAGGAATAGCAATAGGCATAGCTATGGCCATGGTTCCCCAGGAAGTACCGGTAGAAAAAGATATAACGTTACAAATTATAAACATAATCATAGGTAGTAAAACCGGGGAAATAACTCCTTTGGCGGCATTTACCACATAAGGAGCAGTTCCGATACCGTCACAAACACTACCTATTGACCAGGCGGAGATTAAGATTAAATTAGCTAAAACCATCATCTTGGCTCCGTCTATAAAAGCATCCATCATATCAGCTAAAGTTCCAATTCTCTGAACTTTATACATTATTATAGCTGTGATTACAGCAAACATAGCTCCCCATAAAAGGGCGGTCATAGCATCGGCATCAGAAATTGCAGCGGTAAATGATTCAGCGGAAGTACCTCCACCAGTCCACCACATTCCAAACATACTAACTGCCACCAGTACTACAATAGGCACTACCATATTTACAGTCTTCTGGGGTACATCTTTTAATACTTTTAATTTGCTTCCGCCAGAAAGCGGGGTTGCTCCGTCTGCAAATACTTTGCCAGTGGTCCTTGTTCGATGTTCAGCTTTTAACATAGGCCCATAATCTCTTTGAGATAGGGCAATAGCCAGGACTAATATAATAGCAAAAATACTGTAGAATCGATAAGGTATTGATTGTAAAAAGATAGTGTAAGGAGTTAAAGATACTGAAGTGCCTTCTATAGCATCACCAATAAGCCCAACTTCATACCCAACCCAGGTAGAAATTAGAGCTAAAGAAGCTACCGGTGCAGCTGTTGAATCAACAATATAAGAAAATTTTTCTCGGGAAATCCCCAATTTATCGGTTACTGGCATAAAGGCATTACCTACTATTGCAGTATTAGCATAATCATCAAAGAAAATTATTAATCCAAATAGCCAGGCGGTAAATTGCCCGCCACGAGCACTCTTTACTTTATCAGTTATACTTTTAACAAAGGCTTGAGCACCGCCAGAAAGATAGATTAAACCGATAAGCCCACCGATTACGAAGTCAAATAGTAAGATGGTAGCATTCCAACTATCAGCGGCATTCTCTACAATATAGCCTAAGGTTTTAGTAACACCACCTATGGGATTCCAACCTGTTAGAATGGTAGCGCCTACCCATATACCGATAAAAAGAGAAGCTAAAACTTGTTTAGTTAAAAAACAAAGAACAATAGCTACCAATGGTGGCAACAGAGATAGAAATCCGTAACTTTTTTCTACTTCTTCTTCAGCAGCAAAAGCCATTCCGGATAATATAAAGAACATAAATATCATCAAAGTCAATAATAATAAACCCTTATACTTGTTCCAGTGATACATTTTTTAATTCACCCTCCTTAATTTAAAAAATAAAATTTTTCCAAAACTTAATTACAGCTGATCTGTTGAGTATTTTTAACCCTTCTATATCACCCCCTGTCTTTAATTTTTTGACTCAAGACTTCTTCTAAATTTGGCTTACCAATCTCTTGAAGTTCATATTTTACTCTGATCGATTTCTTGTTAATCTTAATAATTCGGGATAAATCAATAGGAGTACCAATAATTACTATATCACAATCAACAGCATTTATAGTATTTTCCAGTTCCTGAATCTGTTTTTTACCATATCCCATTGCCGGCAACAGTGTACCTATCCCGGGATATTTTGTATAAGTATCTTTGATGGTGCCAATGGCATAAGGGCGAGGATCTACAATCTCTTTTGCCCCATATTTTTGAGCAGCCACCACTCCTGCACCATATTTCATCTCGCCATGAGTTAAAGTGGGACCATCTTCAACTACCAATACTCTTTTACCTCTGATAAGTTCGGGATGGTCTACCGTAAGTGGAGAAGCAGCTTCGATTAAAATTGCTTCGGGTGCAAGCTGGTGAATATTTTCTCTAAGCTGATTTATTTTGTCTAAGTCAGCAGTATCTATTTTGTTCATCACTACCACATCCGCCATTCTCAGGTTAGCCTCTCCGGGATAATAAGTCATTTCATGACCGGCTCGATGGGGGTCGGTAACTACGATATGTAAATCCGGCTTATAAAAAGGTAAGTCGTTATTTCCTCCATCCCAGACAATTATATCAACATCTTTTTCTGCTCTTTTTAATATTTCTTGGTAATCAACTCCGGCATAAAGGATGTTACCTCTATCCAGATGAGGTTCATATTCTTCCCTCTCTTCAATAGTACAATTATAACGGTCTAAATCAGCATAAGTTTCATATCTTTGCCAGATCTGTTCTCTAAGATCACCATAGGGCATAGGGTGTCTTATTACTGCAATTTTATATCCTTTCTTTTTTAAGATATCTGTTACTTTGCGAGTAGTTTGACTCTTCCCGCAGCCAGTCCTTACCGCACATATAGACACCACAGGAAGGTTGGATTTTAACATAGTGCTCTTGGGTCCCATTAATCTAAAGTCAGCACCATTGGCCAACACGATTGATGCCTTATCCATAACATACTGATGGGGAAGGTCACTGTAAGCTAAAATTACCTGGTCGATCTGTTTCTCTCTTATTAGATTAGGCAATTCCTCTTCTGAATATATGGGAATACCTTCGGGATATAAAGGGCCGGAAAGTTCAGCAGGATACTTTCTGCCTGCGATATCCGGGATTTGAGTAGCGGTAAAGGCGACCACCTCATAATTTTTATTATTTCTAAAGTATACATTGAAATTATGAAAATCTCTTCCAGCAGCTCCCATTATTAAAACTTTAGTTTTACTCACTAAAAATTCCTCCTATAGTACTATTTTATTTATTCGACGTAACTTTCAAAATTCCTCTTTTTTTATCTATTTTTTTTTTAAATTTTTTATTAAACTTTAGCTATTGCCTTCTCCAATACGTCTAAGGCCTCATCTAACTGTTCATCGGTAATCTCCAAAGAGACCAACATCCGCAAGATATTTTTACTAATTCCCGCAGTAGGTACAAATACTCCATTCTTTAAACATTCCTGAACAACTTGAGCTGTCTCCTGGGTGGCAGGTTCTTTGGTCTTCTGGTCTTTTACCAATTCTATAGCCCTCATCGCTCCGATGCCGCGAATCTCTCCTATTATGGGATAACTGTCTTTCATTTGAAGGAAGCGTTCTTCCAATCTTTCTCCAATCTTTAGCGCTCTGTCTAAGAGATGTTCTTCTTCGATAATCTTTATTACTTCCAATGCTGCCCGGCAAGCTACCGGGTTACCTACATAGGTTCCGCCGATACACCCTCCGGGGAGTGAATCAGTAATCTCTTTTTTAGCGATCACTGCCGAAAGAGGCAAACCCGCAGCTAAAGATTTAGCCAGACAGATTATGTCTGGTTCTATGTCCCAATTTTCTATAGCGAAAAACTTTCCGGTTCGGCCTATACCGCTCTGGATCTCATCGGTTACCAGTAACATACCGTATTTATTGGTCAGTTTTCTTAAGTATTCTAAAAATCCCTCCTGGGGGACATTGAATCCTCCTTCTCCCTGGATAGGTTCAACCACTATAGCAGCGACAGATTCAGGAACTACAGTATTACTAACTATCTTTTCAAAATCTTCAATTTTAATAGAGGGATGATAGGGAGTAGGGAAAGGAAATCGGTATATATCAGAAGCAAAGGGCCCAAATTTGTATTTGTAGGGCATAGCTTTATGGGTCATAGTCATAGTAAGTAAGGTGCGGCCATGGAAAGCATTTTCAAAGACAATGATAGCCGGTCTTTTGGTATGAGCCCGGGCAATCTTTACCGCATTTTCTACTGCTTCTGCACCGGAGTTAAAAAAAGCGGCTGCCTTAGGAGTATTACCGGGAGCCAGCTTTACCAGTTTCTCGGCCAGTTTTACCAGAGATTTATAAGGGACAGCGGTGAAATCGGTATGCAGATATTTTTCTGCCTGGTCTTTAACCGCGGCTACTACTTTCTTATGGGTATGCCCTACGGCCAGACATCCCCAACCGCCGGTAAGGTCGATAAACTGATTACCGTCTACATCAGTAACCAATGCTCCCTCGCCATGGGCAATATAACAGGGAGAGAGGGAACTACCCATAGGCTTAGCTACATATTTTTCTCTCCTTTGGGCAATTTCCTTAGACTTTGGCCCGGGTAAACTGGTTTTAAGGGAAATGAATTTGGTCATATAATTGTGCCTCCTTTAATCTAAATTTTAAATTAGTCGATAGTGAATAAACCTAGCGTGGAGCGTATAGCGTATAACGTATAGTTTTGGATTAATAAAATGCTTTTCTTAACTAAATTAAAAGATTAAAACGGAAAGCGAAAAGACATAATTTAAAACTCAAAACTTTTTTCATATATACTATTACTTTTAAAGTAGGGGTCGGATAAATCCGACCCGTTTTTATTGCGGGTTCGATGAATCGAACCTGATTTTTCACAAGGGCAGACCTCTACGAAACAAGGAAATTTTTATACAATTAAACTACCCTTTAGTATCTTATTATATCTTCTTATAAACCTCAAGTATATTTATCTTTCTCCTCTTCAACTCTTCCAAGAAATTTTTATAGATTTTTCCTTCTATGGCATCTTCGGGAGCCACTATTCCTTTCTTGGTTATCTCTCCTTTTCCTAACATTACTGTGGCAATAGCTTCCGGGAAAGCAGTAACTCTCCCCATGGCAGAAATACCATTTTCAGTATCTACCTCTTCCCACATATAATAATCAATCCTCATTTTTTGACCATCTTTTATTCCGGTAACTGTATTCCACATTACACAGACATCAGTTTCACCTTCTAAGGGCTGAAGTTTGGGAGTCATTATGTGGGATAAAAACTCACGAGGAGATATCTTTGTTCTTTTAAATTCTATTGGGGCTGAATCTAACATACCGCATTCTTTTAACACCCCTGCTCCTTCCCAATGACCCGGCCAACGGATGGTTTTTTCCGCACATTCTTTAAGTTGTGGGCGGGTATAAAGAAAACTGGGCATTCCCGGAGTAATAGCACAGGCCAACTTCTCATCTACACCTAATTGGTTAAATCTAAATTCCTCAAAATCCCTCATGGCATCTACTTCCACAATTTTACCGTTTTTAACTACATCTACTTTAACCATATATTCTCTTAAAACATGTTCAAAGGCCCAGGTAATCATATATTTTAAGGGATGTTTACGGGCAAATTCTTTAGCCGGAACACCGCCACATCTAGCTATAGCTGAATCTGCCTGGTCCATTTTCTTAACGCCTTCACCTAAAGTAATATTAGTTAAGCCGGGAGCAAAACCCATTCCATCAATAAAAGTTACTCCATTTTTTATTGCTTTTTGGTGAAGTGATTCTCCGTATTCATCCAGGGTCATTCCATCAGGAATTTCTAAACCTTCAACCTCGTATTTATCCGGTTTCCTATGATATTCTTCTAATATATCCACAATATTAAGTCCGGCCTCAATCGCCATATTTACTACTTTATAGCTGCTCCTTCTATCTGGCAGGGCAATTGCGCCTACATCGTACTTTTCCATTAATTTCATAGTCTCTTTGCAATTATTAACATCAACAGTATGGAGCACTATCTTATCACTATTTATCCATTTTTTAGTTTTTTCCAGTGCATTCTCCCTCCTACCGGTAATTCCTATAATTCCCACCTCTCCAACTTTGCTATTTTTGGCTAAATCCCAGGCAATAGCAGAGCCTATCTTTCCTGATCCTCCAAAAACTAAAACCTTCATATTCTTTTCCTCCTTTTCTTGGTTACTTAGTTAGATAGTTAACTGGTCGGTCAGTTTTAAGATGATATTTGCTAATAAAAATCTACCAAATAAAATAGGCAATTAATGATAGAGTCTTCATTAATTGCCTGACTTTATTCCCCTTAGTTTAGATGAAGTACTCTACCTTAAGGCAGCGCTCCATCTAAATCCGGGAACAGATTTGATGACAGTCTTACAGTTGTTCACTGTAAGCCCAGTAAAAAGATTTTTTATATAATCCTTTTACTTCGGCGGAAATACCTTTCAAGATGAATTTTAATCCTTCATCTTTACTTATTATTATCCGCACCTCTACCTCACACCTGTATTAGTGTAAGTCAATACTAATTTATTAATATAATTATATCAATTTTCTTTGAATATTCAACCACTTCCTTCTTATTAATTTACCAATTATCCAATTGACCAATTTGCAAGTTAATTAGATTATATTTCTTCTATACTTTCTTTGTAAAATATATTTCTTTTTTCTAATTCTTCCATTACCTTTTGATATACTTTGTGTTCTCTCCCTATATATTCTGGCGGGCAGACTCCCGGATATTGGAATTCTCCTTGATCAACCAACCGGGCCATAATCGCACAGGGAAACCCGGTAGCGCGAGACATAGAAGTAGCTTTCTCTTCTTCATCGTAATAATCTATCAAGTCGTAAGTATAACGCAAAATTTTTTCATCTTTTTTGCCCTGAACCATCACTCTCATTACGGTTAGCTCTTCTTCTCCATCTTTTAATTCCCACTTAGGAAAGAGTAATTTGGAGGTAAGATCTATAGGTTTAATTTTTACTCCTCCTACTTCTATAGGTTTATCACTAAAAAATCCGGTCTCCCTTAACATCCGCATCTTTTCAGCATAACCCGGATAACGCAAGGTCTTCTCTTTCATAGAAGGAATTTTAATAGTATAAAGCAGACTGCGAAGCCCATCGGTATTAAAAGCCTCTAAAGTTCCAATCTGGGGTAAATCAACCAATTCAAGATCAGAAAGTGCAGGCTTTTCTATAATTTTTCCGCATTCTATTAATCTTGCAGGTCTTATATATTCTTCTATAACATCTTTAGGAGACCAGGCAATCTTATACTCGTAAGGCCATTCTCTTATTACCGGAAGACCTCCTACTAAAATAGTAGTACTTTCGGTTTCATCCATTAAGCTATCGACATATCCTACAATCATATGACTCATCCCCGGAGCTACTCCCATATCCACTACTGCAGTTACTCCTCTGCTTTTAGCAAGTCCATCTAGACTTAAAGTATCTTCAGCCATAAACGATATGTCAACTATGTTCTTACCGGCTTCAATAACTGACCGCAACATATTAAATCCTAAAAACCCCGGAACAGCACCAATTACTATATCTTTATCAGCAACTATCTTTTTGATATCACTCGAATCAGATAAATCTGCTTTTATACCTCGTATATCTGTTTCTTTGGTTAATTCATCCAATTTTTTTTCATCAATATCCGTTACAGTTACTTGAAAATCTTTATCTTTGGCTAAATCTTTGGCAATCAACCCACCTACCAAACCACAACCTAATACTATTGCTTTCATATTACTATTGTTTCCTTTCCTTATTTTCTATTTATCACTTACCAAAAGTTTCATATATTCTTCAATTTCATCGATACTATCTAAATCTTTAGTAGCACTTATAATATCCTCCATTTTAGAAGAAGAGACTTTTTTCTCGGAGTTGGCTTTAAACTTAGAGACAAGTTCTTCTTCGCTTAAAGGTCGTTCCGGTTGACCCTTGGCAAAATCTTCCTGTTTTTTATATTCCCCTTGAGGAGTTTTGATGGTTACAATAGCTCGTTTTACTTTGGGGAAGAGGGCATCGATTTCAGGATTGGCTACTACCTTAATCTTGTCGAGTAATGACCGGACAAAGGGATCTCGAAGAGCATCTTCTTCAAAATCAGAAGGAAGGACATTACCTTTAGCTACCGCAACTGCTATGCAATAAGGGAGAGAATGGTCAGCAGTTTCTTTAGTGGTTGGCTTATATTTGCTGGGATCGGAGAGAATATCCGCTCCTCGAGTAGTAGTTTTTACTAAAATTTCTTTTACTTCTTTAGGATTAAGATTGTTTTCCTGCATTACTTCTAAAGCAGCAGTAATGGGCTGATGAGTTAAAGCTTCAGTGGGAAAAGCTTTATAACCACATTGATTAATCAGAAATTTATCTCCCAATTCTTTGGTTAAAATATCTCTATCCCATTTTACTTTATCCAACACTTCAAACAATCCTTCTTTGCCTTCAAATACTTCTACTGGTCCGGTATAACCTTTACTAGCCAACAAAGCAGCCCGTACTCCTGCTTCAACAGCAAAAGGATCAGCGGCATTTTTCATATTGGTGAGATGACCAGCTACTACCCCCCCTAAGGTAAAATGAGAAGAACCGCTAATCCCTATAGCAGCAACTATTTTTTCTTCATTTAGGTCCAACATCCTTCCAGCTACTACCGGACTTACAAATTGGGTTAAAGTTGCATGATGCCAGCCTATCTCTCGAACTCCCGGAAAAGCAGCCAGGCATAAACGCATCTCTAATTCATAGGCAATTATTATCCCTGCAAGTACCTCTTTCCCATTTTTTTTCATAAATTCTCCAGTACTAAGGACAGCGGGAATAATATCTGAAGGGTGAGAAGGATCTTGTTCCCAATAAATATCATTATAATCTAAAGCTCTAATAAGTAAGGAATTCATCAAGGTAGCTAGTGGTAAATTAGTTTTTTCTCCCCAGCCAATAATAGTAGCCTGTTTCTTTCCGCCTAAATCTTGAATGTAATCATAAGCTGCTTGGGTGTCTTTATTATTCAGGGCAGAAAAAGCGCAACCTACACTATCTAAAAGAAATCGTTTAGCCTCTTTTATAGCAATAGAAGAAATATCTTGATAATTTAATCTCAGGGCAAATTTAGCCCATCTTTGACTTATAGTCTCCATTTTTTACCTTCCTTTTAGTTTGGTTGGTTAGTTAGTTATGCGGGCGTATGCAATACGCCCGTACTTTTTCTTTATATACTTGAAACTCGTAACCTGTAACTTGCAACGCACATCCTATTACTTATTAGCCATTACTAATCACTGTATTACACATTATGGGCAGACATAAGGTCTGCCCCTACATATTTTATCGTTTTATTTACCCGTTACGCAATACTATTATATTCTTATTTTTGAATCCTATTTTCTGAATTTTTCTTATTTCTTATTACTAATCATTAATCACTTTATAACTTGTTTGCTACTTCTCGGGCTACATCTAAAGTTGAAGCTGTTCCTCCTAAGTCGTAAGTTCTTACTTTGCCCTCTTCTATAACCTGGGCAATTGCATCTTTTAACTTGTAAGCTAATTTATCTTCCTTTAAATAATCAAGCATCAAAGCCACGGCGGAAAGCATTGCCGTAGGATTAACTTTATACAAACCAGCATATTTAGGGGCAGAACCGTGAGTAGGTTCAAAGAGAGCATAATTATCTCCAATATTTGCACTGGAAGTAAATCCCAATCCCCCTACCAGTTGGGCTGCAAGGTCAGAAATTATGTCTCCAAATAAATTTGTAGCTACCAACACACTATATCTTTCAGGATTTTTCACCAGCCACATACCCATAGCATCAATATTGGTTTCCCAAAGTTCAATTTCCGGATAATCTTTAGCAATTTTGCGAGCTTCTCTTACTATCAATCCGCTGGTTTCTCGTAATACGTTTGGCTTTTCCACCAAAGTGACCGATTTTTTATTATATTTTTTGGCATATTCAAATCCTTGACGAACAATAGATTGGGAAGCTTTTTTAGTAATAAAACGACAAGACAGAGCAATTTCATCTAAAGGTGTATTTTTAAATTTTTTCATTCTCGGATTATTCTTTAGTAAACTATTTTTTAACTCTTCCGGTAAAGGATAAAACTCTATTCCGCAATATAAACCTTCTGTATTTTCTCGAAAAATGGCTAAATCTATATCATCTCGATAATTAAGAGGATTTCCTTTATAGGATTTGCAAGGCCTAAAATTAGTATGTAAATTAAGTTCCTGCCGTATCCTTAAAATCGGACTGAGATAAATATAGCCCTTTTCTTTAAGGTCAGGATTAAGCTCTTTTTCTGCTTCATCTTTAGGTTTAGAAGTTATTGCCCCAAAAAGACAACAATCAGTCTCTTTGAGAATTTTTATGGTTCTATCAGGTAAAGGGTTCCCTTCTTTTTTCCAAAATTCCCAGCCTACATCACCAGGTATATAATCAGCTTCAAGCTTTAGTTCATCCAATACAATCTTTGCAGCCTCCATTACATCATTACCTATTCCATCGCCTGGCAGCCAGGCTATCTTATATTTTGCCATAATTTTATTCTCCTTCTTCAATTTTTAATATTTTCTTTGTATGAGGAATAAGTCCTCCATCCTTAAGAATTCCTAACACCGATTCTGGCAAAGGAGGAAATTTAAAAACTCCCTTTTTACAAGATAATTCACCTTTTTCAAAATCAATGGTGATTGTCTCACCTGAAGATATATTCTCTACTGCTTCTTTACACTGAACCAATGGAAGCCCCTGGTTAATTGCATTTCTAAAAAATATTCTGGCAAATGATTTGGCAACAATTACCCCCACACCAGCATATTTGAGACAGGTTGCAGCTTGTTCTCGAGAACTACCACAGCCAAAATTCCTTCCCGCGACAATAATATCTTCCTTTTTTACTTCTTTAGCAAACTTCGGGTCAAGGTCCTCTAAGGCATGAAGAGCCATCTCTTTGGGGTCAGTTATAGTATAAGTATATTTACCCGGAAAGATAACATCGGTATTTACATCATCACCATATTTCCACACTTTCCCTCGAATACTCATTTTAAATCCCCCCTTACATCAGTAATCTCACCATAGAGAGAAGAAACCGCCACAGTTGCCGGACTGGCCAGGTAAACTTCTGCCTCTTTACAGCCCATCCTCCCCTTAAAATTTCTATTAGCAGTACTCAAACAAACTTCTCCCGGGGCTAAGGCTCCTTCGTGAGCTCCCAAACAGGGACCGCATCCCGGATTCATTATTACTGCCCCGCTTTTAACTAATTCCTGAAGAATTCCCAATTCCATCGCCTGTGCAAAGACCTCCATTGAAGCAGGAAAGACTAAAAGTCTAACTCCCTTAGAGATCTTTTTACCACGAAGAATTTCACTGACAATTTTTAAATCTTCTATCCTTCCGTTGGTGCAAGTTCCAATTAATGCCTGGTCAATTCTGGTCCCTACCACTTCCAAAACAGGTTTCACATTATCTACAGTATGAGGACAGGCAACTTGAGGTTCTAATTTACTTATATTGTAGTCGATAATCTTCTCAAATTTGGCATCCGTATCTGATTTTATTATTTCATATTTTTTATTAGTTCTCGGAGCAAGCCATTGTATGGTTTTTTCATCCGGTTCTACGTAGCCAATCTTAGCCCCCATTTCCACTGCCATATTACATAAAGTCATCCTGCCACTAATACTCATTTCTCTAACTACTTTCCCTCCAAATTCAACTGCCTTATACAAAACTCCATCAGCACCTAAATCACCAATAATATGAAGAATAATATCCTTAGGATAAACTCCGGAAGGAATTGTCCCTTCGATATTTATTTTAATAGTCTCAGGCACCCTAAGCCAAATTTCATCTGTAGCCCAGATGGATGCAACCTCGCTTCTCCCTATACCAGTTGAAAAGACACCAAATGCCCCATAAGTAGTAGTATGAGAATCTGCTCCTAAAATTAGACTTCCTGGAAGCACATGACCTTTTTCCGGTAAAATTTGATGGCAGACCCCTGTATTAATATCATAAAAATTTTCAATTTTCTGTTCCTGGACAAACTCTCTTATCTCTTTGTGATTAGCAGCATATTTTTCTGTTGCTGCTGGAACACAATGATCCAGGGGTATTACTATTTTTTCAGGATGTTTTACTTTATCGATTCCAATTTGTTTGAATTTTTTAGCTATAGCAGCAGTATTATCGTGAGACATTACTATATCCGGGGAAACGGTCACAATTTCTCCGGTAACTACACTTTTTTTGCCCGATTTAAGGGCTAATATCTTTTCCGCAAAGGTTTTACCCATAATATGGCCTCCTTATTTAAACTGTTCGAAGTTGGTAAAATCAGCATGGTGGACAATAATGGCTTCCGGAGTTCTCTTGGAACGATCTCCTTCCCAGGAATGGGAGGCAATAATATGCATTACTTCTTCCGGAATGCCCTGACTGTAACAAAGACCCACTCCTGATATGGGGTGACGAACTAATTTCCCTAAATTGCTCTGAATAAATTTTCCATTCTCCTCTTTATATTCTACTAACTTCCCAATATCGTGAAGTAATGCCCCGGCAACAAGATAATCCTCATTTATTTTCACTTTATCTTCATAGATGCTTCGAAGAGCCTCGGCAGCATTCACAGAAACATTTACTACTCCCCTAATATGTTCAATCATGTTACACGGACAGGGGTCAATTAACAAAGTAAAGGGCATTCTTTGCAGGTCGCTCACTTCCCATCCCCCAGCAGCAAGAGCAATCTCCCATACTTTCAAAACCTTTTCCTTTAAATCTGAATTTTTAATTAAATTAAATTCTGGAATAAATTTTAATAAATCTTCTTTCATTTTTTCCTCCTTATTCCTCATAAGGTATTTTGATATCTAAAAGCGGGGCATGTTGTTGAGCCCCATAAACATCGGTCTCCCCGATGCTTCCTGAATCCACCGGTCTTACAATAGTTGCCTTTATAGCATTAGCAGGGTCAAATTCTACAAAATGAAGAACTTTTTCAATAGGAACATGGTAGAGTTTGGCAATAAGTTCTTTGGTAATTACTTTGGTTTTCTTAACTTTTTCGTAAGTTTCCTTATCTTTAAAAATTATATCAAAGGTCAACTCAAAGGGGCCGGCATTTTTGCTTCTGATTACTTTCACTAAATCTATAATAGAAACTTCTTTAGTCATTTATATATTCTCCTTTTTAAATTCCTTATTATTTCAAACTTCTACTATTTCTATGGAAAAAAGTTCATCGGGGTCATCGACTTCTACTAAATGATGAATATTAAATCTATACACCGCTCCGGTAGGTATATCTGAAGGAGCATAGGGGAAAGCTAAATTCCCGGCAGTAGCAATACGGCCTTTATAAGAATAATGCATTAAAGTAGAACGAGCAAAAGCACAAATAGTATTGGCCAGCCCCTGATCTTTAGCTACAACTTCCAAAATAAGACAAAGTTCATGAGAGGTAATCTCTTTTTGAGGCTCTAATTCTCCCATTACCCCATTCTTCCCGTAGATATGAAAGATTAATCGGTAATCTTCCGGAGGAATATCACTAAAGTAAGTAAGTACAGTGTCACGGACATGTTTTTCACATTCATCGACCTGCTTAATCATAATAGGATCTCTTACGCCAGCGATACATATAGTTCGATAAGCTACCTTGTTTGCCCCTTCTAATTTTATATTAATGGTTTCGCTCTTCTTTAGTTTGGAGCCCGATACCTTTACTGCTCTTTCGCTATATTGTTCAAACTTACATCCGGTAACATCAACTACTCCTTCTGGGCCAATAATATGAAGTGGGCTTGACTTTTCGTATAGAGTGTGGGCAGCTACTGTGCTGGGGATACATTTTCGCAGGGTATTAGTCGGTTCTACTATAAAACAATCCTCTCTTAAATATGCCATCATACAATCAGAGGTTGTTCCGGGAGTGGAGGCCATGGCTCCACATTCTAAAATCTTTCCCATGTGTAGAGCCAATCCGGGATCATATCCTTCTTTAATGGGGAGAGCGGCAAACATAGCCGGGTCATTGGAACGACCAGCGATAATAACCTCTGCCCCCATCTCTAAGGCTTTTATATGAGAGTGAACACCCATTACCGCCACAATTCGAGTAGCTTCTTCTATATCCTTAAAAGTTAATTCAGGGACAGGGCCTAAAGGTTTTATCTTCCCTTGAGCCAACTTTTTTTGAAGATAATCTTTTTCAACTTCAGCATGAATTAAGGCCATTTTAAAGTGTAAATTTTTCTCTTTGGCAATTTCTTTTACTATTTCTGAGGTCCAATTAAGATGGACTTCGGCACCGGAACCTCCAGCAGAACCGATAATAACCGGAATTTTACGTTCACATCCGGCTGTTAGCATTAAAGTAAGGTCTTTTTTGGTTGCTTCTTTGCTTACAATACCAACACCTGCCCCTAATTTATGGGGACCGGCATCTGTGGAACCGGCATCAGCGGCTATAACATGTGGTTTCTTTTCTAAGCCTTTCTGAAAAGATTCTGCTGGGAAACCATATCCCAACATACCTACGGGTGATAGAACTCTTATCTCTTTCATAGTGTAATCTCCTCACTTTTACTAAATAATATTCTTTGAATGTCCTAATCTTTATTTTACTTTTTCCAATTCTTAATATAATTTTCGATTTAATTTTATATCTTCGCCAAAACTTCTCTTACGTTTCTCAAATGTTTCAGCATAGCTTCTCCGGCTTTTTTAGTATCATGTTCTTTAATGGCCTGCAATATTGCCTGGTGTTCGCGCCATCGCTCCTCCCGCCTTCCGGGAATTTGCTGGGTCTTTTCTCGGGTCCCTTTTAATAAATCCAAATGTAACCGTATTATATTGGTAAAAACAAAATTATGAGATGCTCTGGCAATAGCTAAATGAAATTCTGTATCCGATTCCGTTTTTTTCTCATCTTTCAGTTCTTCTTTCTGGTTCATTTTATTTAGAGCCACTTCAATTAATTTTATATCTTCGGGAGTGGCTCTTTGAGCAGCGATTTTAGCAATTTTTACCTCAAACATCTCTCTTGCTTCTAAAAGTTCTAAAATAGAAGATTTTTCTAAACTTAGGATAATATTCTCTGTACTGTTGTGGCCATTTTTTCTTATCAATCGAATATATCTTCCCCCACCCGGTTTACTTTTGATTAAACCCCTTGATTCTAAAACTCGAAAGGATTCCCTTAGGGAGCCTCTACTTATAGATAATTTTTCAGCCAGTTCTCTTTCCGGAGGAAGTTTGTCCCCGGGTTTTAGTTTATTATTTTTAATTAAATTCATAATCTGTTCTATTACGCTTTCATATAAACGAACAGGAGTAATTTCTCTAAATTTCATATCTACCTCTTTTTGTAAAGTGATTGGGTCACTGGGTGACCCAATTTACTATTTTAAATATACCACACAATGTTTATAAAATCCTTCTTTTTTTGAAAAAATTTTAAATTTTTTTTGAAGTAATTAGAAGTAGTATAATATAAGGATAAAAGTAAAGATAAGCAGTTGGTTCTTGAAGGGGGCGAATTTCCCCGCCCCCTTTTATTTAAATTTATTTTTCTGCACTTGTTTTTAAAATACAATACCAAAATCTATTTTTGATTTATTTTATGTATTTAAAAACTTAAAAGGAGAAATTATCTCTTCTTTAAATTTTGTCCCTGCTTCTCTTAATCTTTTGGTTTGTGCTGTTAACTCTTCGGTAAAAGCTGCGGGCATTTCAATATTTTCAAATATCTTACTCATCCTCTCCATCTTCTCCAGGTACTTTGTCACCCTTAGGGAGAACTGTTGAAGGTATTCGGCCTTGGTGTAATCTTTGCCCAGTTCGCGGATGAACAAGGTTTTTAAATCTTCGTATTTGGGTATTCGGCCTACCGGGGTTTCAATGGCTTTAAATTCGTGGTGGACTCTTCCTTCGGCCCAGAGAAGCCATACTCTTTTATCCATTTTCCCGTTTAAATATTTACCGGTTTCATCCTTTAAAAAATAATTAGTAGCATAAATTTTGGGAATTACCTTAAGATCTTTAGTAAATTTTAGATGATTTTCTATATAAGTTCCCAGCGGCACCGAAATAAAGTCAAGATTGGCCATCGGATTGTATTTCCTCACCCCTCGGGCACCAAGTGTTGCGGCAGTGGTTTCAGATTCGACTGTAGCCCCCAGAAAAACACCATGTGCCCAGGTAAGTGATTCCACTATAGGTATGGTAGTATCAGAATCTCTCCCTCCATAGAAAATAGCTTTTACCGGTACCCCACCTGGATCATTTGCCTTGGAATCAATATTTTTCAGTTCGTTCAACTTGAGGGTGTATCTTGCATTCTTATGAGAACAAGGAATTTCCTTGCCCTGCTTGTCTTTTTTCCCTTCGAACCACTCTCCTGAAAAATTAATCCCCCTGTTTGGAATATCTTTTTTCATCCCTTCCCAGTAAGGGACTCCATTATTAATCAATACATTAGAGAATATAACCTCTCCTGGTGAAGTTAAGGCTTGATAAATCACTGGATCGTTTTCTGAATTTACACTATGAATGATACCAAATATGCCTGACTCCATATTTACCGCTCTTATTACACCTTTAATTTTTTTAAGATAAGCAATATCATCCCCTACTACAGTCTGGCCAGGAATCATGGCAGTACTGGTCTTGCCACAGGCACTGGGATAAGCCCCGGTAAAATAGGTAATCCGACCATTTGGGCCATGAACACCCATTATAAACATATGCTCAGCCAACCATCCTTCATTCTGAGCTTTATTAATAGCCAACCTAAAAGCCAATTTCTTTAATCCCAAAGAGTTACCGGCATATTGATTATTAACCGAGTAAACTCTGTTTTCTTCGAGGTCAATATAAATCCTCCGTTTATCTATATCTACGCTAACCCCATTTTCTAATCTTCCGGCGGAATGAAGGAAGAAAAAGAAATCGGAAGAACCGTTAAGCTTTTTAAATTCTTCATATCCTTGCCGGTAAAGAAGGTCCTCACTATGAGCTACATAGGCCGAATCAGTGATCTGCAATGCTTTCAAGGAAAATATAGAATTGGTGGGACCGAGAGAAAAGAATCTTACCAACATCTCTTTTCCAGCCATACTCCCATTAAGATAAGAATATATTTCTTTGAGCCCTTTCTCCTTTTCTATCGAATTTACCTCTATCCCCCAGTCAACATCTTGAGACAACAAATACTTGGTATTAGCTTTATCTCTACCTTGATCATAATAACCATCAAAGTGAATAGTGTGGCCTTCCATCTTTAATTTCTTTTCTTCACCGATAGCAAGTGCTAATTCTCTTACGTAATTGATATCTTCTTTTGAATCAGTTATTACAACTACTTTTGCCGGCTTACAAAGCTGTATAGCTTCTTCTACTACTTTTATAACATGCTGATTATTTAGTTCTTCTAACTTCTGTAAATCAATTTTATCCATTTATTCTTCCTCGCTTTCCCTTAAAGATTACCTACAATTTTATTAAAAAATCATCAACTTCTGTATACTTTTATAATCTCTCCATATCCCGGAGAAACAGTTATTTTCCCATTATCAAATACGACATTCCCTCTAACAATAGTTTTTTCAGGTTTCCCATAGACTTCCCATCCATCGTATACCAGGGCACTATCTCTACATTTAGTGAACATCTTATCTTTGGAAATAATATCTTTTTTATCAGGATCAAAAATTACAAAATCTGCATCTGAACCAAGGGCAATTATCCCCTTTTTGGGATACAAACCAAACACTCTTGCCGGATTTTCACAAATAAGTTCAACCATTCTATCCAGCTCCATCTTTCCTTCCTTTACTGCTGTAAAAAGCAAGGGTAATCTGGTAGATAAACCCGGGAATCCTGCCGGTGGAACAAATATATCTTCACTCCCTCTTTCCTTTTCTTCTTTGGTATATGGTGCGTGGTCACTTCCGATAATATCGATACTTCCATCATTTACCATCTCCCACATCCCCTGCCGTTCTTCTTCGCTCCTTAAAGGAGGATTAACTTTGGCAAATACTCCAAATTTATTAAGAGCATCCTCATTAAGAAATAAGTAATGGGGGCAGGTTTCCGCAATAGCATATACACCTTTACATTTTGCTTCATTCACTAATTCTACTACTTCCGGAGTAGTAATATGGCATATTTCAACTTTCGCCCCGGTCTTTTCCGCAAAGAGCAATATTTTGGAAGTTGTTTCTATCTCTACTACCGGAGGACGAGATCTGCCGTGGTATATGGGAGAGGTTTTGCCTTCACTTCTTAAGCGTGCAATATTTTTATTTATCATATCGTTATTTTCTGCGTGAAAACCGATCATTACGCCCGTCTGGGCTACTTTTTCCATAAGCTCATATTGATCACCTGTATTTGGGGCGGTAAGTCCGATAAATTCTTCTTTTCTCCCGGGGGGAGCCTCGTGTAGAAAAGTTTTAAAGGCAACTATACCGGATTTTGCACAGGGGATAACATCATCCAGGCAATCTGTTCCTGCCGCCCCAAAAAAAGCAATATCGACCACGACCTCTTTTTCTGCGACATCCATTCTTCTTTCTACTATTTCGGGGGAATGAGGTGGAGGAACAGAGATGGGCATTTCAATTATAGTAGTAACCCCGCCCAAAGCTGCATCTTTTGAACCGCTTTCAAAAGTTTCTCTTTCATCATGGCCCGGAGCCCTGATATGGACATGAGGATCAACAGTTCCAGGTAAAACCATTTTTCCTTCTGCATTGATAACTTCATCGGCATCTAATTTTTCTTTGCTTATAGCAGTAATTATTCCATTTTTTATACCTATGTAACAATCTATCAATCTGCTATCTGTAAATATCTTATCTGACTTAATTACTAGATCGAATCTATTCATAATTTATCCTCCGCATCGTTACTTTTCAACTGTTAGTTTATATTATAACTTAATACTGCTTTATAAAAAAATTATTTTTGGATTACACCCTGCCAGTAACTAAAGCTAAAAGTGCCATTCTGACATAAAATCCGTTATGGGCTTGTCTAAAATAGGCAGCCCCTTCATAATCATCAACATCAGTAGATATTTCATCTACTCTCGGTAGAGGATGAAGAATAGTGATTCCTTTTTTAGCCTGATCAATCAGAGCTCTATTTATAATATATGAACCTTTAACTTTTTCGTATTCTGCCAGGTTTTCAAAACGTTCTTTCTGTATCCTGGTAACATAGACTATATCGCTAACCGATAATGCTTTCTTTAAATCATCAGTCTCTTCAATTTCTGCTCCCCGACTTCTTAGGTCAGAAGTTATTTCTTCAGGCATTCTTAGAGATTTTGGAGAAACAAAGATCATCTTATTACCATAGAGAGCCATAAAATAACCTAAAGAATGGACGGTTCTTCCATTTTTTAGGTCTCCCACAAAGGTCACCGTAAGCCCACCCAAGGTTCCTTTTTCTTTAAGAATTGTATATATATCTAAAAGAGCTTGAGTAGGATGCTGCCCAGCTCCATCACCAGCATTAATAAAAGGATGTTCTGCATTATCGGCGGCAATCTGAGCCGAGCCTTTCATCGGATGACGCATAATAATAACATCAACATAGCCATCAACTGTTCTGATAGTATCCGCCAAAGATTCTCCCTTAGCTGCAGAAGAACTGGCTGCGCTGGCTACCGTAATTACTCGGGCACCTAATCTGTTGGCCGCGGTTTCAAAAGAAAGGCGGGTTCTCGTGCTCGGTTCAAAAAATAAACTGGCTACTACTTGACCTTCCATATTTCTAATAATTTCTCCGCTCTTAACTCTTTTTTTAAAATTTTCTGCGGTATTCATAATTAAATTTAATTCTTGAAGTGAAAATTGAGCAGTATTTATTATATCTTTTCCTTTTAACATTAAGTTAACCCCCTAAATTATTTTATTAAATTATTCAAATCGTTTTTTAAACTTTATTAATTTAATTTTTTATACTTTTTTTCTTATTTTTGAGTATGATTATAATATTACTAATTATTATATATAAAGATACTATCTAATATCAAACTTTTTATGGGACAAAAATCGAAGTATTTTTAAAATAAAAAAATTACTCGCCATCGGTAATGGTTTTTAATTTCCTCAGGGCCAGGATTAACCACACTTCATCACCGATATCTAAACTCATGCTGGCAAATATCTCCTGAGGCAGCTTTACCTTCAAAGAATTTTTTCCGGTTATAACAGTGCAACAGACCGTAGAAGATGATTCATTAATTTCAGTTAATTTCCCTCTGACCCTGTTTACATCAGGTCCGGGAGGTCTGGTATCAGAAAGATAGATATCTTCCGGTAAAATCACCACCTTCTTTATTTTCTCTCTTTCGCTGGAAACAACCAGAGAAATATCGCCACATTTTACCTCTACTAACCCAAAACTCAATCTATTACAATAATCACAGGTTAAAATATTGGGTGCCCCGATAAAATCATTAACCGTCTCTGTAGGATGAAAAAATATTTCCTTAGGAGAGCCTATCTGCTCCACTCTGCCTTTATCAAGCACAGCAATCCTTTCTGCCATTTCTTCTGCCTCATAGAAATTATGAGTAACATAAATGGTGGTGATACCCATTTTTTTCTGTAGTACTTTAAATTCAGTCCTGAGATATTTAGAAGTACGATAATCCAAACTGTTCATCGGTTCATCAAGAAGTAAAATACGAGGAGAATTAGCTAAGGCCCTGGCTAAAGCCACTCTCTGTTTCTCACCCCCGCTCAATTCTTTGGGATAACGAGAGGACAAGTGTTTTATCTTCATTATTTGAAGGAGTTCATTAACACTCGCCTTTATTTTGTTTGGAAGTTTTTTTTGAACTCTCAAACCATAAGCAATATTGGCAGATACATCGAGATGAGGAAATAGATTCAATTCTTGAAATAAGTAACCTATTCTCCTCTTGTTAGCGGGCAACCTGTCTATTGGATTATTATCAAAAAATACAGACCCTTCATAGTCGATTAACCCGGCAATAACATTTAATAAGGTGCTTTTTCCGGCACCATTCGGTCCCAATAATACCAATAACTCTTTATCAAATATCTCTAAGTTAATATTTTTACAAACATATTTAGAAATGTTTTTAAGCTTAATAGATGACATATTACCTCCATCGATAAGTCAGCTTCTTTTCTAAGAAAGCAAAAAATTTCTCAAAAGAAAGACACATTATTCCCAAAACTATTAGACAGACTATAATAATGTCTATACGGATAAGGCTTTCGGCCTTCATCATCAATGCGCCAATCCCGGTAGGAATAGCTACCATCTCTGCTGCTATTATAACTCGCCAGGCCATCCCTGATTCTAATTTCAGTCCAGTAAAGATATTGGGCAAAGCGAGGGGAACGACCACCGTAATTAAAATCTTTAGATCGGAAGCACCTAATATTCTCGCCACAGAGATATAGTTTTTATTAACATTTTTGATACCAGTAGCCGTATTATAAAGTATGGGGAAGAAGGAACAGATAAATATTATAGTAATCGGTAAGATCTCGCCAATACCAAACCATAACATCAATAAAGGAAGCCAGCCCAGGGCAGGAATAGGATAAATTAAGCTGATTATAGGATTTAATGTCTTGTTGGCTATATTGTTCCATCCCATTATAATTCCGATAAATAGTCCGGCAATAGAACCAGCTGAAAAACCAATAAGGACTCGAATTAAACTGCTCAAGAAATTACGCCCCAATACTCCACTGACTGTCAGATACCAAAATTCCGTTATTACAGTAGAAAAAGGAGGAAAGAAAAATTGACCGGGCATCAAATCTAATCGAGCGATTGTTTCCCATATTCCTAGAAATATAACGATAGGGAATATTCCCCACCCTGGCTTAAGCAATTTAAATCTTTTCATTCTTTTATAAAACTCAAATCTAAAATACCTTCAACCTTGAAGCTATTTTTAATGTAACCTAATCGGGCGACATAATCTATAGCATCCTGAATCACTGCAAGATCAATATCGGTAGTATATTCCAGCCTATTCATAGACCTTAATAAAACATCAGGAGTAATCTCTATCTTGGTAGCTATATCAGCTATTTCCACTGGGAAAAGGCTTCCCCCGGCTTCCTTTAATTGCTGAGCCACGATTTCTGCCGCTTCTTGGGGATATTGATTAGCCCAATCATTTGCTCTTTTGGATACCTTCACCAACTTCTTTACTACATCAGGGTGATCTCTTATTAATTCTTCTTTAACCACAAGAACACTCCCCTGCATTTCGGGCCAGACATCCTGACTCATCAGCAACATCTGAAAACCAAATTCCTCGGCCATAGTAGCCCATTGTTCTGGTAGAAAGGCAGCATCTAATTGCCCTGTTTTAATGGCCATCACCTGTTTCGGCGGGTTCATCCGCTGAATTCTATGTAATATTTTTTCTTCATCAAGATTATATTTGTCTATCGTCCGATGAAGAAGAACATCTACTGCTCCGCCTTCCCTAACACAACCAACGCGAATATCCGATCTTTCTAAGTCTTTAACACTTTTTATCTTATCAGGATTAACTACTAAACCATAACCGTACTTATGAGTCCCTGCAACTATCTTTATCGGAACTTTAGCATTGGCATAGACATTTATAGCTGGGATTAAACACATATAGGCCACTTGAATATCCCCTCGAGCTAAAGCAGAAGCCAAAGCCATACCAGTTACATAGCTCTCGTAAGCAGTCAAGTTAAGCCCTTCTTCCTCAAACCAGCCTTTATCCTGGCTTATATAAGCACAAGCAGCATGGTCCATAAATTCTACTGCCATACCAATAGAATCCCTCTCTTTTGAAGCACATTCACCCACTATAGAAGCAAAAACTAATAATGTTATTAATAATAAAATAGATATCCTTTTCAAAATTTTTCTCCTCCTTTTTTACTTAATTTTAATAATTTAGTAATTTTCTTTCCGAATAGTAAGCAATTTTACTCCACGTCCATGAATCTGTTTAAAGACTACCCCTTCCGAAATAAGGCGAAGCACTAACTCAGGGTCAGTTACTCTTGTTCCGGAAACTAAATCTACTCCGTAATCAAACCACACCGGTGAAAGAGGCGTAGTTGCTCCTAAGACCATAACTATACTTTCCTTTGGACACCAAGATAAAAGTTCTCCCATAGTACCATTAATTAAAGCAGTACCAGTAATAGCAATAACATCAGCTTGAGGAATTACTCGCTTTGCTTCACTGGCCGGTATATCTCCACTTTGGGGCTTTCTCTCTACCACCCAAAGCTCTTTAGTTAACTCGCGCAATTTATTAACAAATGGAAAATGTCCCACTACTACTACTTTTTTATTTTTTCCTTTTTCATAAAGCACTTCTGCTGCATTAATATTCTGGCATTTATTCAAATCGACTTCCAAAGCAGAATTAATAGCCGCCATACCCACAGAAGCCTGTAATAGACAATTAGAATTTGCATAATTACAAAGTTCTAATACCGATTTTTGGGTTAAATTTCCCACTTCTTTTATAGGAGGAGGCATCGTCGGTTCATGGATGAAAGTAGTAGAAGCTAATCCACCATATTTAGTCCAAACTCCAGTCCAAAAAGGTCCTATTCGCACTTCTTTAACTAAAATATCCTGGGTGCTTTTTTCTATAGTGGAAATAATATCCTCGATAATCTTCATATTTATTTATCCTCCTTTATTTTTTTTATTTTGGGATTATAGGATCTTTTCTGTCTTCGAAACCCGCAACTTGTATTCGTTCTTTTCTTGACTATATACTCGATACTATATACTATATACTGATTTATTCTGTCTTTAGTGGCTGCAAAAACAATACTGTTCATATCCCATAAGATAGGCAATTCCGCTAATAGTAACTCCATAAAATATAATTGGTTTTTCAATTAAAAGAGAAGTCAAAGTATCATTTACGGTAGTAGTGCCGGTTGCTATAACTATATCTGCCCAAGATAAGATTTCTTTTGTGAGAGAAATATCTTCTATTATTACTCCACATTTCTTTCGACCTATATTGTCTGGATTTAAATCAGCAACTCTTATTTCAAAATGAGCAGATAATGCTTCTACCATCGCTGGTTGTAATCCTATAAAAGCAATACGAGTTTGACCAAAACGCTCTTTAATATAATTTTTGAGATGATCGGCACATTCTCCCGGTTCTTTATCTCGACAATGAACTGTATTAGAAATAAGATTTAAATGCCGTAAAACAGCATTAACAGTTGCCACAAAGACTGCCCTTCGAAAATTATTAGTTAATGGCATTTCAAAAACTTCTCTTAATGTGCCACTATAATTTCCCGGCATATCGGTAAAAGCTTGACCTATACTTCCTTTAAAATCTGCTTGTATCATCACTTCTTTTCCTCTTAACAGAGGAAAGTCATCTCTTTCCGGATTCCCAATCACCTCTTGAGGAGTAAGGGTTCGAACATTAACCACATTTATCCGGGAAGACCAAATATCATCTCCTTTAATTAATTGACAAAATTTTTCTTTTATCTCCTGATAAAAATTCATTACTTCTTCCTTTTTTTTCTTGGATGAATCTTTTAAATAATTTATACTATCTGCCAAAATAACAATAAGGATAATGACATACCGAGCAGGTAGAACAAAATCCTCCTTCTCCCATCTTTACAAAATCTCTTTTAGTTAAAATATCCCCAATAAATATTCTAGGTAAGACAATATCTAAAATAGTATTTTTATAAAATAAAGAGGCACCTGGTATACCTATAAGGGTTGTGTTCCCTAAATAAGCAAGCATAAACATATTTCCCGGTTGAACGGGAACTCCATAAGTTACTACTTTTGCACCACTTTCCCGAATAGCCCCAGGCGTAAGGTCATCAGGATCTATAGACATTCCTCCACTTAAAGCAATCAGATCAGCTCCTTGTTCCTTAAATTGCAAAATTGTTTTTTTAATCTCTTCTGTATTATCCTGACAAAAGATCTGTCCTTGAATCTCTGCTCCAAAATAAGCAAACTTTTCTTTTAACAAAGGACCAAATCCATCCTTGATTAATCCTTTATATACTTCATTACCGGTAGTAATAATAGCTACTTTTAACTTTTTGTACTTTTTTACGGAAAAAACTGCCCCCTTCTTTTGGCATAATTCCTCTATCTGTTTTATTTTTTCTTCTTGAATGGTTAGAGGAACAATTCGCACTCCTGATAATCCTTGCCCTTTTTCCACTTTAAAATTATTAGGAAGACAGGGGATAGTAATATTTTCCATGAAATTTATCTCGTATAAGAGCTCACTTTTTACTTTGAATAATCCTCTTGTTAGAGATTTTAAAGTTATTTTTCCTTCAATGGCTTCGGTTAATTCTATATTTTCCCCTGTTACCGCTTTAGAGATTCTTAAAGAAGCTTCATCTTCATGAATCTCTCCTTCTTTTGGCTTCCAAATATATAGATATTCCTTTCCTATTTTCTTTAACTTCTCTATATCATCTTTCTGAACTATGTGACCTCTCCGAAAAGCCGGACCTTTAAATTTTCCGGGTATAATTTGAGTAATATCATGACATAAGATCATCCCTACAGCTTTTTCCACTGGTATCTTTTTCATAATATTTGAAATAACACCCCCACCTTAATCCTCCCCCCTCAAGGGGGAGGAAATTTACAAATCCGACAGGCGGGCCTGTCCTCGTGAAAACGGGGAACACCTGTCCTATGAAATTGTGGAAAACAAATAAAAAATTATTCTTCCTGAAATATTTTCTTATATAGCAAATGCAAACTTTGGTCAGCTCTCTTGCGGAACATTTTAAATTTCATCATTAATTCTCCCGCTTCCTCGGTAATTTCTGACCCTCCTCCTTTTTCTCCCCCAACTTTTCTCCTTAAGAGATTAAAGCCTAACCTTTTTTCTAAATCTTTCATTAAGTTCCAGGCCTGGGAATAAGACATATTTATTTCTGCCGCTGCCTGTCTCAACGAACCGGTTTTTTCAATCCGATGAAGAATATCCAAAGGTCCATCGCCAAAAACTTTTTCTCCATCCTTTTCTATCCAAAGCTTATATCTTAATTTCAATATCATCACTTCCTATAATTTAACCTTAAAATTATCACAACTTAGTTTCTTTTCCTCTAATTACGGACAGACACAAGGTCTTCCCCTACATATTATTTTATTCATTACATATTACATGTTACTTTTTAGTATATTTTTTTCTTCTAACCTGGATAATCTCGGCTATAATGCTTACGGCAATTTCCTCAGGAGTCTGGGCTTTTATATCTATCCCGATTGGGGCATGAACTTTGTCCAGCTCTTCCTGGGATATCCCCTGTTCTTCTAAATGTTGAAAGACGGTAGCGTTCTTCTTACAACTTCCAATCATCCCTATATAGGCAGCATTTGACCTGACCACCGAAGCTAAAACTTCTTCGTCTTTTAAATGTCCCCTGGTTACTATAATTATGTAAGTAGAAGGAGCTATATTAAGATTTCTCAGGGCTTTTTCTGTATCTTCAGCTATTATTTCATCTGCTTCGGGAAATCTATCTTGATTGGCAAATTCTTTTCGGTCATCAACGACTATCACCTTAAACCCCACCATTTTTGCTAATTTGGAAACATAAACAGAAATATGACCTGCCCCGAAAATTAATATTTCTTCTTTGGGTTGAAGAACATCTATAAAAACTTTCATATCGCCACCACAGATTGCCCCTTCATCCAGAGCAGCCGCTTCTTTGGTTAAATGATAGGTTAAAAACCGCCCTTTCTCTCCCTTTACAGCCTGTTTTGCCTCCTCAATTACTCTGGCTTCTGTTACCCCTCCTCCTATGGTACCGGCTATCAAGCCATCCTTATTCACTAACATCTTCGCTCCCACTTCTCTTGGAGTAGAACCCTTAGTTTCAACAACAGTAACCAAAGCAATTGTTTCACCTTTATCGATTCTCCATAAAGCCTCTTTAAATATCTCTGACATCTTCAGTTCTCCTTTCATAAAATTCCATTTTGCAAGCGTTATACTAATATAAATATAACGGAGTGTAAAAAAAATACCCTTCTATTAGGATTCATAAAATGTTAAGACTTTAGAATAAACACTCTTTTTAAAAGTATACAATATTACTTTAGCATTTTTCAAGATTAATTAAACTTTTGTTAAACTTTTTTTAAGATCTTGTCTCAAAATATAGATACTTAATGAACTTTCACAATAACCAATCCCCAATAAATAAGCTCAGGTATTGTGAACCTGACAATCTCTCCTCTTTTATGTTTATCACGAATAAAATCTATTTTTCTCGGTCTGATATCACCTTTATCTGCGGTAATCCAATAGACACTTTCCACATCTTCATCTATCAACCATTCTATTTCTATATGCTGTTGGATCTTAGGATCTGTATATTGAGGTTGGTCCCATTTAGTAGTATCTATTCCCATTAAATTTACCAAATTAAGTGTTTTAAACTTATTGTTTTCTCTGACTATCGTCCAGATAGAATCTTTTTCGCCATTGGGGCCAAAATTAATTTTTTTCCCTTTAACCTCCAACATAATCTCATCATTAATACCTCCTGTCAAAAAAGCTGATTTATCCCGTAAATTCTGGGAGAAGAGATATTTGCTGTAACGAGTTATCATGTCATAATAATTTTGCATAACTCTACTAAATTCTGAAGTTAATTGGCGAAACTCCGGATAATAACCATCAGTTAATATGGTAGCCCCTTCTCCTAAGACAAGATGAAAACCGCCATTGGCAAAAATACTTGCTGTAACCAGACGAGCTGCTCTTTCTCCGTCCTCCTGAGATATTTTCTTCTTTTTGTTCAAAGAAGAGATATAAGCAGCTAAAATAACCTGCTTATTATAATTTGCCAGTTTCTTTGCTTCTAAAATCAATTGACGTAAGTGATAGAAAGTATCATTGGGTGGCCATACCTCGATATAGACGACATCCTGAGGTTTAGAGGCTACTATCTCCACTGGCCAGTTATTAGCGGCATTAAAGATTAAAGCTGTCTCTTCTCCTAATTCTTTTCTCGTGTATTCAACAAACCTGCCAAATTCCGCCTCCATATCTTTTAGTTCACGCTTATTATTTATTAACGAATAATAAGTCTTTGGAAATCCATAATGATCCATATGAATTCCTTCAAAACCTAAATTTTCTATCGCCTGACGATATTGGTTTACTATATGCTCCCGCCAGGGGCAGTCAGCAGTAATATTCATAATCTGGATATATTCCGGTTGTTTATCATCAAGTATACTATTTCTTGTGATACCATCCCTGGTAGCTGCAATCCAATCTGAGTGTTCAGTCACGAAATCTTTCTCCGCTCCGTACATTGCACCATAGGCTATTGGTAACATTCCATTTTTCTTACACCCCTCTATCTGTTTTCTTATAATTTTTAAACTTAAAGGGCGATTAAAGATATCTTTATATTCTTCTTGTAGTAAAGGTAATAACTGATGGTGACGATACATCCAATCATAAAATTGAACAATATTCAAATGAAGGTTTTTCATAATCTCCAGTCGCTGATTAATATCTTTTTCCTTTTTATCTGGGTTAAATTCTGACAGAAAGCCATACCGAGGGGCCTGAAACCATTTTCCTACTACATCAAAACCAGTAGAATATGAATCCAATAATTGCTCATTTTTATAATATTTTATATCAAGGCCAAAACCCTCAAAATGCATTTTTTGGGGAATTTGCCAGGAAAGAATAATTGGAGAGGCTAAATCTTGTTTTAATTCAATCAAGTTAATTTCTGAATTGTAAAACTTGTAGTCTAAATCATTGATTTCAACTTGCAAATTATCATTAATAATATTGTTTAAAATCTCTCCCTTTAGAAAAATCTCAATCTTCACCCATTCCCCAGGATGATATTGAGCTTTATCTACGGTAACTTTTTGTATTAGCTGTAGCTTCATTCCTAATCCCCCTTTATTTATCTTTGTTATTATTAATTTTTGGTCTTTATCCTTCAAGGTTATCCTGTTTATATTCTCTCCGTTCTTCAAGTTCTTTGTCTAATACCAAATACATCGCATGTGACCATAAAAGCGGTTTGGCAATCTCACCCCACTTTTGAATCCAGATGGGATAATAATCAGGATCATTCAAATTATTAGGGACCTGTTCCGGAAGATTACCTTTTTCATCTGCTTGTTTTTCAATCCAACTCAATAATTTCCTGGCTTTTCCTAATTCTCCTACCTGACAATAATACCAACCTAACCAAGCGGTAAGTAAAATCCACTCTCCCCCACCATAATATGTGTCTTCGGGGTAACGGTGAACCCCTCCGGTATAGAGTTTTTTTTCAATATCTTCTACTGTTCTTTTTGTAATTTCATCTGTTGGTTTAAACATTCTGAATGGGACTATCAACCATAAAAGATTAGCGTCAATACTGGTTGACCCGAAGTATTTAGTGATTCTTCCTTTATATATTCCTTTTCTTAAAATTAATTCCCTGATCTTTATACAGATATCCGGTATATCTTTATCATGAATAAATTGATTTATCGACCTTAATCCACCATAAATACAGGCTAAAGTGGATGGATGAATTTTATCATTAAACTCCTCCCAACAATCGTAGTTGGGAGTAAACCAAAAATGTTTAAGATAATTGATGGTTAATCTAATACTCTCTGAGAACTTAGTTATTAAGGCATTATCTCCTGTAATAGTAATATGTTCAGCAAGACCCCAAAGCCAAGTACCATAACCATCTATTTGAAAATTTTGCCAGTCATCCATGCATTCCGAGCCATCTAATTTATAACGAGTGTGAAGAAACTCGGAAGGTTTAATGGAAAAACCTTTTCTCTTTTTAGTAATTAAAGCTTTGACTCTATCAGGATATCTTTTAATAATTTTATCTACCCATAGATAAAATTTTCCTGCTGATTGATGTTCTCCAAATCGATCCATAGAATATGCTGTAAAAGTCCCATCTCTAAACCAGCAATAAGAAGAATACATAGAAAAATTGGGTGACGCAATATAAGCACCGGTCGAATATTGATTATCCTTAATAATTTCAATACTTCTTTCTCGAAGTTTTCCTGTTGATACAACTCCAATCTTTTTCAACAAAGCTTGACCTCTCTTTCAATTCTTCTTCCTTATCATAAAGGTAATTTAAAAAAGTCCCTTATCACCAATGTAGCTGCACCAATTATCCAGCCATCCTCTCCAAGTTCGGTAAGAATAATATCTAATTTTTTTGCCTCTTCAGGAAATGAATGCCTTTTGACAGCTTCTTTAAAAGTCGGCGAGAAGAAATTATAAGCATCTATTCTTTCTCCCCCTATAATGATGGCTTCTGGATTTAATAGATTCACAGCGTTTTTTACTCCAATTCCTAAATTTCTACCCATTCTCTTGAATATGTCTTTTGCTACAATATCTCCACATTTAGCAGCTTCCAATAATTCTTTGGGAGTAGGCTTTTTAAATTTTCCCCTACCCTGAGCTATGGCTTTTTTTGCTTCTTCAATAAGAAAATAATCGGAAGCAAGAGCCTCCAAACATCCTGTTTCACCGCATCTACATTTAGGACCATTCATATCTATACAAATATGGCCAATCTCCCCAGCTCCACCGATTGCACCTCCATAAAATTTTCCATCTACGACAATACCAGATCCTATTCCTTCGCCAACAGTAATGCATATAAAATTCTTGTAATTTTTTCCCGCTCCATACCATTTTTCTGCTAAAGTCAGGGTATTTACATCATTACTAAGGAAAATTGGTACTCTATATTTTTCTTTTAATGGTTTGGCTAAATCGACATTTTTCCAATTAAGAATAGGAGAATAAATGGATATACCCTTTTCTAAATTTACAAAACCGGAAACACCTATGCCAATACCTAATAAATCGGTTGATTTAATTATTCTATCTATATTATTTATAATTAATTCTAATATTTCTTGACTTTTACTGCCTCGGGGGAATTTTTCTTCACTTCTTGAAATGATCTTCCCTTTAAGATTGGTTAATCCAAAAAAAATTCTTTCTGCTTCAATTTTTATGCCGCAAATGGTTTTGTGATTATAGTTGATATCAAGAAAAGTTGGTCTTCTTCCACCACTGGATTTATCCTGACCAACTTCTTTGATTAATTTTTTTCTCATAAGATAGTTTACAATATTAGTAATACTGGCTCGTTCTAAACCTGTAGCTTTGGCAATAGCTACTCGAGAAATTGGGGCCTTCTCTCTGATTATATTTATCACAATACTTCGGTTTAAGTTCTTAAGTAATGATTTGCTACCTTTTTTAATATTCATAATCTATTACCTTAATCTTTTTAAAACTTACTTTGTTTTTTGAATTAACTATATTATAATAAAAAAATTTTGCTTTTGTCAAGCTATTTTCTAATTTTTTAATTATTTATACTTGCTTTTACCTCAATAAACAATTTCCCTGATTATTTTTTATTCATATAAGCACAGATGGCCTCTAAAACTGCTCCCCCTATAGAGCGAGCTTTATCAGAAACAGTAAAGCAGTATTCTCTTATCCCTCGAGGATCGATATCTCCGACTTTCATACCTCTGGTAACCCAATTTTGAGGATAGATTAACCCTCGCAAGATACCAGATATTTCTGCTCTTAAAGGAACTTTTTCAACTTCTGCAATTACCTCTCCTGCCTTAACTATATCACCAATACTATGTAAGGGTGTGATTTTACCTTCAGCCGGAGCTCGTAATAGCCTTCTTATAGATTCTCGCCCTACTTCTCCGGGCACACCGGTATCCGGTGCAGCCTGACCATGATAGTAAACTCTCCCCAAATTATGTCCTCTCATAGTTTCTATCACCACATCAACATCTTTCCCTGCAGTAAATCCCGGGCCTAAGCTAATAACCAGAGAAGCCTGATTTATTCTGGTTCCTAAATTACGTTTTGCCAAAATAGCATCAACCAAAACAGTAGGAGAAAGCTTTTCAATGCAGTAACCTTCCGGGTCTACTAAAACCGGAATCTTCCCCTGTTTAATAGTATCTTCCGCTTTTTCCCAGGAAGGAATCAAAACAGCTTCTATCTCTTCTACAATAGCCTTGCCTTCATAAACTGCTCGGGCAAAGGAAACAGGAAGACGGATAACCGTAGGATGATCTACTTCTAAAATCATCACGGAAAATCCGGCTCGGGAAAGCCTCACCGCCACCCCGGTAGCCAAATCTCCTCCGCCTCGGATAATTACTAATATATTGTTCATCTTATTTAAATCTTTCCTCTTTTATGAAGAGAGTCAAAAATACTTTTCATTTTCTCATAATCTTCTTCCCGGTCAATATCTAAGAATATGGATTCGCCTGATATTTTAAATCTTTTTACTCTCTCAGGATGGGCTTTAATTAATACTCTCCCTCCTACATCACCGGTTACGGCCATTAACTCATCTTTCCAACAAATATCAAAAAGAACCGGATTCCCTCGCTTTTCTTTATAAAAAGGAACTACTATCTCTTTTTTGTCCAGAGTAAAAGCACGAATCATCTTAAATAATATAGAGGGATTAATTAAGGGTTGATCTCCTAAAATAAGAAAAAATCCTTCCACTTCCTGAGTGTTTATTTTTAGCAAAGCCTTTTTAATTGAAGTACTCATCCCCTTACGAAAATCAGGATTAAGCACGATTTCAGCTCCCCAAGCTTTACCTATCTTAATAATTTCTTTATCTTCAGGGCGAACCACTAAAAAATATTTATCTAAGGGAGTTAACTTTGCTGCTTGCAATACCCATTCTATCAATTTCTTATCACCCAGGGGAAGAGTTAATTTTACTTTCCTCATCCTTTTACCTTCCCCTGCAGCTAAAATTATTCCATAAATCATAATGTTTTCTCCTCTTTTATTACCTCAGATACCACTTCCTTCTGACCAGCAGCTCCTATAATTATATCACTAATTCTCCGGTGACAGATTTTTAAAATTTCAAAAGCTAATTCTTCAGCCACTTTCAATCCTTTGGAATTCTCTACTTTATTAATAAAAAGATGACAGCAGCAACCCGGAGGGACTCCTTTAAACAAACCTTGGGGATGGCAAATTAAAAAGGCTAAGGCTTCTATTCCAACCTTTTCTCCTAAGTTTAATCCGGTTAGTCGAGAAAAAATCTCAGAACGAAAAACATTTTCTTCTAGTAAAGAAAGACCCAGAGCGTCTATACCAATTACTCCGACTAAATCTGTAGTCGATAAAGGAATTACCGGCTCGTGAGAAGCCGGAGCTTTTACCGGTCTTCCTGCTGCTCCATCGGCTTCTACCAAAAAATAATCTGCTAATTTGTCCTCCCACCATTTATCTAAATAAAGGGGTTCGGGACCCGAAATTTTTTCTCCTTCTTTTTCTTTTATACGATGATGGACCAGTACTATTTCCCTATTTTTATTTTGATAAAAATATTTTTTAATATTATCTTCCATAATTTTTTCATCATTAAATTCAATTAAGTTTCCTTTTTTTATAAAAGGAGCTAATTGCCAGGTAAACATATGAGTAGTAGTAGTTAGGATAATCTTCTTTTTCTGTTTGCTTAATTCCTGAGCTAACCCTTTAAAAAGAGTACTCTTCCCACCTGCACCTACAAGAGATATAAAAGCTCTCTCTTTTAAATCTAAAGCTTCACTGATTAACATTTAATTAATCCTTATTTATGATAGTAATTTAGTTTCTCTAACTATACTTTTTAACAGGTATAATATTCTTACTTTTTAAAAAAATCTTTCTTTAAATCTCTTATTATTTTTTCTGCTGTCGCAGGTAATTGCCTTATTCTTACTCCGGTAGCATCATAAATAGCATTTAAAATTGCCGGTACAATATTATTAAATGAAGGTTCTCCTATGCCTTTGGCTCCGTAAGGCCCTAAACCACCGCCAGATTCAATCATAATAGTTTTAACTTCCGGAGAATCAACAGCCGTAGGAATAAGATATTCAGCCAAAGAAGGAGTTTGAGGAATTCCCTTTTCTATAGCAAAATCTTCAGATAGAGCATAACCTATTCCCTGTATAGAACCGCCCTCCATCTGTCCTTCTACACAGGCCGGATTAAGTGCCTTCCCTATATCATAACAACTGACAATTTTTAGAACTTTTACCTGTCCAGTTTCTATGTCCACTGCTACCTCTACTGCTTGAGCACCAAAAGTAAAATCGGGGAAAGTCATACCCTTTATATTGGTTAAATCTGGTATTCCGGTAAAAGGTGCATTAAATTGAGCCTCCGAATATAATTCTATCCCAGCTGCATTACAGGCTTGTATAGCTTCCGTCAAAGGTAAATATTCTGATTCATCATATTTTACTACCACCTTTTCAGAAACAATGTCTAATTTATCAGGATTAACATTTAAAACCTCTGCTGCTTTATTTAAAATTCGATTTCTAACTTCTCTTGCTGCTTTAAGTGCAGCATTCCCTGACATATAAGTTTGTCTTGTAGCCGTAGTAGTGCCGGCTAAAGGTGTTAACATGGAATCTGTATTATAAATTTTTACTTTTTCCATAGGAACTCCCAATTCATTAGCCGCGATTTGGGATAGGAGAGAAGCCTGCCCTCCGCCTAAATCAGGTATTCCGCTTCTTACTATCAAACTGCCATCGGTTTCTAATTTTACATAGCAGCGGGAAGAGTCCCGAAGAAAAGTCATTCTCCCATAACTCATCTGCCCCATAGCTATACCCCGGCCGATTTTAATATTTTCCTCCTTAGAAACAGTGGGTTCTCCTAAACCCGCCCAAGCTTTTTCTGCAGCTTCCGGCAGAGCTACATAAGTTTTTATCACCTGCTCGGTGGTAGACAGTGCATCTCCGGTATGCATACAATTTATTTTCCTAATTTCTAAAGGATCCATATTTAATTTTATCGCTAATTCATCTATCATACTTTCATAACCGATATTAGCTTGGTTTGCTCCAAATCCCCTAAAAGCACTGGAAAAAACATTGTTAGTTAAAACCATCTGAGTCTTTATTTTGACATTAGGAATCTTATAAGGACCGGCTGCGCTAACTGTAGCATATAAACCTACCCAGGGACTTAAGTAAGTATAAGCTCCGGCATTTCCGATATAGTGTGCCTCTAAAGCTATAATTTCCCCATTCTTCTTTGCTCCAATTTTATATTTTTCGATAAAGGCATGTTTCTTAGAATGAGCCATTAGCGATTCTTCTCGAGTATAAACTAATCTTACCGGCTTTTTAGTTTTCAAAGTAAGCAAAGCGATAAAAGACTCTACGGTAATATCTTCTTTCCCCCCAAATCCTCCTCCTATCATTGTACCGATATAGCGGACTTTATTATGGGGAAGATTAAGCACTTCTGCTACATCTCTAAAATGTTCTATAACCTGGCTGCATACCCTGATATTAATTGTTCCATAATCATCTAACCAGGAAATTCCGGCTTCCGGTTCTAAGTAAGCATGGTCAATAAAAGGAATTTCAAATCTATCTTCCACAATCACTTCGGATTCAGCAAAACCTTTTTCTATATCTCCAGTGAGGCAACCGAATTCGTTTACTATATTACTATCTTTTTCTCCCACTAAATAAGCGTTCGGTTTCATAGCCTCTTCCGGGTCAAAAACTCCGGGAAGAAGTTCATATTTAATTTCAATTAAATCACAAGCTCTTTCTGCTATCTCTTCAGTCTCTGCGGCTACCAGGGCAATTGGTTCTCCGGCAAATCTAATCTTTTTACCTTCTTCTGCTAATACCCTATATAAGCCTTCAAAACCTCCCTTAACATCTGTAGATTGGCCAAATTTAGTTACTGTTTCATTACGGGGAACATCACGAGCGGTTAAAACTGCTTTTACTCCTTTTAATGATTTCGCTTTACTTATGTCAATTGAAATAAGTTTTGCAGCTGGATATTTACTGCGGCAAACCTTGGCATATAGCATTCCTGGTAAAGTAAAATCATCTGCATATTTAAGTTCTCCTCTTACTTTTGCCCAGGCATCATGTCTGGGGATAGCTTTACCTACAACTTTAAATTCAGACATTAATATCACCTTCTTCCTATCTTTCTAAAACCTGACAGGGGACGGTCCTCTGTCAGGTTTTAGAAAAAATTTAAATTTATTTCTATTTTCGATCTTCTACTGCGACATCATAAATAGCTTCTACAATCTTTTTATATCCCGTGCATCTACACAGGTTACCCGATATTGCTTTTCTAATTTCTGCCTTATCGGGTTCAGGATTTGTATCTAAATAGCCTTTGGCCGCCATCAACATACCAGCAGTGCAAAAACCGCATTGTACAGCCCCATGTTGAACAAAATTTTCTTGTAATTCCTGACCTATTTTTGTTTTTTCCAAACCTTTAGCCGTTAATATTTCTTTCCCATTGGCTTGCATAGCTAAAGTAATGCATGACTTAACAGTTTTTCCGTCCATAATAACCGTACATGTACCGCAGTCTCCCTTTTCACAGCCACATTTTACTTCTGTAAAGCCATTTCGGCGTAAAAATTTTAATAGGGATTCTTCGGCTTTGGCAGAAGCATTTATTTTTTCATCATTTATAGTTAGTTGTATTTTATATTCTTCCATCTAAAATCTCCTTTTTGATAAGTAATGAGTGAGTAAGTAATAAGTAATTAGTGATGAGTAATTAGTAGGGTCGTATTGCAATAAACCTACTTTCCCTTCACCCTTTAAACTTTATATCTTCCATCTTTTTTACAACATACGATTCACGAGATACTAAATTGAGATTGCCACGCACTGATAAATCAGGGACTCGCAATGACATTTTGAGAGATTACCGCACTCCCTACGGTCGCTCGCAACGACATTTGTAATTTCTTAATTATTTAATTATTTTCTCTCCTATTAATTGGTCAATTGATGAATTTTGTATTTTTCTTGGTATTTTTTTTACTAACGACTATTCACTATTCACTAACGACTAATTTAATCGGTCAATTTTTTAAATGCACGTTTAAATAGAATTCCCGAAATATATCTTCGATATTCTGCGGAAGCTCTCACATCTCCGATAGGTTTCACTTCTTCTCTTACCCTTTTTACGGCTTCCTCAATCAATTCATCATTTATTTTCTTATTTTTTAAAAATCCTTCTACCTTAATTAATCTAAGAGGTGTCGGGGCAATCGAACCCATGGCAATACGTACATCTGCAACTTTATCTTTTTCTACTTCTAAGATTAGCGCAACTGTAGCAAGAGAAATAGCCATAGCTTGTCTTAAGCCTAATTTAATAAAACATCCATTTTTGTTTATAGAATCATCCTTAATCTTTATACTGGTAATCATTTCATCATTATGCAAAACTGTTTTTCTCGGACCGACAAAAAAATTTTTTAAGGAAATTTCTCTTTTTCCATCCATACTTTCTACTTCTAAAACTGCATCTAAAACCAATAAGGGCGGTGCAACATCAGCGGCCGGTGAAGCATCAGCTAAATTTCCTCCAATGGTAGCACTATTTCTTATTGTCGGGTCGGCAAACTGTTCGGCTGCTTGATATAATATATTGCATTCTTCCCTGATAATTTTAGAATTAATTAAATCAGAAATGGTTGTACCTGCTCCAATATAAATTTCGCCTTCACTTTCTTTAATATAATTTAATTCCTCAATACCGGAAATATCCAATAGCAGTTTTGCTGGTAACTTCTTATCTTTTATATATGGTAATACATTACTGCATCCTGCTACTATGCAAGCTTTTGATTTTTCTTGTTGTAAAAGTTTTAATACTTCTTCTATTGTTTTAGGAGAAACATATTTAAATTGATTCATTTTCCCCTCCTTATTTTGGTTAATTAGTTACCTAGTTAGTTGGTTAATTGGTTTTGTTCTGCCGCGCAAGCCTTAATTGCTTTTACTATTTGCACATACCCGGTACACCGACAAAGATTTCCTCTCATATAATCTTTAATCTCTTCTTCTGTAGGACTTGGATTTTCTTTTAAGAGGGCAACCGCGGTAAGTATCATACCGGGAGTGCAAAATCCGCACTGTACTGCCGCATTTTTTAAAAATGCTATTTGCATGGGGTGCAGTTCATTCCCCTTTGCCAGCCCTTCTATGGTAGTAATTTCTTTCCCATCAACCGCAGCTGCTAAAGTTAAGCAGGATAAAACCGGTTCATTATCTAAAAAAACAGTACAAGCCCCGCATTCACCGATACCACAGCCATATTTAGTTCCGGTCAGATATAAATCGTCTCTTAATATATTTATCAGAAGGTCATTTGGATTTACCAAAGCTTCTCTTTTTTGACCATTGATAGAAAATTCAATAGGAATTTTTTTCACTTTATAATTCGCTCCTTCCTTTAAATTTAATTAAAACTAACCTTTCGCTCTTGCCCAGGCTAACTCAAAGCCATCTTTAAGCATTTCCTTAGACATTGCAATTCTATACTCGGCAGTTGAACGAATATCATCTATAGGTTTAATCTCACAAGATGCTTTCTCTGCTGCTTTATTTATTAACTCAGAATTTACTATCTGTCCTTTTAAGAGATTTTCTGTTTTTTCTGCTCGCAATACTTTAATCGCAACTGAACCAAAAACTGTCTTACAATCCTTACAAATATTACCTTCTCTTTCCAAATAAATTGCTAAATTTATTTTAGAAAGGTCGGCTTTTACTCTGCTCTTCTTTAAAAAGGCACTTCCTGAATTTTTGTTCATTTCGGGAATAATTATTTCAGTAATCAATTCATCGGGTTTCATAATTGTTTCCCCTACTCCGGTAATAAAATCTTCTACCAAAACAGTACGTTTTCCTCTTTTTCTTTGTAATTTTACTTTTGCTCCATATGCAATTAAAGGAGGAACAGTATCTGCCGCCGGAGAAGCATTGCCCAGATTGCCTGCCATAGTCCCCATATTTCTAATAGCCGGAGCAGCCATAGACATAATCCCCTCATATAAAGCAGAATATTTCATTTTAACTTTTTTTTCCCTTATAATATGTGAAAGAGGAGTAACTGCCCCTATTCTTAATTCCTGATTAGTATCTACAAAATTAAGTTCTGAAATGTTTTTTATATTTATCAAATAATCGACTTTTAAATCAATTGTCTTCATTTTAACCAGAAGGTCGGTTCCTCCGGCTAATATCTTAATATTTTTATCTTTATATTTATCCAGTAAATCCAAAGCTTCATCTATTGTTTTAGGGGCTAGATACTCAAATTCTTGAGCTAATATTTTTGTATTAGTTTGCATTTCTAATTTTCCCTCCTATCTCTTTTTCTTCCAGGGCTTTAAGCATTATTTCCGGCGTTATCGGGAGTTCATGGAATCTAATGCCTACCGCATTATAGACTGCATTTCCAAAGGATGAAGCCACTGCGCTTAAGGCAGCTTCACCTATTCCTTTTGCCCCAAAAGGACCGGTTGGTTCATAAGTATGGGCATGGTCTACGATAATATTATCGATATTAGGCATATCCACGGTAGTGGGAACTTTAAAATCGGTAATAAATCCATTGCATTTTAATTTACCGGTAACCTCATCATAAGGTATCGATTCTAACTTTCCTACACCTAATCCCAAAGCATAAGCACCCAATATCTGTCCTTTCCATAGCTCAGGATTGATAATAGTACCCGAATCACCCATCATAACTACTCTCGGTATTGTAATTTCACCGGTTCTGATATCAACTTCAACTTCTGTAAAGTAAGTAATAAAACAAGGTGGACAATTTTTTTGCCTTAAGGTAGAGGTATAAGAAAAAGTTTCTACACTGTTAATCCGGGCATGATCTGCTATCTCACCAATGGTTTTATAATTTTCCGGTAATCCTTTGGGATATATTACTCCCTGGCCAAGTTCCTGATTTAAAGCTAAATCTAAATTTTCCGGTCTATCTTCAAAAAGTGTTGCTGCATAATTTAATAACATCTCTTTAACTTTTTCCGCCACAAATTTTATGGCACCACACCCGCAATATACTCCTCTGGTGGCATGAGTATTAACATCAAAGACGGTAGTACGGGTATCTACCCCATTATCGATACTTATTTTTTCAAAAGGCACCTTCAAAACTTCGGATACCACTTTTGCCCCGGCATCCCAGGTTCCTCCTCCGTGATCCATCAGAGCAGTTACCACGTCTACCGAACCATCTTCGTTAATTTTAACAGTTGCCCCGGAATAATCTATAACTTCGCCAGCCTTGGGTCCACCGGTGCCTGAAGTATGAAACCCTCTGGCTACTCCAATGCCCTTTCTGGTGACTCCAGACTTTTTATCAGGGTTCCCCCTTTTGTCCCAGCTAATAAGTTCAGCACCTTTGACTAACATCTCTTCTACGCCACAGCTTCTAATGATGGATTTAACGGTAGGTCCCTGCCCCCAAAATTCATCACCTCTTCCCACATAATTTTGCAGTCTGAAGTGCACCGGGTCTATTCCCAATTTTTCTGCTAAAATATCCATCATATTTTCTACCGGGAAATTTATTTGGGGACTGCCATATCCTCTTCTGGCACAGGAAGGGCCTTTGTTACTGTAAATAGCCTTCCCTTCGTATTTTATTTTCTGCCATTTGTAAAGGGAGGCAAACCAACCGGCTACACAACCAAGATAAGGATAAGCTTGAATATTATGGCCACCAATCTCTACCCATACCTGACAATGAGCAGCAGTTAAAGTTCCGTCTTTTCTAACTCCAACTTTTAAGCGAGTTTTTAAGGGATAACTTGAATGATCATACATATCTTCTTCCCGGGAAGTCACTAATTTCACCGGTCTTTTTGCTTTCAAAGCTAAAGCTACACAAATAGGGGTTATTGAATTCATTTGAATACTTGATCCGAAAGAACCTCCCAGGGTAATTCTTTTGACATTAATTTTACTAAGTGAAATATTAAAAATATGTCCTAAAAGTATCCGTACATTATGTATCCCCTGGGTAGTAGTCCAGAGAGTTATTCCTCCATTTGCTTCCGGTTTACATACTGCAGATTTAGTCTCCAGCTGCATATGGTAAACTCTTTTTATATTAAATGTTTCATCTACAATTATATCCGCTTCTTTAAATCCTTCTTCTACATCACCCACTACAATATTTCGCTCACAGGCAAGATTATTTTTTACATCTACTTTTTTTTCTCCTAAATATACATGGTCATGTATCGCGGGAGCATTTGAATCCATAGCATCATCAAGGCTTACTAATGGCTTCCATTTCTTGCCCCACTCTACTTTTATCTTTTTTAAAGCAGCGAAGGCTTCTTCTTCTGTTTCTGCGGCACAGGCAGCAATAGCCTCTCCTACATGGCGAACTTTATCTTTAGGTAAAACCGTCCTGTCACGATAAGTTTTATCGGGAATACTTACTATTCGTTCATTATATAAAGTATCTGGCACATCGTCCGGCCCAATACAGATAGCTCCCATTTTCTCTGCTTCGGTGTAATCGATTTTTTTAATCTCAGCATGGGAATACGGGCTGCGTAAAACTACCGCATATAATTGACCGGGAATATTTACATCACAAGAATAAACTTCTTCACCGGTTACTTTACCAATATTTTTAATATCAAACCTTTTACCAATAACATCAAATTGCTTCTCTCCCAACAAAACCACCCTCTTTTTGATAATGGATAATATTTTATTTACTAATTTTTCTCTTCTTATAAAATCATTCTGACATCTACTACTTGCAAACCCTTTTCAAATACAAATATGGGATTTAGGTCTATTTCGTTAATTTCAGGATTTTCCGTAGTAAGTTTAGAAATTTTCATTAAAACTTCTTTTATAGCCTGAATATCTCGGGGACTTTCTCCCCTTACTCCTTTTAAAATTTCATATCCCTTTATCTCGGTAATCATCTCCCGGGCATCTCTTTCTTCTATGGGTAAAATGCGGAAAGAAACATCCTTTAACACCTCTACAAATATCCCCCCTAATCCAAACATTGCCACCGGGCCAAAATGAGGATCTTTCATCATTCCTATAATAATCTCTGTTCCTTGAGGAACCATAGGATATACTATTACTCCCTCAATTCTTGCTTCTTTATTATATTTTTTTGCCTTAAAGATAATTTCCTGATAAGCTGATTCTGCTTCCTTTTCATCTTTAATACCTACTTTTACTCCTCCAGCATCTGTTTTATGGATAATATCAGGAGAGACAATTTTCATCACTATAGGAAAATTTATTTCTTTGGCCAATCCAGTAATTTTATCTTCACTCTTTATTAATTTGAAATTAGGAACAGGGATTCCATATTCCTTCAATAATTCTTTTGCTTCTGTCTCCAATAAAGACCTTTTTTCTTTTTTAGCTTTCTGGATAATTCTATGCACCTCTTCTCCTCTTATTTGGTTATTTAGTTAGCTGGCTAGAATGTCCGTCAATAATAAATATATATTGTTTTTTATGTAGGGGTCGGATTTATCCGACCCGAGTTAATTTGGTAATTTTTTTAGCGGGTTCGATGAATCGAACCCCTACTTCTGGCTCCTGGATCCTGAATTTTGATTCCCTCTTTTATAACTATACGCTATCTGGGCGTATGCAATACGCCCCTACTTCTGTCTCCTGGCTCCTGAATTCTATTTTATTTACCTTTTACTCATTGCTATTTTCTTCATGTAATACACGATACTATGTACTATCTTAATATTACTCATTACTTATCACTCGTTACTGTATTATCTAACGACTATTTTTTAAAACTTCGTAAATATATCTTTTGAATTACTTTAGCACATCTTTCTCCGGTTTCATAATTGGGAATTCCGTATTTTTTTAATTCTCCAATCGCTTCTTTTACTAATCTGCCCGCCATAAAACTGGCAAATATAGGTTTTTTTATTTTCTCTTTTGCTTTTCCTAAAGCCCGGGCAATTACCGTAGAATCCATAGAGGCAGTAGGAACAAAAATAGCAATTATCGCATCATATTCGGGGGCTATGATCTTACATGTTAAAGCGAAGGTTTCTGCACTCCCATAAGCCAGAAGGTCAAAGGGATTTCCCAAAGAGACATGAGGAGGAAGAATTTCTTTTAATACATTCTTTAAACTTTCGGATGGTTCAGGGACTTCTAATCCTAATTCTTCTAATTTATCCGTAGTCAATACTGCAGGTCCCCCTGAATTGGTAATTACCCCGATCTTGCTCCCCTTGACTTCCTGGTAATAAATCAAGCCCCGGCATAAATCAAACATCTCCTCTACCCCTTCTACCCGTAAAATGCCGGCCTGTTTAAAAGCGGCATCATATATCTTGTCCTCCCCTGCCAGAGAACCGGTATGAGAGGAAGTTGCTCTCATCCCGGCTTTACTCTTCCCCCCTTTAATGGCAACAATCGGCTTTTTAAGAACAGTCTTTTTAGCTTGAGCTAAAAAACTTCTTCCTTCTTCTAATCCTTCAATGTAGAGAGCAATAACTTTAGTCTGAGGGTCATCTTCAAGATATTTAATTAAATCTACTTCGCTTACATCACATCTATTTCCGTAGCTTACAAATTTGGAAAAACCAAAACCCAACTCTTCTGCCATCATTAATACTGCTCCACCCAATGCTCCGCTCTGGGTGATAAAAGCAGTTCCACCCGGAAGGGCCCTGACTTCAATGCTGGCAAAGAGATTACAACCGGTATTCATAATGCCGGCGCAATTCGGACCTATAATTCTCATTTGATATTTTTTAGCTATTTTTTTTATCTCTTCTTCTTCTTTGATATTTCCTACTTCTGAAAAGCCAGCAGAAATTATAACTACCGACTTAACTCCCATACTTCCCAAATCCTCTAAAAGCGAAGGAATAAATTGCCCCGGGATAGCAATAACAGCTAAATCAATATCTAAATTATTAAATTCCGGATAAATTTTTTGACCAAATATTTCACCCCCGCTGCGGTTTATGGGGTAAATTTCTCCCTTAAATCCTCCGTCCACCATATTTTTTATTATTTCATATCCGGTCTTTCCCTCTTTCATGGAAGCAAAGATAGCTACTGAATGAGGGTTAAAAAAATTTTCCATACTTTTCATTTATCCATTCCTTTTACTGCTTTATAATCTTAATTAAAAAGTAGTGATATTTTTCTCTATCTCTCGAGGAATACTTTTCTTTAAAACTTCAACCATATCATCTTGGCTAAATAAAGAGATGAAGGAAGGGCAGCAAACAAAACAATAATCTTTGCAGTAAATGTGAAAGGATATTTTCCAGATTACCTGACCTTTATATGCAAAATTCGAGTGTTAGAGGACTCCGGAGCGTTTCTAATCACTATACTATCACTCATATTACTGTTCTTCTTATAACCTTGACTGCTGCCATGACAGGTAACAAAGATAAGATCTACTTTGTAAAATCTCTCCTTCCTAAAATTTAATTTTTATACAGTCTCAAAAATAGCTTAATAATACTATCTTAAGAAAAACGTTCTAAGATAGCGTTTTTATGTGCGGGAAAGCCTTCATAATCAGCAAGTTTTACCATCGCATTTTTTTGAAACTCCAAACCTTCTTTCGAAAAATACTCATAAGTTACTGCTTTGTAAAAATCTGCCGTTTTTAAACCACCTGTAACCATTGCTTTTCGGCCCGTTGGAAGAACATGGTTTGGACCTGAAGCATAACAACCAGTACTAATCGGAGTATAATGACCAAGATAAAAACCTCCAGCATTTTTGATTTTTTGCATATCGTGAATAGGATCTTTAGTCATTACTTCGAGATGTTCTACAGCATATTCATTTGCAAAATCTATTGATTCCTCTAGTGATTTCGTAATAATAATTGCACCATATTTTTTTAAAGATTCTATTACAAACTTTCTTCGATATTCACTTAATCTTTCTATATGCCTAGTTATTTTATTCTGAACTGTATATGCTAATTCTTCAATATGTGTAACTAAGACACCCGCTGAATCAAAACCGTGTTCAGCTTGAATACAAACATCTGCCGCAGCCCATTCTGGATTAGCACTTTCATCTGCAATAATAAGGCCTTCCCCTGGTCCAGCCGGAAGTGCTATTTCTACCTGACCTTGAAGTAATTTAAAAGCAGCTAACACCCATTTACTTCCTGGCCCTGTAATTTTATCAACCTTTTTAATGGTTTGGGTCCCATAAGCCATTGCAGCAATTGCTTGACTTCCTCCAATTCTAAAAACTGCATCTGCACCGCATACATCACATGCAACTAAAGTACCAGCTGGTACTGAACCATCTGGTGCAGATGGAGTAGATACTATTACTTCAGGAACACCGGCTATTTTTGCAGGTAATACAGACATCATTACTGCAGTAGGGAACCATCCTCTCCCTCCTGGTACATAACAACCTACTCGATCTAAAGGAATAATAGTCTGCCCAGCCACTAACCCAGGAGAAATTTCTATCCCCCACATTTTATTGGGCATTTGGGCAGAATGAAATTTTTTGACATTATTTGCCAAAAATTTAATTGCCTCGATAGTTTCTTTGTCAATTTTACTATAAGCTTCTTTTATTTCCACTGGAGTAACTTGTATCTTATCTTTATAAATAGTGACATTTTCAAACTTTTTTGTATATTCCACCAATGCTTCATCACCATGTTCTTTAACATTACTAATAATATTTTTTACATTTTCTAAAATAGAATCAGTTTCAACTTCGCTTCTTTTCATAATTCTATTATAATCTTCCTTAGACATTTCTTTTAATTTATATACTTTAATATACAATTTAATTCCTCCTTATATAATTTTATTAATTTTTTAAATATTATAAGATACAACTCAGCATCTTCCTGTAAAGTACTCTTTCTTCTATATTCTATTACCTACTTATTTTTTAGTCCCTTTACAAATTATTTCATTTAATAAATACTAACCTTATTTTACAAAATTATTCAGGCATCAATAATTAAATAAACTAACATGGTACAATTGACAGGCTACAGTAATTTTTCAATTTTTAACCAAATATTTATTGTGCTTTTTTCTACTCAATATCCCTAAACAACTTATTATTTAAGCTAAGATACTAATTTAATCTTAGAAATTAAATTTAATGTTAATTTTCAATGCATAATTGCTCCACCAGAAATATTTATTGATTGACCAGTCATGTAATCAGTTTCTGAAGAAACTAAGAATAGTACAACTTTCGCTACATCTTCAGGTTCTTCCAACCTTCCTAATGGAATTTTTTTAGCATAATATTTTCGAATTTCCTCGGGAGTAGTTCCTTTCAATTTTGCTTCAGGCACAATTAAAGATTCTTGCATAGGTGTGTTTACATAACCTGGACACACTGCATTAACATTTATTTTATGTGGTGCAAGTTCTAATGCTAAACTTCGAGTAAAACCAATTACACCATGTTTTGATGCACAATAATGTGCTGCTAATGCTTCACCCTCTTTTCCATTAAGAGATGCAATATTAACAATCTTTCCACCATTGTTTTGCTTTATTAATATTTTTGATACAGCTTTAGAGCATAAAAATACTCCTTTTAAATTCGTATCAACTATTCTATCCCATTCTTCTTCTTGTATATCTACAACCCGTTTTAAAGATATTGCCCCCGCAACATTTAATAATACGTCAATTTTTGAAAATTTAGCCAGTGTAGCACTAACCACCTTTTCTATTTCATTATATTTTCTGACGTCCATTTTAAAGAATAGAATATTCTTTCCATATTTCTTTTGCATCTCATTAGCTGTTCTTTTTAAGTCCCTTTCATTGTAATCAGTGAGTACTACTTTTATTCCTTTATTTGCAAACAATTGAGAGATTGCCTTTCCTATTCCTGATGCAGCTCCAGTTACAATAGCTACTTTACCTTGTAAATCCATTATATAACTCCTTTCATTATTATTTCTTAAACATAAATATTAAATACAATATTTTATTTTTTCCACTTTCGGTAACATAAATTTATTCAGAAGTTTTCAAATATTCTAATTTTCTTTTTGGAATAAATCATATTATCATTGTAGATATCTACATTGTTACTATTCCTTAAAAAATAATTTAATCAAGGCTCATCCGAATAAAATCGAATTTTTAAAATTTTTAAAAATATATATCTTTTTTTATATATCTTTATTTCATAACAAATTAAATCATAAATATAAAGCGAAAGGCATAAAAAATCTTATAAATATTTAATATTCAATCGTTATCAAGCTTTGTTTTTATAATTCGGATGAACCTTAATTATTAATCTATTATCCCCCTATTTCGTCAATAAATTTTCCCATAACCTGGGATCATCTGGAGATACTTCCCATGGGATTAATGCGCCCATAATCTTCATGAACCCTCCTTCACAATATGGATTGGTTACCACTTTCGCAGGAGACCATACAGCACCCTCTTCAATTACAGTATCACCTATTTGAGGAATCTTCTTCCCACTGTTAAGGTCATATAAATATTGAACTGAGAGTTCTGCAACTTCCATTGCTGGAGGAGCAACTATTGCTGATATTTTGCCCTCTCTGATGAATTGTAAGCCTTCTGGTCCTGCCCATACACCGGTTATAGAAAACTTACTAGGATTATAATCTTGCTTCTCTATTGCCGAAATAACACCGGGTGACATTATATCTGGAGTATGAATATAAATAGCTACAACCTCGTCTCCAAAACGCATAAGTAAGTCTGTAGTTCTATTAAATGAATCTTCATTGTTCCATTTTCCTTCTCCTTGAACAACTTTAAGTTGTGGATAATTCGTAATAACTGAATTAAATCCTTCGGTAAAATCATGCGTCGCGTGATCAACAAGAGCACCTGTAATTTCTATAATAACTCCCTTAGGCACTTCACCACCATGTTTCTTTTTTAAATCCTTAATTAAAGCTTCTGTTGCTTGGTGCGCCGTTTCTTGATAATCAACCGCAATGAATAGCTCAATTTTACCACCAACCGGACATGTATCGATAGCCATAATTGGAATATTATTTTCATTCATGTTTTTAATCCCAGGTATAATTGCCTTTTGATCTACTGCTCCACCAAAAATAAAGCCATCTATACCCATAGTAATAAAATTATCCATCAAATCTAACTGTCTCATGCTATCATTCTGGGCATCTTTTACAATTAATTTAACCCCTAACTCGTTTGCTTTATTTTCTGCACCTAAAATCATAGCTCGAGAAAAAGGAGCAGAAGCCTCACGCATAATCATACCAAAAGTTAATTGTTCTTCCCCATATGCAAAGGTTGTAAACACAATACATAATAATAAAATTAAAAATATTTTTCTAAAATTTTTCATTTTTTCCCTCCTTAAAAAAATTGTTAATTCTAAGAATAATTTTCTATAAAATAAAAATCACCTCCTATATGATACATTCTTATTTTTATAATACTTGTGAACTTTAAAAATAAGAAAGTTTATGGTTAAACAATTTGTTGATTTTTTCTTCACCTCCTAAGTTCTTGTTATTACTAATTGTAGCTGATTTATTTAGTTGTTTTTAAAATTTTAAATTTGCTTTTCATTGAATGTCTTTTAAAATTATTTATTCTTTTAAAAATAAAGTATTCCTCTTAAAAGTACTTTATTAATATCCTTCTATATTAAGCAAAAATACGTTTTGTAAAAGCGTTAACTTATAATTTATTTGTTTAAAGTTATTTAAGATTTCATTATCTCGAATTTTTTCAACATTTCTGACCTAGTTTATGCAACATTTTTTTTAAATTATCAAAAAATTGAAGGGTGCCCTCCTCTAAAGTACCTTCTTTTGGTGTAAATTCTGGCTCTAGAGAGATAACTCCTTGATAATTATCTTTAATCAATTCCTTTAATAAATCTAGGGTGCTCATAATTCCTTGTCCTGCCGGAACACAATCAAACATATTCATTCTTTTGTTCATTGTAAAATCTTTTAAATGAATATGTATAATATTATTTTTTATATATTGATACTCCAAAGGGAAAGGGTTTTCGCCCATTGCATAAAATGAATTAGCTGGATCCCAAAGAATTTTTAAATTATTAGACCCAATTCTTTTGATAAGTTTATGTATTAGATATCCGGTACTCATATTGCAAAAAGGACAACATTCAATTGCTAAAGTTATATTCTCATTTTCTGCAATTTGAATAGGTTCTTGATATTTCTCAATTAATTTATCCCAAATTTCATCATTAAGTATCACTTCTGTCTTAAAGCTAAAAACCCTTAAAATGTTAACATTTAAGATATTCGCTATTTCTATGGTTCGTTTTAACCTTTCTAAATGCTCCGTATAACTTCCCCATCCAGTTAATAAATCATATGTACGATCATCTTTTTTTATCCACAGTGGTAAACCTAAAAAGTTCCACCCAGCTAGACAAGACACTTTAAGTTCGTATTTATCAATCAAACCTTTTAGTTTAGAGATTTCTTTAGTCGATAAATCTCCTATTTCTTTTCCCCATAAATTGGTTAATTCAATATATTTTAAATCCATTTTTTTTATAACACCTAAAGCATACTCTAAATCCTCGCTTATTTCATTTGTAATAATACCAATCTTTAATGAATTTTTTCTCATAATATCCTCCTAAATTGAGTTTATTTATACCTTATATATCTTATTAACTAGAAGGGCAAAATACCTCGGGTATTTACTAACTTCTAAAAACTTTATTATTTTATGCTTATATCCTTTAGTTTCTCCCTTTGAAGTATTTCCCTTTGAAGTATTTCCCTTCTAAATTTTGTTTTATACTGATCTATAACTATAGCGATAAAAATTAGAAATCCTTTAGTTGCATAGACTAGAAATACACTAAGTCCTACGAGAGTTAATACATTATCAACAACACCAAGAAATAATGTCCCACCCAGTATGCCCATTATTGTTCCTTTACCTCCTGATAAGCTAACTCCTCCTAAAACAGCACCAGCAAATGTTAATAAAACCCAATTTGTACCCATTGCATTTGTTACAGCATTCTGCCTTCCGGCAACTAAAAGTCCCGACATAGCAGCTAATGTACCACTCAAAATAAAAGCAGATACAATAATTCTTTCTGTATCAACTCCTGCAATAAAACTTGCCTCTCTATTTCCACCTGTAGCGATAAAAATACGTCCATATCGTGTTCTTTTAAATATAAATCTAAATAAAAAAAATATAATAAACATAACAAATATAGCAGTTGGTATATTCATAACAAGCTTTGAGCCACCTAAAAATACAAAAATTTCAGGAAGATTTGAAATTGAAAATGGTATTAAAAATAACACAAGCCCTCTTAAAATAATTAGCATCGATAAAGTCTGTAAAAATGGATTAATTTTTATCTTTGCAATACAAACTCCATTAAATAAACCGATACCTGCTCCCACTAAAAGTGTAGCAATTATTGAAAAAATTGGATGTATTTCCGGAAACCATTTCGTTGCTATTAATATTCCTATACCTGGTGCAAAAGCAAGTGTTGATTCAATGGATAAATCAAAATGCCCACTCATCAGAGCTAAACTTTCTGCTAAAACAAGTATGCCTAAAAAAGAAGAATGATAAAGTATATTCATAATATTTTTATAATTAAAAAAATATGGTACAAATATACTACAAATTAGAATAAAAACTCCTAAGATAAGCCAGATCATATTATCCAAACAAAATATTTTTATTTTTAAATTTCTATCCATTTGATTACTCCTTGCATTAATGTTTACTGCCTTGCATAGAAAAATATATATCTTTCTCATTATATTCTTCTGGAATAAAAGTATTAATAATTTTTCCATTGAAAAGTACTAATATTCGATCACAAATCAACATAAGATCTTCTATTTCTGGAGAAGTAATTAATATCCCTCCTAATTTACTTAAATCTTCTTTAACTATTCTTAGAATGCTCTTTTTAGCACCAATATCTAGACCTTTTGTTGGTTCATCTAATAAGTAAATTATTGGTTTGGAAGCCAATATTCTTCCTAGCACAACTTTTTGCTTATTTCCTCCACTTAAATCATTTGTTTCTTGTTCCGGAGACGCAACAACAATGTCCATTTTTTTTATTAATTGTTCTGTTAATCGTTCTTCTTTTTTTAAATTGATCAATTTAGCTTTTTTATTACGCGCTAATAAAGATAAATTTAAATTTTTTCTTACACTTAAAATAGATATTAACCCTTCTTTATCCCTATTTTCCGGTAAATATATTATCCCTTTATTAAGTGCATGTGAAGGATTTTTTATATGGATTTTTTTATTCCCAATTTTTAATTCTCCACTATGTGGCTGATAAACTCCGCAAATCGTTTTTAATATTTCTGTCCGCCCGCTTCCCATAAGTCCTGCTACCCCAATAATCTCTCCTTTGTAAAGTTCAAAACTAATATTTTTAAAATAGCCATTTAGCCTTAAATTATTTACTGTTAGTATCTTTTGTTTAAAATTTTTTTTATTTTTACTATTAGTAAATTTATTTAAATATTTTTTTTTATTCTTCTCATTCCCAACAATAAGAGAAGAAATCGATTCTTTATCTAAGGATAAAACATTTTTAGTCGAAACTTTTTCCCCGTCTCTAAAAATTGTAACTTGATCACAGATTTCTAATATTTCATCTGCTCTATGAGAAATATAAATAATAGATTTCCCTTCAGATTTATGCTTTCTAATAATTTTAAATAAATATATTTGATCTTTTTTTGAAAAAGAAGTTGAAACTTCGTCCAATATTACAATTTGGCTATCTTCCAAAAAAAAAGCTTTAATCATTAAAACAATTTGCTGTTGACTAATAGGAAGGTCACTCATTCGCGATTCAAGGCTTATGTTGAAATTTAGGGTGTCTTTTAATTTTTTTGCTTCATAATTTATTTTATTCCAATTAATCAATCCATTTCTTGATGCCATGAAATTAGGATAAAATAAATTTTCTACTATAGAATAATCTGGTATTACCTGGGGAGTTTGGGTAACAATTGATATCCCTTCTTTCTTAGCCATATTAGTTGACAAACTTTTATATTTCCTTTTTTTAACATATATATTACCTTCAGTCGGAGCAATAATACCTGAAATTATATTTACTAAAGTACTCTTGCCGGCACCATTTTTACCAATAATTCCATGTATTTCTCCTTTTTTAATAGCAAGATTTACTCTATATAAAGCTACAGTTCCTGGGTATATTTTTGTTATGTTTTCTAACCTTAAGATAGTATTATTTTTCAGAAAATCATTTTTACCAGCTTCGAATTCTCTTCTTAAGTCATTCATAAATTTATCCTCACTTTTGTATAAGTACTGTTAAAAATAATTTACTAATTTTCTCTTAACCTCTTTTTTCTCAAATATTTTATAAAAATTGGTTTACCTTGCTCTACTTTTTGTCCTTTGGTAAATCTACTTAAAAGGAAACAGATTAAATTGTTCAAAATCTTGTAAATATATAAGATAACCACAATTATAGAATTTTATCTCAAATAATTTTCATATTATTATTCCTTTTTACTATTTTATAACCTCCATTAAAAGCAGCAATATTTTTATCTAATTCACGGGGAATATGTTTCCTTAACATATTCATCATAGATTCTTTATCAAATAAAGAAATAAAAGAGAGAGCGCCCAGTAAGACAATATTTTCTGCAATAGGAAGCCCTGCCTCTGAAGCTATTTTACCAGCTTCTATCCAGATTATTTTTGCTTTTACTTCTTTAATTAATCTGATTATCTCCTCTTCCTGAGGGTACTTTCCGGGATAGGCCATCATATCAATAGGATATATCTTTTTTCTATTTAAAATAATTGTTCCTCCCGGTTTAATAAATTCCAAACTTTTCAATCCTTCGGATAATTCCATTACCACTACTATATCAGAAGAGAGAGGAGGAATCCTCGATCCAAATATATTACCTATTCTAATCTCACAATGAACCGGACCACCTCTTTGAGCCATACCTACTTCTTTAAAAAATTTAACTTTCTTACCTTTTTTTAATCCATAATCAGCAATAATTTGCCCTAATCTTATTACTCCCTGTCCACCTACTCCGATTAAATAAAAATTACTTTCCATCTTTTATCACCTCTATCGCCCCAAACGGACAGGTAAATTCACATAACCCGCAACCGAAACAAGCAGAAGTAATTTCCATATAGGCTTTGTTATTGGCATCTTTAGGATGAAATACCATCGCCGGACAGGCCAAAGAACTCAAGCATATCCTGCAGCCGGTACATTTATCTATATTTACTTTTCGTTTAGCTAATTTCACCTTTTTTCTTTTAGCTTGAAGAGCACACTCACGGCGGGAAACTATTACCGAAACACCCGTATATTCTATCGCCTTCATTATACTCTCTGTTGCTTTTTTGCTCTGATAAGGATCAATTATCTGAATATCCTCTATACCGCAACCTTGACAAATCTCGACAATATCTACTCTCCTGGTATTAGTAACTCCATTTAAATTAACCGTCCCAGGGTTCTCTTCAAAACCGGTCATGGCAGTCCATCCATTATCTAAAATAATTATCGTTAAGGGGACCTTCTGGTAAACTGCATTAATAAGAGGAGGAATACCGGCATGGAAAAAAGTAGAATCTCCTATGGTGGCTATCACCGGTTTTTTAATTCCCGCCCATTTAAATCCTTGAGCTAAACCAATACTCGCTCCCATAGCTACTTCAGTCCAACAACTCTCAAAAGGTTTACTCATACCTAAAATGGTACATCCTATATCCCCGGTAATAATAATTTCATCTTTTTTATATTTTAAATTCTTAATCGCCTTATTTAAAGCAAAATAAGTCCCCCGGTGAGGACAACCTATACAGAAAGAAGTAGGGCGTTTGACTTCCAATTTTTTTGCTCTCTCTAAAATTTTAGGATCCTGCCCGGATTCAAGTTTTGTTTTTAAAAGAACTTCCAGCGCATTTTTTATCTTCTTGAAGGAATAATTTCCGATTAGAGAAAGGGTTTTATCAAATTTTCCTAAAATTTCAACTTCCCTGTTTAAGAGATAGGCAATCCGCATCACTTCTGCTTCTATTAGTGGGTCTAATTCTTCTAAAATAAGCACTCTATCTATATTCTTTAAAAATTCCTTTATTCTCTCTTCAGGGAGAGGATGAACCATGCCGATCTTTAGCCAGGATAGTTTTAGATTATATCTCTTCAATACTTCCTGAAAATTTCCCTGCACTGCTCCTGCATAAATTACTCCACACTTGCTTCCCGCTTCTATATGAATTTCATTTATTTTTATACCAGATTCACTAATATAATTCTCGGCAATTTTAGAAGCTTCAGTCAATCTGTTTAGCGTATCTTGATGTTGAGCCATACACCAGGCTGCTCCTGCTTTAGTATATTTAACAATATCCCGCTCAAAATGAGCTTCTCTTTTTATATTTAATTTCTCACCTAATACTACATCAGAAGCAACATGAGCAATCTCAGTAGTTGATCTTAAAAATACCGGACCGCCAATCTTTTCAGAAATATCAAAAGCAACTTTAACATAATCCAGGCATTCCTGCTGAGAAGCAAGGTCAAGCATAGGAACCACCATCGACTTGGCATAATGCCTGGAATCTTGCTCTGGCATCCCAGCATTTGCCCCTGGGTCATCAGCCACAAATATGACTAATCCCCCGGTGCATCCGCTATAAGCGATAGAAGCCAATGAATCAGCAGCCACATTCACTCCCGACATCTTCATGGTGACCAGGGCTCTTTTCCCAGCCCAGGCAGCAGCGGCGGCAATTTCAAAAGCAACTTTTTCATTTACACTCCATTCTATATGAATCCCTAATTCTTTTTCCTGAGGCAATAGAGTTAATATTACTTCTGTAGAAGGAGTCCCCGGATATCCGGTAACAACTTCCGCTCCTGACTCGATTACTCCTTCGGCAATTGCCTCATTACCGGTTAACAATTTTTTCAAATTTATTCCTTCCAAAGACTAAAAATTCATTATTTTTTTTTAATTTTCTAAGCGACCTTTATTTTTATTAAAAATTTTCATAACAATTGTATATAAGGTGAATATTTTATATTTTTACTTGGGTTAATTTCTACTTTAAAAATACATTATGTTTACTATTTGTTAAAATTTGATAATTTATTTAAATTAAAATAAAAAAAACAGGGAATGAATTTACATTCACCCCCTATTGTCTAATGGCTATGGGTTTTTATTTTACTTATAAATTATTTTTTTAGTATAACAACTATTATTATAATATACTTAAATATTTTTTAATGCAAATTTTTTTGAGATGGTATTCTGTTCCATTCAGTTTAATAAATTTATTCAATTATACATAAGCATACAAATAACATGATAATTTAGATAGTATTAATTTCTAACCCTATTGCCTCATGCTCAAAACCCTTAATTGGAGCACCTATCATTCCATAAATACCTACAGATACCCATTCCCCTAAATCACTTCGTTTAGTATCTATAGGGCCTCTCAAGACAACAAATTTTACGCCTGTGGTTCTTAAAAAATTACCAATACCAATTTCTCCCCTGCATAGACCTCTTAAAGCATTTAGAGCAGTATGATATAATGCATGTTCTCCTCTATAACTATCAGCACGAAAAATTCCTTCCCTTTTTGCTGCAGTTTCTATTGCAGCAATAATTTTCTCACTTTTCATTGTTCCTACTTTACCCATACATATTTTATACCCGAAACTATTTATTTTTTTAATTAATTCTTTTTCTTGTTCCACCGAAGATATTAATAATAATATTGTTAATTTACCAATTTTAGCCAAGATTATAGTTCCTTATTTTAATAAAATTATATATTTATGCTCTATTTTTTTAATCAAAATTACCATCTGAGAGTTATTTAATTTTAAATATCAAAATTCGTCAAATAAAAAAACATAAAAATAAGTTCTACTTTTAACTTGGTTTATATTATATATTTATACTATACTACATAAATTTTAAAAATCCTTCTTTTTTTAAAAAAATTGAAATTTTTTTATAATATTTATATTTCGCCTTAATAAGGCTCATCCTATTTCGGGAATTTCTAATTTTTTTTCTAATATACCAAGAAACTTGGTAACTACAGAAACCATTAATAAATATATTATTCCTATTACTAAAAAAACTTCTGTATAGGCAAAATAGCGAGAAGCGATAATCTTCCCCGCCCCGGTTAACTCTACGCAAGTAACCATAAAAGCAAGTGATGAATATTTTATCAAATAAATAATCTCATTGGAACAACCGGGAATTGCCCTTCTTAAGGCCTGAGGAAGAATAATATATAAAATGGCTTTAGACCTGGTCATACCCAGAGCTTCAGCAGCCATCATTTGGCCACTTTTAATCGATTGCAGCGCCCCTCTTATATATTCGGAATGGTAGGCACAACTACAAAGAATAAAGCCAATAACTGCAGCTGCAAAGGGAGAAAAGAAAATACCGACAGATGGTAAACTATAATAAAGGATAAAAAGCTGTACCAATAAAGGAGTGCCACGAAAAAAAATTACATAAATAGTGCATAGCGTGGAAATAATTTTATTCCCGTATACCCTCCCCACAGCTATCAAAATCCCCAAAATAAAACCGAAAGGAATGGAGACAAGGATTAATTTAATAGTCATCTTTGTTCCTTCTAATAAAGGAGATAAAAGTATTTCTCTAATAAAAGTAATTGTTTCCATTCTTTATTCTTCCGACTTTCCATAAAGTTCAGTTATCTTATAAAGAAATCGTCTGGTTCGCTCATGCTCAGGATTATTAAATAATTTATACGGAGTCCCCTGATCCATAATTTTTCCATTTTCCATAAATATTATCTCATTTGCTACCGAGCGGGCAAAACCCATTTCATGAGTTACTACTACCATGGTCATTCCGCTAAGAGCTAATTTTTTTATTACTTCTAACACTTCCCCGATTAGTTCCGGGTCAAGGGCAGAAGTAGGTTCATCAAAAAGCATCACTTTGGGATCCATAGCTAAAGCTCGGGCTATAGATACTCTTTGTTTTTGTCCTCCCGAAAGTTGTGCAGGATATAAATCAGCTTGCCTTTCCAAACCAACTTGTTTTAATTCTTCCATTGCCTTTTCTCTGGCTTCTTTCTTATCCATCTTTTTTACTCTTATCAAACCTATTTCGACATTCTTTAAGGCATTTAAGTGATCGAATAAATTAAAATCCTGAAAAACCATACCCATTTTCTGGCGAAATCGATTAATATCCTTCTTATCATGGGTTACTTCTTCGTTTTCTAACCAGATTTTGCCTTTGTCCGGAATAGTCAATTGATTGATACAGCGAAGCATGGTGCTTTTCCCGCTTCCCGAAGGACCGATAATAACTTTAGTCTCTCCTTTTTTAATTTCAAAAGAAATTCCTTTTAATATCTCTTCTTTTCCATAACATTTGTGTATGTCTTCTACACGTAATACGATATCCTTATCCTTCTGCATCTTATTTAACTTCACCTTTCCCCCTCTCCATAACCAGGAATTCTCACTTTATTTTCTAAAAGATCAAGAATCTTCACTCCGCCATAAGTTAAAATTATGAAAATTACTGCACAGGTGAGAAAAATAGGCATAGGTTTATAAGTCCGGGTAGCAATAAAATTCGCCCTGGTTAATATTTCCATTACGCCTATGGCATAAGTAATTGCTGAATCTTTTAAAAGAATAGCATATTCATTAGACCAGCCAGGAATAGAAATCCGCAAAGCTTGGGGCAAAATTATATACAAAATTGCCTTAGATTTCTTCATCCCTAAAGAACGAGCAGCTAACATCTGCCCCTCACCGAGTGATTGTATGCTTCCTCGAAAAATCTGGGATTGATAAGCAGCACTTCGTAACCCTAAAACCAGGATAGCAGCCGTAAAAGCAGGTAAATTTAGTCCCAAGAGGGAAAATAATCCAAAATAAAAAAGAAAAAGAAGGACTAAAACCGGAAGCCCCCGGAAGAACCAGACATAAAGAGAGATTAAACCGGATAAATATTTATTCCCATAAACTTGACCTACCGCCATGGGAATCCCTATCACAAAACCCAGGCCTAAAGCCCCCCCTACCAATCCAATAGTTATCACACAGCCTTTAATTAAATAAGGGAGAGATTGGTAGATTAATGCAAGATTTTCATTCATAGTTATTATTCTCACTTTATAACCAAATAAAGGTGGAGAAATAACTTAAAGATAAGAATACATTTTCTCCACCTTTATTATATCTTTTATTCACTAAAATATTTAATAATCAATTCATCCCATTCAGCTGACTTTTTCAATTTAGCTATTCCTTCATTAAGCAATGCCTTTAATTCTTTATCTTCTTTTCTAACTGCTATCCCGTACGCTTCGCCAGTTTTAATTATTCCTACAATCTTCACGGCTTGTCCTTTTCTGATAGCATCTTCTACCATTACATCATCCATCATAGCTGAATCTATTCTTCCGTTTACCAAATCTTTGACCGCCAAAGAAAAACCTTCATACAGTTTTAGGTTATCTTTCGGAAGTATGCCGGTTCCTACCAGGTTTTCTTCGATCCACTCTGCAGCTGTGCACCCTCTCTGGCTTCCTACTGTATATTTATCTCCGCTTAAGGCTGCGATAATATTAAGGTCTGAATCTTCGCGAACACAAAGTGCCTGGTTTATTTCCCAATACGGTATGCTAAAATCTACCTTTTCCAGCCTCTCGGGAGTAATAGACATTCCCGAATAAACCATATCAATCTTTTTGGCTAATAAGCTGGAAACTATACCATCCCAGGCAGTTGGTTGATGTTTGACTTCAAAACCCATTTCATCAGCAATCCAATTCAGGCACTCCACATCAAAACCAGCAGGATTACCTTTTTCATCGATGTAGGCAAAGGGAGGATAATCAGCATCAATACCATTAATGTATACCTTTTTCTCCGCAGCCAATAAATTAATACTACCTGCGCAAAGTACAATCAATAGAGAAAAAATGACCATCAGTACTAATTTTTTATTTCTCATTCTTTTTTTCACCTCCTTCCTTTTTAATTTTTTTATTTCCGATCAACAAAGCAAGAAAATAGACCTTCCTTCAAGAATCTAATTTCATTTTGTAAATCTACATATCTATTCGACAAGGATTTCAAAAATCCTGCTTTATTTTAATAAAATTAGAAATTTTTAAATTATTTTTTCTCTACACTAAATTTTCTCGACTTGAATTTTTTATATCGCAAATAATAACATTCGTAAAACTTCAAAATAATTATCTGTCTCAAATACTAAACCGGTAGAAGAAATTTGTTTCATTCCCGGATAAAAAGATGCTTTAAATGCCCTTACGTGTTTTTTATATGATAATTTTACTTTAAAATTCTTCGGTAATTCAATCTTACATTTATCAATATCTCCTTTTAGGATTGACTCCACACTATCTTTAATTTTTTCCACTGCAAGCTGGGGATGAATACTGATTACTGAATTACCGACACCTTTATTTACCGCCACGGTTTTGATGTTTTCATTAATTTTTTTCGCTTCCTTGCAAATTCCTTCATCTCCACTTATAAAAACCACAGGCACACCCATAGTAGCAGCAGCATAACCATGAATTAAAAATTCACTGGCATACTCTCCGTTTAATTTTATATAATTTAAAGTGGAAGAACTTAGAGTGTGGGATAAGGGATTAGAGCTTGAACTGCCAAAAGAATGATAACCAATCATTAATAAAGCATCAAATGATTCGTCCAATTCCTGAACCATTAAATAGGGATGTTCACTCCAACCTCGAACTAGTTTGATATTTTGCGGAAGATCAGCTGCATTAATATTTCTTCCGGTATCGTGGGCATCTTTAATCCAAATTTCTTTTGCCCCCGCCTTTATTGCTCCTTCACATGCTGCCTTAACTTCATCGGTCATCTGTTTGGCAAATTTCTGATAATCAGATTTTGATTTTTCGGTTTCATCCCAATGAGTAATTCCAGTAATTCCTTCGATATCAGCACTAATATAAATTTTCATAATAATTCTCCTTTAAAAATTATTTCCGTTCGATATTACTATTAATCATTATATTAGAATTATAGTATAATTCCCTCTTTTTTAAAAATAATTCTTAAGTAAATTTTAATTTTATAATTTATAATTTTTGATTTGTTGGTTGTAACTGGGTTTTGTGGTACGAAGCATCGTGCCCCTACATTACTATTTGTTTACTTTTTGGGGAGTAATTATGTTATAATAAAATCAACAAAAAATAATTATAATTAAAGGAGAGATTATGACCAATAAAAAAGAAGAATTTAAAGTCTCCGGAGAAGACATTATTGAAAAAATTAAAGAAATCATAAAAGAGGGAAATGCCCGAAGAATAATTATTAAAAATGAAGACGGTGAATCAGTTGCTGAATTTCCTTTAACCGTAGGTGCTGTGGGAGCTCTTATTGCCCCGATATTGGCTGCTGTGGGTGCTATAGCTGCTTTACTTACCAAATGTACTATTGTAGTTGAGAAAAAATAATATTTTCAAATTCAAATTATTCTAATTAATTTTTCTTATTCGACTTACAAAATATTTCTACAAGTAATTTTTTTCCTTTCGATTTAATATCACTTACCAATTTATTTCGACCTAAGGAGCAAGTAAATTCCATTAATCTTCCTTTGAGATTTTTATTTTCCTTTAAATATCATAATTATGTGTCTATCATCAAAGCCAATTAGTTAGGGTGACCAGGCTGGGTCGTTCTGCTCTATTCATCGGGTGATAGGTCTCTTCCTACCTGAACAACAAATCAGTAGTTACACTTTGATAGTCTTGAAGATGTCAGTGTTACTCAAAATCCCGACAATCTCTTTACCATCAAAAACAGGTGCTCTCCTGATACCAGTATGATTAAATAGTCGGGCACAATATTTCAGGGCAAGACCAGGGGAGACAGTGATAAGCGGTTTGGTCATAATCTCAAAGACTTTGACTTCACAGGGATCTTTCCCTGGATCAGCGACTTTGTTAACCACATCTTTACGGGTCATAATTCCCCAGGCGTCCTCGGACCCCCTTCTGTTAACGATCAAGCAGGAAACCCCTTTCTTCTTCATTAGCTTTATGGCATCAGCCACCGTCTCCTTGCCATCAATAAATATTACATCTTTAGTCATTACATCAGCGGCTTTGGCGAACCTTAAGTCTCTCAATTCTTTTACTACCATTTTATCTCCTCCTTTCTTTCAAGTATGCATTACCTTATTCCACCCAACCTCAGTCACCTTAAAGTGGGTTAGCTCACAACTCCAACGACCATTGTAATTAATCTAACTATTTTCTATAATAACTATTTTTTTTAATAGTATACTCTTTGGTATATTATAAAAAACAAAGATAAAATTATTTCAGAATATAAACTAATTAAATTATAACAAACTCAGGATAATTATCCAAAATTATCTCTGCCTGCTAAAACCTGGTTAATTACTGATCGCATAATCTTATTGTTAGTGAAATAAGCTTAATTTTTTATTGTCCATTGTTAAAATTTGGTTAAGAGATGTTAAGCTAGATATATTTCGAAGAAATTATATAATACCTAAGATTTTATTATATTAAACTTAAAAATTTCTTTTTAAGAAGTGTAAATCTTTCGCATATGTTCTGATTTCTGCATCATATTTTTTATATAAATAACTTCATCTTCTTCTATTTCCAGGGTCTTCACTATATCTGAAAGTTTCCAGCCCTTTTCCAGAGTCAACAAAATTAAGTCCATCTTTTCGTAAGAAATTCTTATTACTTCCTCATCATCAGCAAACCCTGGCATCACATCCGGTGAAGGAGGTTTCTCGATAATTCTTGCAGGGATATTCAGATAGTGGGCGAGTTCCCTTACCTGAGTTTTATATAAATTCAGAAGGGGCATAATGTCAGTGGCATCATCACACCCATGTTTTACAAAATAGCCAATTTTATATTCACTCTTATTGCCTGCCCCCACTACCAACCTATTCTCTAATTCTGCATAAAGATAGAGCAGTATCATTCTTAACCTGTGTTTTGCCCGATAATAGGCATTGCCTTTAGCCAGATAAGAACTATATTCTTTGTCCTTAAACCCTGAAAGGCTCTCTAAAAAAGGAAGCTTCCCCGTCTTTCTCTCATAGAAATGATACGCTTTTCTAACTAAGGCTCCTTTTAATTTCCCTAAAGAAAGAAGTTCATCCAAAGGAAACAGTTTATATACGCCAAGTTTTTCAAGATAAGGAGTAATATCAACTAATTTTGCTTCAATCCCCAGTCCTTGGGCAAAGTTTAAGGCATCCTTTGTATGTTCTTTTTTCGAATCTTTCTCCGGCATAATCAAAGCGAAGGTTTTCTTCGAACCAAGTGCCCGCACGCATAAAGCCGCAATAACTGCCGAATCAATACCCCCGCTTAATCCCAATATTACTCCCTCTCTTTCTAATTTATCAGTATACTCTCTGATAAAATTCCCCAAAGAAAGAACCACCTTCTCAGGATCAATCTTCATTTTGGCCTTCAATTCTTCTAAAAAAATTTCACTCATTATTTTTTGCCATCCTATGAAATATTTTTAAAATTTCCCTTTATGCATTTTTTTCTAATACTGCATATATTTCACAAGCTCAATTTGACCTTGTAATTCATTATCATCAAATATCTTACTCCTAAGAGGAAGGGCTAAGTCCGGGTCAATAACCCATTCGGCTATCATTTTTTCCTCTTCATCAGCCTCAAAAAGCTGGCAGACAAATCCTTCTCTTCCCGCAATTTTTTCTTTTCCTATTACCTTTATTATACCTGCTCCAAAGAAATTCATCTTTTCTCCTACCTTTAAATCCATCTGACTGAAGAAGAAACCATAGGCAGGATTAATCACCAGCATATTCAAGGATATTCCGTAACTACCCATTAAGCCAAAAGCCGTCTCTGGGCCTAATTCGTCTTTGGTCAGAGTTCCTTTGGTAGTATAACTAACTTCAAAGACCTCTTCGCCGCTTGCGGATTTTTCACTACTTTCTTTGATATCCAGAATATAGGTAGCTTCCTCTTTCTCCTTATCTTCTTCCAATAAAATTTTATATTCAAAATACTCATTTCCTTTAAACTGGTAAGGCTCCCATTTTTCTGCCCAGACTACCTGTCCTATTCCAAATAAAAATAAACCTACTAACAGTACAATTATAAATTTCTTTCCTGTCCCTCTCATTTTTTTATTCCTCCTTTTTTATTTTTTCTTTATATACTTTTAAATTCGACAAAAGATTTAAAAATCCTTCTTTTTAAGAAAAACCCCCTCAAACCCTTATAAAATAAGGCTTTACAACCACATCTAAAATAAGCCGTTTTAAGCGCCTATTTTAAAAAATATGATAAATCACTCCAGGCATCCTCAAGAAACGCCGCTACAGCGATATTTCGTTAAAACCCTTATTTTACAATGCTTTCAGGCTGCTAAAAATGGGTTTTTAGCCATTTTTAGCCTTATTTTCTTCGTATTTTAGAAGTGTCGCCAACATCCTATATAACAAAAAAACGCGTAAACCCTTATGTTTTATACGTTTTAGAGCCTTACTGTTTTTTGCTACAAAAACTGGTAAATACTCTAATTCTATTATATTGATCTCCATTGTTTATGCCGTATTTTGTAATGACAGAAAGATGGATTCCTGCCTGCGCGGGAATGACAGAGGGGAAATGGTGTAAAATCTATGGAAAAATAGCTTCCTGAAAGCCTTATATAATAAGGGTTTCAAGGGTGAGCTTCGTATTTTGATTATATGAGCAAATTTCACCTCAACCTATACTTTTACCCTCGGAAAATGAGTGATTTTTGACCTATTTTTGCCTTCTCAAAATCCAAAAATGGCTTCCTGTAAGGGTTACAGAGTTTCGGGTAAGTCAAAAAAGGCTAAAAAAAACATCGTAATTGCCAATTTTTCGAAAATTGAGACGCATTTAAAGGCACTCTACGTGCGTTTTTAGGGCATTCCTGAAGGGGGTCTGAAAGCCTTGTAAACAAAGGCTTTTAAGGGGGGAGAATAGTAACAGAGAACATCCTATTTTTTCTATGGTTTAGCTTTCCATTTTACGAAGTCTTCCTTTAGGATGTCTATCTATCATAATACCTAAAGCCTCAATCATCCGGTTAAGAAACTCATCAGATCCTATAGTTTTCACGGTAGGACAGCCAGTTACCCAACTGCCCCCGCACAGATCCCAGCGTGCGGAACTACCGCACTGGGCTCTTCAGAAATACTCGCTTCCGTAAAAGACAAATTAGTTTCAATGCAACACTCAGTATGGGTGGTTGGCTAGACCTTACCCAACAAGGACTTTCACCCTGCAAGACATATAAAACTTCTTGGCGCTTCTTCCGCTAAAAGTTATCAAATTATTGACTTGGCACACCCCGTCTCTTATTACTTTTTTTCTTTTTTAATATTATTATATATGGGTAACAGAGATTTTTTTATATCATCCATTACATATTCAAATTCAATATTCTGATGACCTATCTTTTTTAGAAATAATTTCCATTGATTTATTCTATTATTATCTTCGATAAACTCTTTCCTAAAAACCTGATCAAATTTTAGAATATCTGTTCCTCTTCTCTTAAAAGTTTCTACTATGGCACTCTGCAAAATATCTCTTTTATACTCTCCATATCATTTAATATTTGATAGGCCAGAAAATCTATATCTCTAGTTGGCCTACCGGTAAATCCAGACATTGAAAATAAAAACAATCCACCCTTTAATACAAAATTATCTTTATACTCAGAGACACTTAAACGATATAATAATCTCTCTTGCATGTATAACTGCAGGATAAGATTGAAAGTTTTTTTGTACTCTTTAGCAATGTTTTTGAGCCTTGCTTTAACTGAAGCATCCGTATTTCTTACTTCATTTCTCATATAAGTACCTCTATATATTTTTGAACAGCGTCTTTAACCTTTGCTTTGGCAGCATAATTCATAAGTTTAAAAATGTTTTTATCTCTTCTTTTAACATATTCCTTGATACTTTCTATAATAATATCTTTACTGATTTTATCTTCATATCTTAGGCAATCACATATAGTTTTTTCAATATTGTATATTTTAATGATATTTCCATCTATATCTATTTTTTCTACTCCATCCATATAATATTTATCAGAAAAATAATAAAGTTTTATAGGTGGATAATCAGGTAGTTTTATATTATAATTTCTCCTGACTGCTATCGTATATTCCCCCGGCGTATAACTTGTAAGCTCATAGTAAGCTAGGGCCGACACAAGGCAAATAACTCCATGGTGAATAATTTTGGATACATTAATCAGTTCTTCTTCAACATCAAATTTTGCATCCTTCCATCTATAAAGACCTTGTTTTATTCTTTCAATAACACCCTCATTAATTAAATCTCTTAGGTATACTCTGTTTATGCCTTTAGAACTTATGTCTTTTGTTCTAATATAGCCATTATTAATATAAAAAACTTCTTTGATTTTTTCTTTAATTTTATTCTTCAATTTCATTGCCTTACTTTCACAAATGCACGGCATTATGCTTTATTGCCGTAGGTTTTGTATATTTCTTTCCTTATTATACTTCTCTTCTCTCTTTTTGCAAGTATATATCTAATTTTTTTAATTTAACTGGGTGTCTGTCTACTTAATTTAAAAGTAAAATATTAATTGCCTAAAAAAAGCGATGTATTCTTATTGATTGCAAGAAAATAAGCATCTTTTCTTATTGTTCTTTTACTATTCTCGTATAGTCCTCTGGATTTTACTGCTTTTCTTTTTCTCTACAAAATCCTATTTTTCGTTTTTCTTTCGGTGGTGGTGTTTCTATTAAGCTTTTAATTGCATCAAAAACAACTTTAAATTGAGTATCATATTTTTTCTCCATTGCTTCAACTTTTCGAAATAATTCACTGTAATTTGAAACCATTTTTCTCAGCTGAATAAAAGCTCTCATTATCGTGATATTGACTTTTATGGCTCGTTCGCTTTTAAGAACAGATGAAAGCATAGCAACCCCATGTTCAGTAAAAACATAAGGTGGATAACGCCTACCACCCCAACTTGAGGTCACATTTTGTGACCTCAAGTTGGAAAATTCCTTATCGCTTAATTGGAACATAAAATCCGGCGGAAAATGACTAATGTTTCTTTTAACTGCTTGAATTAAATGTTTTGTTTCGACACCATATAGTTTTGCAAGATCCACATCAAACATCACTTTTTCTCGCCGAATTAAAAATATTTTTTGATTAATTATTTCCATAGGAATTATTTCATTCATGATTCATCGCCTTTCTTTTAATATGCATTAAAAATTATTACAATCCCTTAATACTATCGAAGGTGTTTTTTAACTCACGTTTTAGAAAATAGGAACACGTCTTACCTATTTATTAATTTAATAGATACCTATGTTTTTAAAATTCTAACAATTTCTCCTAATAATCTATCAAGATCATTTTTAAAATCAACTTGGGTAGCGTTGGGCAATACTTCCTTTTTTCTTATCATAATATGTAAATGACTATCCGCTATTTCTCTTGAGCTCTTTTGTAGATGGTCCATTGAATCCTTGAAAGATTTCGGAGCTTTATAATTATTAGATACTCCCTCAAAATCCAAAAATGGCTTCCTGTAAGGGTTACAGAGTTTCGAGAAGGTCAAAAAAGACTAAAAAAAACGTCGAATTTGCCGTTTTTTCGAAAATTGAGACCCGTTTAAAGGCACTCTACGTGCGTTTTTAGGGCATTCCTGAAGGTGGCCTGAAAGCCTTGCAAATAAATGCTTTTAAGGAGGGGGTAAATATATTAAAATAACAACACACCCTATTTTTCTATGGTTTAATTATTCCCCTTTTACGAGATTTTCCTTTAGGACGTCTATCTATATATTAACATCTAAAGTTCAACCATCTGAATAAAGAACTCCTCAGACCCTATAGGTTTTCTGGAAAAGCTACTGAATTATTGAGCATTAACATGTACCTCTATTTATTCTTTATTACTATTATATCTCAACATTTTGACCCTTAGATGTTAAGCGGTATTTTTGCTTAGGACTGTTTGGCTTTTTCGGAACAGTATATTCAATAAACCCAGCCTTCATTAAATTCCTCACTTGTTTATTTAACTCACCTGAAACAACTTTATGACCTATTCGTTCAGCAATAGCAGATTTGCTAAAATCTCCATATTTTAAAATACGCAGTATTTTATTTTGCAAAGATGGCTCTGGCCGTAGCTCTGGCCGTAGCTCTGGCCGTAGCTCTGGCTCTTTATCTTTGATAAATGCTGAGTGAAGCAGTAATTCCACTATAAAATAACTGCGGTCTTCATCCGTATTAAAAATCGGTTTCGGAGAATTGTTCTTTTTGATTGCCTGCAAAATCTTTGGTATCCCTGTCCCTCGCCCTTCTGTCATATCTAGTTCTTTTAAAAATTCTCCTATTCTTCGGTTACGATATCTCCTTGAAATAAACCGGCATTCTTGCATATCTTTATCAGTAATTGATCTGTCCGGTCCCGGGAAACTGCCAATCGTAATTCTATCCGGTAATATCCTTACTTCAATAGGCTCACGTATCTCATACGAACGATGATAAACAGCGTTGGTCAGAATCTCTTCTATTGCTACATACGGATAATTATATCTGCGTTCCGCTTCTGCTCTATCAGGAAATTTCTGAACTTTTTCTTCAATGAATTGAGATTTAATATAATTAAGCGCATCAGTAAGCATTCGGTCAAGCGGTCCTTTAAAAGATTTCTCAGAAAAGGAATCAGCCCCGGGCCCATCAGGGAAATGCACCACATCAATTTGTGTTTGCGGGAAAAACTTATACGGTTCAGCATTAAAAAACATCAAACCAACATTTTTGGGTCGTACATATTCCTCAGGTCCATCAATAATATTCATATTTCGACACAACTGTACAAAATCCATCTTCGCGGACTCACCGAAAAGATCACTTTTTACCTGCTGTAAATAACCTCGTATCAATCCAAGATCAAGATCTTTAATAGTTGCCGTATGATGCATACGATCATCAAAAGGAATTTTTGAGGCTAATTCAAATAACTCTTTTTCGTCTTGTGTTTTTGCAATAACTGTTTCAGATGCTTTTCGAATATAATATGCATACCTTTTATTCAGTTTAGATAAAGAAACAGGAGCCTTGTACGGCCGTGATTGTCCACCGATACACCATAATACTAAAACTTGCTTTTTCTTAAACGTACAGGGGAAAACAATCGGATGATAATACGGCTGTATTTTATAGCCGAGTTCAATGATCTCTTTCTGGATTTTATCAATAAAATTTTTACAAAGTCCTTGCGAATTTAAAACAGGACGCCCATTTTTTCCCTTGATTCCTAAGATAATATATCCACCGCCTAAATTATGAAAATCATTGGCAAATGCACACATTGTATGCAAGACATCCTCCGGATTCCAGCCTTCTTTAAATTCTAATCGCTCCCACTCTACTGTACGCGCATTTATTAAATCATTTATGTTAATAGGTAATTTATTCATATACCCTATCCGTCCTTCTGTGCTTTTGCACTTTTATTTCTTACTTTTTTTCACCATCACTTTCTTTTACTTCTATAAGCAAATTACCGAATTATTGACTTGGCACACCTTCCTTATTTATCTAATTTAAAAGTATAAATATTAATTGTCTAAGAAAATGGGATGTGTCTATTATTTTAATATTTTTACATTTCCATCAATTCTTTCCAATGCAACTCTAAAAATCTATTTATACCTAAGCTGGGATTATACATAGGATATACTTTCTCAAATTCCTTTCGGACAGAATTATAAGGCAAATCAGAAACCGCTTTACTTCTTGCAAAACAAATTATTCCGATACCTGGACCTCTTGATTCTCCTTGATTACAATGTACTAAAACTTTCTTGGCATACGATAGTTCTTCTTCAATGAAATTCACCGCTTTAAATATAATTTCTTCGGGAATGTAGTTAGGATCATCTACATCAATCAAATTTAAAATTAATCTACTTCCCCTTCTGGCAATTAAATACTCTGGATGATTTTTCGGCGCGCCACGTCCTGAATATCCAAGAGCTTTTCTATGGTATGGTTCTTTGCAAGCATGTACTACTGAAAAATCATTCCTGAATTTTACAAGATTTTCGTAATCATTTTGATTCCCAACAAACAAATTTTTCGCTACCTCTATCATTTTAAGGGTTCCTTTCTTAATCCTGATCTAAAACATAGCATCACTAAGAAAATGGGTGTCTGTCCCTTGTATATTAATAGTAGCTTTATATATTAACTCGCAATACTTATCTCTTGTTCCTATAGAATCTATCGGAAATAGCTGGGAGAACTTGACTCTGTTCTGTAACAAGGGAATAACAATTCTATCAGAGGAAATATTCATTTCCGTTTTGATATCAAGTATTACATCATATATACCAAGAAAATTATAATTATCCATTTCTTTAATCCATTTCATATTACCTCTCCTCTTATAGCTCTTGTTTTAGGCGAATGTGTCAAAGGACATTGTCCTCTGACACATTCATAATACACGCTCTAAAACCAGCTTTTACTAATTTCTTTTAATAAATTTTCATAGACTTCGCGGCATTTTTTAAACCTTTCGATTGAACCATTAAAAAAGCCTACTTTTAATAAAGACCATTTATCCCCTTGCTTTAGGCCATTTTCTACAAATCTTTCTATTGATTGAGGAAGTCTTTCTCTATTAAACGGTGTACCACGTTTCCAAGCAAATCTTCCTATAGTTGATCCTGCAGATTCTATTGATGTTCCTTTATTTATTATATCTAGATAAATTAAACCTGTTAAATATTCAAAAATATCGAAAAACTCTTCATATTTTTTATCATCTGGTAAATAAGTATTAACAATTTCCCTCATATAAGAATGCAAATAGTCACTTACTGGTGTATGCGGAATACCTTTATCTGGGTAAGTTGGTAGCCATTTTATCCATTTACCTGAAAATACTCTTTGTGAGTTAATAATTTCTATAATATGTGTTTTTTCATCATTATCTTTAAAATGAGAGCACAGCAACAGAGCAGCTAAACTCTTGTAATTATTTCTTAATATAGAAATTATGCCAATTGAATAAGTTAAAATTAATAAAGGAAATCGATTAAAAGAATATGCTTCTCGAGAAGTTGATTTTTGAGGAATAAGTCTTTCCATAGACATCGTAATTAAATCTGAATGTTTTCCTTTATCAAAATAAATTATTGTATTTAAAATACCTATAAGTATTGTTAATGATTCTTTATGCTCACGTAACCATTTCTGAAAAGTCTCATTGGTTAAGTTATTTTCTACGTTTACAAACCGCTCTGAACTAAAATTACAATAAATCCTTTGTACCTCTTCTGACACAAAATCGTATAATTTTATCCGATATTTATCTTCTGATAAATATTTTTTAGTTGTTGCTATAGCTAAAGGAAGAGCTAATGGATGTGGCTTTTCTATATCCCTTAAAGCTTCAACTTTTTCTAGAAGTTGGGTAAAGAATTTATTAGCGCTCTCAATTGGAATTTGTTCTGCTTTTAAATGATTGCTCAATTGCATTGCTTCATCATATACTCTGCCTTTTACCGTCCAGTAAGTAGAAAATCTTCTACTCTTGCGTCTATAAAGAGCATTTCGTAAAGCAGTATCATATTCTGCTGACCAACCACAAATAATTAAACCAAATTCGTCAAGCACTCGATCAAGATATTTATCAACTTTTTTAGGATATTTAGCTAATTCTTCAGGAGTATTTTTAATTCTGGTATCCTTATAATCGCCATGCAATTTAATGATAGTACAATTATTATGCACAAAAGGCATTGCGCCTTTCATTTCGTCTTCAGTGCTAATAATAGTAGGAGTGATCCCTTGTTCTAATAAAGCTTCTTCTAATAAGCGGTCGAAATTAGTAGTTAATATTATACGGATATAGCCATACTTTATTAAAATAGCAATACATTTATGGGCAAGAGTAGGAATTTTTAACCCTGCTTCCCGCTCTTCTGCTTTAGGCTCAAAATAAGAGCGTAGTAAATTAGCGCGATCAGTAGGAGTTATAGTTAACTTTTTTAAAAGTTTCGTGTAATCTGGCGATTCGTGATATCGTTCTTGATACCATTTTTCGAAATCTTTTGGTTTTTCTTTCTCTGTGGCAGCAATCTTTCTAATTAGATCTAAAGTAACTTCCCAACCTGTAAGAATCCCTGCATCTCTGGAAATACCAGAACCTAAAAGAAGAGCATAAACTCCTGGACTTGAATACATTGTAAAGGCAAGCTTGATAATCGTATTTCGAAAATTAGACATATTTCATTACCTCTTTTTTAAATAGTATTGATCTTATTTTATCAATTTTCCTACTTATTTCGAAAATATATAGGGGTCACGCCTTCACAGGCTGACCTTAAAATCAAACTACGGCGGTGCGCTAGCTTCCACTAGATTGAGTTGTTATAAGAAATTATTTAAAATCCATAGTGACTCTAAATCTTACAGGACATTCGGGTCTTCTTTTGTTTTCTGGTATTTCAACGACCTTAACTGGTAATTTATTGTCCAATTTTTCTAAACAAAGAATTAATATTTCTTCACAAAAAGTTAAAAGATTATTAATAAACATTGTCATGTCGCCAATTATTGGTGTAGCTGGAGCACCATTCAAATTCCACGAAGGTTCAACTAATAAAGGTTTACTGTTTATGTAAATAATACAAAAATTATGTATGTGTAGATGGCCTGAAGATCCGCCTGGATGCTCTACGACATTTCGCATCTTAACTATTTGCTGTATCCACAAATCGTGATCTTGTTTAAGAACTTTAGTAAGGTTATCGTTCTCTCCGAACTCACCTTTTGCCCATTCGTACACAAGATCATATCTTGCTTTTTTTTCTAGATTGGCATTAAAGATTACATTGAAGATTTTAATAAAATCCCTTAAAGCGGATTTTGAATTATAAAGAAATGTTTCGACTCTTTCGTTTAAATTTAAAATGCTAGGTAGAGTTAATGTTCGCCCTTGAGGTTGTGTTAAGATGCCATTTTTATTGATTTTTTCTTTGCATTTAATAATTTCTCCCCCAATTTCTTCGTTTATTTTATAACAGGTCATTATGCGAGGCATAACATCCATGCACATTGTTCCGAAAACATTCTCTTTCTGAGTTTCATTGAGAGGAAAGAATTGGATTATATCTTTTACCTGTAAGGATAAGCGAGCAACTATTGGATTTTTTGTCCCATAATCTAATATCTGTTGAAAATGAAATTTCATATTTTTTCCTATAATACTATTTTTTATGCTGTGTTTATGTTTCTTCAATTATATTTATCTTCAATATTTGAAAATACTTTTTTAAATGCAATATAATGTTTGCCTTCTTTTTTCGCTTGACTAACAATTTTTTAATAAAACCATATAAACTCTCTATATCTCAGTAATTTTTTCATACAATTCTGGTAGGAAGTTTTGACGTAACCTAAATTTAGTTCCGTGATTATGTCCTGTCCTTGCATCAAAATCCACTAAAGCTTTGTTTTCTTCTAGTGCTTTGACAAATTTGTCTATACTAAATTTTTGTAACATTAAAATTTTATTATAATGAAAATACTCTTCACCATCTTTTTTCTTGACTTGAGCTTGAACATAAAAACAATTGATCAACTTTGTACCTGCTTTGTGAAATAGATCATCAAAACCCCAATAAGGCTGCGGATTTATTTCATCTAAACCAATTCTTTTATTTACTGATGCAATCCAACCTGAATGATATTCTAAAACTGTATTTGAGTTAAAAGAAACTAACACTTTTCTTTCACTCTTATTAATAACTATTTTAAAACCCCTATCACTTCTATTCTTACCACCAATAGTTTGTCGAAAACTCATTTCATTTTTAGGATAACGTGTCTCAGCTTCTTTGTGAGGCCAGCCATATTTTAGTAAAAATATTCGGGGTACAAATTTTAGGGCCCTTGGGGAAGGTTCCATATGAAATAAAGTTGTTAAAGTTGAAGTATTTGCTCTTTGAGTTTTTAATTCCCATTCAGCAGCATTTGGAATTGGTAAATTATTTTCTTTGATCCCAAGTAAACCTTCTAAGGTATTTCCAATGCCTCCTACGTTTCCTGGTCTTGTATTTTTTATCCAACCCATTTCTTTTATTTTTCTCAATTCTAAAATTAATTGATCTTTAGTAAATATTTCCATGTCACATTCCCTCTATTTTTATAATTATTTTTAAAAAATCTAAAATTTTTACTTATTCGTTTTCTGCATTATTATTAAATGTTTGAATCCTCTCAGATAAAAATTATATCTCTTCGCTCTTTCATGCCAAATAGCGGTATTCGAAGATTGATTGTGTCTTGTAACACATATAAGATCAACCGGTGTAAAATATTTTTCAAGCATAGAATATATTTTAAATCCTACTGGTGTAAATTTTTTCTTCTTTGCTTGGTCTCCAATTAACCAAGCTATATATTTTTCTGCTTTTAAAATCCGATAAGCTTCTTTCGCGACTTTCTCCATTTCTTCAAAAAAAACAGGATTTTCGCAAGATATTTTGCCAATATTATCTGGATGATCATTATATTTTATGTTATCTGAATAAGGAGAATCAATAAAAACAAAATCTACAGTTTCATCGTTTAAAGGCAATTTTCTTGCATCTGCTTGTTTTATATCTTCTCGGTAAGGAACAATATCAAAACCTATTACTTTTCGATTCTCTTCTTTACAAACATCAATAGTAGTTCCGCTTCCACACATCGGGTCTATTACTAAATCACCTTCTTTAGTATACCTTTGAAGCAAATTCCAAATAACAAAAGCAGGAGTTACGCCGGAATATTTATTACTTCCATGAGGTTTATCTCCATAGTTTTGGGTCGGAAAATCCCATAATGTTGTCGTTTCAAATTTAGGATTTTTAATTGTCATTTTTTAGTAATCCTTTCAAATCTTCTATAAAATGTTCAAAGAGTTTCACCTTATTGCTTTCTTCAATTTCTTCTTCGGTTAAAACGTAGCTACCATCTAAGTCTACTTCAACAATGGCTCTCCCCTTTTTCATTGGCTTCTTGTAGGTTAAAGTTCTATCTTCATCTGGTGTAACAAAATAAACTCGGATATGTTTTGTGGCCTCATCTTGTAGAAGTTTAAGTTTCCAGTAACCAGTTTGGGCTATTCTCTCTCTCAAAGTTACTTTACTTGAAATAACTACTAAGACTTTATAGCTGCTTGGATTATAAATAATAATATCCACATCGGGTAAATGTAACCCAAATTCCCCGTAATCAATGGCTAAATTTCTTTTAACCTTACTTAACTCTAAAGGTAACTTTACTGATCTTTCCAGCTTATTACCATTAACTACTTTCAATCCGAGATCTTCAACTTCTTCGGTAATAATGAACTGAATTAATTTTTCTAAATTTTTCCCCTTAAACGCTCTCCAGCTTTGTTCATGGTCTCCGCCCTTAGTGGGATTTTTTAGCCAATCTTTTTTATGAAATACCTTTGCTTCTTTTAATAATTGTGAAATATGTTTATATGTATCGGCACCAAATTGTTTTTTCTTTTGCAAATACAATTCTTTTAAATTTTCAAATTTCATATTTTTACTCCTTTAACCCTATTACAATATATTCTATCGGGTAGGCCTCTGAATTTCCGTTATGGTTGCTGGCAAACCTCCCTGTTTTTAAATCCCTTTTTTGTGGTAATATTTTCGAGGGTATTCTTCTCTTGATTATTCTATCAATAACAAATCCTGAATATTGCAAGCTTTCCGCAAAAACTTCGGCATTTAGAATATTTACACCTTTCAAACAAGTGTCACCAATTATATAGCAGCACCTTCCTCCATTTTTTAAAATACGATAACTTTCATCAAATACCTCCTGCATATCAATAAAAAAAGTTCTGATTTCATTTGCCATTTTTTTATTTTTTTCTAGCATTTTATTGACAATTTCTCGTGCTATATTGCTTTTTAACTTTTTATCATTGCTATATTTGTGTGCAGACCCAATAAATTCTTTTCTATATTCGGTTAAATTATCTGCAAAATCCAGCCAGATAGTGGAAAGTTGATGTAAATCTGCATATTCGTAGCTGGTTACATAAGGGCTCGAACTAATTATTAAATCTACCTCGTTGTCAGATGTGGGTTGGGTTTTTGCATCTTGTATTTTTATATTTAAGTAGTTTTCTATATTGTTTTTTACTTTTAGGGAAACAATCTGATAAAAACTATTATTTCCTCTTTGCATTTTTTTTAAATGTCTTCTTAACACAATGTGGGGTTTGGTTGGTTTTTTTTTAAAATCTCTGGTGGGTTTAGTACTTGCCTGAAGCCATATAGAACAATTTTTCAAAATGTGACTAAACGCTATGAGAAAAAAATCCCGGATCGTTTCGTATTCTTCATCATAAATTATTCTTAATATCATTCCTAATTCATTTTTATTTTGTTCACTAAACCAGTAATTAATCCGATCTATATTTCTTTGAGGGATTAGAGGTTCAATATTTGTATTAGGAAATAAATTCTGAGATTGGGATTCCACTAAAAATTGTAGTTTTCCTAATAAGCATTTTATTTTTTCATCAAGATAAGAAGGTTCTATTGGGGTAGATTTTACTTTAGTTATTAGAGCGGATATTTTATTTATATCGGTGCCGCTACCTTTAAAACCTCCAGATATGGCGGTAACAATAGTAGTTCCGCATCCCATAAATGGATCATCTATATGAGCATTTTCACTAGATATATATTCATCAATTAATTTTTCAACTAATTGGGGGATAAATTTTGCCGGATAACGGTGATAGTTATGTGTCCACTTTCCTGTATCAGATGGCTTATATTCAGCAAAAGTCCAATCTTCATCTATGCTTTTCTCTTTAAATAAATTTAATATTTCCTCTGGTGATTTGCTTTTTGTTTGCATTGCATTTGTATTATAATCCTTTGTAATATATTTTGTTGCTGTTTCTTTAATCTTTTGGGATGGAATCATTCAAGTCCTCCTAATATTTTTTCATTAATATGTATATTAATCTTCATTTCTCGCTATTTGGATAATATGCTGGTAAATTTTACAAGTGGTTTTTAACTATTAACTGTTTTTTTTAATTAAAATTCGATATTTTTTATAATTATATCACACTACTATGAATACAGTATGGCAACAATTGTGAAAATAATTTGAAAAAATATGAAAAAAGTTTAATTTTTTTTAATTTATTATTATCCTTTTTAATATTTCACTCCATACAGAAACTATTGCTATCATTTTTTGCGAATTTTTTTCTATATTACTTTTGTAACTACTGCCCACAAATAAAAGCTTTCGGGAGAAATAATTTTTAATTTATTTAGGGTATTAAGATCGTCTGGAAGATCTACATCCTTTATTTTGTCCAAATATTTCTTGTCTAATTTAATTTTTTTGATATCTATATCCAAACGATCATCCCTAATCAAAGAAGCCAGGCATGCAACTTTTGAGGCATCTTCTTTAGCGTTTAGAAGAGAATATTTCCCGCCCACTATATGACTTCTAATCCTTCTTATGCCCTCTCGAAGTTCTATGGTATATTTATCTCTAATGCTTTTGCTAAAATCCAATTGGCAGATAAGAAAAGATGTATTTATTTAATCATTTATTATCCTTAAAACTGACTAATGCGACATTATATTAAAATGTCGCATTAGTGGATTTTATTAATTTCTATAAATAAGTTTTTTATTTCGTCTTTTATTTTTCTGTTATGAGCATAATCAAGCATTTCTGCTATATTAATCCGATAATTAAGAATTATATTGGAAACAATTTTTATATATTCTTCTTTATCTATAAGACTAATCTTTTTCATTTCCATAAATAAATCAACAAGTATTTTTTCTATCTTTGTCAGATTTTTTTCTTTAGAAATACGAGAAGAAACAGAGGGTCTTAATATAATAGTTTTTGTTTTTAATTCTATAAATTTTTCTGCTTCAGCTTTATAGGGGTTTAGATAGACATTGTAATTGTTTCCAGTTAAGAAATCTCTTAGAGTAGATAGAAAATCTTTATCAGCATAGATAAAAGTTATAAATTGGCTGGGTAAATGATGGAAGAATCCTTTTAGTTGTTCGGTGCTCCAGCAAGAAAATTCAAGAAGGGGAAATTTTTCTATTAATAATTTTTTAATTTTTTTAGTAGGTTCTATATTCAGCTCAAATTCTTTTTGAATATTAGAATACCATCCTCTGCCTGCAGGATATATAACTTCATTTTTTTTAAGGAAGTAAAGATATTTTTTTAAACTATCTTCTTCGAATTTATTTCCCTTTTCAGTGAAATATTTTTTTAAATCATTAATATGAAAATAATATTTATCTTTCGCGTAATCAATAATAGATTCTTTAATAGTTATGCTCGCCATCATTCCTCCTTTGTCATTTTATCTGTATCGGGGGACGGTAAAAAAAAATCTTTTTTAATTTTACTATATTTTAGTATTAATACGACAAAAGGTTTATAAAATCCTTCTTTCTTGGAAAAATATTCGATTTTTATTATTTAGCAGTAATTATTATCCCCTGTTCTTTCCATTCCTGCCAGTCGAGGTTAATTGAGATTGCCGCGCCCTGATAAATCAGGTCTCGCAATGACAGAAAGAGAGATAGATTCCCGCTTTCGCGGGAACGACATATAAGAAAGTGAGAATAACAGAGAGGGGAATTCGGGAAACACCATATCATTTCGCCCCTTTAATGCCCCTCTAAAATGTAATAAGTTCCCTTTCCGGTAGTTCCAATTTTTTCTAAGATACCTTTATCCTCTAAAACTGCTAAATCTTCACTCGTCTGTACCTTTTTGATATTGTTTAACTCCTGATACTACTTTTTCATCTATTTAATTACTATTCTTTTAGCTTAAAGGACATTTTCTTAGTTAGCGATATTAGCTATGATTTCTTTCCCTTTATCGGTTAGTATGTATCTACCTGTTTTTCGAGCTCCTTTAAATTTAATAAATCCTATCTTTTTCAATAAGAATGCATCTCTTTTAGCAGTTGCTATTGATATTTTGGATATACTTTCAATTACTGTTCTTGTAATAAAACTGTATTTTGCAATATATAATATTTCTTTTATTAACCGTTTTTTTACTACCTCATTTATTGGTTCATTTATAGTATCATTTATAGTATCATCGATTGTTTTAAGTAACTTATCATTTTCTGCAAAGAAAGATATTTCTTTTCTGATAGGTCTTTTAAAAGTCACTGTAAAGAATGTATCAAATTCAAATTTAATGGGTGGCAATCCTGCTTTAGAGATGAGGTTCTTCATTTTATTAATGCCGGTTCCCATCTTCTCGATATATCCTGCCCGGTGTAGTAAATTAGCAATATTTGGGTTCCTTAAGACACTCTTTTTGCCAAAGTCTTCAGGATTTAATCCTTTTGCCAGTCCGCCAAAATTGGTTATGTCAATCCTATCATCAAACATCTCTACCATTATATTAGTACCTTTTTTAAAATAATCCCGATGAGCGGTGGCGTTTATAATTGCCTCTCGCAGGGCTTCATAAGGGATCTCGGGTATTTCTCTTCTTCTTGGTTCACCGGTCATTTCATATCTTAGGGGAATATATTGTTTAAGAAAAATCATTGCTCTATCTATACTAGAGATTAAATCCTCGTTAAAGTCGCGCCTGTCTAATACATCTATTTTTTCTGTTCCTTTGTAGAGAACACAGGTTATGGCAGTATGGAAATAAATATCCTGTAGATTTTTAGAAAAGAAGAGAATGCCAGTGTTATTAAAGATAACTTTTCCTTCCTGTCTTTCAGCTACTCCCAGGTTAGTTAATATAGTAGGGGCATCCAGGACTTTTGAGATACCAGCGAGTCTTAAGAAGTGTTCAAGTTTTTTGGGGTCAAAGTGGGTATTATAATCAAACTTCAAATTTATAAGCTCGCCAAAGCGGATTTTGCCTTCTGCTTTAAAGAATTCAATAATATCATTTCGGTTAAGCTTTTGGGAATTTGGACCTACTCTAAGATAAAAACCGGAAGAACATTTGTAGGGTTTGTCTTCTCCTTCTCTTACGTTAATAATCAGAATATTTTCAAATTCTTCTAATATAATTTTAATGGGAGACTGGCAATTGTTAGCGATATCCTGGATTTGAAATTTAAATTTATTAGTTATATTAACGCCTTTTATCTCCTTGTCGTCAGTTATTCCAAGAAATATCCTGCCTCCTGAGGAATTGGCAAAGGCAACGAGTTCTTTATCTATACTGGTCATAGATTCTTTAAATTCAATTCTATAACCTTCACCTTCTTCAAGTATTAGCCGTAGTTCGTCTTTATTCATATTTATGATCACCTAATTAAATAATAGATTCCCTCTAACCCTGCCCTCTCCCTCCGGGGGAGAGGGAATATAAAGAAGTATTTTTGTAATTATATCACAGTGGTGTGACTACTTTATGGCAAAAATTAGGAAAATAATTGAAAATAATTGAAAAAAGTTTGATTTTTCTTAATTTTTTTAAGAAAAATTGTGATTTTGTATAAAACAAACTGTTATCTATATACTATATCGATTGTTAAAAGTCCTTCTTTTTTAGGGAAATTGTAAGGACACATTCTATTTATTTACACCACTTCAAGATCTTTCTTCTTCCAAAAGACACTTCCCTCAGAAAAAGACATCTCTAATTTCCCTTCATCATAAAGAAAGGAAAGATAGGATTTTATGGTATTGGAAATAAGTACGTATTGATTGGGATTTAAATCTATTTTATATTTCTTGCATATCCGAGAAAGTATTTCTTCAAATGTTGCAGGCCTTTCACAATATAATAAAACTGTAGAGATAATCTCTCTAATCTTATTTTCATTTATAGTAATAAGCTTATCGATAGAGGGAGTGGGGGTACCATGACTCGGAATAAATACTTCCGCTTTTACGGTCTTTAGTTTCTGTAAAGTTTCCAGATGTGCCTTGACATCATAAAGGAAAAAGAGATGATATTTGTTGATGATCTCCTCTGAAATGAGACTATCGGCAATAAATATTATATTATCCGGTGTTTTTATACCAATCATATCGAAAAAATGTCCGGGCAATGAAATTGCCTCTAAATTGGTATTCAATATGTTTCCCGATGAGGGGATAATATCAGTCACTCTTGAGGGATGGGCCATTAAAAATTTATTAGTAAGTCTGGCATTGGGGAATCCCCCATAAAGAAAAGAAGGTTCGAGAATAGGGTCTTGAATGAAGGCGGCCTCAATTCGGGTAGCAGCAATCCGGCAATCCGTTTTGTTTTGAATAAAAGCATTCCCCCCAATGTGGTCAGTATTGGAGTGAGTATTAATAATAAGTTTTACTTTCCAATTTTTTCCATTCAATAATTTTAGAATTTGTCTGCCTGCATCCTTGTCATTCCCGCTATCAATTAGAACAGCTTGCTCATCCTGGACATATACACCAATATTTGCGGGAGAAGGAATAAGATAAGTATTAGATGCAATTTTCTGTAAATTTAATGCCATACTTTTATACCTCAAACTATTAAAATTTAGAAAATAGGAACATATTAAGAAACTCCTCAGATCCTGCAGAGGTTGTCCGCTAAAAGTTATCGGGTTATTGAGCTGGCACAATGCTGACAAATTGTTGTTCTAAAAATTACTCATAAATCCAGCCCATATAGATAAACAGAAAATAAATATGGTGATAAATAAAATGACCCTGAAAATGCTTAGCCGGTCGTGTATTACGCTGGTTTCACATCTTTCATCCCAGCTGGTTATTCCGTTTCTCTTTAATTTGTTGTAGGCAAATATCATAGTGAAAAGCGCGATAAAGGGAATTCCCATCCCCATACCATTTAACCAGAGAAGGAATCCTCTTTTCATTCCTGTGGTATAGGAAATCTTTTTTCCGGATAGAGCGCGTATCTTTATTCCCAGTAAGACCTTCCCGGGAGTAGTGCCGAATGAGGAGATCATCATCGGCTCGAAGAATATCAGGTAAAATAGTAAGAGTAGTATACCACCGATAAAATTGTCCATTCGGGTTATTGTGTAATTGAGCCCAGGGGAAAATAGGGCAATTATAAATATGTAGATGGGCATTATAAAGGTAATGTCAAATATTCTTGCCCAGTATCTTCTCCAGGGATAGACTTGTGCTTGCATAATAAAATCCTCCTCCGGATAAATATTAATTGACCGATTTACCAATTTACCGATTGGCCAATTAAGAATAATTTACTAATCTTCTAAAACTAATCTACAATTAAAATAATCATTAATATAAATACAATATGTTAAGAGAGGTACTTTGTCGCTTATTTTACGCACTTTCTGAACTATCCGGAATTTCCGGATAACAGAATTTTCTTTACTTAACGATCGTAGTTTATAATTTATTTATATCTTTTTTTCATCCCTGAAATCTCTTCTTCTATCTCCCGACGAAGGCTTTCGGGGGCAAGAACTTCAGCATAGCTGCCCATCCCCAGAATCCATTTCTTAACTTCGGTTATACCACTTACTTCGGCAGAGAAGATGATAGAGCCATCGGATTGTTTACTTATTTTCTGAGTAGGATGCCTTAGCTCTTCTTTGGCCCAGCGGGAAACGGGAGGAAATATTTTTACTCTAATCTTCTGGTCTTCTCCTCTTACTACCTGCCAGCTTTTACCCATATAATCAGAAAGTGAAAATTTGGAAGAGACGGTAAAGGTGTCTTCGGTAAGATGAATCTCTTTAATTCGGTCTATTCTGAATATCTTAGTCTTTTTGCGCCAGTGACAATAGGCGATAAGATACCAGGCCCCCTTATGGAACATCAGATGGCAGGGGTTTACGGTACGGGTAGTTATTTCATCCCGGCTGATGGTGTAGTATTTAAGGTGAACTTGTTTTTTGTTGAGGATGGCTTCGTTTAACAGAGCGAAGGTTTCACTGTAGTCTTCATAGTCTTTTAGTTTCTGGATATTAAAAGAGATAGAATCTTTTACTTCACGGATATATTTTTTGTTGTCTTTCTCTAGGAGGCTTTCGATTTTAAGCAGAGCCAGGTGCATATTTTTCTGATAGGGAAATCCTTTCTGTTGAAGGAGAAAATTTCCAGCCAGAAATAAGGAAGCAGCTTCTTCACCGGTAAATCTTAAAGGGGGAAGGAAGTAGTGTTCATCGATATAATAGCCGCCGTGAGGTCCGGTGGAGGAGTGTACCGGTAAACCGGCAAGGGCCAAGGTATTAAAGTCCCGATAGACGGTACGGCAAGAGATATTAAGTATCCGGGCTAAGCTTTCTACCGGGATACCTGGTTGAGCCTTTAATATGATAATAGTATTCATCAACCTTTCAATTTTGTTCATCTTTTTTTACCTCCGATTAAAGAAATAGATAAGTTTTTATAATTATATCATACTATTATGACTTCTGTATGGCAAGAATTGGGAAAATAATTGGAAGAAATGAAAAAAAGAGGACCGTCCACTGATAGATCTATATAATAAAAAGCTCGCCTTACTTCAAGTAAGGCGAGCTTAGGAGGTATTAAAATGAAAAAGCTATCTGTTTTGTTACTCGATAGTTTTCAAATTAGAAAAATTATATCACATTATAAATTAATGTCAAATTTTTTTTATAATTTTTTTATAATTTTTACAACACTGTATGTCGTGCTATTACGGTGATTAAAATCTGGCGGAGGGGGTGGGATTTGAACCCACGGATACTTTCGTATCGCCGGTTTTCAAGACCGGTGCATTCGGCCGCTCTGCCACCCCTCCACTATTTATTTATTTTTTACTTATAGAGAATAACATCTCTCTACCTTGTTGGTCAAGTAAAAATTATCCCCCTCACCCCCGTATCAAGTACGGTGCAGGCTCTAACCCTCTCCCTCTATGGGGCGAGGAAATAAAGATGTAGGCAGGCGAGACGCCTGTCCTTACGGAGGGCAGACACAAGGTCTGCCCCTACAGGAAGGCTGGGGGATGTTTTGCGCTTTTATAGTATAGTAGTATTTGCATTTTTCCCCGCAATTGTTTCCTACGCCTATACGCTACCCGCTGTACGCTATACGCTAATTAATTAACAATGACTGACTTAATTGGTCAATTGGTTCATCGAGTTATCTTTTCAAGCCCTCCCATATATAGACGAAGGACATCGGGGATAACTACACTTCCGTCCTTCTGCTGATAATTTTCTAATATGGCAACCAGGGTTCTGCCCACAGCTAAACCAGAACCATTTAGAGTGTGGACAAAATTTACTTTCTCTTTTTCTTTTGAACGATACCTTATCATTGCTCTCCTGGCTTGAAAGTCTTCACAATTACTGCAGGATGATATCTCTCTATATTTGTTCTGAGCCGGCAGCCATACTTCAATATCATAGGTCTTGGCAGCAGAAAATCCCATATCCCCGGTGCAGAGAACAATTACCCGATAGGGTATTTCTAATCTTTTTAAAACTTCCTCAGCATTCTGAGTTAAGGTTTCCAGTTCCTGATAAGAATCCTCTGGCCGGCAGAACTTTACCATTTCTACTTTATTAAATTGGTGCTGTCTGATTAAACCCCTTACATCCTTTCCATAAGAACCGGCTTCTTTACGAAAACAGGCAGTATAAGCAGTATAATAAAGAGGTAAATTATCTTCATTTAAAATCTCTTGCCGATGAAGATTGGTTAAGGGTACTTCAGCGGTCGGCACCAGATAGAGACCATTTTCACATTTAAATAAATCACTTTCAAATTTAGGTAGCTGCCCGGTACCGGTCATTGTCTCGGAATTTACCAAAAAAGGAGGAAATATTTCTTTGTATCCATGTTCATTGGTATGAAGGTCGAGCATAAAATTAATTAGAGCTCTTTCCAACTTGGCGCCCATCCCTTTTAAGACGGTGAATCGAGCAGAGGCCACTTTTGCCCCTCGTTCAAAATCGAGTATATTCAGGGCTTCCCCAATATCCCAATGCGGCAAGGGAGTGAAATCGAATTTACGCGGTTCTCCCCATTTTCTTATTTCTATATTGTCCTTCTCGTCTTTTCCAACCGGAACACTTTCGTGGGGAATATTGGGAATTTCTAACAAAATTTTAGCTGTCTCTTCTTCAATTTCTTTTATCTTAGTGTCTAATTCTTTAATCTTTGTCGATACTTCTCTCATGGCTAAAATCTTTTCCTGGGCATCTTTCTTTTCTCTTTTTAATTTTCCGATTTCTTCACTCACTGTATTTCTTTTTTCTTTTAAGGCACCTGCTTCTAATAATAATTCTCTTCTTTTTTGGTCAGGTTCTAATATTTCATCAAGATTAATTTTCTCTTTTCTTTTTTCTAAGGCCTCTTTTACTTTCTCCGGATTAGAACGTATAAGTTTTATATCTAACATTTCTTCCTCCCTCTTTAAATTAAGTAATAAGTAATGAGTGATGAGTAACAAGTAATAAGAAATAAGAAAAATTGTATTTGAGATTATTTTTTAAAATAATATATTAATCCATTTATCAATTTTTGTACAAATTTAAGGTCCTCTAATAAAGTATCTAAATTATTTAAATATTCTAACCTGCTTGCAATAATAATTTGCGTCTCGAGTTCAGATAATGATCCTAAGGCTATATATAAAAATTGAATAAATTCTTTTTTAGAGCTTCTTGCAGCACCTTCAGCAATATTTGAAGGAACAGAAACCGCTGCTCTTCTTATTTGATTTGTTAAACCATAAAGTTCTTTGTTTGGAAAAGACTCAGTAATTTTATAAATATTACTGACCAAATCCATACTTTTTTTCCAAACTTCCAAATCTTTATGATTCTTTATTTCTTTGCTCATTGCTACTCAGTCCCTGCTTCTTATTCTTGACCGTTCATTTAATACTTATTACTGTTTACTTATTACTCATTACTGATTAGTTAGCAAGCTAACTAATCATTTATCCCTTTATAACCCCCAGAGGTCGCATCCGTACTACTTTTTTAGATATGCCGGTCTGATGCATTACTCCAACTACTTCACTCACATCTTTATAAGCCTCGGACATCTCTTCAGCCAGGGTTCCCCGGCTTTCTGCTTTTACAATTATTCCCTTCTCTCTTAATTCTTGTTGAATATCCCTCCCCCTGGCCTGTTTCTTGGCTGAGGTTCTACTCATTACTCTTCCTGCTCCGTGACAGGTTGAACCAAAAGTCTCTTCCATCGCCTTTTCAGTTCCCACCAGGCAATAAGAACAACGTCCCATATCTCCGGGAATTAAAACCGGCTGCCCTATCTTCTTATATTTCTCCGGAATATCGGGGTGAAATGGAGGAAATGCCCGGGTAGCCCCTTTTCTATGGACACATAATTTTACTTTCTTCCCTTCCAGGTTATGTTCTTCTATTTTAGCAATATTATGGGCTACATCATAAATTAGCCTTAATCCTAATTCTTCCGGAGTGCTTCGAAAAACCCTGGCAAACACCTCCCGAGTCCAGTGCATTATACACTGGCGATTCGCCCAGGCGTAATTTGCCGCACAGGCCATAGCGGCATAATAATTTTTCCCTTCCGGTGAAAACAATGGCGCACAGGCCAATTGCCGGTCGGGAAGTTGTATTCCATATTTGCTTACCGCTTTCTGCATGGTTACCAGGTAATCGGTACATACTTGATGCCCCAATCCGCGGGAACCACAATGAATCATTACAGTAATCTGGCCTTCTTCTAATCCCAGTTCCCGGGCAATTTCAGAGTCATATACTTTGTCAATTACCTGAATTTCTAAAAAATGATTTCCGGAGCCGAGGGTGCCCAATTGAGGTTTACCTCTTTCCAGGGCATGTTTGCTAACCAGGTCAGGATTTGCATCTTTCATGCACCCTTCTTCTTCGGTAAACAAAGTATCTTCTTCCCAGCCAAAACCTCTCTCCACTGCCCATTTAGAACCTCTTCTTAAGACATCTCTTATTTCATTATAACTTATTTTTATCTTCCCTTTCGAACCTACACCTGAAGGAATAGCCCTGAATAATTCATTTACTAATAATTCAATTTTCGGCTTTACTTCTTTTTGAGTTAAATTGGTCCTTATTAATCTAATTCCACAGTTTGAAACTACAAAATTATTGGCAATAAAATTATGATGAGGGTGTTTCACGGTGAAATCATAGACATAATCATTGAAATCTACTCTCTGTTTGCTGATAATTTCATCCCATAACATTCCAGAACAACCTAATCCTTCAGTTTTTATCTTTGTAAAATCTTTAAAAGAAAGGGAGTTAAAACTAATTCGAGGAGAAGTTTTTCTTCCTTCATAAATTGAACGTTGAATGAAACGAAGATTAGCGTAAGACGAATCAATCTGTTTATAAATAGCTTTCGCCCCTATTCCCTCTTTTGTTTTTAATTCTTTAGCCTGAATCGCAATTCCATTCCTTTTTTCAATAATTAATTGTTTAGCTTTTAAATAGTGTACTGTGGTATTGGCAATAAAACTTCGCTTTTTATTATATTCAAAACCAATTTTACTATAAAGGTTAATTAAGTCCTGATTCTGACCAGATAAGATTAATCGGAGACGGTGGGATATATCCCCTCCTTTATTTACATATTCAACTCTCTGACTTATCTTCTGAGTTTTAACGCCAAATTCAACTAACAAATCAGAAATTTCTTCTAAGAATCTTCTCCCACTTTCAATAAAACCTTCTTGTTTATTCATGGAAATCATTGGACAATAAAAAGTATAGTTATGGTTTAACATCGTTTTAGGGGTAGACAGTTCTGCTCCAAAAAATGCTGCCAAAAAAAGCCTTTTTTGCCAAAGCGAGGTCTTAATAATCCACTGAGGAAGGTAGTAATCTTGATTAGTTTTCTTCCCCAAAGGAGTTCCTAAGCCAACTAAAAGGATTGCAAAACTACTTGAAACAACCTTACAAAATGTTTCTATGTTAGAAAATTCACATTTTCCATAAAGAGTATCTATTTTATGGTCTCTTTTTCTATGGTAAACCCGGGAACAATTATATCCAATACAAGCAATATCTCTTCTTATCTCTTCAAGGTCTTCAGGTTTGCCATAAAAGCTAGTCACCCCTTTCCCTTTCTCTTTAGCAAAATGAATATTACCATCTCCAAATACATATCCCATTATTTTTAAGATATAAGGCAATTGCGGAGAATTATATCTTAAAGGCAGTAATCCTCTCTTCTTTAAATGAGATATAATTTGATTTAATCCATTCCCATTATTTCCCTTTCCCAATTTTAGAAGTAATTCTTTTACCTTCTCTTCATCAAGGATAATTTTATTGCTTGGTTCTTCATAAGGAGCACCTTCAAAAGGATAAATAGCCACTTCATCTCCTGTCTCCAAATTCCCCAAAGGAATCATTCCATCTTTGGTATAAAAAGGATGGTCTTTGGTGGCAATAATCGTTTTACCAGTTTTGGTTGTTATTTTATAGACTTCATTATCAGGAATTTTTTTAAAAAAATTAACAATTTTACTATTGGCTAAATCTTCTTTCTCAAAATTAAAACAGCTTATTTTTTCTTCTAACCATATTTTTTCAAATTCTCTAATTTTTAAGGTATAACCAAAAGGATGTAAAATTAATGCATCTGGAGAAAGGCAATTGATATCGAAGCCCACTCCTCCGGGAGAGATAACTCCATTTTCCAAAGAGGTCGCCGCTACTCCGCCGATCGCAAAGCCGTACCCCCAGTGGATATCAGGCATAGCTAATGAACGGCCTACGATTCCTGAAAGAAAAGCCACATTGACTACTTGTTCCGGAGCCTGGTCCTGGCGTATTTTTTCTAATAAATTTGAAGAGGCATAAATCAGGCCGGGAACTCTCATCCCGGAGTTATAGGTTTTGGGAATTTCCCAGCGATAATCATCTATTTTGTTTAAAGGTCCTTCCCATGATTGTTTCATTTTCTTCCCCTCCTCTACAAGGATGATTACACAGAATTAGCACAGATTACTCAGATTAAAGATGATTACACAGATTGATATTTATAAATTATAGATAACAGGATTCCGCTTTAATAGATTCCCGCTTCCGCGGGAATGACAATATAGACTGAACAATCAAATATCGAAAATTACCTGAGCTCTCCAGAGTCCGCTTTCTTCATCTTTTTTAATTTCCAAACAATGATAAGTTGTTGCTTTTATCTCTTTTTCTATTTTAACGGAAGGAGGGTTAATTTTCATCCCCTCAACTTCCGCTTTAATCTTAAAATCAGATAATTCCTTTATATAAAATTTATTAAGAATTACCAGTCTAGTTTCACTGATATATAAAAGTTCATTAAGCCAGGCGAAGAGTAAGCCTTCCAAATCGTCAGCTTCCAGCCTTATTTTATCACAAAAGTTTTCTTTAGGTGTTTTGTTTCTTCCGGCAATAATTTCAAACATTCCTTTGGCAGCATTGATAAAAACTTCTCTTTTGGTTTTACCATAGGCTGCTATTCCGATATCAGCGGTATGTTCGAGGATTTCAAATTCTTTCATAGATATTTATTACCTTTTCAAATTTTAAGTTCTACTCTATCATCTGAGATTGCTTCGCTTTGCCCGCAATAACAATTAAACAAAAAAACTCTCGTCAGCTAGTAACATCTACTACTAGGGACGAGAGTTTAATCACGTGGTGCCACCCTGATTCAATAGGAAAATACCCTATCCTTCATTAGGTATTTTTTTAACACACCAGGGGTGCGTTTCTGGATACTTTATTTCACCAGAAAATTATCCGGGGTGGAATTCGGTAAAGTCACCTGCTGATTCACACCAACCATCAGCTCTCTGGGAATGACCGTTACCTACTAACCCCTAAATATTTAACTATATATTTTTTGTTTTTTTAATTATAAATTTTAATATCCCTTCTTGTCAAGCTTTAAAAGAAAGTATCGAGTATATAGTATTGAGTATCGCGTGTTGAAATACAGTAAAATACAGTAATAAGTAATGAGTGATAAGCAAAAAGTTATCTAGTTAGTTGGTTAACGGTTGTATGACAAATAAAAGTCTACCACCTTTTTATCACTTGCTTTGTTTATTTCAAAGGAAATTTTCTTTACCAATTGTAAATAAAAAGAGGGT
>Ga0315546_1000041_pt1 | contig 89903 bp, 92 predicted proteins | sample SalMarSW160170MG_FD_203833 | JGI IMG/M metagenome (GOLD analysis project Ga0315546, IMG submission 203833) | Salt marsh sediment microbial communities from the Plum Island Ecosystem LTER, Massachusetts, United States - Salt Marsh Sediment SW1601-170 ...
TCTGAAGCCGCTTCCCTCCATCCGACGTTCCACCGTGGCGGGACTCGCCCCCAGTTCCGTGGCGCTCTGCGCATCGCGTCCCCGCCGCTGGCGCGAGCGCCCGTCTCGCCGATAATGGGGAGTACGCGGCGATCTTCGCTCGGGATCGTCGCCGAGAGGGGAGATGCGTATGAGACGCGGTGTCCCGTGGTTCTGCTTCGTCGTCGTCCTGTTCGTCGCCTGGAGCCCCCTCCTCGCCGAGGAGCCGATCGTCGGCGAGGGTGAATGGTCGTTCGTCGAGGGAGCCTGCCTTTCGATCGGAGACGTTTCCGCCTGCTCGGCCGTGGTCGACGCGGCGGGACGCTCCGCCGACGTTACAACGCGGGTCGCGGTCGATCAGGACAGCCCCATCTGGGGGAAGGACTCGAGCGCGCAGAAGACGTGCGAACTCGAGAAGACGTTCACGCTCGAAGCGCCGGCGCAGGTCCGGCTGTCCGCGCTGCTGACCGGAACGCTCCGGGTCGAGAAAGGGACCGGTGAAGCGGGGATCGTCGCGCGGGTCCTCGTCGCCGACACCGCCACGACCGAGCGCGTCGACGCCCTGGAGATCTCCTCGCTCACCGTCCCCGGGCGGTTCCTTCGATCGCGGACGTTGCCCGGGACGACCGAGATCCGGGACACCGGGGATCGGATCGCCGCCCTTCCCGCGGGAACGTACTCGGTGCGTGCGTTGGTCATCGCGTACGCCGAGATGGCCCGCGGCTGGTGGAACCGGGAAGCCGAAGCGGAGAGCAGGCTGGAGATCGCGATCGACTTCCTGCCGGCAGCCGCAATGGAGGAAGCAGAAGAGGAAGCGCCGGACATCGTCGTCGTGCCGCTCGGCGTCGAAGGCACCTCGTACGCCCACCTCGAACCCGGGACGCCCGGAGGCACGCTCTCCGTCTCCTCGATCACCGACCCGAAGAGCTGGAACGCCGTCACGTCGAACGAGAACAGCACCACGCAGTACACCAACATGATGCTCCGCGGGCTGGTGGACATCGATCCGAACAATTCGGCGGTCGTTCCCGAGCTCGCCAAGAGCTGGGAGGCTTCCGAGGATGGTTTGACGCTGACGTTCCACCTCCGGCGGGGGCTCCGCTGGTCGGACGGGACGCCGTTCACCGCGGACGACGTCGTCTTCACCTTCAACGACCTGTACTACAACGAGGACACCGATACGAGTACGCGGGACATCCTCCAGCTGCCCGACGGGACGTACCCTGCGGTCGAGAAGGTCGACGATCACACGGTCCGGGTCACGCTGTCGATGCCGTTCCGCCCGATCTTCTCGGCTCTCGGCGCCCCCATTCTCCCCCGGCACAAGCTGGCCGAATTCGTCCACAAGCTCAACCCGGACGTGCCCGCCGACGCGTTCAACGGCGTCTGGGGGATCGACACCGACCCGTCGGAGCTCGTCGGGATGGGACCGTTCATGGTCGAACGCTACGATACCGATCAACGCGTCGTCCTGCGAAGAAATCCGTACTACTACCACTACGACCCGAACGGCGTCCAGCTTCCCTACCTCGATCGATACATCGTTCACATCGTGCAGAATCAGGACGTGTCGCTGCTGAAGTTCCTCAACCACGAGATCCATCTCTTCACGCCGCGCGCGGAGGACATCGGAATCCTCTCGGAGAAGGCCGACCGAGGCGGGTTCACCGTCCTCGTCGACCCGGACGTCCCCGTGTTCGGGACGTCGTGGATCGGGATCAACCAAGACGTCGGCCTCTCGGAGGACACGGACGAGAATCTACGGACCTTGTTCCGCGACATCCGCTTCCGGCAGGCGATCGCCCACGCGATCGACAAGGACTCGATCATCTCCAACGTGTACAACGATCTCGCGGTCCCGCAGTGGAGCCCGGTGAGCTACATGTCGCCGTTCTACGCCGGGCGCACGTACTACGGAGGGCCGGTGACCGAGGAGGACGCGGTCGTCTACGAGTTCGCCCTCGACAAGTCCACCGCCCTGTTGGATGAGATCGGAATCGTCGACGTCGACGGAGACGGATGGCGGGACTTTGCCGACGGATCGCCGCTGGAGATCGAGTTCAACACGAACCCGAACACGACGCGGGAAGCGATCTGCCTGATCGTCACCGAGGACCTCCGCGAGATCGGGTTGAACGTGACCTTTCAGCCGATCGACTTCAACACGCTCGTGACCCGCCTGACCACGTCGATGATCGAGATGGTCCTCCTCGGCCTCGGTGGCGGGGCCGAACCGAACTCCGGCGCGAACGTCTACCGCTCGACCGGCACGCTCCACTTCTGGCACTACTCCGGAGGTGCCGACGACCTCTACGACGTCGAGGCCCGGATCGACGAGCTTCTCGCCGCCGGCGTCGCGACCTACGACAACGACGAGGCGTTCGAGATCTACAAGGAGTACCAAACCGTATTCGCCGAGTCGGATCTCGGTTTGATCTACACCGTCAACCCGACCTTCAGCTACGCGCATTACGACGAGGTCGGCAACGGGAACGTCGCGAACCCGACCGCGACCCCGAGCGGGAGCAACGGACTGACGATGGACCTCGTCTTCCTCAGGCAGGAGTAGGATCCGACGGCGCCGGATGAGCGACAGAAAGCGCGTTCCGATGGAGCTGCGATTGACCCGGCAGGAGATCGGCGCGTCCCGGTCGTGTCGCACCGTGCGCCCGTCGGACCGGGAGGACCTGGCGATCCTCCTCTACGCCGCGTTCCGCGGAACGATCGACGACGAGGGAGAGACGTTCGCCGACGCGCTCGCCGAGATCGACAAGGTGTTTTCCGGCGACTACGGGAAGCCCCTACTCGACTGCTCGTTCGTCGTCGAACGGGGCGACTTCCTCGCCTCGGCCTGTCTGGTCGGACGTGCCGAACCGGACAATGTGCCGCTCGTCGTTTTCTCGATGACCCGCCCGGACGCACAGCGGGAAGGCCTGGCCCGGTCCCTGCTTCAGCGATCGATCGGCGCGCTGCTCGACCGCGGCTTCGAGCGCCTTCGGCTGATCGTCACCGAGGGGAACGCTCCGGCGCAGCGCCTGTACGCGTCGCTCGGCTTCCGGCCGATCGCAGCGACCTAGCCGGGTGCCCGCGGCGGTTTCGGTATAATCGGACCTCGCGGACACGCGATCGCCGAACGCGGCTGCGGATCTCACGCTCGGAGGACGGGATGAACAACGGGAACAACACGATGGAGAAGATCGTCGCGCTGTGCAAGCGCCGCGGGTTCGTCTACCCGTCGAGCGAGATCTACGGCGGCATCGGCGGCTTCTGGGACTACGGCCCGCTCGGGGTCGAGCTGAAGCGCAACATCAAGGACGCGTGGTGGCGGGAGATGGTCACCGGGCACGACGACACGTCCGTCCCGCCCGGCGCCCCGAGCGCGTTCGACATGGTCGGACTCGAGTCGACGATCATCATGCACCCGCAGGTCTGGAAGGCGAGCGGCCACCTCGACCTGTTCTACGACCTGTTCGTCGACTGCAAGACCTGCAAGGCGCGGTTCCGCGCCGATCAAATCGAATCGAGCGACTGCCCGCGCAAGCCGAGCGTGCGCCCGGGGGAGCACGACGAATGCGAGCTGACCGAGCCGCGGGAGTTCAACACGATGTTCAAGACGACCGTCGGGGCGCTGCTCGATCCGACCGCCGAGGCGTACCTCCGCCCGGAGACGGCGCAGGGGATGTTCGTCAACTTCAAGAACGTCCTCTCGACGTCGCGGGTCAAGGTCCCGTTCGGGATCGCGCAGATCGGGAAGTCTTTTCGGAACGAGATCACGCCGCGCAACTTTACCTTCCGCTCCCGCGAGTTCGAGCAGATGGAGATGGAGTTCTTCTGCCCGCCGGAGTCGTCGGAGGCGTGGTACGCCTACTGGCGCGACCGCCGCGTCGACTGGTACGTGTCGCTCGGCCTGAAGTCCGAGAAGCTGCGGCTCCGCGAGCACGGCCCGGACGAGCGGGCCCACTACTCCTGCGGAACCGCCGACATCGAATACGCGTATCCGTTCCTCCCCGAGGGCGAGTTCGGGGAGCTGGAGGGCGTCTCCCATCGCGGCGACTTCGATCTGCGCAGCCACATGGAGGGGAAGCTGATCCGCGAGGGAGACGAGCTGGTCGTCGAGCGCGACGAGCACGGGCAGCCGAAGCACGCCGGGAGCGGAAAGGACCTCTCCTACTTCGACGACACGACGCAATCCAAGTACGTGCCCCACGTCATCGAACCGGCCGGCGGCGTCGGCCGGACCGCCTTGGCCCTCCTGTGCGAGGCGTACGACGAGGACGCGATCCCCGACGAAAAGGGCGTCCCGCAGGAGCGGATCGTCCTCCGTCTCCGTCCGCGGACCGCGCCGATCAAGGTCGCCGTCTTTCCGTTGGTCAAGAAGGACGGACAGCCGGAGGTCGCCGTCGAGATCTACCGCGGCCTGAAGCAGCGCTGGAACGTCTTCTACGACGAGAAGGGCTCGATCGGGAAGCGGTATCGTAGACAGGACGAGTCGGGGACCCCGTTCTGCATCACCGTCGACCACCAAACGCTGCAGGACGAGACGGTCACGCTGCGCGATCGCGACTCGACGGTGCAGGAGCGGGTGAAGATCGCCGAACTCGAGTCGATCGTCGCCGAGCGGCTGCAAGCGTAGCGGCCGCCGAGTCACGACGTCCTTTCCAGGACCTGGAACTCTCCCTTCCCCCGACACGAATGCTCGCGTCTCCTTCGAGAATGAAACCGCCGGCCGGGTACAGCGTACGGCAGATGACACCGACCGTCGGAATCCGTATCGTAGGCTGACCCAGAGAGCACGGAGGTCTCGACCGTGGCGAAGCGATACCGGCTGATCGTCAACCCAGCGGCGGGCGGGGGGACGGCGTACCAGACGATTCCGACCGTCGAGCGGCTACTCCGCGAGCGAGGGATCCCGTTCGATCTGGTCCGAACCGAGCGCCCGTGGCACGCAGCGGAGCTGGCCAGGCAGGCCGTCCGCGACGGATACGAGGTCGTCGTCGCCGTCGGCGGGGACGGGACGTCGAACGAGGTCCTCAACGGCCTGATGCGAGCGAAGGAGGCCGGGGAAGGAACCGCCGCGATGGGCGTGCTGTGCGTCGGGCGGGGGAACGACTTCGCCTTCGGCGCCGGCGTGCCGCACGCGCTCGACGAAGGGTGCGCGGCGCTGGCCGCGGACCACCGGCGAACGATCGACGTCGGCCGCGTCGCCGGCGACTCGCTCCCAGAGGGGCGGTTCTTCGGCAACGGCGTCGGGATCGGCTTCGACGCCGTCGTTGGATTCGAGGCGGCGAAGCTGAAGCGCCTGCGCGGCTTTCCCGGGTACTTCGTCGCCGCGCTGAAGACGATCTTCCTCTACTACCGTGCGCCCCTGGTCCGCATCGAGTTCGGCGGTCGGACGATCGACCAGCGGTCGCTGATGGTCTCGATCATGAACGGCCGGCGGCTGGGCGGAGGGTTCATGATGGCCCCCGAGGGCGAGATCGACGACGGTCGGTTCGACCTGTGCATCGCGAGCCAGGTCAGCCGGTTGGGGATCCTGGCTCTTATCCCGCGGTTCATGAAAGGGACGCAGGCGGGTCGTCCGGCCGTCACGACCGGAAGGACGGATCGGATCGCGGTCACCGCGCTCGAAGGGCTTCTCCCGGCCCACGCCGACGGCGAGACGCTCTGCACCGCCGGAAGGCGATTGACGATGGAGATCCTTCCCGGCCGGATCGAGGTCCTCTGCCGGTCGTCCGAGGACGGCGGATGACGCTTCTCGGCCGGCTGGCGGACGGCCTGATCTGTACGCTGGTCCGCGTCCTGTGTGACGTCGACGGGGACCAAATCGACAAGATTCCGATGCACGGCCCGCTCATCCTGATCGCCAATCACGTCAACTTCCTCGAGGCGCCGGTCCTCCACTGTCGCTTCCGCCCTCGGAAGGTGATCGGCCTGGCGAAGGCCGAGGCCTGGAAGAATCCGCTTCTCGGTTGGCTGTTCGACCAGTGGGAGGCGATCCCGATCCGCCGCGGCGAGCCGGACATTCGCGCGCTCCGCCGCGCCCTCGGCGTGCTGAGAGACGGAGGGTTCATCGCCGTCGCGCCGGAGGGGACGCGCAGCCGAACCGGTCGCCTCCAGCGAGGAAGGCCCGGTGTCGTGACGCTCGCGTTGAAGAGCGGCGCTCCGCTCCTGCCGGTCGTCTTCTACGGTGGCGAGGCGATCGGCCGCAACGTCCGCTGTCTCCGAAGGACGCCGTTTCACATCGTCGTCGGCGAGCCGTTCTACGTCGAAGCCGGCAACGAGCGGCCCTCGCGCGATCTTCGCCAACGGATCACCGACGAGATCGTGTACCGGATGGCGGCGCTGCTGCCGCCGGCGTATCGGGGAGAATACGCCGACCTGGACGCCGCGACGAAGGTGTACCTTCGGCCCGAGCTGAAGAAGGAGACCGATCCCGGAGGGATCTGACCTCCGGCGCATGCTTCCGCCCGCGTCTTCGCCGCGTCGCGAGCGGCTTCCTACGTCCGATCGGCGTCGGGTTCGACCAGAACGCCGACCTGAGGACAGCGGGCCAGCAGGTCCGCCCCGTGCGGCGCCCCGAGGAGCGCACGCGTCAGGTCGAGGCCGGCATCGTGCATGGCCTGATGCCGTCCGTCCTTCCAGAGGAAGCTTTCCGTCACGTCGTAGACCTTCCCTTCATAGGCCACGTACGCGGGGCGTCCGTCCCGCCCGTCGTACGAGGCGAGCTCCTCCGCCGTGAACCGCCGCATCGCGCCTCCCCGCCCACGGGACACGAGGGGAGGCCCGTCGGGCCTCCCCCTCGTCGATCCTGCTACTGCAGGAACTTCGAGACGAACGGCGACGTCTCGCCGCGCCTCAGGTAGTGTCCCGACGGACCCTCTCCGAGAAACTCCGAGAACCACGACTCGTGCTCGACCTCTTCGTTGAGGATCGCCAACGCCAGATCGTAGGTCCGATGGTCCTTGCCCGCGGTCATGTTGCAGATCTGCGTGTAGCCGCGGACCGCACAACGCTCCGCCTCGACGAGGACCTTGAGAAGCTCGGTCGTGTCGCCCAGTTCCTTCGGGAGGTAGGCGGGCGGGCAGGCCGAGACGTCGTGAAACGCCTTCATGTCCTGCGGCAGCTTTCCCCCCAGCTCGTAGATCCTGGGGACCAACGCCTCGAAGTGGTTCCGATCCTCGATCCGAGCCGTCTCCGCGATCTCCTTGATCCCTTCGCCCTGCAAACCGATCAGGTTCACGCGAAGGATCGTGTAGTAGTAGTACGTCGTCAGCTCCGCGGACGCGTTCTTGACGAGAAGCTCCAGCAGCTGATCGACGTCCACTCCCGCCCTTTCCACAACCTCACGGGTCACCTTTGCCATGGTGTCCTCCTTTCGTTTCGCGTCAGTCCTCTCCCCGCGCGCAACGCCGGCAGACCCCGTAGACCTGCAGTTGGCTCCCCATCGGGGTGCCAAGCTCCGCTGCCTCGCGAGGAAGCTCCATGTCGTCGAGCGTCTTGCTCTCGAAATCGACGATCCGCCCGCACTTCGTGCAGATGAAGTGGTGGTGACGTCTGGGATTCCCGTCGAACCGCGCCCGCTCTCCCGTGAGACGGACCCGGTCGATGAGCCGATGCTCCTCCAGGAACGAGAGCGTTCGGTACACCGTGTCGAACGAGATCGTCGGCATCCTCTCGCGAACGCGACGGAGCACCGTGCGCGCATCGGGATGCGAATCAGTCTCGACGACCGCTCGAAGCACCTCGCGCCGCTGGTGGGTCACGTTGGCCCCGACGCTGCGACACACGTTCTCCAGCGCCTTCAGTCGCGCATCGACCCGGGATTCCACATGGATTCCTTCCTTCATCGCGCGATGTCTTCGCGGACGCAAAAGATCGATAGATTCTTTTTTCGGAATCATCCTACAATTCGTTCGGCCGATTGTCAAGAAGAGACACGACGCCCGCTGACGGATCGGCGACAGTCTCCCTTGATTTAGACTTTATCTCGGTTTATAATCCGTCCGAATGAGATCCGAGGCGCATGCGGAGATGCTGCGGGAGGTCGGTCTGGTCCCCACGATTCAGCGGTTGGCCGTCCTCGATTGGCTGTACAGGACGAAGCTTCATCCGACGGCGGATCAAGTCTACTCCGCCGTGAGGAAGAAGTTCCCGTCGATCTCGAGGGCGACGGTCTACAACACCCTCGAGGCGTTGACGAAGGCGGGGATGATCCTCCGGCTGAGCGTCGATCCGACGGTCGCGCGGTACGACGCCGATCTCAAACCGCATGCCCACTTCCGCTGCCGGGTCTGCCAGAAGATCTACGACATCGAGGTAAAGGACGGGATGCCGATCGACGTGAAGGCCGACGGACATCTCGTCGAGTCGGTCCGGACGTACGCGTACGGCGTCTGCGCCAACTGCCTCGAGAAAGAGGCGAGCCATGCCTGAACTCCCCGAGGTCGAGACCCTCGTCCGTCGCCTTCGCCCGATCGTCGGAACGCGGATCGTCGGCGCCGAGGTCCTCGACGATCGTCTGGCGATCCCCGTCAAGGCGCTGATCGGCGTGTCGATCGAGGGCGTGACCCGCCGCGGGAAGTACATCGTGATCGGACTCGACGGCCGCGGCGACTTGGTCGTTCACCTTCGGATGTCCGGGCGCCTCCGACTCGACCGGTCCGAGGACGAGATCCCCTACACGCGGATGATCCTCCGCCTCGATTCGGGCGAATCCGTCTACTTCGTCAACCCCCGACGCCTCGGGACCGTCGTCCACTGCCCGCACGGGTTCGACGCGAAGCTGGGGATCGAGCCGACCGGTCCGGAATTCACCGCCGAGATCCTCGCCGAATTCGCGGCCGGATCGAGGGCGCCGATCAAACAGCTGTTGCTCGATCAGCGGAAGATCGCCGGGATCGGGAACATCTACGCCGCCGAGGCCCTCTGGCGTGCGAAGATCGATCCGAGGCGTCCGGCGAAGTCGCTCCGACAAACCGAGATCTCGGCCCTGCACGCCGGGATCACCTCGGTCCTGTTCAACGCGATCGAGCAGCTCGGAACGACGATCGGCAGCGGCGTGTCGGACTACCGCCGGTCCGCGGAAGCGGGCGGCTCGTTTCAGAATCGACTCGCCGTCTACGGGCGGGAGAACGAGCCGTGCGAGCGATGCGGAACGGCCATCGAACGCGTGGTTCTGGCCGGGCGGTCGACCTGCTTTTGCCCGGCATGCCAAGCGTAGAGAATTCACCGAAGGAGGACGCACGAAGCAGACGGGAAGAAAGGCGGAGAGCGGGTAGGACGCTCGGACCCGACAAAGGAGGAAAACCATGACCGAACAGATGTTCCCGTTGATCGGGGATCCGTTTCCGAAGATGGACGTACAGACCACACACGGGAAGATGACCCTCCCCGATGCGTACGCCGGGAAGTGGTTCGTCCTGTTCAGCCACCCGGCCGACTTCACGCCGGTCTGTACGACGGAGTTCGTCGCGTTTCAGAAGCGCTACGAAACGTTCAAGGAGCTGAAGACGGAGCTGATCGGAATGAGCGTCGATCAAGTCTTCTCCCACATCAAGTGGACCGACTGGATCCGCGAGGCGCTCGACGTCACGATCGAGTTCCCGATCATCGCCGGCACGGAGGCGATCGCCCACACGCTCGGCCTCATTCATCCGGGCAAGGGGACGAACACCGTCCGGGCCGTGTTCATCGTCGACCCGAAGGGCGCCGTCCGGGCGATCCTCTACTACCCGCAGGAGCTCGGGCGAAACATGGACGAGATCGTCCGGATGATCCGCGGATTCCAGGTCGCCGAGGCCCACGGCGTGGCGATCCCGGCCGGCTGGCCGGAGAACGAGCTGGTCCAGGATCACGTGATCGTTCCTCCGCCGACCGATCAGAAGACGGCCGCGGAGCGAACCGGTAAGGAGAACTGCTTCGATTGGTGGTTCTGCCACAAGAAGTTGTAGAAAGAAAAGGACACACGATGATCGGACAACGGATGCAGGAAGCGATGAACGGACAGGTCATGCACGAGACGTTCTCCGCCTACCTCTACGTCTCGATGGCCGCGCACTTCCACGCGAAGGGCCTCGACGGGATGGCCCAGTGGATGATGGCCCAGGCGCAGGAGGAAGTCGGACACGCGCTCCGTTTCTTCCGTCACATCAACGAACGCGGCGGCAGGGTCGAGCTGCTCGCGATCGAGAAACCGCCGGCGGAGTGGGACTCACCGCTTGCTGCGTACAAGGCCGCGCTCGCGCACGAGGAGTTCATCACCGGCCGGATCGACGAGCTGGTGAAGCTCGCTCGCGAAGAGAACGACAACGCGGCGGAGATCATGCTGCAGTGGTTCGTCACCGAGCAGGTCGAGGAAGAGGACTCGGTCTCCAAGGTCATCGACATGCTCGAGATCGCCGGAGAGAAGGGACCCGGTCTGTTGATGGCCGACCGGGAGCTCGGACAGCGGGCCGCGGGCCCGCTCCCGACCGGCGAGGAGGAAGCCGAACCGTAGACGGAAGGAGAGAGGATGGCGTTCACGTTCGTCACCGATGCCGCGTCGCTCAACCAGGCGCTGTTCCGGGTCACCCACGGCCTGTACATCCTGACCGCCCGGTCGGGCGATCGGATCAACGGCCAGTGCCTCGACGCGTTGATGCAGGTGACGAACGTGCCGCCGCGGATGGCGATCGGGGTCGGGAAGCGATCGCTGACCCACGGGATGATCGCCGAGAGCGGGCAGTTCGTCGTCTCCGTTCTCGACCGAGAGCGCGAGACGTCCGGCGACGCGATCCGCCGGTTCGGATTCCAGTCCGGGCGGGACGTCGACAAGCTCGACGGCTTCCCGCACGAGACGACCGAGCACGGGATCCCGTACCTTCCGGACGCGGTGGCGATCTACGAGTGCACCGTGGTTCCGGAGATGACGGTCGACCTCGCGACGCATTCGCTGTTCGTCGCCTCGGTCGACCGCGCCGGGACGCGCGAAGGCGGCGAGCCGCTCACCTACAACGAGTATCGAAAGCGCATCAGGAAAGGAGCGTGAAAGACAATGGACAAGTGGATCTGCACGGTCTGCGGGTACGTGTACGACCCGTCCATCGGGGATCCGACGAGCGGGATCGATCCGGGCACGCCGTTCGAGGACCTCCCCGACGATTGGGTTTGTCCGGAGTGCGGCGCGCCGAAGGACATGTTCGAGAAGTTGGCGTGACGTCGGTGCGAGCGAGAACCGTCTTCGGACGGCCGGTTCTCACGGCGGCTCCGACAGGAAAGCCGGGATGGAGGAGACTTGAAACCTAGAGAGATTCGGCCCGGGATTTCGTGGATGGGGGCGATCGATTGGGATCGTCGACTGTTCGACGAGCTGATCCCCCTCCCCGACGGCACGAGCTACAACGCGTATCTTGTACGCGGCAGCGAGAAGACGGCGTTGATCGACACCGCCGATCCCACGAAACGCGAGGAGATCCTCGAGCAGCTCGCCGGGGTCGAACGGCTCGACGTCCTGATCGTCCAACACGTCGAACAGGACCACTCCGGGTCCGTACCGCTCGTCCTCGATCGCTATCCGGAGATCGAGATCGTATCGAGCCCGAAGGCGGTGCCGATGATCGCCGACCACCTGGGAATCCCGGAGGGTCGGATCACGGCCGTCGAGGACGGCGAGCCGCTGTCGCTCGGGGACCGGACGCTCGAGTTCATCCACGCCCCGTGGGTTCACTGGCCGGAGACGATGCTGACCTACCTGCGCGAAGAGAAGATCCTCTTCACGTGCGACCTGTTCGGCGCGCACCTGGCGACGAACGACCTGTTCGCCGTCGACCGACCGCGGGTCTGCGAGGCGGCAAAGCGGTACTTCGCCGAGATCATGATGCCGTTCTCCAACCTGATCAAGGGCCACCTGGAGAAGCTGGAGCCTTACGAGATCACCATGATCTGCCCGAGCCACGGGCCGATCCACGACGATCCGGCCTTCATCGTCGACGCGTATCGCCACTGGGTCCTCGACCCGCCGAAGAACCTCGTCGTCCTTCCGTACACGTCGATGCACGGAAGCACCCGCCGGATGGTCGACCACCTGATCGAAGCGCTGACCGAGCGCGGCGTCCGCGTCGAGCCGTTCAACATGTCGGTGACCGACCTCGGTGCGTACGCCGTCCGCCTGGTCGACGCGGCGACGGTCGTGTTCGCCACGCCGACGGTCCTCGTCGGTCCGCATCCGCACATCGTCTTCGCCGCGTACCTGACCGCGGCCCTCCGCCCGAAGCTGAAGCACGCCACGATCGTCGGATCGTACGGCTGGGCCGGAAAGGCGGCCGAGCGGCTCCAGGGGCTGTGCGCTCCACTGAAGGTCGACTGGCTCGACCCGGTCTTCGCGAAGGGCCTCCCGAAGGAGGAGACGTTCGAGGCGCTCGACGCGCTCGCCGACGGGATCGCCGCACGCCACGAGGGATTGGAATAGCGGACAAGAGGAGAACCATGGACCGAAGCATCTTCGTCACTGGCGCGGCCGGGGAGGGAATCCAGACGATCGGCGATGTCGTCGCTCGCTGCTTCCTGTCGCACGGGTATCCGGTCTTCGCGAGTCAGGAGTTCGAGTCGCGGATCCGCGGCGGGAACTCGAGCGTCCGGATCCGCGTCGCCGAGGAACCGCGCAACGCGCCGCGCGAGGACGCCGACGTGCTCCTCGCGCTGAACCCGGTTGCGCGGGAGCACTACGCCGACGCGCTCCGCGCCGACGGACTCTTGCTATCGAGCGACGGGGAAGGCAGTGGACTGACGATCCCGTTCGTCGATCTCGCCGTGGAGCACGGCGGCCAGGCGATCTACGCGAACGCCGTCGCCGCCGGGGCGCTCTGCGCCGCGGTCGGCATTCCGTTCGCGGTCCTCGACGGGGTTCTCTCCTCGGCGTTCGCGAAGCGGGGCGAGGAGATCGTCCGGGGCAACGTCGACGCCGCCCGCGCCGGATTCGACCGGGCCGCAAGCCAACTGGGCGACGGCGTGCCGGAGGAGCTCCCGAGCCGCGACGCGACGTACGCGTTCGCGTCAGCGCACGAGACGATTCCGATCGCCGCCGCCGCGGCCGGCTGCCGGTTCATCTCCGCCTACCCGATGTCGCCGTCGACCGGGATCATCACCGCCTTCGTCCGCGACGCCGACCTCGGCGTCTTCGCCGAGCAAGCGGAGGACGAGATCGCGGCGATCAACATGGCGCTCGGCGCCTCCGCCGCCGGGGCGCGAGCGATGACGGCCACCTCGGGCGGCGGCTTCGCCCTGATGGTCGAGGGGATCAGCCTCGCCGGGATGATCGAGACGCCGATCGTCGTCGTCCTCGCGCAGCGGCCCGGTCCGGCGACCGGCCTGCCGACGCGGACGGCCCAGGAGGACCTCCTCTTCGCCATCCGCGCCGGACACGGGGAGTTTCCCCGCGCCGTGCTGGCCCCCTCCGATCCGCAGGAGGCGATCGATCTGACGATCCGCGCGTTCGACCTCGCCGATCGGTACCAGATCCCGGTGATCGTCCTGACCGACCAGTTCCTCGCCGATTCGTCCTTCACGCTCGACCGGCTCGAACTGCCCGCGGAGATCCCCCCCGACCGTCTCGCCGATCCGGCGGACTTCGGGGCCTACGCGCGCTACGCACCGAGCGAGACCGGGGTCTCCCCCCGCCTGACGTTCGGGCAGGGCGGACACACCGTCTGCCTCGACTCCGACGAGCACACCCCCGAGGGGCACATCACCGAGGAGCTGCGAACCGTCCGCCCAGCGGCGGTCGCGAAGCGCCTGGAGAAACTGCGACGCCTCCGGAAGGAGATCCGCCCGCCGGAAGCGCGTCGAACCGACGACGCCGAACGGATCCTCGTCGGCTGGGGGTCGACGAGAGGGGCGATCGCCGAGGCGGTCGATCGGCTGCGGGCCGAGGGTCGAAAGGCCGGCTCGATCCACTTCACCGAGCTGTGGCCGCTTCCCGAGACGGAGCGTCCCAAGGACGCCCGGTACTGGACGGTCGAAGGAAACGCGACCGGTCCGCTCGCCCAGCTGCTGCGGGGCGGGCTCGGTTGGTCGATCGAGGGGACGATCGGTCGGTCCGACGGCCTTCCGATCGACGCGCGGTACATCCTGGAGCGCACGCCATGACGAAAATCGAGGAGTACGCGAGCCCGGTCGAGAACCAGTGGTGTCCCGGCTGCCCGAACTTCGGGATCCTCGCTGCGCTCAAGCGGGCCCTCGTGGAGCTCGAGCTGGCGCCGGACGAGGTCTGCCTCGTGTCGGGCATCGGGCAGGCGGCGAAGCTGCCGCACTACCTGAAGGCGAACGTCTATAACGGGCTTCACGGCCGCGCGATCCCGGCGGCGATCGGGATCCACGTCGCCAACCCGAGGCTGAAGATGATCGTCACTTCGGGGGACGGCGACCTGTACGGCGAGGGCGGAAACCACCTGCTGCACGCGTTCCGGCGGAATCCCGACATCACGGTGATCGCGCACGACAACCGGATCTACGCGTTGACGAAGGGACAGGCCTCGCCGACCACGCCGCGCGGGGAGAAGACGAGGCTCCAATTCGACGGGGTCGAGATCGATCCGGCCCAGATGCTGGCCACGGCGATCGTCCACGGTTGCACGTTCGTCGCCCGCGGCTTCGCCGGCGACATCGAGGGGCTGACCGGCATCCTGAAGCGGGCGATCGCGCACCGCGGCCTGTCGCTCGTCGACGTGATCCAGCCGTGCATCACGTGGGGGAACCATCCGGTCGATTGGTATCGCGAGCGCGTCGTTCCGATCCCGGACGATCACGATCCGACCGATCGCGACCGTGCGATCTCCGTCGCGCTCGACGTCGAGGATTCCTTCCCGGTCGGCGTGCTGTACGAGCCGCCGGAGCGGGAGACGTTCGCCGCGTCCTACCGGGAGCGCGTCGGGGACGGGCCGCTGTACGAGCTGCCGAGGGTCGATCGATCGATCCTCGAGGAACGGCTGGACCGACGGACCGTCCGTTTGTAGATTCTCGTAAGGAAGGAAGTTCGAGGGAAGCCGACTCGGATCGGGCAAGCATCGAGGCGTCGGGAGACCCCTGGAAGCGATCCGGATCCTCTGGCTCGAAGGAGACGACATGCACGAAATGACGAAGGAGTTCCTGGAGGCGGCGTTCGCCGGGGAGAGCATGGCCCACATGCGGTACCTGATCTTCGCCGAGAAGGCGGAGGTGGACGGCCTGCCCAACCTGGCGCGCCTCTTCCGCGCGATCGCCTACGCCGAGCAGGTCCACGCGACGAACCACTACCGCGAGCTGGGAAACATCGCGGACGCGGCCGGCAACCTGCAGACCTGCATCGACGGCGAGCATCACGAAGTGCACGAGATGTACCCGGTCTACCACAACGCCGCCGAGTTCCAGGGCGAGGCCGGCGCGGTCCGATCGACGCACTACGCCCTCGAGGCGGAGAAGATCCACGAGACGATGTACAAGGAGGCGAAGCGGACCGTCGAAACGCGCGCGGACCTCGAGCTGGAGACGGTCCACATCTGCCCGGTCTGCGGATACACGGTCGAAGGCGAGGCGCCGGAGTTCTGCCCGGTCTGCAGAGCGAAGCGCGAGTTGTTCAAGGCGTTCTGAGGGATCGGCAAGAGGCCGGTCCTCCAACATCCAAAGGAGGTAGTCCATGGGAACGAAGGGAAGAGCGATCCTCAAGATCGATGCGGATCAGCTGGTCGACCAGCTGAACAAGGCGTTCGCCGACGAGTGGCTCGCCTACTACCAGTACTGGGTCGGCGCCGCCGTCGTCAAGGGTCCGATGAAGGAGGCGGCGATCGCGGAGCTGACCGAGCACGCGGCCGACGAGCTCCGGCACGCGCAGATGCTCTCCGATCGGATCATCCAGCTCGGCGGCACGCCGATCAGCGATCCGAACGACTGGAGCAAGACGTCGAACTGCAACTACCTGAAGCCGTCCGATCCGCACGTACGCGCGATCATCGCCCAGGGCGTCGAGGGGGAGCAGTGCGCGATCGACGTGTACACGAAGCTGCTCGACCTGACGGAGGGGAAGGACCCGATCACGTACCAGATGGTCCTGTCGATCCTGCAGGACGAGGTCGACCACGAGGAGGACTTCCAGGCGCTCCTGGAGGACCTCGACGAGATGAAGAAAAGGGGGTAGCCGATGAAGATCGGAGACCTGTTCAAGGGAGCGGAACAAGAAGGGAAAGAGAAGCACGTCCCGGTCATCGAACTCGTCGACTGCCCCGACTGCGGGGAGAAGGTCGTCAAGATCACGGTCGGGAAGGAGACGCCGCATCCGAACACGATCGAGCACCACATCAAGTGGATCATGCTGTTCGGGGTCAAGAGCGGGCTCGCCGTCCACGTCGCCACGTTCGACCTCGGACCGACGTACGGGGTCCCGACGGTCGTCACCCACGCGAACTTGGGCGACTTCAGCGAACTGATCGCGATCGAGTACTGCAACATCCACGGCCTTTGGGAAAGTTCTCTCACGCTGTAGCAGGTGACGTGTGTCAACAGCGGAAACGCAGAAAGCGCAGAGGCTCACAGTCGGGAGAGAAGGCAAGATCTCTCGATCCCTCCGCGACCTCTGCGGTGAGAGATTCTGCAGTTGTAGAAGGAGGATAAGATGGCAGAGGAAGGGAAGATCTACGTCTGCGATCTGTGCGGACAGGAAGTCAAGGTCGTCAAGTCCGGCGTCGGCACGCTCGTCTGCTGCGACGTGCCGATGCATGCGCAATCATCCTGAGGATGATTGCGAGCGAGAATGAACGATCTCGTTCATTCTCGTGCCGATGACGAAAAGAAAGTTGCGCTTCACCGCAGAGAGCGCAGAGAATCACAGAGAACGGCAAGAGCTTAGGTTCGGTTCTTCCCTCTGCGTCACTCGGCGTCCTCTGCGGTTATGCTTCTGTCGGACGTTCTGGAGGACGAAATTGGAACACCGACAGAAGCGCGAACTGGCACAAGGGCCGTCGAGATCCGCAGTTTGGTTCCCCCTGCGAGTCTCCGCGACCTCTGCGTTGGATGAGGTTTGGTTTTCGGAAGAGGGATACGAGCACCGGAGCTCCTGGAGGCGATCGGCGCGGTTGTGCGCCGAACGCGCTACACGCCGGCACGCCCACGGATCCTCCGGACCGTGGCTAAAATAGCCCCCGCGTCATCCCGCCGTCGACCGGGAGACAGGCGCCGGTGATCGCCGCGGCCCGATTGGAGGCGAGGAAGGCGACCAGGTCGGCCAGCTCCTCCGGTCGCTGCAGCCGCCCGATTGGGATCCGCGCCTCCCACTCGCGCCGGACGTCGTCGAGATCCCGTCCGCTCGCCTCGGACTGCTCCCGGAAGATCGCCCGAAGCCGATCGGTGTCGAACGCCCCCGGACAGACGCAGTTCACCGTGATCCCTTCGCCGGCCACCTCGCGGGCGAGCGTCTTCGACAGCGCCACGACCCCGACGCGAAACACGTTCGACAGGATCAGCCGCTCGGCCGGCTCCTTCACCGTGAACGACGTGTCGCTGACGATCCGTCCCCATCGCTGCTCCCGCATGATCGGAACGACCGCTCGACAGAACCGAACGACCGACATCAGGCTCCCGTCGAACGCCGCGCGCCACGCCGCGTCGTCGTGGTCGGCGAACTCCCCCGGAGGCGGACCGCCGGTGTTGTTAAAGAGCACGTCGATCCGGCCGAAGCGTTCCATCGCGCGATCGACGACGGACCGTGCCGCGTCCGGTCGGCTCTGATCGGCAACGACCGGAAGGACCTCGACCTCGGTCTCCTCCACGATCGCTTCCGCCGCGGCCTCGAGCTCCTCCTCACCGCGCGACACGATCACGAGGTTCGCGCCTTCGCGGGCGAGCCGCTCGGCGCACGCCCGACCGAGCCCACGGCTCGCTCCACCGACGATCGCGACCCTTCCGCTCAGCCCGAGATCCATCTCCTCTCCTTTCGCCCGCCCCCATCGGATCTTCACGACTTCCGTTTTTTCGCTTCACGATCCGCCCGTAGGCTCCATCGTAGATCAACGAGACACGAGTTCTCAATTCGAGGGAGGAAACCATGATGCGAAACCGGATCTTCCGTCTGAGCGTCGCAGCGGTGGCCCTGTGGGTCGTCCTTTCCGTCGCCGCGTTCGGTCAGGCCACGGTGACAATGATGTTCCGCGAGATGGACCCGCACGTCGGGCAGCTGTTCGAGCTACGCGTCGTCGAGGAGGAGACGGGCCGGGAGATCGCCCGCTTCTCCGTCCCCGAGATCGCCTCGGCGGCGTTCGACCTGGAGATCGCCGACCTCCGACTCGGGGCGTCGTATCGGATCGACTTCTACGCCGACGCGAGCGGCAACGGGATCTACGACGCGCCGCCGGCCGACCACGCGTGGCGGATTGCGCTTCCCGACGTCCAGGGAGACGCAGCGCGGACGTTCACCCACAACCTCGACTTCACCGACATCGTGTGGCCGCCGCGTCTCGACGGACGGATCGCCGATCTCGAGTATCGAAACGGGATGATCGACGCCGAGACCGGGATGTCGGTCCACTGGCAGAACGACCTATCGACCCTCTACGTCGGCCTCGTCTCCCCGGGCACCGGGTGGCTGTCGATCGGGTTCGGCCCGGAGAACCGGATGCAGGGAGCGGACATCGTCATCGCGGCGATCGAAGACGGGGAGCTGGTGATCGAGGACCACTACGGGAACGCGCCGACGTCCCACCGAAGGGACGACGTCGACCACGTGATCCAGGCCGCCGGGAGCGAAGCGGAGGGACGCTCGATCCTCGAGTTCGCGATTCCCCTGGCTTCGGGCGACGAGCAGGACGTGGAGCTCGAACCGGGAAGCGACGTCGTGATCATCCTCGCGTATCATGGCACGAACGATCGGTTGACGACGCTCCACACCGCCCGTTCGACGGCATCGATCCTGCTCGACGAATAAGGAGGCACGATGAGGCTCCTCAGCGACCTTGCCTACGGAACGTATGTCGGTCCGCTGCCGATGATCGCCGTGGTCGGGTTCGTCGCCTACGGGCTCTTCCTGGCCGCCGCTTCGGTCATGATCTCCAAGCGATGGTTCAAGCGATTCGCCCGCCGGGCGTTCAAACTGCATCGCTGGATCGCGTACGCCGGCCTGCTCGTCGCGACGTTCCATCTCCTCCTCGGGATTTCGGTCTACGTCTAAGGGGCCGGGGACAAGCCTGGGCGCGCCCCTCGGCGTCGCCGCGTCAGAACCGGCGTCCGAGCGCGGGGTCGTCCGTCGCCCCCGGGATTCTCCCCCGTTTCGCGATCGGCCTGCCCTCGATCTCCTTGATGTCGGCCGTGAAGTCGATCGGGGGAGCCGAAGAGATGGCGTGGCCGATCCCGAACGCATCGACCGGGGCGCGCTCCCGGCGGAACCGTTCGATCGCCTCGAGGTCGATGCCGCCGCTGACGACGATCCGAACGTCCGGAAAGCCCGACTGATCGAGCCGTGCGCGGACTTCATGGACGAGGTCGGGCGTCACCCGCCCTCGCTCCAACGGGGTGTCGAGCCGGACCCCCCAGAGGTCGCTCCCCATCGCCTCGGCCACCCGTAGACTCTCTTCCGCTTCGTCCTTGAACGTGTCGACGAGGGCGACCCTGTCGATCGCCGGATCGACGTGTCGATGAAACGCCCTCATCGCTTCCACGGTGTCCCCCATGCAGAGGATGTACGCGTGGGGGATCGTTCCCGACGGGTCGATGCCGGCGAGCTCCGCTCCCGTCGGGGTCGCGCAGCCGCTGCAGCCGCCGACGACCGCGGCGTACTCCAACCGCGCGGCCACGTCCGGATGAACGTGCCTTGCGCCGAAGTGGACGATCGGGATCCCCGCCGCGGCCTCCACGCACCGATTCGCCGCCGTCGCCCACCCCGTCTCGTGCGCCAGGATCCCCAGGATCGCGGTCTCGTAGATTCCAAACCGTCGGTAGGGACCGACGATCCGTAGGACGACCTCGCCCGGAGCGATCCGATCTCCTTCCTCTCGCGACCAGGCTCGACCATCGGCCGGCATCGCGTCGTGAACGAGACGGAGGGCCTCTTCCATGCCGCACAGCACGCCCCCCCGGCTGGCGAAGACCTCCATCGTCACCGTGGGATCCCTCCCTTCGGCGATCAGGACGTCCCTGGCGTGAAGGAAGTAGACGTCCGCGGTCCGACCGGAGAGAACCGCTTCGGACGGTCGATACCGATCCGCATCGTTCATGGTCCACTCCCTTTCTTCGCGGACGACGCCTCCAGGGTAGCGGCGAATCCCGGCGATGTTAAGTCGACGAAAGCGCCCGGCCCTCCGGTGCGCGGAACTTGGTGGAGGCATCGCGAATCGTTTAGAGTACAAGAGGGATGAAGAAAGGACGGCTTCCCCTTCCCCCGCACTTCGCTCCCGAGCGGGTCGGCGAGATCTGGCGTCCGGACCACGGCGAGCTCGCCGCGGGCGCCGAGGCGTGGGCGAAGCGACACGGCCTTCGGCCGGCCAAAGACGATGCGTCCAGGATTTCGCTGCTCGCGGTCGACGTCCAGAACTCCTTCTGCATCCCCGGGTATGAGCTCTTCGTGGCCGGTCCGTCGGGAAGAGGGGCGGTCGACGACAACCGTCGCCTGTGCGAGTTCGTCTATCGGAATCTCGGGCTGCTCTCGCAGATCTGCCCGACCATGGACACGCATCACCCGTTTCAGATCTTCCACCCGTCGTTCTGGATCGACGCTCACGGGGAGCACCCTCGCCCTTTCACCCTCGTCTCGACCGAGGATCTCGACCGATCGCGCTGGCGGGTCGACCCGAGGGTCTCCTCCGTTCTCGGACTCGGCGAGGCGTTCCTCGAGCGATACGTCCGCCACTACGCGCGCGCGCTTGCCGAAGGCGGGAAGTACGACCTCACGATCTGGCCTTACCACGCGATCCTCGGCGGCCCCGGACACGCCCTCGTCCCCGCGGTGGAGGAGGCCGTCTTCTTTCACGCGATCGCCCGTCAAGCCCAGCCGGACTTCCAAGTCAAGGGGGACCACCCGCTCACCGAGCACTACTCGGTTCTCGGACCGGAGATCCTCGCCGGGCCGGAAGGAGAGCCGGTCGCGGAGAGAAGCGAGGCGTTCGTCGATCGACTCCTGCATTCCGATGCGGTCATCGTCGCCGGGCAGGCCAAGAGCCACTGCGTCGCGTGGACGATCGCCGACCTCCTCCAGGACATCACCCTTCGCAACCGTCATCTGGCGGAGAAGGTCTACCTGCTGGAGGACTGCACCTCTCCCGTGGTCGTCCCCGGAGCGATGGACTACACTGAAGAGGCGGACGCGGCCTTCCGGAGTTTCGAAGAAGCCGGGATGCACGTCGTCCGTTCGACCGAACCGATCGAGAGCTGGCCCAACGCGCCTCTCTAGGAGATGCGGCCCGAGAGATCGGATCGCGAAGGAGGGAACCTTATGACGACATCGTTCGCAGAGAAGAGCGTCCTGATCACGGGAGGAGCGGCGGGCATCGGGCGGGCGACCGCGGCGGCCTTCGCCCGCCGGGAGGCGCGGCTGGTCATCGCCGACGTGGACGAAGAACGAGGGCGGACCACGGCCGAGGAGCTCAAGGAGATCGGCGGCGAGGCGAGCTTCCTCCGTGTCGACGTGTCGAACGCAGCGGACGTGAGGAGGATGGTGGAGCACAGCGTCTCTCTGTACGGTCGGCTCGATTGTGCGATCAACAACGCGGGAATCGAGGGCGACCAGGCGCCAACGGCCGACTGCAGCGAGGAGAACTGGCATCGCGTGCTGGCCGTCAACCTGACGGGGGTCTGGCTGTGCATGAAGCACGAGATCCCCCAGATGCTCGAGCAGGGCGGCGGCGTCATCGTCAACATGTCCTCCGTCGCGGGCTTGGTGGGCTTCCCGGGCCTGCCTGCCTACGTCGCATCGAAGCACGGGATCATCGGGATCACCCGGACCGCCGCGCTCGAGTACGCGACGAAGGGGATCCGCGTGAACGCGATCTGTCCCGGCGTCATCCGGACGGAGATGGTCGAACGGGTAACCGGCGGGGATCCGGAAGCCGAGAAGCAGTTCACCGCGTTGGAACCGATCGGGCGGATGGGGGATCCCGAGGAGGTCGCCGAGGCCGTCGTCTGGCTCTGCTCCTCGGAGGCGTCCTTCGTCATCGGCCATTCGCTCGTGGTCGACGGCGGGCTCGTCGCGGCGTGAAGGTCGCCGATGGGGCGGGATCGCCGTTCAGCCGCGCGGGCGATCGAGCGACAGCCCGAATGAGAAGCCGGCAGCGCCGTCGTCGATTCGGATACGACGGGGCACCGCGTCGGCTCCGGTTTCCTCAGTACTCGCCCCGCAGCCCGAACTCGGCCGATTCGACCCACTCGTTCGGCCGGTCGTAGTACTCCACGAGCGAGCTGACGAACAGGAAGTGCCCCTTCTCGATCTCGGCGAGCCGTTCGAACAGGACGCGGATCTCGCTGCTGTCCGACGCGGCGCCCTGCTCGCGATAGAACACCTCGGTCGCCCGCTCGATCTCCATCGCGCTTCGGAGGACGTCGAGCAGCGCAGCGTCGGTCGAGATCGCCCCGGCGCCTCCTTCGACCTTTCCGCCGATCCAGTCCATCGCCGCATCGACCAGGCTCGTGCTCGCTTGAACGGAGCCGGCGTTCATCGTCCGGAGCGCGTTGGCGTGCTGGGCCTCCTCGTCGGCGAGGAGCGTCAGGATCTTCGCGGCGCTCGGGTCGGTCGTCGTCTCCGCCGCGGCGCGGTAGTTGGTCTCGGCCCTCTCCTCGAGCGCGATCGCTTCGTCGATCAGTCCCACGGTCCCTCCTTTCGTCCGTTCGTCCCAGCATAGCATCGCCGAAGGGGGCACGCCAGCCGTCTCAGGCGCGCAGGTGCACGCACTCGCCGGACGGGATCGCACGAACCCCGGCCCGCGTCTCGACCAGAAGACGGCCCTCCGCGTCGACATCGACGGCCGTCCCCTCGATCGACCCCCCGTCCTCCAGCGTCACCTTCACGGGCCGACCGAGGGTGAGGAGGCTCTCCCGATACGCCCGGAGGACCTCCTCCGACGCCGGGCTCTCGTCCAACTCCTCCCCGATCGCGACGATCAGATCGCCGCGGCGAACCGCGGGGCCCGCGGCCCGGACGGACGTCGCCGTCTCCAGCGGCGCCTCGACCAGGTTGACGCCGATCCCGATCAGCGCGAATTCACCCGCGGTCTCGATCAGGATCCCCGCCAGCTTCCTCCCGTCGACGAGCAGGTCGTTCGGCCACTTGAGGCCCGCTTTGACGCCGAAACGCGCCAACGCCCGGAGGAGGCACACGCCGCTCGCGACCGAAAGCATCGGACGGTGAGAAACGATAAACGTGGCGTACAGACCGCCGACCGGCGACGTCCACGCCCTCCCGAACCGGCCCCGGCCTTCGGTCTGCTCGTCGGCGACGACGACGTGCCCCGCCTCGGCCTCGCCGGACTCGACGAGACGTCGGGCCTCGTCCTGCGTCGAGTCGACCCGATGACGCCGGTGGATGACGAGGGACACGCTACGCCCCGCGACAGACGGGGAACGTGTCGGCGGCGTGCGGCATCACCAGGACGCGGTAGCCGCCCCCGAACCGCCTCGCCGCTTCCCGGAGGACGTCCGCCACGTCGACCGCCGGCTCCATGAAGAAGCGCCGGACCGTCTCGTCGTCGAGCTCGGAGCGGAGGTAGATCGTCGCGCGCCTCAGATCCTGCGCGTGATAGACGGCCTTGTGGCCGCCGAGTCGGAAGCCCTCCTCGTCGTAGACCGTGAAGACGTCCCCCGGCGACTCGCACCGCTCGATCCAGTCGGCAAACACCGGATGACCGATCCCGTCGGGGCAGGCGGCGATCAGGTAGAGGATCCCGTCGTCGCGAACGGCCTTCATCGCGTTGTACTGCCCCTTGTAGGCCTGGTAGAGGTCGATGTCCTTCGGATGCCCGCCCGCCGAGGCGACCACCACGTCGTACGGCTCGCAGAACGGGACCTGGAAGTGCTCGTCCCAGAAGGCGCGCCCGACGGCGTGGGCCGCCTCCGGCTCGCCGACGACGACCTTCGCCACCTCCCCGGCGCTCGAGAGGACCACGTCGACAATGAAGTCAACTCCCACCAGGCGGGCGGCCTCGACCATCTCCTCGTTGATCGGGTTGCCGTCGTAGACGCAGGCGGTGCTCCGCGGATCGGTCAGGCGGGCGTGGTTCGCTTCGATCGTCGCCCGTCCCGCGACGCCGGGAAGGACGTTCTTCCGGCCGCCGGAGTATCCGGCGTAGTAGTGCATCCCGATGTGGCCGATCGTGACGATCCGATCCGCCTCGACGAGCGCGCGATGCAGCGCGATCGGCGTCCCGAGCGCCGTGGTCCCGATCTCGACCGTATCGCGATCGCAGTCGTGGACGAGCACGGAAAACTCGTCGCGCAGCTCCCCGAGCATGCTCTCGAGCTCCTCGTCGGTCGGAGCGCGATGCGTCCCGGTCGCGACCAACAGGGTGACGTCCTCCTTCGCCACCCGCCCGCGGATCTTCTCCCAGAGAAGCGGGAAGACCTCCCGCGTCGGGGTCGGCCGCGTGTGGTCGGTGATCACGACGACGACGCGCTCGCCGGGCTCGAGGATCTCGGCCGGATCGCCGATCCCGATCGGAGCGCTCCACGCCTCGTCGAACGCCCTTCGAAGCGGGATCCGGGGCGGCGGCGTTCCCTCCAGGACGCCGTCGAAGACGTCCGGCGGAACGTCGATCCGCACGCGCTCCTTTCCGTAGGCCAGGTCGAACGTCGGCACGGTCCCTCCTCGTCTTCCGGCAATCGATTCTACCCCATGTCCAGGCGGGATCGACGGACCTTGCGCGTCCCTCGATCGACCGCTACGCTCTGGCCGCCAGCGGAAGGGGGCAGCATGACGCGCACCTATCTCACCTCGGAGTCGGTCACCGAAGGGCATCCGGACAAGATCGCCGATCGGATCTCCGACGCCGTTCTCGACTCGATCCTCGCCGACGACCCCGACGCACACGTCGCGTGCGAGACGTTCCTGACCACCGGCCTCGTCCTCGTCGGCGGCGAGATTACGACGACGACCTACATCAACGTCCCGTCCCTCGTCCGGCGGGTCCTCCAAGGGGTCGGCTACGACCGTCCCGGCCTCGGCTTCCACTACCTAGACTGCTCGATCCTCTCGACGATCAAGGAGCAGTCGAGCGACATCGCGGCCGCCGTCGACAGCGCGTCCGAGGTCCGGGTCGGTCACTCGCCGGACCCCTACGACACGATCGGCGCCGGAGACCAGGGGATCATGTTCGGCTACGCCCGGTCGGACACCGACGTGTTGATGCCCCTCCCGATCGTCCTCGCGCACGGCTTGGCGCAGAGGATGGCCGAGGCCCGCAAGGCCGGCGAGCTCCCCTTCCTCCGCCCCGACGGCAAGTCGCAGGTGACGATCGAGTACGCCGAGGACCGCCCGATCCGCGCCGACACGGTCTTGATCGCGGCCCAGCACGACCCCGACGTCGAACCCGACGAGCTGACGAACGGCGTCGTCGAGACGATCGTCCGCCCGATCGTCGGCAACTGGCTCGACGAGAAGACGCAGATCCTCGTCAACTCGTCCGGTCGGTTCGTCATCGGCGGCCCGGCGTCGGACGCCGGGATGACCGGCCGAAAGATCATCGTCGACACCTACGGCGGCTTCGGGTCCCACGGGGGCGGGGCGTTCTCCGGGAAGGATCCGACGAAGGTCGACCGCTCCGGCTCGTACATGGCCCGCTACGCGGCGAAGAACATCGTCGCCGCCGGCCTGGCGCGGGAGGTCGAGGTGCAGATCGCCTACGCGATCGGACGCGCGGCGCCGCTCGCCGTCGGCGTCGACACGCGGGGGACCGGTTCCGTCCCCGACGGCCGGCTCCGCGAGGCGGTCGTCGAGGTGTTCGACTTCCGCCCCGGCGCGATCATCGATCGCTTCGAATTGAGGCGACCGATCTACGAGCCGCTCTCCGCCTACGGTCACTTCGGGCGGACGGACCTCGATCTTCCGTGGGAGGAGACCGACCGGACCGAGGAGCTCCGGAAGGCGGTCTAGCGGCGCACGACCTACTCCAGGGAGAGCCGCGTGACGCCGGGAAGGCTCTCGATCTGCGACCCGAGCTCTCCGACGTCGATCGAGCCCCGGTGGCGGATCATGAAGCGCAACGTGATCGGTCCCGAGCTTCCGTCGGACGCCCATCCCCGCAGCTGCACGCGGATCCTCTCCTGCTTGCACAGGTCGAGGATCGCCTGCTGCACGGCAACCCGTTTCTCGGGCGTCACGTCGAGCACGAGGACGTGGTAGATCGTGCTCGGGACGCGGGCCTCCGCCCAGTCGAGCGCCGTCAGCACAGCGAGGCCGATCGCCGTCCCGCCGAGCGCGAGGCCGTACAGCCCCTGCCCGGCAACGATCCCGAGGGCCGCGACGTACCAGATCGACGCCGCCGTCGTCAGCCCCCGGATCCAGTCGCCGACCCGGATGATCGTCCCCGCACCGAGGAAGCCGATGCCGGTGATGACCCCCGCCGCGATCCGGCCGGGATCGATCTGAATCCCGGCCCGAGCCGCCACCAGCTGAACGACCGCCTCGCCGCTAGCCATGACCAGCGCCGCTCCGATCCCGACCAGGACGTGGGTCCGAAGCCCGGCCGGGCGGCCGTGCATCTCGCGCTCCAGGCCGATCACGGCGCTCAGTCCCGCCGCGGCGAGAACGCGAAGGATCAGCGTCCACGCGACCATCGCACCCTCCTCTCGGCTACGTCAGCTCGAGCGACTTCCCGTCGATCACGCGCCGGACCAGCCCGACGACCTCATCGAGGGGCTTCGCGCCGAGATCCTCCTCCGTCCGGAGCCGGACGGCGACCGCGCCGGCGTCCGCCTCTCGATCCCCGACGACGAGCATGTACGGGATCTTCTGCAGCTGGGCGTTGCGGATCTTGGCGTTCATCCGCTCCGACGACCCGTCGACGACCGCTCGGATCCCCGCGCTCCGGAGGCGGGCCTCGACCGTGCGCGCGTACTCCGTGTGCCGGTCGGCGATCGGGATGACCGTCGCCTGAACCGGCGCCAGCCAGACCGGGAACGCCCCGGCGTACTGCTCGATCAGGCAGCCGATGAACCGCTCGATGCTCCCGAGCAGCGCCCGGTGAACGACGTACGGCCGATGCTCCTGCCCGTCCTCGCCGACGTACGTCATGTCGAACCGCTCGGGGAGGTTGAAGTCGAACTGGATCGTCGTGCACTGCCAGGAGCGGCCGAGCAGGTCCTTTACCTTGATGTCGATCTTCGGCCCGTAGAACGCGCCGCCGCCCTCGTCGATCCGATAGGGGAGGCCGCGATCCTCGAGCGCCTCCCGCAGCGCCGTTTCGGCCTGCTTCCAGCGCTCCGGCTCGCCGACCGCCTTCCCCTCGTGCGGCCTCGTCGACAGGTAGACGTCGAACGCGTCGAAGCCGAACGCCTCGAGCATTCCGAGGCTGAACGCGTACACCCCGCGGATCTCGTCCTCGACCTGGTCCGGCCGACAGATGATGTGGGCGTCGTCGATGGTGAAGCCGCGGACGCGAAGCAGCCCGTGCAACACCCCCGACCGTTCGTACCGGTAGACCGTGCCCAGCTCGGCCCAGCGGAGCGGCAGCTCCCGATACGAGTGGACCCGCGTCTTGTAGATGAGGATCTGGTACGGGCAGTTCATCGGCTTGATGTAGTAGTCGACGCCGTCGATGTCCATCGGCGAGTACATGTTCTCGCGATAGAAGTCGAGGTGGCCGCTGATCGACCAGAGGTCGGCCTTCCCGATGTGCGGCGTCGAGACGATCTCGTAGCCGCCGCGATCGTGCTCGTCGTACCAGAACTCCTCGATCGTCCGCTTCAGCCGCGCTCCCTTCGGATGGAAGCAGACGAGGCCGGCGCCGCCCTCTTCGTGGATGCTGAACAGGTCGAGCTCCTTGCCGATCCTCCGGTGGTCGCGCTTCTCCGCCTCCTCGCGGCGCCAGAGGTACGCCTCGAGCTCCTTCGCCTTCTCCCAGACGGTCCCGTAGATCCGTTGGAGCATCGGCCGCGTCTCGTCACCGCGCCAGTACGCCCCGGCGACCGACAGCAGCTTCATCGCCGCCGGCTTCACCTGCCCGGTCGAGCCCAGGTGCGGGCCGCGACAGAGGTCGGTGAAGTCGCCCTGCTCGAAGAAGGAGACCGTCTCGTCTTCCAGGTCGTCGACGAGCTCGACCTTGTACGGTTCGCCCTGCGATTCGAGCAGTGCGCGGGCCTCCGGCTTCGGGAGCTCCTTTCGAACGATCGGCAGGTCGGCCTCGATGATCCGGACCATCTCCGCGGTGATCCGCTCGAGATCCTCTTCCGTAAACGGTTCCGCGACGTCGAAGTCGTAGTAGAACCCTTCTTCGATCGCCGGACCGATCCCGAGCTTCGCCCCCGGATACAGCCTCTTCACCGCCTGGGCCATGATGTGCGTCGTCGTGTGCCGCAGCGTCTCCAACGCCTGCGGCTCGCCCGTCGTGACGAGCGTCAGCGTGCAGTCTTCGGCCAGCGTCTCGCGAATGTCCCGGAGCGTACCGTTCACGACCGCACAGACCGTCGCCTCGGCGAGGCGGGGTCCGATCGACGACGCAACCTCGAGGATCGATGCCCCTCGGGGTTGTTCCAAGGTTGACCCGTCCGGCAAAGAGATGCGGATCATCGTCCCTCCTTCGTTGCCGAAATGACGCATCTTACCTCGGAAGCGCTGTTCCGACCAGGACTAGGGAAATCGAGGCTGTATCGTCGGTCGCCGGACGGCGCGCGGGCTACAGGATGTAGCGGGACAGGTCGCGGTCCTCGACGATGCCGCTCAACCGCTCCTCGACGTACGCTTTGTCGACGACGATCGTCTCGCCACGGCGCCCGTCGGCGTCGAACGAGATCTCCTCCATCAGCTTCTCCATCACCGTCGTCAGGCGGCGGGCGCCGATGTTCTCGGTCGTCTGGTTCAGCTCGTAGGCGATGTCCGCGATCGCACCGACGGCCTCCTCCTCGAACCGAAGCGCGACCCCTTCGGTCTCCATCAGCGCGCGATACTGCGTGACCAGCGCGTCCTTCGGCTCGCAGAGGATCCGGCGGAAGTCGGCCGCGGTCAGGCTGTCGAGCTCGACGCGGATCGGGAGCCTCCCCTGGAGCTCGGGGATCAGATCGGAAGGCTTCGACATGTTGAACGCGCCGGCCGCGATGAACAGGACGTTCTCCGTGCTGACCGCGCCGTAGCGCGTCCGGACCGCCGTCCCCTCGAGGAGCGGGAGGAGATCGCGCTGCACCCCTTGGCGGGAGACGCCGGGCCCGCCGGTCTCCTCGCGCCCTCCGGCAGCGATCTTGTCGAGCTCGTCGAGGAAGACGATCCCCATCTCCTCGGCCAGCTGAAGGCCCGCCTGGCGGACCTCCTCCATGTTGATCAGCGTGTCCACCACCTGCTCGAACAGGAAGCCCCGCGCCTCGCGGATCCGCATCCGACGCTTCTTCCGCGAGGTCGGCAGCAGACCGGAGAGGACGTTCCCCATGTCGATGCCGACCTGATCGATCCCGTCCTGCGAGAAGACCTCGAGCTGCGGGGTGACCGACTCCTCGACCATGATCTCGATGTAGCGCTCCTCGAGGTCGCCCTTTTCGAGCTTCGCGCGGAGCTTCTCCCGCGTGCTTCGGATCGACTCCTCCCGCTCCTCGTCGGTGTCGGAGCTCGGCAGGAGCGCGTTGAGGATCTCCTCGGCCACGAGGCGTTCGGCCTCCTCCTCGACGCGGTAGATCTCCTCTTCGCGGATCATGTCGATCGCGATATCGACCAGGTCGCGGATCATCGATTCGACGTCGCGCCCCACGTAGCCGACCTCGGTGAACTTGGTCGCCTCGACCTTGACGAACGGGCAGGTCGTCAACCGGGCCAGCCGGCGGGAGATCTCCGTCTTCCCGACGCCGGTCGGACCGATCATCAGGATGTTCTTCGGCTTGATCTCCGCGCGGATCTCGTCGTCGACGTACTGGCGCCGCATCCGATTCCGGAGCGCGATCGCCACCGAGCGCTTCGCCGCCTGCTGGCCGACGATGTACTTGTCCAGCTCCTCGACGATCTGCTTCGGCGTCAGCCCGCTCAGTCGCGCCGTGGATACCTCGATCAATGGGCTCATCCGTCTACCTCACCACCGGATCTCTTCCAGCGTGATCGTGTCGTTGGTGTAGATGTCGATCTCCGCCGCGATTTCGAGCGCCCGCCGAGCGATCCGGTCGATGGAGAGGTCGACGGCCTCCATCAGCCCCTTCGCCGCCGCGAGGGCGTACGGCCCGCCGGAGCCGATTCCGATGACGCCGTCGTCCGGTTCGAGGACGTCTCCGGAGCCGGAGATCATCAGCAACCCCTCCTCGCTGACGGTGACGAGCACCGCCTCGAGGTGCCGGAGGATCCGATCGGTGCGCCACTCCTTCGTCAGCTCCACCGCGGAGCGGCGCAGCTTGCCGTCGTACTTCTTCAACTTCCCCTCGAACTTGTCGAGGAGGGCGAGGCAGTCGGCGGTCGCCCCGGCGAACCCGACGAGAACGCGCTCGTCATGAAGTCGGTACAGCTTCTTGGTGTTCTTCTTGATGACCGTGGTGTCCAACGTCGCCTGCCCGTCGCTCGCCAGGACGGCGTGGTTTTCCGCTTCGGAGTAGAGCGCGAGGATCGTGGTGCTTCGTACCTTCGCCATGAGGGACCTATTCTAGTCTCCGACTGGGCGCCCATCAATCGGACCCGCGAGACCCCTTGGATTCCCGTGATGGCGAGTGCGCACGGGAAGAATCGGCCGGGCGACTTTTTCAACTACCTTCCCTTCTTGAGGAGCTTATTTGGTAGTAGTGGTAGTAGGACCCGCCGAGACGTGTGGATTGCTCCGGGAATCCGCGTGGGCACGTCGGAATCGCACCGGCTTCCCGGTGGACGGCGCTGTGGAGAAGCCTCGCTGTGCGGTGGATTGCTCCTGCGGACAGACGAGGCGCTCGGTTTTCACAACCTTCTTCCACACCGAGACGGCGCCTGTCCAAGCGTTTCCCACAGAGGTATAGACAGGGCTTTCGGCAAGCGGGGTCGCCCCGCCTCACCGAACGGTCGAGTACCGGGCGGCCAGGTTCTCCTGGATCTCGCCGATCTCGGCGTAGAGGAGCGGCGTCTCTTCCAGCATCGACTTCACCTTCACGTACGAGTGCATGATCGTCGAGTGGTCTCGATCGCCGAACTCCCGGCCGATGGCGGGGAACGAGTGGTCCGTCATCTCGCGCGACAGGTAGATGGCGATGTGGCGCGCCTGGGTGATCTCCTTCTTCCGGCTGGAGCTCTCGATCTCCTGACGCTTGAGGTTGTAGCGGGAGGCGACTTCCTCCTTGATGTGCTGGATCGTCAGTCGAGGCCGCTGGCCCTCCTTCGGGAGCATCCCCTCGAGCGTCTTGGGCGTCAGCGGCTCGCCGCCGAGCTCGGCGAAGGCGAGGACCTTGACCAACGCGCCCTCGAGGGCGCGGACGTTGGAGGAGATCCTCGTGGCGATCAGCTCCAGGATCCCGATGTCGATGTCGAGTCCGCGCGACGCGGCCTTCTTGCGGAGAATGGCGATCCGGGTCTCCAGGTCCGGGGCCTGGATGTCGGCGACGAGCCCCCAACGGAAGCGCGACACCAGCCGCTCCTGGAGTCCGGAAAGGTCCTCCGGCGCGCGATCGCTGGAAAGGACGATCTGCTTCTCGTTGCCGTGCAGCTCGTTGAACGTGTGGAACAGCTCCTCCTGCGTCGCCTCCTTCCCTTCGAGGAAGTGGACGTCGTCGATCAGGAGGAGATCGATCTGCCGGTACTTGTTGCGAAACGCGGCGGTCGTGTTGTTCCGGATGGCGTTGATCAACTCGATCGCGAACCGCTCGGACGAGGTGTAGACGACGGAGCTGCCGGGAGAGGCTTCGTGGACGTGGTTGCCGATCGCCTGAAGGAGATGGGTCTTTCCCAGGCCGACGGCTCCGTAGATGAACAGTGGGTTGTACGCGGTTCCGAGCTTCCCGGCGACGGCCTCCGACGCGAAGTACGCGAGGTCGCAGTTCTTGCCTCGGACGAACGAGCCGAACGTGTAGTCCGGGTTGAGGGGGAGCACGCCGCTTCGCGGGAGGGCCGCTTCCCCTTCGGCTCGGGCCAGCGATTCCTTCGTTGCGTCCGGTCCGTCCTTGAGGACCTCGATGACGAGGGCGACGGGGCGCTCGCAGGAGTTCGACGCGATCTCCTCGATCATCTCTCGGAAGCGACGCTCGATTCCGCCCTTCGTGAACGGATCGGGGACCGCGATCGTCAGGGAACCGTTGTTCAATGCGACGGGGCGCGTCTCCTGAAACCACGTCTCGAAGCTCGAGTAGGAGATCTCCGACTTCAGCGTCGATAGAACGGAGTCCCAGACAGCGACAGCGGTTGCGACCATTTGACCCTCTTCTCACCGGGTTGCTCGGCAGGCGCGCCGAGAATATCGCAACGGCTTCGCGCCGGTCAAGGGCGCGGCCGTCGGGCGGCGCCGGGGCGGGGACGGTGGAAGGCCCAACGGATGGGTGGACCGCCGGCCCGGGACATCCGGCACCTTTCGGAAGCGACCCATCGTCGGGTCTCGGCGGCCCGGTGAGCCGACCCGGTGACGACGGTCGGTCGAGGGATCGATCGATCGGTCGACCTGTGGAAAACCCGCCGATCGTTGTCCCGAAAAGAAACGAGCCTGTGGAAAAGCTTGAGGAGTACGTGCGGAGACATCGGGAGGGCCTTGCTGGTTGGGATCGTGCGGGGGCGCGAGGGGGAAGATCGCCCACTTATCCACAAGGAAGTCCCCAAATCGTCCGTTCTCCGGGCACTTCTCCACAGACTTTTCCACAGACGCAACGGGCGCGATGGTGGGGAAACCGGCGGTTCTGACAGGGTTTGCTAGATCGAGGGAGTCCGACGGCCCGTTCGAAGCGCCGTCGCCGTCGGTCAGCTGTCCCGACGGGCCGGGACGATCGAGGCGTCGGGCGGAAGGGATGGTGCCGAGGCCCAGATTCGAACTGGGGACACCGGCCTTTTCAGGGCCGTGCTCTACCAACTGAGCTACCTCGGCACGCTGGCGGGGACGACCGGATTTGAACCGGCGATCTCTGGAGTGACAATCCAGCGTCCTAGACCTGACTAGACCACGCCCCCGAGACGCGAAAGCTCACTGGGCGAGACAGGACTCGAACCTGTGGCCTTCCGGATGTAAGCCGGATGCTCTCCCGGCTGAGCTACTCGCCCATTATAGCGGGCACCCTGCACTCCGCAAGGGACTCGTTCCTGCGTCCCCAAGGGGATTTGAACCCCTGCCGCCGGGATGAAAACCCGGTATCCTAGGCCGCTAGATGATGGGGACTCGAAATCGCCGGATTATAGACCGGATGCCGCCTTCGGTCCAATCGGAGTGGGTCGTGCTGGATTCGAACCAGCGACTCCCTGATTAAAAGTCAGGTGCTCTGCCACTGAGCTAACGACCCGAGAGGCGTAGCGCCTCCTGTGGGTCGTGCAGGACTCGAACCTGCAACCAACGGATTAAGAGTCCGCTGCTCTACCATTTGAGCTAACGACCCAAACCGGTCGAATGGTACGGATGGGCGTTTGGGGTGTCAAGACTTGTAGGCGGTTTGCGGCATCGCCTACGATGTGCGTATGGAACCGTTGCCCTTCTCTCCTCCTCCTCCGGCGCCGCTCGCCGAGCGGATGCGACCGGCGAGCCTCGAGGGCGTGGTCGGCCAGGAGGAGCTTCTCGGTCCCGACGCGCCGTTGCGCTCGCTCATCGAGCGGGACGCGTATCGGGCGCTCCTCTTCTGGGGGCCGCCGGGGACCGGGAAGACGACCGTCGGCCGGATCGTCGCCGCGCGGGCGGAGGCCCGGTTCGTGCACGTCTCCGCCGCGCTGACCGGCGTCCGCGAGGTCCGGCGCGTGCTCGAGGACTCGCAGTTCCGGTGCAGGACCGAAGGGAAGCGGGACCTCCTCTTCCTCGACGAGATCCATCGATTCAACCGGGCGCAGCAGGACGTCCTCCTGTCGTTCCTCGAGGAGGGCTCCGTCATCTTCATCGGGGCGACGACGGAGAACCCGTCGTTCGCGCTCAACTCGGCGCTCCTGTCAAGGTGTCAGTTGTTCTGCTTCGCGCCCCTGGGCGACGCGTCGCTCCGACGGCTGATCGATTCGGCGCTCCGATCCTCGAACGGTCTGGACGGGCGGTTCGTCCTGACCGACGAGGCGACGGAGCTTTTGGTGGCGCTGTCCGACGGGGACGGACGCCGCGCGTTGACGACGCTCGAGCTGGCGTCGAGCATCACGGAGGACGGGACGATCGACGCGGAGCTGATCGCCCGAGCCGTTCAGCGGAAGGGGCTGCGCTACGACCGAGCCGGAGACGAGCACTACAACGTGATCTCGGCGCTTCACAAGTCGGTCCGAAACTCGGACCCGGACGCGTCCCTCTATTGGCTCGCCCGGATGATCGAGGGAGGCGAGGATCCGCGGTACATCGCCCGGCGGTTGATCCGCATGGCGTCCGAGGACATCGGGCTGGCCGACCCCGCGGCGCTCGAACAGGCGGTCGCCGCCTGGCGGGCGGTCGAGGCGATCGGGCTTCCGGAGTGCGATCTCGCGCTCGCCCAGGCGACCGTCTACCTCGCGACGGCCGAGAAGAGCAACGCCCTGTACCGAGGAATGGGCGAGGTCGTGGGCGAGATCCGCGGCCGTCCGATCGAGGAGGTCCCGCTCCATCTTCGGAACGCACCGACCCGGATGATGAAGGATCTCGGCTACGGGGAGGGATACCGGTACGCGCACGACCTCGACGAAGGGATCGCGCGGATGGAGTGCCTCCCGCCGTCGTTGATCGGAAGGCGTTTCTACCGCCCTTCGGACCGGGGCCACGAGCGCCGCATCGCGGAGAGGCTCGAGCGGTGGCGCGAGCTTCTCGCCCTCGACGAAGACGATCCGGCCGGCACGTCGCGCCGCTAGTCGGGCTCTTCGGCCTCCCGACGGTCGAGGTACTGAAGGATCGCGTCGACGATCAGGTAGTTCATCGAACGGTCCTTCTTCGCCGCCAGCTTCGTCAAGCGCGCGATCGGGCGGTGGTGCGCCTTGCTCTTCGGGATGTAAATCGACAACGCGTTCGAACGGGTTACCATCGATATCCCCTCTTATGAACTTATTATACTCTATGGAACGTCGTTGACAACTTCCCCGAAAAGCGAACCCCGCGACGCGGCTCGGTCGCGGGGTGTTGGAAGCGCGTGAAGCGGTCTACGGCTGCGTCTGATGCAAGTGACGCTTGATGTCGAGCTTGGCCGACTTTTCGAACGGCTCGTCGACCAGCGTGACCGATTCCTTGTACTTGATCCGCTTGAACACGGCGAGGTTCTCGCTACGTTCCTTGATCTCTTCCCAGATGCGGTCGAGCGCCGCCTCCGGCGATTCGATCCCCATCTCCTTCAGCACGGGCCAGTTTGGATACACTTGGGCCGAGACGGTGGGGATCCCCTGTCGGGTTCCCTCGTAGACCATGATCTCCTCGACCGCCGGGATGGTGACGAGCTCCCACTCGATCTCCTCGGGATAGACGTTCTTCCCGGTTTCGAGCACGATGACGTTCTTCGCCCGGCCGGACAGGACGAGCCGCCCGTTCACGTACGTTCCGAGATCGCCGGTGTGGAACCACCCGTCGGCGTCGATCACCTCGGCGGTCGCTGCGGGGTTCTTGTAGTAGCCGTCCATGATGTTCGGGCCCTTGGCGAGGACCTCGCCGACGCCGTCCTCGTTCGGATCCTTGATCTTCAGCTCGACCTCGGGAATCGCGGCCATTCCCGGCTCCTCGTCGAGCTCTTCGCACATGGTGAGAAGGGGGGACGTCTCGGTCAGACCGTACCCCTCGATGATGCCGAGCCCCATGCCGCGGAAGCCTTCGGCCGCCTCCGGGCTGAGCGGCGCGCCGCCCGAGGTGAAGAAGCGGAACTGCTTGCCGAACAGCTTGTTCTTCACCAGCCTTCCCATCAGGGAGGGGGACGACCGATAGATCGCCCGCTTGATTCCGCTCTTCTTGATCGAGTCCATGATCCGGCCGTACAGGACGTTGTACAGCTTCGGCACGCCGAGGATGATCGTCGGCTTGGCCGCCTTCATCACCTGCGCGAGGTTCCGATCGACCGGCGTGTAGGTGGTCGTGCCGCCGGTGATGAACGGGGCGATCAGGGTGATCGTCAGGCCGTAGATGTGGTTCCAAGGCACGATGGAGAGGAAGTTGTCCTCGGCGGTGAGGGCGACGATCTTCACTGCGGTGAGGGCGTTCGACGCGACGTTCGCGTGGGTGAGCATCGCGCCCTTCGCGTTACCCGTCGTCCCGGACGTGTACATCAGAATCGCGAGGGACGAAGGGTCGATCTCAGCGCGCGGCTGCTCGCTCTTGCCGAGGAGCAACGCGTCGAGGAAGAGGACGCCTTCGTCCTGCACCCGGTCCATCGAGACGACGAAAGGGTCCCCCGGCAGGTCGGAGCGGAACGACAGCACGTCCTCGGTCTTCCCCCCCGAGAAGACGATTCCCTTCACCTCCGCCTCCCGGAGGATCCGCTCGATCTCGCCGCGCTGCAGTTCCGGGTCGAGCGGCACGACCACGGCCCCGCAGCGGAGGATGGCGAAGAAGGTCGTCGCCCACGCGGCGCGTGGCTTCGAGACGAGGGCGACGCGGTCTCCCGGCGACACGCCGAGTTCGGCCAGGGCCGTGGCGAACCGTCCGACCATTTCACCGAGCCGCTCGTAGGTGATCTCGTTGAGGACGAGGCGGATTCCACGCCCTCGCTTCCTCTCCTTCGGGATCGGCATCCGCAGCGCGATTCGATCTCCGTGCTTGGCCACGGAGTCGTCCAGCAGTTTCGCGATCGTCGGGTACATGCGCTCTCCTTTTCCTCCCCGTTCTCATTCGGCCCGACTGTTCGAGGACGAAGGCCGAATGGCAGCCCTCCTGATTCTCTCGGCCTACGCCGCGGCCAGGTGCTTCTCCGCTTCGATGGCGGCGATGGCCCCCTCTCCGGCGGCGACCACGCCTTGGGCGTAGCGATGCGCATCGATCCGCGCGTCTCCCGCGGCGAAGATCCCGGGGACGTTCGTGCGGAGGCGGCCGTCCGTCACGACGTAGCCCTCGGGATCGAGATCGACCGTGCCCCGCAAAAACTCCGTCTGCGGCAGATGCCCGATGTTGACGAAGACGCCGTCGATCGGGACGTCCTCCGTCTCGTCCGTGGCCAGGTCCCTGAGGCGCACCGCCTCGACGCGATCCTCCCCGAGGACGGCGTCGACGACGCGGTTCCACAAAAAGCCGATCTTCGGGTGCTCCCGCGCCCGCTGCTGCAGGATTCCCGAGGCGCGGAACGCCTTCGGATCGTCCTCCGGGTGCCGAATGACGATCGACACCGAATCGGCGAAGCGGGTCAGAAACAGGGATTCGGTGAGACCGGAATCCCCGGCGCCGACCTCGATGATCCGCTTGCTCCGGAAGAAGAAGCCGTCGCACGTCGCGCAGTAGGAGAGGCCTTTCCCCTTCAGACGGGACGCCCCTTCGGCCGGAAGCTCCCTCGGGCGGGATCCGCACGCGACGATCACCGTCCGCGCTCGGACCGTCCGCTCGGAGGCGGCGATCCCGTGCGTCGGGTCGCCGGGCTCGATCCTCGAGACCTCGTCGAGGACGAAGCGCGCCCCGAACCGCTCGGCCTGTGCGCGGAGCTGGCCCATCAGCTCGGGAGCGGAGACGGTCTCCGCGAAGCCGGGCCAATTTTCGATGACGTCGGTTTCGTTCAGTTGCCCGCCGGGGAGGACCTTTTCGATGACGACGGTCGACAGCAGCGCTCGCCCCGCGTAGATCGCGGCCGTCAGACCGGCCGGTCCGGCTCCGACGATGGCGACGTCCACCGGACTGCCCTGTTGAACCATAGTCCGGATTATAGGTCAGTCGGAATCGAGGTCAAAAGGCTCGAGCTCGAACGCCCCCTTCGTCGCTTCGATCACCTTCTCGATCCGCAGCTTCGCCTTGTCGAGGTCCTCCTTGATCGACGCGGCGAGGGGGAGGCCCTCCTCGAACAGGGCGAGCGCCTCGTCGAGAGACAGGTCGGCCTGCTCCAGCCGAGCGGTGATTTCCTCCAGCTTCTTGAGCGCCTCCTCGATGTTCATTCGGGGTTCACCTCCTCGACGCGTGACGTGAGTCGACCGGCGGCGAGACGGGTCTCGATCCCGTCTCCTTCCGAGACGCTGCTCGCGTCTCGGAGCGGGCGGGGCGAGCCGGCGGCGAACGTGAGCGAGTACCCCCGCCGCAGCGGAAGCTCCGGATTCGAAAGGCGGAGGACCTCCTCGACGTGCGAAGCGGCCCGTCGCCGCACGGTCCAGAGGCTCGTGACGCCGCGGACCGCCGCGCCGAGCAGCAGATCGAGCCGTTGCGCGAGCGTTTCGAGGCGTCGCTGCGGAAGCCGGAACAGGTAACCGCGCAGGAGCGATCGGAGGGAAGACCGCCTCTCGCGGAGCGCGGAGCCGACCGCGCGGGTCGTCCGCGACGCGGCGGCCTCGAGCCGGGCGGCGACTTCGGCGCGGTTCGGGACGGCGAGCTCGGCCGCCGCCGACGGCGTCGGCGCGCGCAGGTCGGCGACGAAGTCGGCGATCGAGAAGTCGACCTCGTGGCCGACGGCGGAGACGACCGGGATCGGACAGTCGAAGATCGCCCGCGCGAGCGACTCGTCGTTGAACGCCGCGAGGTCCTCGGCCGAACCGCCTCCCCGTCCGAGGATCAGCGTGTCGATCGGCGCGGCGTCCCGGGAGAAGCGGACGGCCCGATCGACGGCGTCTCGCAGCTCCGCGGGGGCCGCGTCGCCCTGAACCGACGACGGGAAGAGGAAGACGGCGACGGACGGCCATCGACGCTCGAGGATCGAGACGACGTCCCGGATCGCCGCGCCGCTCGGGGAGGTGATCACGCCGATCCGCTCGGGGAACGCGGGGATCGGGAGCTTGTGCTCCGGGGCGAAGAGGCCCTCCTTCTGGAGCTTCTCCTTGAGCCGCTCGAACGCGAGGCGGAGCGCGCCGGCGGAGACCGGCTGGATCAGGGTGGCGACGAACTGATAGCGGCCCCGCGGCTCGTAGATCGTCAGCTTCCCGAACGCGAGGACGACGGTCCCCGACTCGATCGCGGCGTCGGCGAGAAGGGCCGAGCGGCCGCGGAACCGGACCGCGCTCAGCTCGCCGTCCTCGTCCTTCAGCGTGAAGTACAGGTGCCCGGACGCGGCCCGCTTCAGGTCCGAGATCTCCCCCTTCACCCACAGCTCGCCGAAGCGCGCCTCGAGGAGGTCGCGGGCCGATCGGTTCAGCTCGGAGACGGTGTAGACGTGCTGCGCTTCGATCATGGTCTAGGAGAGTGTATCGAGCCGGGTCGGGAAATCCGAAGTGTGCTCCGAAACCTTGAAACGGACAGGGTTTGAGACTATAGTCGTATCATGACAGGAGACGGTGAGGGCCGTTTCCCTTCCACGATGCGCCTCAAGCATCGGAAGGACTTTCAGCGTGTCTACAGAGGGGGCGCGGTGTGGAAGGGATCCTGTTTTTCCCTCCACGTCATGAAGCGCGAGGAGGGAGTCCGGCTCGGGATCGTCGTGCCGAGGCGGTTCGGAAACGCGGTGGAGCGAAACCGCGTCAAGCGACGCCTGCGGGAAGCGTTTCGCCGGATCGCGGCGGGGCTTCCGCCGGCCGATGTCATCGTGCGGCCGACGGACGCCTGCGCGCGGCTCGGCATCGAGGAGATCGGGCGGGCGCTCGCCCGGGGGATCGAAGCGGCCCTTGCCAGGGAGGTCGAACGGTGAACAAAGAGACGATCAAGCTGACGAAAGAGGGCTACCGGCTGATGAAGCAGGAGCTCGACCAGGCCGAGAAGATCCTCTACGAGGAGATCCCCGACAAGCTGAAGGCGTCGAAGCTGAACGGCGGCGACCTGCGCGAGAACAAGGAGTACATGTACCTCCAGAGCCAGCAGCAGTACTACGAGCGCGAGGTGCGACGTTTGGCGTCGATCCTCGAGGTCGCGGAGATCCTCCCCGAGGAGGAGATCAGTAAGGACGTCATCGGCATCGGGTCGAGCTTCATCCTGCAGGACCTCACGCTCAAGGAGAGCGGGACGTTCACGCTGGTCAGCCCGGCGGAGGTCGACCTGGAGACCGGGAAGATCTCGATGGCCTCTCCGGTCGGGAGGGTCCTCCTCGGCAAGCGCGAGGGCGACGAAGTGACCGCCGAGCTTCCTTGGGGAACGAGCAAGTATTGCGTCATCGCGATCAACAAGTAGCAAGAGTCGGGAGCCCTTGATGTCCGATCCGTTGATTCAGGCCCGTCTGGACAAGCTCCGAGCGCTGAGGGAAGAGGGCGTCGACCCGTATCCGGCCCGCGTCCCGAGCCTTGAGCGGATCGCCTCGGTGATCGAGCGGTTCGGCTCGCTCGACGCGAAGGAGCACAGCGGGAAGAACGTGACGGTCGCCGGCCGGCAGACGGCGGTCCGCGGAATGGGGAAAGCCTCGTTTCGCGACCTGCGGGACGGCACCGGGAGGATCCAGGTCCACGCGTCGACCGACCGGCTCGGCGAGGCGGCGTTCGTTGCGCTCAACGAAACCGACATCGGCGACATTCTCGCCGTCCGCGGCGAGGTCTTCCGCACCAAGAGCGGGGAGCTGACGATCGGGGCAACGGAGTGGACGCTCCTCTCCAAGTCGATGCGCCCGCTGCCCGAGAAGTGGCACGGGCTGAAGGACGTCGAGACGCGGTATCGCCATCGGTCCCTCGATCTGATCTCGAACGACGACGTGCGGGAGACGTTCGTGAAGCGCTCCCGCATCCTGTCGGCGATCCGGCGGACGCTCGACGAGGCGGGGTTCCTCGAGGTCGAGAACCCGGTCCTTCAATCGGTCGCCAGCGGCGGCCACGCCCGGCCGTTCGTCACGCACCACAACGTGCTTGACGCGGACCTGTACCTTCGGATCGCGCTCGAGCTCCATCTGAAACGGCTCCTCGTCGGAGGGCTCGATCGCGTCTACGAGATGGGCAAGTGCTTCCGGAACGAGGGGGTCTCGACCGAGCACAATCCCGAGTTCACGATGCTCGAGATCTACCAGGCGTACGCCGACTACGAGGAGATGATGCGCCTGGCCGAGCGGCTGATCCACGCCGGCCTAAAGGCGATCGGCGCGTCGGACCGGATCGAGTTCAGGGGGCAGCCGATCGACTTCGGGCTCCCGTGGAAGCGGATCGCGCTCGTCGACGCCGTCGCCGAGGCGACCGGGGCGGAGCCGACGGCCCTTCGGACCGACGGCGCGATCGATCTCGCCGTCTCCGAGGGGATCGCCCCGCGTCCGGCGTCGCCGGGCGAGGCGGTCGAGGCGCTGTTCGCCCGGCTCGTCGAGCCGAACCTGATCCAGCCGACGTTCGTCGTCGACTACCCGGTCGAGATCTCGCCGCTCGCCAAGCGGAAACCCGGGGACGACGGCCTGGTCGAGCGCTTCGAGCTGTTCGCCGGCGGGATCGAGCTGGCCAACGCGTTCACCGAGCTGAACGACCCGATCGACCAGCGGGCCCGGTTCGAGGAGCAGGAGCGGCTGCGCGCTCAGGGGAACGAGGAGGCGCAGCCGATCGACGAGGACTTCCTCTTCGCCATCGAGCACGGGATGCCGCCGGCCGGCGGGATGGGCATCGGCGTCGACCGCGTCGTCATGCTCCTGACCGACTTGCCGTCGATCCGCGACGTGATCCTCTTCCCGGCGATGCGGAGGCGGTCGACGTGATCGAATCGATCGTGGCGATCGCCCGCCGGGTCGACGCGTGGATCGACGCGACGCTGCACTGGGATCGACGCGCCGTCCACGCGATCGCCGAGCATCCGGCGCTTCGGCGCTTCGCGCGGATGTTCGTCACCGCGACCTACCTCGGCGACGGATACCTCTGGGGCGGCCTCGGCCTCGGGCTGATCCTGTTCGGGCACTCGGTCGACCGATACAACGTCCTGATCGGCCTCGCGATCACGTTCGTCAACGTCGCCGTATTCCGGCTGATCAAGGTCCTAATCGGGCGGCTCCGCCCGACGGACGACCTGCCGCGGCTCCGATCGCGGATCGTCGACGGCTACTCGTTCCCGTCCGGTCACGCGACGACGTCGTTCGGCCTCGCCTGGGTCGTCGCGCAAAGCTACCCGTACCTCGTGGTGCAGGTGGCCGTCTACGTCGCGGCGGCGACGATCGCATTCTCGCGCGTCTACGTGCGGGAGCACTACCCCCTCGACGTCTTGGGCGGGGCGATCCTCGGATCGGTCGTTGCCGTCGTCCTTTACCCGCTTCTTTCGTGGATATTCTTTTGACAGTTCTTTAGGGGATTGCGTAACATTCGAGGCGCTTGACCGCGCGCAGCAGAGAGGGAGGGTTCGATGAAACACCACTTCTCAAGCCGGGTGGCCGGAGCGAAACGATCGGCGATTCGCGAGCTTCTCAAACTGACCGAACAACCGGACATCATCTCGTTCGGGGGCGGGCTTCCCGCGCCGGAGACGTTCCCGCACGACGAGATGGCGGAGATCGCGGCGGAGATCATCCGCGAGAACTACGCCAACGTCCTGCAGTACGGACTGACCGAGGGAAGCAAGACGCTCCGCCAGGCGGTCTGCGATTGGCTCGTCCCACAGGGGCTCGAGGTGACGATCGACGAGCTGTTGGTCACGACGGCGTCGCAGCAGGCGCTCGACCTCCTGTGTAAGGCGTTCATCGATCCGGGGGACGTCATTTTCTGCGGCCTGCCGACCTACTTGGGGGCGGTGCAGGCGTTCACCCTCTTCCAGGTCGACCAGATCGGCGTCCCGCTCGAGGACGACGGGATGGACCTCGACGAGCTCGAACGGCGGATCGAGGGCGCGAAGCGCGAGGGCAAGACGCTGAAGGCGATCTACGTGATCCCCGACTTTCAGAACCCGAGCGGGATCACGATGTCGCTTGAGAAGAGAAAGCGGCTCCTCGAGATCGCCCGTCGCGAGGACCTGCTGATCTTCGAGGACAACCCGTACGGGTACCTGCGGTTCGCCGGGGAGCCGGTCCCGTCGATCTGCTCCCTCGACCAGGAGGGGCGGGTCATCATGATGCTCACCTTCTCCAAGACGCTTTGCGCCGGGCTCCGCCTGGCGGTCGTGGTCGCCCGCGGTGACCTGATGGACGCCCTCGTCCGCGCGAAGCAGGCGACCGATCTGTGCACGTCGAAGCTGACCCAGCATCTGGCGGCGCAGTACATGATTCGCTACGGACTGGAGAAACACCTCAGGGAGATCCGTCCGATCTATCGGGAGAAGCGGGACGCGATGATCGCCGCGCTCGAGCGGTACATGCCCGAGGACGCGGGGATCACGTGGACGAACCCGGAGGGCGGCCTGTTCGTCTGGATGCGGCTTCCCGAGGGGATCGATACGACCGACATGCTGCAGGACGCGATCGAGCACAAGGTCGCGTACGTGCCTGGGGCGTCGTCGTACGTCGACGGCCGGGGACAGAACACGATCCGGCTGTCCTACTCCCTGGTGACGCCCGAAAAGATCGAAGAGGGGATCCGACGGCTGGCCGGGGTCGTCAAGACGGCGATCGAGGCGAAGCAGGTCGCGGCCGGCGCGCGGTAGCAGCGAGAGGCTGACTGAACGAACGCGGGCATCGGGTCGAACGGCTCGATGCCCGATCGTTTGTCGACTCGCTAGAAGACCGCCTCCGGAAGCGCGTCGACGAGCGCGGTCGTCAGGCGGATCGTGTTCTCGAGGTCGCCGAGCCGGAGGGTCGAGATCGGCGAGTGGATGTACCGACACGGGACCGAGATCACCCCGGCGAGGACGCCGCCCCGGGTGAGGTGGATCGCCCCGGCGTCGGTCCCGCCGTACGTCGGGAGCTTGTACTGATAGGGGATCCCCGCGTTCTCGGCGACCGTCTCCAGGGCGGCGACGATCCTCCTCGACACGACGATCGAGCGGTCGGCGACGGAGATCGCCGGGCCGAGGCCGAGCCGAACCGGCTGGTTTTCGGGGGAGACGCCGGGCATGTCGGCCCCGATCGTCCCCTCGATCGCGATCGCCAGGTCCGGCTCCAGCTGATACGCCGCCGTCCGGGCGCCGCGGAGGCCGAGCTCTTCGCCGAAGACGAACGAGAAGGCGACGTTCATCCCGAGCGGTCGCTCGGCGAGCCGGCGGGCCGTCTCGATCAGAACGGTGCAGCCGGCCCGATCGTCGAACGCCTTCCCGGTGACGGTTCCGTTTCGAAGCTCGGCGAACGGGTAGTGGATCGTGAACGGATCGCCGATCCGGAGGCCCATCTCAGCGGCTTCGTCCTTCGACGTCGCGCCGACGTCGACGAACAGGCTCTCCATCGGGATCGGCTTCTTCCGCTCCTCGGGAGGGACGATGTGCGGCGGCGCGGTCCCGATGACGCCGTGCAGCTTGGTCCCCTCCCGGGTGAGGATCTCGACCCGATGGCCGGGGACGATTCGCTCGTCCCATCCGCCGATCGGCGCGAAGCGCAGGTAGCCGCCCTCGTCGATCCACTTGACGATGAAGCCGACCTCGTCCGTGTGCGCGTCGAGCATCAGCGTTCGCTCGTCCGCGCGATTCGCCGCGCGGCGAATCGCGAACAGGTTGCCCAGCGCGTCGGTCCTGACCTCGTCGACGAGCGGCGAGACGAGACCGCGGATCGTCTCCCTCACCTCGTCCTCGAACCCGGAGACGCCGAATCCGTCGGACAGCTCGCGTAGAACGTCGATCGGTTGCATGGTTCCGAACTCCCTTCTCTGGATCCCTGTCAGATTGGATTGCCTCGATGATCCGCGACGCACCGGTCAGCGTGCAAGATGGTGACGGATCCGCTCGGCGAGCCCGTCCGGGATTCCGGCCTTCTCCGCGATCTCGTCCGCCGAGGCGTGCTCGAGCCGCGCCACCGAGCCGAACGCCTGGATCAGCGTGCTCTTCCGCTTCGGGCCGACGCCGGGGATCTCGTCGAGGATCGAGGCGAGGCTCCGCTTCGCGCGAAGCCGCCGGTGGTACGTGACGGCGAACCGGTGCGCCTCGTCGCGGATCTGGCGCAGCAGCAACAGCGCCGGGCTCTCCGGTTCGAGGACGAGCGGCTCCGATTGACCGGGTCGGAACACCTCCTCGTGCCGCTTCGCCAGGCCGATCGCCTCGATCCCCTCGATGTTCGCGTCGCGGAGGACGTCGATCGCGACGTTCAGCTGCCCCTTCCCCCCGTCGACGAGGAGGAGGTCGGGGAGCTCGGAGAACTTCCCCTTGTGGATCGACGGATCGGACAGCTCGGCGAGCCCACGGCGGAAGCGGCGCCCGAGGACCTCGGCCATCATCGCGTAGTCGTCCGGCTTCCCCGATCTCTGGACCTTGAACCGCCGGTAGGCGTCCCGCCGGGGGCGGCCGTTCTCGAACACGACCATCGAGCCGGTCGCCTCCCCTCCCTGCGTGTTGGAGACGTCGAACGCCTCGATCCGCTGCGGGAAGACGGACAACGAAAGCGCTTCGGTCAGCTCGACGAGCGCCACGGTCGCCTCCTTCCGGACCGCCTCGTCCCGCTGCTCCCCCTTCATCGCGAACCGGGCGTTGTCGTTCGCCAGCTCGACCAGCCGGCGCTTCTCGCCGCGCTGGGGGACGCGGGCGTGGACCCGCCGACCGCGGAGGTCGGTCAGCCAGGTTTCGAGGCGTTCGGTCTCCTCGATCTCGATCGGGAGGAGGATCTCCCGCGGCACGGACGACGCGTTGGCGTAGTACTGGGTCAGGAACGCGGAGAGGATCTCGGCTTCGGAGGAGTCGTCCGGGACGCGGAGGTGGTACGACTCCCGTCCGGCCATCCGCCCGCCGCGGACGAGGAAGACCTGGGCGGACGCCCGGTCCTCGCCGACCGCCAGGCCGAAGACGTCCCGGTCGATCGTGTCCGGCAGGACGACCGACTGGCGCTCGAGGGTCCGCAGGAGCGACTCCATCTGATCCCTCAGGTGGGCGGCGCGCTCGAACCGCTGCGCCGCCGCCGCGTCGCGCATCTCCGTTCGGAGGCCGGAGATCAGGCCGGAGACGCGCCCCTCGAACAGCATCGCCGCCCGATCGACCATCGCCCCGTACTCCTCGAGGCTCACCAGCTCGGCGCACGGCCCGAGGCATCGGCCAATGTGGTAGTTGAGGCACGGGCGGCGCGGTGTCTTCAACGGAAGGTCGAGCGTGCAGGTGCGAATCGGGAAGAGCTTCTGGGCGAGCTTCAAGGTCGTGCGCATCGCCTTGACGCTCGTGTACGGGCCGAAGTAGCGGGCGCCGTCGTCGAACCGTCGCCGGACGACCATCACGTGGGGGAACGGCTCGGCGGTGATCTTCAGGTACGGATATCGCTTGTCGTCGCGCAGCCGGACGTTGCATCGCGGCTGATGCCGCTTGATCAGCGTGTCCTCGAGGAGGAACGCCTCGGACTCGGTTTCGGTCTGGATAACCTCGAAGTCGGCGATCTGGGCGACGAGCGACTGCGTCCTCCGCTCCGCCTCGGCCTGCGCCTGGAAGTACGAGCGGACCCGCGATCGGAGGGAGGCCGCCTTCCCGACGTAGATCACGTCGCCGCGGGCGTCCTTCATCAGGTAGACGCCCGGCGTCGTCGGGAGAGACTTCAGCTTCGCTTCGATCGAGGGTTCACGTGTCATCGGAGGTCTTGCTCATGGTAGCGACGCCGGGATCGTGCCTCAAATGCCGGTTCAGTGGTTCCTTGGACGGTTGATCGGCGCGTCGACGCCGCTACAATGACCTCCCGAAGAACCCTGGGGGTGTAGCTCTAATTGGGAGAGCGCCCGCCTTGCACGCGGGAGGATGGCGGTTCGAATCCGCTCGCCTCCACCAGGACTACGGTACCAAGGTGTGTACACCCGCCGAACTCTTCTGGGGCGTCGCCCGCGAATACACTCACGACGAGGCCTGAGGGGTCAATACCATTCCGGAACTGGACAGCCTAAGTGTTCGAAACAGAGAAGGAGATTCTGTCTGGGCTTCTTCGATTCTGCCTCAAGCAGCTTGTGGATGCTGGGCGAGTTGAAGAAGGCAACATAGTCGGCGCGTACCACGTGGACTTCGAGGCAACCGACGAGCTTGCGGGCAGCGGGCAAGCCGCGGCAACTACTCAGGACCGGCTGGGACATGCTGTTGTTCTATTTGATCCTGCGTGGGGTTCTGAAGCAGCTGCTTGGGCGATCCCCCACGAAGCATTTCACGTAGCTCAGTTCTGCTGCGGAGATCTCGTGAACCTAGGAGGGGGCAGGAAGCTCTGGAAGGGAGAAGCATATGAGTCTCTGGCTTCCGATGATCCACATTATTCAGAGCAGCCATGGGAAGCCGAAGCATTCGCACACGATGAGGAGCTTCGCAGCACCATGAGGAGGCAGTACCCGGATCTCGACTCCCGCTTACAACAAGAGGAGGAGCACTGACTTCGGCAGGCCCACCCTGTCAGACAGAGATGAGGTGTCCCCGGGCTCTCCAATCGTTCACCTCGGCTTGATCCTGGACCATCCATGGGTAATTGCTCTGTGTTCTCAGTTGGTGTCTGCTGAGGGACTTGGCATAGACTAGCTCCACAGACAACGCGACAAACGGGAGCGGATCGGGATGCCTGAGGCGAAGGAGTACCCACACACATCTATCAAGTGGAGTGAGACTTACACGAAGACGGGGCTCGTCCGCTACGTCGTTGAGATTCGACATCTTGAGCTAAGCAAGTACCGTGTGATAAAGGATCCTGATAGGGGAATCGCTCGCTCGAAGGCAGAGGCCCAGCTGAAGGGATGGCATCAGCAGTGGGAGAAAAGGGAGCACATCCGCAAGCAAAAGGAGGATGCTGCGGAGAGAACGACGCTTGCCCAAGAGCGGCTCGCGCAAGTGCAAGGCATACTGCAGACCGGTCTCACAAGAAGGACCAAGATAACGGCTCGCTCGAAGTGGTACAAGTTCCCGGAGAAGGAGCCGCGGGAGCCCAGGAAGCCGAAGCTTCAGAAGGTCCCCAGGAAGCCATCGCCGAAGAGACGACCGCAAAAGCCGGAGCCAGATCCTGGCACGAAGCCGACAGAGACAGGCATAGAGTATCAAGTGAAGAGCGGGTTCCTGGCCTGGTTAGCTGGCGGCTCGCGCGCCAAGCGTGAGGCCGATGCCCGGCAGTGGTTCAGGAGCGATCTGACAGCATGGGAGACTGCCCAGAGGGAGGCGCTTGAGAAGTGGGGATCCCGCTGCCGTGAACTCGATTCGGAGGATCAAGCTGCCCTTTCAGCGTGGGAGAAGCGAGTATCCGAAGTGCGGAAGAAGAATGCCGAGAAGCAAGAGACCTACGCGATCGAGAGAGAGAAGTGGGAAGAGAAAAGGAGCAGGTGGGCTGAGAAGAAAGAGTCGCATGAGGCAGCTGTACGGAGCCTTTTCGAGAACTATCGCGACAGGGAGCCGGAAGCAGTGTGCAGCTATCTATCAGCTGTTCTGGACGAAAGCTCCTACCCGGAGTGGATTCCCAGGGAACACGACATCTACTACAACACCGAGACGAAGACAGCAGTCGTAGATTATCGACTGCCAGCCCCATCCGATCTTCCGGCTATCAAGGAAGTCTCGTATGTCCAGGCGCGGGACGAGTTCACAGAAAAGCCCATACCCGTCCGGGATTGCGAGAAGCTGTACGACTCCGCTATCTACCAAGTGGCCCTCAGGACCTTGCACGAGTGCTTCGAGGCCACGGCCGACAGTGTTCTTACGTCGGTCGTGTTCAACGGCTATGTCAGGACCAAGGATGCGGCTACTGGCAAGGGGATACGCCCGTGCATTCTCTCTGTCCAGACCCAACGGGGCGAGTTCTCAGCAATCGATCTTGCATCTGTAGATCCCAAGGAGTGCGTCAGGAAACTGAGAGGTATCGGAAGCTCCAAACTGCATGCACTGGCGCCAATCGCACCGATTCTGTCTTTCGACAAGGAAGACTCGAGGTTTGTCGAGGGTCGCGACATTCTGGGGCGTGTGAGCGAAGGCAGCAACCTTGCTGCCATGGACTGGGAGGACTTCGAACATCTCATCCGGGGGGTCTTCGAGGGGTATTTCGCCGACATTGACGGGGATGTGAAAGTCACCCAGGCAAGCCGTGACAAGGGCGTCGATGCAGTGGTATTCGACCCAGATCCTGTTACTGGTGGGAAAATCATCATACAGGCGAAGCGCTACACGAATACGGTGTCCGTAGCAGCGGTCCGGGAGTTGCTCGGCACTGTCCAGAATGAAGGTGCAAAACTCGGCATCCTTGTCGCGACATCGCAGTTCGGACCGGATGCGATTCAGCTGGCTGCAGAGTGGCCGATTAACCTGATTGACGGCGGCAACCTGCTGCACTTGCTGGCAGAGCAGGGCCGCAAAGCCTACATCGACATCCGGGAAGCGCGGGAGATTCTCAAGGAGCGAGAAGGCGAGGCGAGCTAGGGCGCATGCCTCCAACCGCGTTTCAGCCGGAGGTTCTCCAAACGTTTACCTCGGGTCTCCCGTCTTGAGACGGCTGCTTCAGTAGGTAGTAGGTGGCAAGTAGCGTGTAGGAGAAGACTACAAGCCCAGGTGCACATCAGAACGAAGGTTCTCCAATCGTTCACCCAGGCTCCATACGAACTGAAGGCTAACACCTTCCTCTTCTACGTTACCGCCCGATTTGGAAAACAGACTCGAGGTTCATGAATGAAGAACTACCTCGTACTTCCTTTATCCGTTGGGTCGTCACATCAGGCGGAGGTGGGAAGCACCCTCCTTGTCTACGAAGGGCGAGACAGATCTTCTAGGTTAGAGCGTGTTTTTCCTGAGAACCGGTTTCTCCTATAATCCCCTCAAGGATGACGTGAGGATGGCCTGACGATCGCCTGTCGATGGGGGAATCTAGCGTCTACATGCAGCCCTTGCCGGCTGCTATGGGGGAGTGAGATGCGGGTTTCGGTAGCGGATTGTGCAGGATGTTGCACGTCCTGGAAGTGCAGGCGTCTGGGCAATGCCTTTGGGTCCTTCCTCCTTGGTGCTTTCCTCTTTCTTGTCGTGGCTCCACCATCTCTGGCAACGTCGACAGGCTCATGGGTAGAGGTTAGCTTCAATGGGGAAGTAGTTGAAGTTCACACCGGCGCGCCCATCGGGTGGTTCTGCAAGATTAGAGTAGATCAAGTCATTCATGGGACTATTGATTGCAGCTATGTAGAGATCTGGCCAGTACATTGGGTATCCGCTGAAGGCCAATTGTATGAGCCACCTACGGAAGGCGATAGGGTGGAGTTCTTCGGAGAAGTTGGCAAGGCCCCCGAGGTCGTTCGCTGTGCGCTTCGCCTCTCGGAGCCCAGCCACTACCTTAAGAAGACGGCGGGTGGAACGCCGCAGGCTTCATGCATCGACACTGTCATCACGGGAAAGGTCATCAGTGACGTCGCTTACTCGCCCCACAGACGCTTCAGTCTTCGCATCAATGATGTCATCAAGAACGACAGCAATGCACCAAGCATTGCTACTGGGAATAGCATCCTTGTCGTTTTTTCCTCGGCGTTAGATCACGTCGTCGGACCGCTGCGAGTCGGAGACTGTGTGAGGATAGGTGGCACTTGGGGGAAAGGCGCCGCCCAGGAAGTACCTGGCTTGCGTTGCGATCCCGCCACTTGTCGCGATCACTCTTTGGAGGAAGTCGCCTGCTCTTCGATAGCGGAAATCAGATTCCTAGGAACAGTAACGGAGCCGGACAATCAGATGCTTGATGATGCTTTTGATTGCAAGGTGAGAATCAAGGAGGTGCTCGAGAAGCCATCCGAAATCGTAGTCAACCAGGGAGACGAGGTGCTCGTCCATATGTGGATCTGGTGTGGCCTGTGGCAAGGCGGGCTGACTGATCAGCCTGGCGGAAGTATCATTCCCGAAGGCTGGAATCCTGTACAAGGGGACAGCGTCGAAGTGTATGGGCGTCTCTCCGAAGAGTACACCAGCATCCCTGGGCATTCGCCAAGTTCGCGTTCAGTCGATCTATGTGGTTCAGACGGCTACTACATCATGCAGCTCTCTGGTGAGGGAGATCGAGACGGCGACGGCCTTCCCGATTGGAAAGAGGAAATAGCCGGAACGGACCCAGACGACCCAGACAGCGATGATGATGGGCTTTCAGATGGCCAGGAGCTGAACGGGTGGTCCGTGGGAGATCTGCCGGTTTATGACGCCTCATCCAATGGGAACCTCCCTCTAACTGCCTTAGTTGGATACTTGAATGTAGATGGCACATGGGGAGGAGGGTGGGATCTATATCCCGAAGACTTCGACGGAGACGGCGATCACGATCTTCAATTCCCACTTTTTCCACCACCCTACCTTGAGCGAGATATCAATGGCGATGGTGTCTGCGATCTGGAGGATGAGGCCGCCATCTGCTACCTGACTCCGACAATCGTGAAGACAGATCCAAATAACGAAGACACAGACGGCGATCTGAGGATAGATGCTAATGATCCGTTTCCCACGACGTATGTTTCGAAGTGGGAGATCTGCGTTGAAGGGATCAAGAACCTTTATGGAGTCCAGCGATACAATGGGCCGGCGCGCTCCGTGCAGACTTGCCTGCAAGCGTGGTATACCTACGGATACGCGATGGATCCACTGCAAGCCTACGAGGTTAGCGATCCCAAGCAGGTGAACCTTCGTTACGACTACGATGGAGATGGGATCTCGTTGGTCGCGGAGACCTTGTTCGAGACTCTTCCTGGTCTGGAGCGTCAACCGGGAGGAGAATTCTTCGATGTCAACCCAGTGGAACAAGCGCTGGACACCGACAAAGATGGGATCGATGATCTCAGCGAGATTCTCCTTCAGTTGAATCCGAATACGTATATCTATCAGCATAAGAAACTGGCGTTTGTTGAGATTGCGCCGATTGACTCGAAACTGGGTGTGGCGGGAACGGTATACGTTGACATCGACGACGCTCTCGGATCATCCCTTGATGGTAAAGCCGACCCTTCATGGGTCACACTCTGGATTGGCACCAGCGTAAGCCTCGGGAAATCGATTCTGCCATTCATTGATGGGGGATTCACCTATGTGCCGGTCTCAGTCTCAACTGAGGACGATAATTCTTTGCCCTCTGGATGGAATCTACAGCTGGCCGTATTCGACACGAGCGGTAGCTTTCACTTCAACCCAGCTTTTGCAGTCTCATACGATGTCCAGGTTGCGAAGTTCGATGTTCGTAGGGATGTTTTCGATGCCCTAGGATTAGATGCGCTAAGGGGAAGGATTACCCCGTTCTTCCCGTTCTTGCACGAGTCCGAGTTCCGAAACTGGCTGATGGATGCCTTAGAAGGCATCGCTCAAGGGGAGTATCCGGAAGGTGTTCGTCCCGCGGAATTCACTGGTACAGAGAGCGGCTTCGTCGTTACGGCAGTATGTCCTGTGGACATAGCGGTGACGGATCCCGAAGGACGCCACATCACTAGGTCGGAGAGCACGATCCCGGGAGCCACATACGTGGAGGCCGATCTTGATGGTGATGACGATCCAGATGACCGAATTACGATCCCTTATCGCGTTGTAGGAGACTATCAGATACGCGTCTTCCCCGAACCGAGGGCAATGCGTGCGGACTCTTATACACTGAGCGTCTGGGCAGGTGGAGAGACAACGATTTTGGATGACGACGTTTTGGTACAAGACGTGCCTGAGTCCCCGTACATCGTGAATCTGTCCGAAGACGGGCTCATCCACACCGAAGAACCCGTTAGCACCACCGACAGCGGAAGGAGCCTGGGGGCAGGAGCGATCGCCGTGCTCGTTGTGGGGAGTCTAGGATTCGTCGCTGGTTGTGTTTGGGGTTTCCGGTACTTTCGTTCACGTACTGGATCTGGAGGAAAGAGCTCAGGAACCATCTGGCTCAAATGAGGGACTTCCGCCTCTCTGCGTACATGATCGAGCTGTAGCATCTGTTGAGGGTTTGTGTAATTGGGCCCGGGTTCTCCAATCGTTCACCCAGGCTCTACCACGGCAAGCGCTGATGTCGAAGTCTCCTTGAGACGTCCGGTTGTGGTCTTTCCCGCGAAGGTTCCCTACGCTTGTTTCATCGTGTCCGAGGACGGTGGGTTCGAACGAGAGGCCGGGCCGTTCGTCAAGCTGTGGGCCGGGGTCTGCTCCGTGACCGGCTGGCGTTGCCGCTGTCCGCGCTGCGGCGGCAAGATGAAGCGGGCGTCCGCCCCCGACGAATCGTACAGACGTTCGAAACGGGCCGGCCCTCCTGCGGGGTCGGTGAGGATGGCCGGGCAATTGAGCACGCTTCGGAGTTCGGGAAGCGCCTATCGACAGGTCGAGATTACCCCGACCTACGATGTCTGCGCGGAGTGTGGCCATCGGTTCCGACGTCGAAACATCAAGACGACCGCCGGATAGGAAACCATTCCGCAGGACCTTGACATCCGGGCCGGCGTGACGGATCATGGTGAATGAACGTTCATTCACCATGACGAACCACGAGCCTCAAGAGACCCAGAACACCCGAGAGCGGATCCGCGAAGCGGCGGTCCGCGTCTTCTCCCGCGACGGCTTCGATCGATCGGCTGTGAAGTCGATCGCCGAGGAGGCCGGCGTCGCCGTCGGGTCGATCTACAACCACTTCCGCGACAAGGACGACCTGCTGATCTCGATCTTCGAGGACGAGTTCGACACCCGGATCTCATTCCTCGAGGAGATGAAGAGGGCGCAACTCCCGGTTCGCGATCAGGTGGAGCGTCTCCTCGCCGATCACTTCGCGAGGATCCGCGAGCACAAGGAGCTCGCCGAGCTCATGCTGTACGAGCGCTTCCACCGCGGCGGTCGCCTGCGCGAGCGGATCGTCCCGCTGCAGCGGAGAACCGTCGATCGGATCGCCGAGATCCTCCGCGCCGGGATCGCCGAGGGGTGGATCCGCCCCTGCCATCCGCAGGTCGTCGCCCAGGCGCTGCTCGATCTGGTGCAGACGATGACCGCCTGCCGGGTCCTCTCGGATCCGGACGAGGCCGACGAGATCTTCGGGGCGGCCCCGAAGGAGCTCGCCGACCTGATGTGGAAGGGACTCCGCCGAAGTGAAGACGACGAATAGCCGACGATCCGTCTTCGACGCGATCCTCGCTCCGGTCTATCGCTGGGCGCTCGCGCATCCGATCCTCGTCCTGCTGTTCGCGGCCGCGATCACCGCGGTCTTGGCGGGGTACATCGCGCGGCTCGAGATCGACGTGGACTTCACCAACTACCTGAACCGCCGGGACCCGGCGGTGGTCGCGGCGGAGGAGGCGTCCGACCGGTACGGCTCCCAGCTTCGGTCGATGGTGCTCATCGAGGCGCCGGACGGGATCTTCCGGCCAGAGGTGCTGGCCCGGATCGACGCGCTCGAGGGCGAGCTCGAGGAGCTTCCGTTGGTGGCCGAGGTCACCGGACCGTTCAACGCGAAGGTGATCCGCGGGACGGAGACCGCCGTGACGATCTCGTCGGTCGGGCCGGGCGGCGCGGCGCCGACGACGCCCGACGAGATCGAGGTGTACCGTCAGCGGGTCCTCGGGGACCGCACGCTGCGCGACTACGTGGTCTCATCGACCGGAACGGCCGCGGCGATCTACGTCCTGCCGGTCGACAACGACGAGATGGTGTCGTTCGCCGAGACGATCGAGGAGGTCGCGCTGAAGTACGCGTCGGACGATCTTGAGATCTCGATCGCCGGGTTGGCGTACATGAACCTGACACTCAGCCGGTCGATGCGCCGGGACCTCGGGCTGTTCATTCCGCTGGTCGTCGTGGCGATCGTCGCGGTGCTCTACGCCGCGTTTCGCTGGCATTGGGGGGTCCTGATCCCGTTCGCCGTGGTCGGTCTGTCGGTCGTTTGGACGGTCGGGCTGATGGCGATCGCCTCGGTCCCGCTCACCGTGCTTTCGTTCATCCTCCCGGTGGTGCTGATGGCGATCGGGATCGCCGACGGGATCCACGTACTCAGCCGGTACCGGGAGGAGATCCGAAACGGCAACCAGAAGGAAGAAGCGATTCTGCGGACGATGCGGGCGATGCAGCGGCCGGTCGTGATGACGTCGCTGACCACGGCGGCCGGGTTCCTCGCACTGCTCAACGCGTACATGGTCCCCCAGCGGATGTTCGGGCTGTTCACGACGGCCGGGATCCTGTTCGCGATGGTCCTCTCGCTGGTCCTGATCCCGGCGATCCTCCGGCTCGTCAAGGTGCCCACGATACGCGCGGCAAAGGCGCCGAAGCACCATCCGGTGGCGTCGTCGCTGGGGGCGATGGTGCGGTTCGTCGTTCGATACCGCTGGTTCGTGCTCGCCGGATGCGTGGCAGCGGGCGCGGTGCTCGGCAGCGGGATCTCGATGGTTGACATCGAGACGTCCCAGCGGGCCTACGTGGGCGAGGGTCACCCGGCGGTCGCGTCGCTCGATCGGATGGACGAGCTGTTCTCCGGAGCCGACCAGATCCTGATCGAGATCGACACCGGGGTCCCCGGCAGGCTCAAGAACCCGGAGGTGCTCGACGAGATGGTCGCCCTGGAGGCGTTCCTGACTGAACACGGGGTGAACAAGACGATCTCGCTCGCCGGGATCGTCCGAGAGATGAACCAGCGGTTTCACGCCGACGACCCGGCGTACTACGCCGTCCCCGACGATCGGTCGCTGGTGGCCCAGCTGCTCCTCCTGTTCACGTTCCAAGGGGGATCGCTCGACGCGATGGCGTTGGGCGACTACTCGGCGGGGGAGGTCATCGGCTTTCACTCGCTGAAGACTGGGGAGGAGCAGGTCGACCTGGTTCGCGATGTCACCGCGTACCTCGACGAGCATTTCGAGGGCGCCGAGCTCGTCGGCTCGACGCGGATCCAGTCGAGCATGCTCAGCTCGATCGCTCGCAGCCAGATCACCAGCCTGTTCACGTCGATCGGCGCCGCCGGGATCATCGTCGTTTTGCTGATGTCGTCCGTCGTCGCGGGGCTGATCAGCCTGCTTCCGCTGCTGTTCACGGTGGTGGTCACGTTCGGGGTGATGGCGTACGCGGGGATGCCGCTCGACATCGCGACGCTGATGATCTCGTCGATCACGATCGGGATCGGGATCGACTACGGGATCCACTACATCGAGCGGGCCCGAGAAGAGATGGCGATCGCGGACGACCGCGCGTCGGCGCTGATCCGGGCGGCGCGGACCGCCGGGCGCGGGATCTTCTACAACGCGCTGTCCCTCGCGCTGGGGTTCGTCATTCTGCTGCTCTCGACGTTCCAGGCGATGCGGCACTTCGGTCTGCTGACGACGATGACGATGCTGATCTCCGCCGGCGCGGCGTTGGTCGTGATCCCGGCGATCCTGAGCGCGTTCCGCGTGAGGTTCCGGGCGCGATCCGGCGGTCCGTGAGCGAAGGGGGGCCAAGCGAAACGCCGCCGCGCACGCGGCGGTTACTCCAACCTACGTTATTCGGAGGGTGGATGTCAAGGGCGATCTGCCGGTCCGCCGCGGTTTGTCGAAAACCCCGTTTGGTCCTACAATTTCGTTCGAGGTGTTGTCATGCCAGAACAGGTTCGCCGTGAGATGATCGAGCACATGAAGCAGAGCCTCGACGTGCTGAAGTCGAACTTGGCGAAGGTGCAGACGGGGCGCGCCAGCCCGGCGATGATCGAGGACGTCGTCGTCGACTACTACGGGACGTCGACCCCCCTGAAGCAGCTGGCGACGATCGCGGCGCCGGACCCGAACCTCCTCGTCGTCCAGCCGTACGACAAGAGCCAGATGGACGAGTTCGTCAAGGCGATCCTCGGCGCCGATCTCGGCCTGAACCCGGAGAGCGACGGGACCGTCATTCGGGTTCGGGTCCCCAAGCTGTCCGAGGAGCGTCGGAACGAGCTGACCAAGCTCATCAAGGCGCGGGGGGAGGAGACGAAGGTCGCGCTGCGGAACATCCGGCGCGACGCCAACGACAAGCTCGACCAGATGAAGAAGGACTCGGAGATTTCGGAGGACGAGCATCATCGGTATCGAGAGAAGAGCGACGACGCGATCCACGAGTACTCCGACAAGGTGGATGAACTGACCGAGGAAAAGGGACGGCAGATCCAGACCATCTAGGTCCGGATCCGATTCGATGACTCCTCCATCGCTGAGACGGGAGATTCGAGCCTTTCGGCTGGGAAGAAGCGGCCTGATCGCAGCGGGTCTGGCGCTTGCTCTGGCGCTTCTGGGGTACCCCGGGGCGGCGTGCGGGGTATGGATCGGCGTCGCGCTGTTCATCGGGAATCTCGTGCTCCTTCATGAGGTCGCCCGCTCCCTGCTCGGCGCGCGTAGCCGCCGGACCGGCCGCTCGATGGCGTTCGGCTCGAGCCTCGGGCGGTTTCTCCTGCTCGGCGTGATGCTCGCGCTCGTCGGGGTCTACCTCGGTCGGGAGGTCCTCCTCGGCGCCTGTGGAGGGCTTCTGATCACTCAGGTAAACTTGAGCCTTCCTGCAAGAAGGTCCACGGAGGCGGTCTGACGATGGGCGAAATCTTCGGGCAGCTCAGCGGGTTGCTCGAGCACCTGGGCGAGAAGCGCATCGGGGTTCTCTCGTTGTTCGGAACCGAGATCCGGTTCGACGTCACGGCGATCGTCATGTCGTGGGTCGTCATCGTTCTCCTCGTGCTTCTGGCGCTCTGGCTCCGGCGGGGCCTCCGCCAGCCGGTGGAGGAGAAGCCGAGCCGGGTCCAGGCGGCGCTCGACGGACTGATGGATCTGCTCCGGACGCAGCTGTCCGGCAACTTCTCGTCGGAGCGGCTCGCGGTCATGATGTTTCCGTTCGTCTCGACGCTCTTCCTGTACGTGCTGCTGTCGAACTGGCTCGGCGTCGTCCCGTACATGATGTCGCCGACGCAAGACCTGAACGTGACGTTCGGATTGGCGCTTCTCGTCCTCGTTCTGTCGCACGTCTTGGCGATCCGGTTCAAGGGGGGGCGTCGGTATCTCAAGGGCTACCTCAAGCCATACGCGTTCATGCTGCCGATCAACCTCGTCGGGGAGATCGCCAAACCGCTGTCGCACGCGTTCCGTCTGTTCGGGAACATCCTCGCGGGGACGATCCTCGTGGCGGTCATCACGGCCAAATTCATGCCGATCATCGTTCCGTCGGCATTGAGCATCTTCTTTGGGCTGTTTTTCGGGGGGATTCAAGCGTTCGTGTTCGCGATCTTGGCGGTGGCCTACATCAACGTGGCGGTAGAGGACTAGAGGAGGGATCATGCTGCAAGAAGCACAGACCGTGGCCAGCGGAATCACAGGTGCCGACATCGCCGAGGCGGCGAAGTACGTCGCGGCGGGGCTTTGCATGGGCATCGGCGCGATCGGGTCGGCGATCGGAGAAGGCATCGCCGCGGCGCACGCCCTCGACGGGATGGCGCGTCAGCCGGAGATGCAGGGCGCCTTGTTGCGGACGATGGTCCTCGGGCAAGCGATCACGGAGACGACCGGGATCTACTCGCTGCTGATCGCGATCGTCCTGCTGTTCGTCATCTAGGGAGGAACCGTGTCGTTCGAGTGGGGAACGATCGTCAAGAGCATCAACTGGACGCTCGTCATCAACCTGATCAACTTCGCGATCCTCCTCTACCTGCTGAAGCGGCTCCTCTTCAAGCCGGCGCTCGAGTACCTCGACCGACGTCGGGAGACGATCCACGCCCGGATGCAGGCGGCGCAAGCCGACGAGGAGCGGGCCGCGCAGCTCGTCGCCGAGCAGAAGGAGGCGCTCGCCGAGGCGCGGAAGCGCGCGGAGGGGATCGCCGAGACCGCGCAGCGGGAAGCCGAGGCGGCGATCGCCGCCGCCAAGGGCGAGGCTCGCGAAGCGGCGGAGCGGATCCTCGAGGACGGGCGGCGGCAACTGGCGCAGGAGCGCGATCGGATGATCGCGCAGCTGCGCGAGGCGTACGCCGAGATCACCGTCCTCGGGGCCGAACGGGTTCTCGAGCGGGAGATCCGGATCGAGGACCACCGGAGGCTCCTCGATCAGCTTCTGGAAGAGATCGACGAGGAAAGGCTGAAGGTCGAGTCGTGAGGTCGCAGGAGGTCGCCCGCCGTTACGCCATCGCGCTGTACCAACTGGCCGCCGAACAGGAGGCGGTCGAGGCGACGGAGGAGGAGCTTCGCGCGGTGGTCGACGAGACGAGGCGGAGCCGCGAGATCGCCCGCTATCTGGCGCACCCGCTCGTGTCGCGCGAGCGGAAGACCGGGTTCGTGGCGAAGGTCTTTCCGGACCTTTCGGTGCGGACGCGCAACCTCCTCGGGCTGCTGATCCGCAACCGGCGAGAGACGTACCTCGATCTGATCTGCGAGGAGTTCCTCGTCGCGCGGGCGGAAGCCGAGGGGCTCGTCCCCGTCAGCGTGACGACGGCCCGTCCGATGAGCGACGACGAGCGCGACCGGCTGACCGCGAGGCTGGAGGACGCGCTGAAGCGGCGCGTCCGACTGGAGGAGCGGATCGACGAGCGGCTTCTTGAAGGCACGCGGATCGAAATGGAAGGGCGAGTGATCGACGGCTCGCTTCGGGCGCGGTTGGAGGGGCTGCGGGCCCGTCTGGAGACCTAGGGGGAGACGTGGCGAAGACCCGAAAAGACGAGATCACGGCCATCCTGAAGGAGCAGCTGAAGGGGCTCGAGTACGACCTCGAGATGCAGGAGGTCGGGATGGTCGTCGAGGTCGGGGACGGGATCGCCCGGATCTACGGGCTCGAGCGGGCGATGGCCTCCGAGATCGTCGAACTGCCCGGCGAGCTGTACGGGCTCGTCCTCAACCTCGAGGAGGAGTCGGTCGGCGTGGCGCTGTTCGGCGACAGCGAGCGGGTCCAGGAGGGGGACGAGGTCCGGCGGACCGGCCGGGTTCTCGAGACGCTCGCCGGAGAGGGGATGCTCGGCCGGGTCGTCGACCCGCTCGGACGCCCGCTCGACGGGGGAGATCCGATCGAGTCGGCGGAGACGCGGAAGGCCGAGATCATCGCCCCCGGCGTCGTCAAGCGGCAGCCGGTCGACACGCCGCTCCAGACGGGGCTGAAGTCGATCGACGCGCTGACGCCGATCGGGCGCGGGCAGCGCGAGCTGATCATCGGCGACCGGAGGACCGGAAAGACGGCGATCGCCCTCGACACGATCGTCAACCAGAAGGGCGGGGACGTCGTCTGCGTCTACGTGGCGATCGGCCAGAAGGCGTCGACGGTCGCGCGGATCATCGAGACGCTGAAGAGCCACGGAGCGATGGAGTACACGATCGTCGTGGTCGCCGACGCGAACGCGTCGACTCCGATGCAGTACCTCGCGCCGTACGCGGGCTGCACGATGGCCGAGTACTTCACCTACCAAGGCCGCGACGCGTTCATCGTCTACGACGACCTGTCGAAGCACGCCGTCGCCTATCGAGAGCTGTCGCTCCTCCTCCGGCGGCCGCCGGGGCGAGAGGCGTATCCGGGCGACATCTTCTACACGCACTCCAGGCTGCTCGAACGGGCGGTCCGGCTCTCCGACGAGCACGGCGGCGGTTCGCTGACCGCCTTTCCGATCATCGAGACGAAGGCCGGCGACATCACCGCCTACATTCCGACGAACGTGATCTCCATCACGGACGGCCAGATCTACCTCGAGACCGACCTGTTCAACCAGGGGTTCCGCCCGGCGATCAACGTCGGCTATTCGGTGTCGCGCGTCGGCGGCGAGGCGCAGATCAAGGCGATGTCGCAGATCGCCGGCGAGCTGCGGCTGGAGCTGTCGCAGTACCGCGAGCTGGAGGCGTTCGCCGAGTTCTCGGCCGACCTCGACGAAGAATCGAAGGCGCAGCTGGCGCGCGGCGACCGGCTGATGGAGATCCTCAAGCAGGAACAGTACCAGCCGATGCCGGTCGAGGAGCAGGTCGTCTCGCTGTTCGTCGGGGTGGAGAACCACGTGGCGGACATCGAGGTCGGCGAGGTCCGTCGGTTCGAGCGGGAATGGCTCCGCTTCGTCCGTGAGGAGCACGACGAGATCCTCGCAGCGCTCCGCGACGAGAAGCGGCTGTCCGACGAGCTGCGGGAGAAGCTCGACGTCGCGGTGGCCGAATTCAAGGAACGGTTTATGTGAACCGGTGGTCTCTCCGACCACCGGTTCACGGAGGAGAACGCCGCGGGCGGCATTCTCCTGATGGGCGAGCCGCGCGATCTGACGATCGCGGAGAAGAACGCCGACGGACGGCGTTCTTCCGTGGGATGGGAAGCGAACTGAGGAGCACGACGTGGCACAGCAGGTACGGGCGATTAAGGGACGCATAGGGAATATGGGACTCATCGCGCTCGGGATGTTCGTGCGGCCTGGCGGCCGCGTAGGAGAATGTCGCGGGGCGGCATTCTCCTGATGGGCGAGCTAAGGAACTGAGGCATGGCACAGCAGGTACGGGCGATTAAGGGACGCATAGGGAATCTGGGACTCATCGCGCTCGGGATGTTCGCGCGGCCTGGCGGCCGCGGCGAAGAACGGCGCTTTGCGCCGTTCTTCGGTGGGCGCAGCAGATGTACGATGGAGCTTGCGAGGGAGTAGGGAAACAGACACATGGCGCAGCAGGTACGGGCGATTAAGGGACGCATAGGGAATATCGAGAACATCGCGCAGATCACCCGCGCGATGAACGCGATCGCGATGACCAAGGTGACGCGCATGAAGAAGCGCCTCGCCGCGGTCCGTCCGTACCTCGAGGAGCTCGAAGGCTACATCGCGACGTTGATCGGCCGGATCCCGCCGGACGCCGAGCCGCATCCGCTCACGGCGCCGAACGGATCGGAGGCCGTCGGCGTGATGGTGCTGAACGCGGATCGAGGGCTGTGCGGACGGTACAAGGGGGACATCAACCGGAAGGGCGAGGAGCTCCTCGGAGCGTCGGCACCGGACGCGGAGCTGCTTGCGGGCGGCGAGAAGGCGCGGGTCCATTTCGCTCGGCGCGGGATCGAGCCGTTGCGGAGCTACGCGCACACCTACGACCAGCCGACCGCCGAGACGGCGCGCCGGATGGCCGGCGATCTGATCGACCTGTACCTCGACGGGAGCGTCGGGAGGATCGTGCTCGTCTACATGCGGTTCGTCTCCGATCTGAAGCAGGAGCTGGTCGTGGAGGAGTTCTTGCCGTTCTCGATCGAGCCGTCGGCAAACGACGTCCTCGTCGAGCCGTCGGTGCAGGAGATGCTCGACGTCTCGCTCCGGCTGAGTCTGCAGGGCAGGCTGTACGCGGCGCTGCTCGAGACGAAGACGAGCGAGGACGCGATCCGCCGGCAGGCGATGAAGAACGCGACCGACAACGCCGAGGATCTGCTGAAGGGTCTGACCCGCGCGTACAACAAGGCGAGACAGCAGGAGATCACGCGCGAGATCGCCGACATCATCGGGGGCGCGGAGGCGCTTCGCACGACCTGAGACAGGGATTGAGAGGGCCATCGATGGAAGGTGAGCAGGCAGTCGGAAGGATCACGGAGATCAAGGGGCCGGTCATCGACGCCCGGTTCGAAAAGGGGCGGCTTCCCCGCGTCAACGACGCGCTGCGCGTCGAGCGCGACGGCGAGCGGGATCTGATCTTCGAAGTCGCTCAGCACCTCGGCGACGACGTCATCCGGGCGATCGCGATGGATTCGACCGACGGGCTGGCGCGCGGAATGGAGGTCGTCAACACCGGGGGGCCGATCACGGTCCCCGTCGGCCCGGAGATGCTCGGTCGCCTGATCAACATCGTCGGCGACCCGATCGACGAGCTGCCGCCGCCGGAGACGAAGGAGCGATACTCGATCCACCGGAAGGCCCCCGGGCTCCTCGACCAGGAGACCGAGACCGAGGTCTTCGAGACCGGCATCAAGGTGATCGACCTCGTCGCCCCGTTCCCGAAGGGCGGGAAGATCGGGACGTTCGGCGGCGCCGGCGTCGGCAAGACGGTGCTGATCATGGAGCTGATCCGATCGATCGCCTACGAGTACCAGGGGTACTCGGTCTTCGCCGGCGTCGGGGAGCGAAGCCGCGAGGGGAACGACCTCTACCTCCAGATGAAGAAGGCCGGCGTCCTCGAGTCGACCGCGCTCGTCTACGGCCAGATGAACGAGCCGCCCGGCGCCCGGTTCCGCGTCGGTTTGACCGGGGTCACCGTCGCCGAGTACTTCCGCGACCAGGGGCGGGACGTCCTGCTGTTCATCGACAACATCTTTCGGTTCGCCCAAGCCGGCAGCGAGGTGTCGGCCCTCCTCGGGCGGATGCCTTCGGAGGTCGGCTACCAGCCGACCCTGGCGACGGAGATGGGCGAGCTGCAGGAGCGGATCACCTCGACGAAGAAGGGGTCGATCACGTCGATGCAGGCGATCTACGTGCCGGCCGACGACCTGACCGACCCGGCGCCGGCGACCGTCTTCTCCCACCTCGACGCGGCGATCACCCTTTCGCGCGAGATCGTCGAGAAGGGGATCTACCCGGCGGTCGACCCGCTGCAGTCGAACTCGACGATGCTCGATCCGAACTTCATCTCCCACGAGCACTATCGCGTCGCCCGACGGACGCTCGAGGTCCTGCAGCGGTACGAGGACCTGCGCGACATCATCGCGATCATGGGGATGGACGAGCTGTCCGAGGAGGATCAGCTCGTCGTCCGCCGCGCGAGGAAGGTCCAGCGATTCATGAGCCAACCGATGTACGTCGCCGAGCACTTCACCGGCCGGCCGGGCACCTACGTCAAGCTCGAGGACACGATCAAGGGGTTCGCGATGATCGTCGACGGCGAGTTGGATCACATCCCCGAGCAGGCGTTCTACATGGCCGGGACGATCGACGAGGTGATCGAGCGGGTGAAGGGTTCACAGGAGGACCAAGAGGCTTCTGACCGCGAAGGAGACCGCGAAGAATGAGCTTCCTTCGCTGGCTCCCCAAGCGGTGGCAGCGACGGATTCGCAACTACGCTCCGAGGGGATTTCCCGACGTCCGCTCGTGCGGTGCCTTCTACGACGCGCGGACGCGCCTCTTCCGGGGAGACGAAGCGGCCGTCCTCGAGTACTCGAGCCTTGGTGCCCAGGAACGGCTCTTCGAGCGGGCTGTCGAACTGCTTCCTCCCCACGGACGGATCCTCGACGTCGGCTGCGGCCTCGGGCACCTGTTCGACTTCCTGACCGAGCGCGACACGGAGATCGAGGCGTACCACGGGATCGACGTCAGCGGCGGGATGCTCGAGGCGGCTCGGGCGCGGCTCGGAGCGGACGACCGCGTCGACCTTGAGCTTGTCGACCTGACGAAGACAAGGTTGCCGAAGGCCGGCCACGACGTCGGGTACCTCATCAGCGTTCTCGGCTATCCGATCGGGCGCGATCCGATGCGCGCAATGATGAGCATCCTGCAACGCGCGTTCGATGCGTGTACGGACGGGATCGCCTTCACGCACGTGACCGGAGGGCGCCGGGAGCGACCGCTCGCTTTCCCGACCGTTCCGGAGGAGCTCGCGAGGACCTGCGAGCGCGAGCTCGGGGCGACGGCCGAGATCGACGACGACGGGGTCGACTTCACGTATCTCGTCCGTCTTCGGCACCCCGACTGAGGGAATCCGACGGCCTTCGTCGGTCGGAAACGTTGAATTGACCCCGTTTCGAGCGGATCGTATAATCGCCCGCGGTTCGGCGGCGTAGCCAAGTGGTAAGGCAAGGGACTGCAAATCCCTGATTCACCGGTTCGAATCCGGTCGCCGCCTCCAGAGAGACGGATGGGTGGTTAGCTCAGCTGGGAGAGCGCATGCTTGACGTGCATGAGGTCACAGGTTCGAGCCCTGTACCACCCACCAGCCCGCGAGGGACCTCGCGGGGTTCGTCGTTTCGGCATCCCGGAGGTCGATCGTGGAACGCGCGCGCGAACTGATTCGACCGTACTTCGAGAAGGACGGCGTCATCGGGATCTACCTGCTCGGGTCGGTGACCCGCCCGTATCGGGACGGCCTCTCCGACTACGACATCGAGGTGGTCGTCGAGGACGCCGTCTACGAGGCGACGCCGGACGAGGAGCGCCAGGTCTTTTTCTACAAGGACGGGGTCGAGGACGGTGGACGGCCGGTCGTCGACTACGAGTTCTACCTCGTCCCGTGGTCCGACTTCGTCGGGCTGGTCGAATCGACGCACGATCTGTTCCACCAACCGTACCAGCACGCGGTGGTCCTCCACGACCCGGACGGTCGGATCGCCCCGATCGTTGCGAAGCTCGCCGAGCTGCCCGGGGACGTCCGCCGCGATCGGATGATCGTCCACTACCTCGAGTTCCTGTATCGGCTCGGCCGGGCGCGGAAGACGGCGGTCCGAGCGGACGGAAGCGACCCCGCGCTCAACCTTCGACTCCTCTACGGCGACGCGCTGTCCGCGCTGGTCAAGCTGCTCTTCCTGGTGAACGGTTCGTGGGCGTCGGTCAAGCACTGGAGCGAGGAGGAGCTGCGGCTGCTCGGCGTCCCGGACGATCTCTTGGCGCGTACGGCGTGCCTCTTGGGCACGCCGTCCCCTGATGATGCGAAGGGCCTCGTCGAGGCGGTCCGTGCGTACCTCGACGGCTGCGGCGAGACGTTTCACCGCGACATGGACGGGATTCAGCGGTGGCTCTTCTTCACCAAGGAGGGGAAGCGGGCGTTCGAGCGTTGGGGGCTGCGGTAGCGGCCCGAAGGGGCCCCTCCGTGTTCGGGCTGCTCTTTCCTCTATCGCAGTCAGGAACAGGTTTTTGCCGCTCCGAATGCGGTTCGGTATACTGCGTGCACGGCCGGACACCGGCCGTGCACGGAACGGGAGGACGGAGCGGATGGTCGAACGGATCGGGGTTCGGCGCGAGGACATGTACCACTGGGAGCGGCGCGTCCCCCTCGTCCCCGAGGATCTTCGCGAGCTGGTCGACGGCCACGGCCTGACCTTCTCGATCCAGTCCTCGGACAGGCGGGTCTTCTCCGACGACGCGTACCGCGCCGCCGGGTTGGACGTCGTCGATTCCCTGACCGACTGCCCGATTGTGATCGGCCTGAAGGAGATCCCGCTTCCTGCGCTACAGCGGGGCGCGGTTTACGTCTTCTTCTCCCACACGATCAAGGGACAGCCGGCAAACATGCCGATGCTTCGGCGATGCCTCGACCTCGGATGCACGATCATCGACTACGAACGGATCGTCGACGATGACGGACGGCGCCTGATCTTCTTCGGCAACTACGCCGGCCTCGCCGGCGCGATCGACACGCTCTGGACGCTCGGGCGACGGCTGGCGTCGGAGGGGATCCCCACCCCGCTCGCGGAGATCCGCCAGGCGTCGACGTACGCCGACCTCGCCGAGGCGAAAGCGGCGATCGGGAGGGTCGGCGAGCGGATCGCGTCCGACGGACTGCCGGAGGAGATCTCTCCCCTGGTCCTCGGGATCGCCGGCTACGGAAACGTCTCCAAGGGCGTGCAGGAGATCCTCGATCTCCTGCCGATTGAGGAGATCCGCGCTGCGGATCTCCTCGGCGATTCGGAACCGCTTCGCGCCCCGAATCGCGGCCCCATCATAAAGGTCGTCTTCCGCGAGGAGGACACGGTCCTCCCGCTCGTCGAAGGAAAGCCGTTCGACCTTCGGGAGTACTACGACCATCCGGAGCGGTATCGGGCCGGCTTCGAGCGGTATCTGCCGAGGCTCCACGCGCTGATCAACTGCATCTACTGGGAGCCGAGGTACCCGCGCCTCGTGACCGCGGAGGCGATTCGGAGGCTCTACGCGGAGGGCCGACCGGCGCTGCGGGTCATCGGCGACATCTCGTGCGACGTGGAGGGCTCGATCGAGGTCACGGTCCGGTCGACCGAGCCGGACGATCCGGTGTACGTCTACGATCCGGAGACCGGCTCGATCCGTTTCGGCGTCGAGGGGACCGGCCCGGTGATGATGGCGGTCGAGATCCTGCCGACCGAGCTTCCGCGCGAGGCGTCGATCTACTTCAGCGGGATCCTGAAGCGGTTCGTCCCCGCGATCGCCGCGGCCGACTACGAGGCGGCCTTCGACGCCCTCGCGCTTCCTCCGGAACTGAAGCGGGCCGTCATCTGCCACCGCGGCGAGTTGACGCCGGACTACCGGTACCTCGAAGGTCATCTCGCGAAGGCCGATCCGACGTAGCCCGGCCGCCACGAAGGAGGGAACCATGAACCGACTGCTCGTTCTCGGCGCCGGCCTCGTCGCCGGGCCGCTTGTTCGGTATCTGCTGAACGTCGAGGGGTTCCGCGTCACCGTCGCCAGTCGGACGGTCGAGAAGGCGCGGCGGCTGATCGCCGGGGCGTCGAACGGGGCGGCGCTGTCCCTGGACGTCGGGGACGAGGGCGCGGTCGGGGCGCTGATCGCCGACCACGACCTGTCGATCAGTCTCCTTCCGTACGTCCGTCACCCGCTCGTCGCCCGGCTGTGCGTGAAGCACCGGAAGCCGATGGTGACGACCTCGTACGTGAAGGACGAGATGCGCGCGCTCGACGGTGCGGCCCGCGAGGCCGGCGTGATCCTGCTCAACGAGATCGGCGTCGACCCGGGGATCGACCACATGTCGGCGATGCGGGTCATCGACCGGATCGCCGAGACCGGCGGTACGCTCGTCTCGTTCACGTCGAACACCGGCGGCCTCCCGGCGCCGGACGCGAACGACAACCCGTTCGGGTACAAGTTCTCGTGGGCGCCGCGCGGCGTGATCCTGGCCGGGAAGAACCCGGCGAGGTACCTCGCGGACGGGAAGATCGTCGACGTTCCCGGTCCCGAGCTGTTCGCCCACCACTGGCCGTGTGAGGTGAAGGGGTTCGGCGAGCTGGAGGTGTATCCGAACCGCGACGCGCTTCCGTACATCGAGGCGTACGGAATCCCGACGGTCCGAAGCATGTTCCGCGGGACGCTTCGCTACCCCGGCTGGTGCGACACGCTGAAGGCGATCGCCGATCTCGGCCTCCTCGAAGAGTCGGAGCGCGACGATCTGGACGGAGAGACGTTCGCTCGGCTGACCGCGCGGTTGATCGGCTCGGACGGCTCCGATCTGAAGGGGGACCTGGCGCGCCACCTTGGCGTCGCAGTCGACGCCGAACCGATCATCGACCTCGAGTGGCTCGGTCTGTTCAGCGACGAGCCGCTCCCCGAAGCGGCGAACACGTACCTCGACGTCACGGCCCAGCGGATGCTTTCGAAGATGAAGTACGCGCCGGGCGAGCGGGACATGCTCGTGATGCAGCACGAGTTCGTCGTCGAGCGCTCCGACCGGAAGGAGAGGATCACCGCGACGATGGTCGACTACGGGATTCCGAACGGCGACTCTTCGATGTCTCGGCTGGTCGGCCTCCCGGCGGCGATCGCCGCGCGGTCGATCCTCCAGGGAGAGATCGTGCTGACCGGCGTTCGCACCCCGGTGGTCCCGGAGATCTACGAGCCGGTTCTCGCCGAACTGGCCACGCTCGGCGTCTCGTTCCGCGAGACGGTCGAGACGGTGTAGCGCGAGGGGGCGTTCTGATGACCGAGCCCGGCTTCCGACTCGGCGCGAGCGTCTGGGGGTACTACGGGCGCGTGCCCCCGGAGGATTGGCCGACGCTCCCCGACGCCGTCCGGGCGATCCTGTCGATCGATCCGGATCTTGGGGTCGAGGTGTGGGGATCGAAGTCCCTCGACGCCCCGGCGGCGCCCGAGGCGGAATGGACCGAGCTGGTGGAAGTCTGCCGAGAGGCGAGCTTCGTCACGGTCCACGTCCGCGGAGCCTTCTGGGCGTGGGATCCGACGGGCCTCCGGCGCGAGATCGACTTCGCAGGGCGCGTCCACGCGTCGGTTCTCGTCCTCCATCCGATCTGCCTCGGGTTGACCAGGCCGAGCGACCGGCTGGACGTCCCCGAGATCCGGCGCCTGGCCGAGTACGCCGCCGAGCGCGGGGTCCGGCTCGCGCTGGAAAACCTGGAGGACACGGTCTGGCTCCTCGACCGCGTGCTGGAGGAGGTCGGCGGCGATCCGGAGGAGACGAACCTCGGGATCTGCATCGACACCGGACACGCGCACATGTCGCACGACGCCGGTCGCGAGCCGGTGACGGACTATCTCGAGCGGTACGCCGGGCAGCTCGAGCACGTCCATCTCCACGACAACCACGGCGCCTCGGACGAGCACCTCCTCCCCGGAGACGGGACGATCGACTGGTCGCGCGCCCTTCGAACGCTTGAAGGGATCGGCTTCGAAAAGACCGCCGTCCTCGAAGTCCATCCGGAAAGCGTCTCAATCACGGAAGGGATTCGGCGCGGTCTGGCGTACCTGGCGTGGCGGTCTGCGTAGGCGGAAGTCCTTCACGCCTTCTGCCTTTTGTGCGCGATCGGGCAACGGGCGGCACCGTGCGCGCCGGCTTGTTGGGAACAGTTGCTCCAAGGTATGATAAGGCGCTTCGGCAGGGGGAGAACGTGACAGTGAGGTCATCGGAACCGGTGGACAAGAACGAGCTCCTCACTCACATCTTTCCGTCGCTCGATTCCGCTGCGATCGACGAACTTGCCGCGATGTGCCTCGAGGTCCGCCACGACACGGGAGAGCTGATCGCACAGGAGGAGTCCTACGCGTCGGGCGTGTACATCGTTCGATCCGGGTTGGTCAAGATCGGGAAGTACGGAAGCACAGGAGCCGAAAAGCGGATTCTTCGTTTTCTCGGCGTAGGGGAGATGTTCGGCCTTGAAGCCGTGGTCCTGGATCACTCCACGCACGTACAGTACGCCAAGACCCTCATGGAGACGTACCTTTTGTTCATCGAGAGGCACAACCTCCTCGCGTTTCGGAACCAGTATCCCGAGTTGTGTACCGACTTCACCCGCTGGCTCGCGCGGGATGTGGTGATGCTCGAGCTCAAGTTGACCCGCGACGCGGTCGAATCGGTTGATCGGAACCTCGCCCTTCTCCTGTTGGCCTTGGCGCACAACTACGGAAGCGGCACCGAGAAGGGAGTCGTCCTCGACCTGCCGGTTCCCCGGAGAACCCTTGCCGAGATGCTCGGCGTGTCCGTGGAATCCCTCATGCGCGCCCTGAAGCGCTTCCGGGATCGGAAGCTCCTCGAGACCTCCGGAAGGCGCGTGACGATTACGGATGTCGAAAGCCTAAAGGAGCGCGCGAGAATCACCCCGTTCTACCTCTCCATCGTCGAGGAGACCCTCTAGCCGGTCTTCGAACCTGCAAGACCGTTCATCGACGAGCGATGTGCGGCCCTCCACGTTCGTCTTCCTACTCGGGCATTGTCAGATGACCGTGCCTTCCTTAACGAAGGACAGACAGCAAAGCGAATCCTGCCACCTAAGCCGTTGTGGAATGGTTTCTTCGTACGCTTCGGATGGCGTTTCTACTCTGTTCATAGGCCCTAGGGAGCGGCGCTACGGAGTCCTATGGTTGCGATGATCGAAGTTTGAGGTGGTGAGATCGGCAAGAAACGGAGAAGAAACGGCAGGTGTGTTGGAGCGTTTCGAGACGGAGGTTCGTAAGCAGGAGCCCGTTCCGGTGTAGGGATCCGGCGGATGCGTAAATGCGGTTTCCCGTACGACGGAGGTGATCGGAATGCGCGGCGTCACGAAACAGCTACTCCCTGAGCAAGTTTGGATCGCCAGGCTCTTCCGAGCGGCGTGCGCTGATGAGAGAGTCCTAGGAAGGCTCGGGATTTCGGTCGATCCCGCGGCCAACCGGCGTCCTTCTCCCGACGGCACCGCGAGAGGGCTCAACCCCTCTGCCTTGGCGAAAAGCAAGGCACGATCCGAGTCCGCGGTCGAGAAGCCGGAGGACTGCGGTGTGCCCGTGTGAGACTCGATGCGGTCACGGCTCCGCTCTTCCAGATTCGCTGACTGTGTGAAGCCGATCTTCACGCGCTTCCAGCCGGACAGGGAGGGTACGATGCTCTACCGAGTCTGGAACGTGGTCAATCGGCCGCTCGATGCTGAAGAGAAAGAGACGCGTCGTCTCTTGTTCTCAGTCTGTTCGCCGAGTGAGGCGTGTACCGTGATTCGACTCCTCCAGGCACGCCGGTCGGAAGATCCCACCGTTCTGACGAGCGAGTACGGGCTGGAAGTCTTCGCAGCGGGCCGATGGACGGAGTGGCGCGACCGGCGTGGGCGCAACGTGATGGAGTCCTTCCGGTCACTGCTCGTCGAGACGGGCCCGCGAATCTAGCCGGAGTGAGCCATTCCCCGGCCCCGGAACGACCCCACGCTGTCCCTCCGAATTCTTGGTTGTCTGGATAGATGCTGTCCGACTGCCTTGTCGCTGACCTTCCTGGGGGTGATAAATGGGCTTCAAGATGGACCTCACGGCGGTATGGGTTGGAATGCTGGCCTTCTTCTGTGAGCTCGTCGACTCCTCGCTCGGGATGGGCTACGGGACGACCCTGACTCCGGTTCTGCTCCTTCTCGGGTTCCCCGCGAGTCTCGTCGTCCCCAGCGTCCTTCTCTCGGAATTGATGAGCGGTCTGACCGCGGGTGCATTCCATCACGGATGCGGCAACATCTCGCTCAGGAAGGGAAGCTCCGATCGGGGGGTCGCGCTCGTCCTTGTGGCGACCGGCGTGGTCGGGGCCGTCGCGGCGGTCCATGTCGCGCTCAACATCCCGATGCAGGTCCTGAAGGGATACATCGGCGCGATGGTTCTCGCGATGGGAATTCTCGTCCTGGTCTTTCGCAAGTACAGGATTCGTTTCTCGTGGCCGCGGATCGTCTCGCTCGGGATCGTCTCCGCCTTCAACAAAGGGATCTCGGGCGGTGGATACGGCCCCCTGGTCGTGTCGGGACAGATCCTCTCGGGGAGCGACACACGAAGCGCGATCGGAGTGACCTCGCTGGCGGAGGGGTTCATTTGCATGGCCGCCTTCTCCCTCTATCTCGTGATGAACGACGGACGGGCCTGGCTCGCGGGCAACTGGCGGTTCTACGTCCCGATGGTGGCCGGGGCGTTGCTTGCCGCTCCCGCGGCCGCGCGGGTGACGAAGCTCGCTTCAAGGAAGGTCGATCTGCGACTCGTTGTCGGGCTCCTAACGTGCGTGTTGGGGGCGTGGACCCTGATCAGGACCTTCGGATGAGGTCCGGGTAGCGGCCGAGCTCATGCGGGGGATGCGCCGTGGTTCTTCGTTCCACGATCGGCGGGACGTTCACTGGGGCGATGGCTCGCCGCACGCGGGGCAATCTGCGTTCCGCTGAAGCGCAATGATCTCAAATCGCATGGCAGCCGCGTCGTAGACGAGGAGCCGGCCGACGAGCGGCGTGCCGATGCCGACGATCCACTTGATTGTCTCGGTCGCCTGGAGCGTTCCGATCGTCCCGGGGACGGCTCCGAGGATCCCGGCTTGCTCGCCGGTCAGGACGGTCTCCGGCGCAGGTGGCTCGGGGAAGAGACAGCGATAGCACGGGCCGTCGTCGGCGCACAGGAGACTCACCTGACCCTCGAGGCGGAAGACGGCGCCGTAGACGTAGGGGATCCCGAGGGCGAGGCAGACGTCGTTGATCGCGTAGCGCGTCTCGAAGTTGTCGGTCCCGTCGACGATCAGGTCGTAGCCGCGGGCGATCCGCCGGCCGAGGTCGGGCTCGAAGCGCTCGGGGAACGTCTCGACGGCGACGTCCCGGTTCAGATCGGCGAGGCGCGACGCGGCGCTCTCGACCTTCGGGCGGCCGAGCGTCCTCTCCCCGTGGAGGACCTGGCGTTGGAGGTCGGGGAGGCCGACGACGTCTTCGTCGACGATCCCGATCCGGCCGACGCCGGCTCCTGCGAGGTAGAGCGCGATGGCGCTGCCGAGCCCGCCGACCCCGACGATCAGGGCGCGGGCCGCCTTCAACTTCCTTTGTCCCGCCTCGCCGATCTGGGGAAGGACGAGGTGGCGCGCGTACCGCGCCCGCTCCTGCTCCGAGAGGTCCGGCCGTCGGTCGTTCATCGTTTTCCCCCCTGAGAAAACGCCTCCGGCCTCATCATAGTCGATCGGTCAGCCTCCGACCTCCGGCGCTTCCAGGGGGAGCTCGTAGAGGAAGACGTCGGGATCGCCGTCGGCCCACAGCGCGAACCCGTGCTCGTCCAACAGGGGATCGACGGCGGCGATCCGCCCCTCAGCGGCCGGGACCATGAACGCGATCTCGGCGCCCGGATAGAGGGCGAGCGCGTGGCGGAGGAGGCCGCGCATCGCCTCGGGCTCGCCGTCGAGGAAATTGACGATGGTCTTCGGGGCCCCGGGCGGCCACCGCGAGCAAAGAAGGGCCTCGAGGCGGTCGCCGCTTCGCCATCCGAGGCGCGCGCCCATCCGGGCGACGGCCGCAGCGGGATCGTGGTCGAACGGGAAGAACCGCCACCCGCGGGGGAAGCGCCGGTTGGCCAATCGGAGGAACGGGGAATCGGCGACGAAGTCGATCGTCTCTTCTTCGCCGGCGGTCACGATGTGCGGATCGGATTGAAGGCCCGCCTCGACCGGCGGCGCGCCCGCGGGGCGCTCGCGGTAGACGAACGTCGCGACCCGCTCGAAGCCGTAGGACTCGATGATATGGATCGACGCTTCGTTGTCGACGTACGTCGAGAGACTGATCCGTTCCGCCCCGGCCGTCCGCGCCCGGTCGATCAGGTGCTCGGTGATGGCTCGGCCGACGCCGCGGCCGCGGTAGGCCGGATCGGTCCGGATCCCCTCGAGCCACGCGAGGCGGGGCGCGAGCCACGTCCGCCGAGCGAAGCCGACGAGTCCGCCGTCGAGGACCGCCCCGACGACCTCGCCGTCCGCGTCGGCGAACCAGTCGTCGAGCAGCCCGGGGACGTAGTCGTGGCCGCCCCAGATCTGCGACGAGATCTCGACGATTCGCGGTCGATCCTCGGGGGTGACGGTCCGCAGCTCGATCGGTGCCATGGTGCGTCGATACTAGTCGAAGGAGCGCGGGGCTCCCAACGAGCGGAGCCGACCGCTATCCGAACAGGGCGTCGAAGACCCGAAAGACGAAGACGAGGTAGTAGACCGAGATGCCGAGCATCGCCAGGCCGGCGATCCGGTTGATCGAGGATTTGTAGCGCGTCAGGAACCGGATGACGGCGCCGGACGCGGCGGTCGAAACGGCGGCGAGGGCGAGCAACGGCGCGGCGATTCCGACCCCGAACGCGAGGAACCGAAGGACGTTCGCTCCGAATCCGAGGACGGAGACCGAGCGGGTGAAGAAGACGGCGATGAACAGGGGGTTGCACGGGACGACGATCGCTCCGAAGAAGAACCCGTAAAGGAACGCGGTCCACCAGGGGCTCTTCGATTTCGGGACCTTCGCCTTCGGGAGCAGCCGGCCGACGTCGACATCGAACAGGAGCAGGACGCTGAGGACGAAGAGGATTCCGAACGCGACCGGCGAGACGACGCCGATCACGCGGGTGAGCGAGACTTGGAGGATCGTCGTGAAGATCAACCCGAGGAGGAACATGAACGCGACCACGCCGCCGGTCACGTTCGCGGCGAAGAGGAGAATCGTCCCCCGCTTCGCCTCCCTCTCGGCGAGCCGGTTGGACAGGTAGGCGAGAAACCCGGGGTAGAGCGGAAGGACGCAGACCGCGCCGAGCGGCGTGAGGACGCCGAGGACGAACGATTCGGCCAGGTCGGCGAGGAGAGGCATCAGCCGGTCCCCGCGATTTCCTCGAGCAGTTCCTCGGCCGATTTCACCCCGCGCGGCAGCAGCCGCGCCGAACCGTCGACGTCGATGAGAATGACCGGAGCGCTCGGGGGGTTGGCCACGGTCAGCCCGAATGCGTCGATCAGCATCTGCGTCATCTCGAACGGCGCCACGGCGAAGCGCCACGTGAACCCGTGCTCCTCGGCGTGCAGCCTCACCGCGACGACGTCCTCGTTCGGATCGGAATCAAGGGAGACGTGGACGATCGAATCGCCTTCGAGCTCGAGCAACCTCGCCATCTCCTTCTGCTGACGAAGGCAGATCGGGCACCAGACGGCGAAGCTCTCGACGAGGATCGGTCGGCCGGCGAAGTCGGCGATCCTAAACGGCGCGCCGGTGACCGCGTCGACGAGTTCGATGCTCGCCCACTCGGGCACCAGGATCGTCTCTTCCGCCTCCCCTTCCTCCGATTCCTGCGCCATTCCGGGCCTCGCCGTGATCCGGTCGAAGGCGAAGAACAGCGACAGGCCCAACGCCACCGTTGCGACCAGCGACAGCGCGATGCGAAGTGCTTTGCGACTCATGACGGCCTCCTCTCGTTCTTCCGCCTTCGGGCGGAAGTTCTTTTCCAACGAACGTTTCGCTTTTCATCACGGTTCCGTCGTAGATCCCGTCGGTGGAGGTCCGGTGAGCGGACCGTGCGGTTTCGGTGAGGGCGCGTTCGGGGATACGGCTAGCCGCTCCGAAGCCTGCCGAGGAGGCCGCGGCGCGGCGACAGGAGAAGGGCCAGGAAGAAGAACGCGATCGCGACGAGGACGATCGACGCCCCCGACGCGACGCTCCAATGGAACGAGAGGTAGAGGCCGATCGCGCCGGAGAGGACGCCGAGGAGCGCGCCGATCGCCATCATTTGGGGGAGGCGGCGTGCGACCAGGAACGCCGTGGACGCGGGGACGATCAGCATGGCGAGCATCAGCCCGACGCCCACCGTCTGCAGCGACACGACGACGGTAACCGCGACGAGGACGAAGAGGAGGTATCGGTACGCCGACGTCGGCAGGCGGAGCGTTCGCGCCAGCGTCGGGTCGAACGAAACGGCGACCAGCTCCTTGTAGAAGACCAGCAGCAGGAGGAGGACGGCGCCGCCGAACGCGCCGATCAGGACAAGATCGGCGTTCGAGACCCCGAGGACGTTGCCGAACAGAAAATGGACGAGGTCGACGGCGAACCCGCGGACGGTGGAGATGAGGGCGATTCCGAGGGCGAACATCCCGGCGAAGACGATGCCGATCGCGGTGTCCTCGCGGACGCGCTCCCGCTCGCTGATCCATCCGATTCCGAGGGCGACGAGGATCGCCGTGCCGAGGGCCCACCAGAAGAGCGCCCGGCGGTCCCCGCGTCCCGCGGTCAGGACGCCGCCGGCCAGGCCGGGCAGGATCGAGTGGGCGATCGCGTCCCCCATGAACGCCATCCCCCGGAGGACGACGAACGAGCCGACGACGGCGCAGAGCCCTCCGACCGACGTGGCGGCGATCAGGCCTCGGATCATGAACGGGTAGCGGAACGGCTCGACGATCGCCTCAACGAAGCTCATCGTCCCCTCCTCCGCAGGCCGTATCGTGGACGACGAACGTTCCTGATTCTCCTTCAACCACGTGGAGGCAGCTTCCGTACGCCTCGCGCAGGTTCGCCTCGGAGAACACCGCGCGGGCCGGTCCGTGGCCGATCATCCTCCGGTTGAGGAGAAGGACTTCATCGAACGACGCGGCGGCGATCCCCAGATCGTGGAGGGCGACGATCGCGCTCACGCTTCGATCTCGAAGGCCGGCGATCAATTTGAGGACCTCGTTTCGGGAATGGAGGTCGAGTCCGGCGAGCGGCTCGTCGAGCAGGGCGAGGTCCGCCTCCTGCGCGAGGGCCCGCGCGAGGAACATCCGCTGCTGTTGGCCGCCGGAGAGCTCCTCGATCTGCCGATGGGCCAGGTCGGTGAGTTCAACCGCGGCGAGCGCCTCCCGGACGATCCGGCGGTCGCTCGCCCCGGCGCGGCGGAACGGCCCGATCCGCTGGATCCGCCCCATCATGACGACGTCGTGGACCGTGACCGGAAACCGCCAGTCGATCCTGCTTCTCTGCGGGACGTAGGCGATGCAGATGTGGCCGGAGGGGCCGTGCCCGTGGACGCGGACCTCACCGCTCGACGGCGGAACGAGCCCGGCGAGGGCCCGCAGGAGCGTCGTCTTCCCGGCGCCGTTCGGTCCGACGACGGCCAGCTGCGCGCCGGCGGCCAGTTCGAACGTGACACCGGTCAGCGCCGTTCGTCCGCCGAGGGTCACGGAGAGCCCCGAGACCGCGACGGCCGGGGCGTCGGCCAGATGGACGGCGCGGGCACGCCGCCCGAAGGGAGATCGACGCGATCCGCCCTGGCGTTTTCGAGATTCACGGTTTGTCACGGCGCCTCCGACAGCCCGTTTACGATGGCCATCACATCGTAGCGCATCAGGTCGAGGTAGCTGGAGGCCGGCCCGTCCGGGCCGCTCAGCGAGCCGGTGTAGACGACGACGATCTCCGTTCCGGTGTCGGCCGCGACCCGCTCGGTCAACGATGGGTTGACCGTCGTCCCGACGAAGAGGACCGGGACGCCGAGCGACGCGATCGCCTCCTCCAGCGCCGCGAGGTCTCGGGCCGACGGCTCGGAGAGGCTGCTCAGCCCCGGGAAGACCGTCCCGACTTGGTCGAATCCGTACCGCGCCGCGAAGTAACCGAAGACGGCGTGATCGGTGACGAGGAGACGCCGCTCCACCGGGAGCCGTCCCACCTCCTCCTCGATCCACGCGTCGAGTTCGGCCAGTTCCGAGCGGTAGGCCGCGGCGCGCGCGCGGTATCCTGGTTCCCCCGCGGGGTCCAGGTCGCTCAGCACGGCGGCGATTCGGTCGACCCAGGCGCCGACGTTGGCCGGATCGAACCAGACGTGCGGATCGGCTTCCTCGTGATCGTGTTCCTCGCCTTCGTGGTCCGGCCCGTCGGCTCCGAGGAGATCGAGCCCGTCGGAGAGGGCCACGACGCGCCCCGTGGCGGCCCCCAGGATCGGATCGAGGTTCCATTCCAATCCGGCTCCGCTCAGGAAGACGACGTCCGCGCGCGCGATCGCGACGAGGTCCTGCGGCGTCGGCTCGAACCCGTGGGGATCGGCGTCGATCGGAAGGAGGACCGTCGCTTCGTTTCCGGCCCCGGCGACCCGCGCGACGACGTCCCCGACGATCGTCGTCGTGCAGACGATCCGAAGCGACGTCGCCGGCCACGAGCACGCAGCGATCAAGGCGAGGGCCAGCCATCCGGCCTTCTTCATACCCGCTTCCTTTCATCGATGAGGCCGCGGCGCAAGTTTGCCGCAGCCGCGCCACCCCGTCCAACCGGTCGGACTCTTCACACCCCCGCCACAGGTTTGGACCGACCCGTTCACCGCCGCTTCGTACCGTACGGGCGACCGTGTGACGAACAAAGGAGGAATCGGATATGAGAGGGAAACGACTCCGGATCGCATCGGTGGCGATTCTGTTGGGGCTGATCGCGGCGATTCCGGCGAGCACGCAGGGCCTGCTCGGGTCGGAGGACGACGTAAGCGAAGCGACCCATCTCCCGCTTCTCGTCCTCGTCAACCGCATGGAGCTGACGCCCGAGCAGATGGAGGAAATCCACGGGCTTCTCGTGGGGCTTCTCGAGGAGCGCGACGCGCTCGAGCTTCGCAGGGTCGAGCTCGAGCAGGACATGATCGCGTTCAACGGGACGGCGGAGGAGCTCGACGAGATCCTCGATGCGTTCCGCGCCGAGACCGAAGCGCAGGCTCAAGCGGCGTACGAGCACGTGGAGGACGCGATCGATCGGATCAAGGAGATCCTGACGCTGAAGCAGGGCGAGATTCTCGCCGAGTTCCTCCCCGGCTTCCTGGGGGATCGTGGCGCGTCCTTCCTGCCGCGGGGCGGCGTCGGAGGGACCCTCGGGCGGCGCGGTACGGGAGCGTCCTCCCCCCTTCGCGAGCAGATTCTCGGACGGCTGGAGGAGCGGCTCGGCGGCGCCACGTCGGGTGGAGGCTTCTCCGGGCGGATGCAAGTCGGTCGCGGGACGACGCCCCGAGGCCTCGATTGGATCGAGCAGCTCGTCGAAGTCCTCGAGCTGAAGTTGGAAGCGATCGAGTAGCGGGTGAGACGGCCCTCTCGGTCACCGTTGGAGTCCGTGCCGCCGTCCCTCGGGAGGGCGGCACGCTCCTTTTCGGAGCGGCGTGTCGATGCGGCGTCGGGCTACTCCGTCGGCAGGAGGACATGGAAGCACGCCCCGCCGGACGGCCGGTTCTCCGCCCAGATGCCCCCTCCCTGCGCGTCGACGAGCGCCTTGGCGATCGAGAGGCCGAGCCCCGCTCCGCCGTCGCTCGTCCGCGCGTTGTCGGCCCGGTAGAACCGGTCGAAGACGTGGGCGAGATCGGTCTCCGTCAGCCCCGGGCCGGTGTCGCAGATGCTCGTCAGGACTCCCCCGCGATGCTCGGCGGCGGAGATCGAAATCGTTCCTCCTTCGGGCGTGTGGCGGATCGCGTTGGCGAGGAGGTTGAGAAAGACCTGCTCGATCCGCTGGCGGTCGACGACGACCGGCGGGAGGTCGTCGTCGATCCTCCGGTCGAGCCGGAGGATCGAGTCCTCGAGCTGGACGCCGATCGTCTCGCCGATCGTGTCGACGATCGCGTCGATCCGGCACGGAGCCGGCCGGATCGACAGCCGGCCGGCGTCGGCGAGCGTCAGCTGGTGGAGGTCGTGCACCAGCCGGGTCGTCAGAAGGATCTTGTCGTGCAACGAGGCGAGGGTCTCCGGCGTCGGTTCGATCAGCCCGTCCCGGAGGCCCTCGAGGGCGCTGCGGACGGCGGCGAGCGGGGTTCGAAGCTCGTGGGAAACGTCGGCGATCATCCGCTTCTTCGTCCGCTCGGCCCGATCGAGGCTCTCGGCCATCTCGTCGAACGACTGAGCGAGGCGCCCGATCTCGTCGGACGTGGAGATCCCGACCCGTTCGTCGAACTCCCCCCGTGCGATCCGTCGGGTCGCCGCGTCGAGGCGTCGGAGCGGCCGGGTGACCTGGCGAAGGAGGAGGACCGAGAGGAGGATCGCGACGGCCATCGCGACGAGACCGGCGAGCCAGAGCGATCGGCGGGTGGTCCGGAGGAATCCCTCTTCGAGGATCTCCTGGCCGAGGACGACGCGGGACGGGATCACCGTCCAGACCTCCCCGTCGGTCAGCTCGATCGTCACCCCTTCCTCCAGCTGGTCCAACGACAGCCGGCGGCCGACGGTTCGGGGATCCGGGGCGTAGACGACGGTGCGATCCGAATCGACGAGGAGGACCGGGACCTCGCGCCGCCCCCTCTCGAGGAACGCGATGACGACGTCGAGGCTCCCCGTCTGCTCGTAGAACGCGCGGACGAGCTGAAGGACGGCCCGCTCCTGCGGCGTGTACGTCGTGACCGTGAACTCGGAGAAGGCCCGCTTCACCGACTGGTTGATGAACAGATACCCGGCCAGCGACGTCAGGAGGACGATCAGGACGAACGCGACGAGGAGCTTCGCCTGGAAGGACATCCGCCCGAGGAACCGCATTATCCCTCCTCTTTCGCCAGCTTGTAGCCGACGCCGAAGACCGTCAGGACGAACCGCGGATTCCGCGGATCCGGCTCGATCTTCTGGCGGAGCCGCTTGATGTGCGAGTCGACCGACCGCTCGAAGCTCTCGTAGGTCTCGCCGCGGACCGCCTCGAGGAGCTCGAGCCGGGTGAACACGCGGCCTGGGTACGTCATCAGGAACGCGAGGAGGTCGAACTCCATCGCCGTCAGCTCGACCGGTTCCCCGAGGACCCACAGCCGTCGCTGCGACTGGTCCAGCCGGAGGTCGCCGACCTCCAGGACCGGCGGCGTTTTTCCGGTCGAGCGTCGGAGGACGGCGCGGACGCGGGCCTCCAGCTCCCTGGCGGAGAACGGCTTGACGACGTAGTCGTCGGCGCCGGTCTCCAGCCCCTCGATCCGATCCTCCTCGTCGACCCTCGCGGTCAGCATGATGATCGGGACGTTCGAGATCTCTCGAACCCGCTGCGCCACGGAGAGGCCATCCATCTCGGGGAGCATCCAATCGAGGATGACCAGGTCCGGCTGGTGCCGGCCGAACTGCGCGAGCGCCTCCGATCCGTCGTACGCGCTGACCACCTCGAAGTGAGCCTCCTCGAGGTAGCTCCGGATCGCCTGAACGACCCACGGTTCGTCGTCGACCACCAGGATCTTCGTCGCCATGGCCTTTGGGGCAGTATAGGCCGTTGGCGATCGGCGTCTCAACTTCCGGTTCGGCGCCGGGCTCGAAGGAAAGCTTGGACGAACGCAGAGAACGCGTGGCCTGCACGAGGTGGTCATGCGGCAGGCAGCGAACCGGCGGCTCAGACCACCCGCTCGAGGAGGAGCTCGTCGTCGACGACGTGGTGGCGCGAGAAGAGGTCGAAGAGCTGGGGAACGGTCGCCTGCGCTTTCTCCTCGCCGCGCAGCTCCTCGATGATCTCGCCCTTGTGCATCATGATCAGTCGCGTCCCGGCTTCGATCGCCTGCTCCATGTTGTGGGTCACCATCAGCGTCGTCAGGCCGAGCCGCTCGACGAACGATCGGGTCATTCGGACGATCATCGCGGCGTTGCTCGGATCGAGCGCCGCGGTGTGCTCGTCGAGGAGGAGGACCTCGGGCGGGACGAGGGTCACCATCAGCACCGCCAGCGCCTGGCGCTCGCCGCCGGAGAGGAGATCGACGCGGCATCGGAGGCGATCCTCCAGGCCGACGTTCAGCACGGCGAGCCGTTCGCGGAATCTCTTGCGGAGATACCGAGGAAGCGCCGAGCGAAGGCCGCGCCGCCCTCGTTTCATCGCCAGCGCGAGGTTTTCGGCCACCGTCATCGACGGCGCCGTCCCGGCCAGGGGATCCTGGACGATCCGGCCGATCCGTCGGGCTCGGCGGTGCGCGGGGACGCCGGTCAGGTCGGCCCCCTTCAGCAGGATCCGTCCGGAGGTCGGCGGGTACGACCCGGCGATCAGATTGAGCAGTGTGCTCTTTCCCGCGCCGTTCGAGCCGATGATCGTCAGGAAGTCGCCCTGTTCGAGGGACAGGTCGGTCTCCCGGATCGCGACGACCCGGTCGGCGCCGGCGTGGAAGCTCTTCGAGACGCGCTCGAGCCTCAGCATGCGCTCACCTTCCTCATCCGACGCTCCCGGAGGTACGGGACGACGAGCGCGAGGATCACGAGCAGCGAGGTGATCAGCTTCAGGTCGCTCGCCTGGAATCCGATCACGTATCCGTACCGCAATGCCAGGATGACCGCGACCCGGTAGACGAGGGAGCCGAGAAGAACGCTCGCCGTCATCCATCCGACGCGGTTCGACCGGATCAGCGTACCGCCGATGATCACGGCGGCCAGCCCGGTGACGATCGTCCCGAGCCCCATGCCCACGTCGGCGAACCCGGAGTACTGCGCCACGAGCGCCCCGGAGAGGGCGACCAGCCCGTTGGAGAGGGCCAAGCCGAGGATCTTCATCGTCTTGGTGTTGACCCCCTGCGCGGTGATCATCCGCTCGCTGTCGCCGGTGGCCCGGAGGGCGAAGCCGATCTCCGTGCGGAGGAACGCGTCGAGGAGCAGCTTGATCGCGATCGTCAGGATCCCGATGAACGCGAGGACGGAGAACGGACCGAGCGGCGACCAGGCCGCGTCGACCACCCGCGTCGCCGTCGAGACGCGAAGGAGCGACAGGTTCGGCCGGCCCATGATCCTCAGGTTGATCGAGTAGAGCATGATCATCGTCAGCACGCCGGCGAGGAGGTTCGTAATCCCGAGCCGCGTGTTCAGAAGCCCGGTGATCAGACCGGCGATCCCCCCGGCGACGAACGCCACCAGGAGGACCGTGAACGGGTCGACGCCGTACTGTACGAGGAGGACGGAAGCGATGGCCGCCCCGGTCACGAAGCTCCCGTCGACCGTCAGGTCCGGAAACTTCAGGACGCGATACGTCAGGAAGACTCCGAGCGCGGCGATGCCGTACGCGAGCCCCTGTTCGACCGCGTGAATCCATAGGGCAGCCATCGTAGCTCCTCCGTCGGTTGCCTCGGACCTAGGGCGCCTGCCGCTCCCAGACGATTCCGCCGTACAAAACGGCCGACGCCTGCTCGATCACGTCCGTCGGGAAGACGAAGCCGATCCGCCCGGCGGCGTCGAGGTTCAGATGGACCTCGGCGCGCGGTTGATACGTCACCGGGATCTCATCCGTTCCCACACCGGAGAGGACGTTGAGGACGACCTGTCCGACGGTCAACCCGTGCTCGTAGTAGTCGAATCCGGCCGCGAGCGTCGCCTGCGCGAGGCTCGTCGGGTCGGCCATCAGGAACGGGACGCCCGCCTCCTCGGACGCGGCGAGGACGGAGTCGATCGCCGAAACGACTGTGTTGTCCGTGGTCACGTAGAACGCGTCGACCCGCCCGATCAACGACTGCGCAGCGAGCGGCACATTCGCCGTCGAGTCGGCCGTCGCCGTGACGACGGCGACGCCGACGCTCGGTGCGGCGGCGAGGGCCATGTCCGTCAGGATGGCCGAGTTCGCCTCCCCGGGGTTGTAGACGATTCCGATCGTGACGATCTCCGGAGACAGCGCCTTCAAGAGCCGGAGGTGCGCCGCGACGGGGATCATGTCCGAGACCCCGGTCACGTTCTCGTTCCCGCTCGGGTCGGTGGCGCTCGGTACGAGCTCGGCCCCGACCGGATCCGTCACGGCGCCGTAGACGATCGGTGTGTCGCTCCCGCGGAAGACCTCGACCGCCGCCTGTGCCGTCGGTGTCGCGATGGCGACGACGAGATCGACGTTCTGCGCTTGGAAGTTCTGAGCGATCGAGATCGCCGTACCGAAGTCGCCCTGTGCGCTGGCGATCAGGTACTCGACGTCGACGCCCTCCTCGTATCCGGCGGCGGTCAGGGTGTCGATGACCCCCTGTTCGACCGCGTCGAGCGCCGGATGCTCGACGATCTTCGTGATCCCTATCTTGAGCGGCTCCGATGCCGCCGCGAATCCGATGACGACAACAACCCATGCCAGCAATGCAACCGCAATGGACCGTTTCACTTTTTCTCCTTCCGCGTTATCCTTGCGGTGGTCCGCTTGGACCGAACCAGGACGATCGACCCTGATCGTCCGACCGTGCTCGCTCGCGAGAAGCTCGCCGTCGACGTGCGCTCGCGGGCGGGCCACTTTTTCGACGCATGCACCGCCTCCTGTCACCTCCTCGCAAAAGAAAACGACCGCGGTTTCCCGCAGTCGTCTCCCGGCCTCTCGCTGCTTGTGTGATCGCTAGTCGTGCCTAGCGCGCAGCGGAGAAGCCGGGCTCGAACCAAAACCAATAGAAGCAGGCGCCGTTCGATTCCAACAAACAGGTTCGGCGACTCGCTGCTTCTACCATGACTTGGTCACTATAGGACGGCACCGGAGGCTTGTCAAGAGCGCGACTCCTACGGAGTCGCGGAGGCGAAGGCACAAAGCGCCTTCGCCGGTGGGTGAGGAATAGGAACCCAACGGTGTTACGTCCTCATCCGGGAGAAGGCTTGTGACACGCCTTCTCCGACGCGACGGCGCAAGCCGTCGCGCGGCCGTCGCGCAGAACACAGCGGCGACACCATCGATTCACAGTGCCTCCACGCGAACGGGATACGGTCTCTTCACGCTGAGGAGTCACGAGGGCCCGGGACCCGCACCGTGCGGCCCGGGCCCTCACCTTCGATACGTCGCCGGACACGAAGGTCCGAGGAGCGCCTTGGCCCTCGACCGTTTCCGCTCGTTCCGCACCCCGAACCCTTGCACCCGAGATCGAAGGAGCGTATCCTTTGCGGTGTTACGAATTCATGAGGAGTGTTACTCGATGGCCAGGACGGTCCGCTTCAGCGTGTCGATCGAGGAGGATCTCATCGAAGCGTTCGACGCGCTCTGCAAGCAACGGGGGTGGACCAACCGGTCCGAGGCGATCCGCGACGCCATCCGCCGTCAACTGGTCGAGCGCGAGTGGGAGGCCGGCGAGGAGGTCGTCGGCGTGATCACCCTCCTCTACGACCACCACAGACCCGCGTTGACGGAGAAGCTGACCGAGATCCAGCACCACGCGCTCGACGCCGTCATCTCGACGACGCACGTCCACATCGACAAGGAGAACTGCCTCGAATTCCTCGCGGTGCGCGGCGAGGCGAGGGAGATCGAGCGGCTCGCCCATCGGTTGATCGGCCTCAAGGGAGTCAAGCACGGGGAGCTGACCGGGACGTCGACGGGGAAGAAGATCCGGTAAGAGAGAAAGGAGGAGCATGAAGCGTATCGCAATGCTTGTCGGGATCGGGGTTCTGTTGCTCGGTGCTGCGGCCGGAGCCGAGACGGTCGTGTCGACGCACGCCGTGCTCGGCGAGTTCGCGCGGATCGTCGGGGGGGACGCGATCGAGGTGGTGACGATCATTCCGTCCGGCTTCTGCCCTTCGCACTACGACCTGTCCCCGAGCGATCTGAGGGCCGTGATGGGCGCCTCGGTCATCCTGTACTCGGGGTTCGAGCCGTGGATCGAGACGCTGGCCGACGCGGCGGGGAGCGCCGCCTTGGTGATCCAGCTACCGGGCGAGTGGAACACGCCGGAGACCGCCGCCGCGAAGGTCGAGACGATCCGGGACGTGCTCTCCGAGCGGATCCCGACCGAGGCGGAGGGATTCGATGCGAACGCGGCCGCGTACATCGACGAGCTCCGATCGCTCGGCGGCGGGCTGAAGGAGCGGGCCGAGGCGCTCGGGGTTTCCGAGATCGCGGTCGTCTCCATGGCCTGGCAGGCCGACTTCGTCGCCTGGCTCGGCTTCGACGTGGCGGTCACCTACGGGCTCCCGGAGGGGCTCTCTCTGCAGGACCTCGTGGCGCTGGCGGAGGCGGGCAGAACGGCCGGTGCGCGGCTCGTGATCGACAACCTCCAGAGCGGGGTCGACTTCGGGGCGAAGCTGGCGCGAGAGATCGGGGCGGTCCACGTCGTCCTGTCGAACTTTCCCGGGGCGATGCCGGGCACCGCGACGTTCGGCGACCTGCTGACGCGGAACGCCGAGGCGCTCTTCTCGGCGATCGAGCCGATCGAGTAGGGGGACCGAGTGGAAACGTTGACGATCGATCCGAAGGGCGCCGACCTCCGGGCGATGATCGACCGCGGGACGCTGCTGCACGGTCACCTCGGTCCGTACCTCGTCGCCGGGATCCGGATCGGCCTCCTCGCCCTTCGCCTGCTGGACAGCTCCGGCTACTTCGGACTTCGGGCCGAGTCGGAGGCCGGTCGGACGACCCCGCTCTCCTGTCTCAACGACGGCGTGCAGATCGGCTCGGGCTGCACCATCGGGAAGGGGAACCTGCGCGTCGTCGGGGAGGAGAAGCCGCGCGTCCGGTTCATCGCCGACGACGGCCACGCGGTCACGATCGAGCTCCGGCCCGAGATCGAGCGCTCCTTTCGCGACTCGGACACGATCGCGAAGGCTCGCGAACTCGAGACGATCCCCGACGAGGAGCTGTTCGAATGGACGATGTCGTCTCCCTGATCGACGTTCGGGCGACCTACGAGGGAGAGCGGCACGCGACGCTTGCCGGGGTGACGCTGTCCGTCGCGGCGACGGAGCAGCTGGCGATCACCGGGCCGAACGGGGCGGGGAAGACGACGATCCTCGAAGTGATCAACGGCTTGCTTCCCATTGCGTCCGGGACCGTCCGGACCCTCGGTCAGGAGGTGACGCTCGCGAGTCACCGGCTCCGCACGCAGATCGCGTACGTCCCTCAGAATCTGTTCTTCCCCCCGGACACGCCGTTTCTCGTGCGCGACGTCGTCTTGACCGCGCGATTCGGGAAGACGGGCACGCGGCGTCTCTCTTCCGCAGAGGAAAGGCGTCGTATCAACCGGTCACTCAAGGCCATCGGGATCTCCGACTTAGGAGGGAGGCCCGTGGGACGCCTGTCGGGCGGCCAGCAGCGGAAGACGCTGCTGGCCCGTGCCCTGGCGCAAGAAGCGAAACTCCTTCTGCTCGACGAGCCGACGGCGAACCTCGATCCCGAGGCGAAGGAAGACGTGTCCGCCTTGGTCGCGCTCGTCCGGCGGGAGCTCGGTGCAGCGGCCGTCGTCGTCAGCCACGAAACGGGGCCGCTGCTCGACGCGTCGGACCGCACCGTCGCCGTCGATTCGGGGCGGGTCGTCGCGGAGACGCGACTCGGTGACCGGGTCTCGACCTCGTCCCGTTAGGAGCCTCACGCGATGTTCGGACTCCCCTGGCACATCGTCCTGCCGACCCTGCTGGGAAGCCTTCTCGTCGGAGCGATGTGCAGCGCGGTCGGGACGTTCGTGGTCCGGATGAAACTCTCGTCTCTTGGCTTCGCGATGTCCCACGCGGCGTTCGCCGGCGCCGCCCTCGGCCTGATGGTCTCGGTGATCGATCCGATCTGGACGGCGATCCTGTTCGCCGTGCTGATGGCGGCCGCCCTCGGCCCGATCGCGGATCTCTCCCGCCTCCAGGTCGACACCGTCGTCGGAGCGACCTTTCCCCTGACGATGGCCCTCGGGCTGATCTTCATCAACAAGGCGCCGAGCGCGGGCATCGGAAGCGGCGCCCTCTCCCTCCTCTGGGGGAGCGTGCTTGGGATCACGATGGGGCAGGTGTACGTCCTCGTTGGGGTCTTCGTGGCGACGCTCGGCGTCCTCGTCCTGTTCGGCAGGGACTTCTTCGCGCTGCTGCTCGATCGGAAGCTCGCCAGAGCCTCGGGACTCAACACGACGCGAGCGTTCTACGTCTTGCTGTTCCTCATCGCGATCGTCGTCGCCGTCTCCCTGCGGGTGACCGGTGGGCTCCTGATCTATGCGCTGATGATCCTTCCGGCCTCCGCGGCGTTCCAGTGGGCGTACGACATCAAGAAGGTCTTCCTCATCGCACCGCTGTTGGGGATTCTCGCTTCGTTGTCGGGCTTCCTCCTCTCGCTTTGGGCGGATCTGCCGATCGGGGCGTCGATCGCGCTCTGCTGCGCGGCGGTCTTCTTCGGCTCGGTCGCCCTTTCTCCGAAGCGCCGTCGCGGCTCGCGCGGCTCCTGAAGGAGCCACGAAAGGGAAGCGGCGGACCGCTTCCCTTGGCTGTACGACGGATAGCCATCGCGCTCTGATGCGTCACGTGCCAGACGAAGGAGTCGCGGCTCCTTCGTCTGCGCGTCGCGCAGTAGACTAGCGAGCGACACCACGGCCGGAGGTGCGGCGCGCGTGAGGATCGAAGGACCTGTCGGGGGTTGGGATCGGCTCGGACTGCCGGTCCTGTTCGCCAGCGAGCACGAGCTCGCCGTGGTCAAGCCGGCCGGGATGGCGGCCGAGCTGACGAGCGATCCGAAGGGCGTCTCGCTGATCTCCCGAGTCCGGAGCGCCGCCCCGAGCGGCGTGACGCCGAAGCTCCCGCACCGGCTCGATCGGGTGACCCGCGGGATCGTCGTCGTCGCCCTCTCGGAGGACGCGATCCGGTTTCACAGCGAGCAGCTCCGGGCCGGCGCGTGGGGGAAGATCTACCTGGCGCGGTTGGACGCGCCGCACGTGGAAGGGCTCGTCGGGCTGCACAAGCTTCACCTTCGCACGCGGGGCGGCCGGGCGAGCGTCGTCCGAAGCGGCGGGAAACGGGCGATCACCGAGGTCCTGGCCGTGGCGCCCACCGTGGATCGGGACGACGAGGCGCACGCCCTCCTCCGGCTCCACACAGGACGGTATCATCAGATTCGCGCGACGATGGCGCATCTCGGCGTGCCGTTGGTCGGCGACTGGCTGTACGGCGAGGCCCCGCGGCGGGACGAAGCGCGGTTCTACCTTGAGCACGCCGCGCTGCGCTTCGCGCCGTACGGGGCGAACGGAACGCTGGCGCTCCATTGGCGCGACGACCCGGAGCGCGAGGCGATCGATCCGGCGCTTCGCGCGACGCTCGACCGGATCCTCGCGGGTTGGGAGGCGGAGAATGGCGCGAAACGTTGAGGTCAAGGCGCGGGTTCGGGACGCCGGTGCGTTCCGTCGGCGCGTCGAGTCGATGAGCGACGCGGCCGTGCAGATCCTCGATCAGCGGGACACATTCTTCGTCGTCCCGCGTGGGCGGCTGAAGCTCCGCGTCCTCGGGCCCGATGCCTGCGAGCTGATCTACTACGAGCGACCGGACGACGCGGGGGCGACGCTGTCGGAGTACTTCGTCGTCCGCTCCTCCGATCCCGAGGCGTTCCTGGAGATCCTCTCGGCCGTCCTCGGCGTGAGGGGGGTGGTCGCCAAGCGCCGGTTCCTCTACCGTATCGGTCGTACGCGCGTCCACCTCGACGAGGTCGAGGGCCTCGGCACGTTCGCGGAGTTGGAGGTGGTTCTCGACGACGGGGAATCGCCCGAGGAGGGACGGGCCGTCGCGGAGAGGCTGTCGGCCGCGTTGGGGATCGGGGAGGAGGATCGCGTGCGCGGCGCGTACATCGACCTGCTGGAGGTGGGCGAAGGATGAACGTGAGGGCGTATCCGGACGCGAGGTCGTTTCTCGACGGGGCCGAGGCGCCCCTGCTGCGCAACGAGGCGAGGAACGGCCTGATCCTCGGGATCGCGGATCGGGTGCGCGCCGGCCGGTCCTACGGGGGCGATCCACCGTACTTCCTGACCGTCGAAGAGGACGGAGCGCTCGTCGCGGCGGCGATCCGGACGCCTCCGTTCCCTCTGATCGTCCACTGTGTCGAGGACCGTCTCGACGCGCTCGACCCGCTCGTCGATCACCTTTTCACCGCCGACCCGGGGCTTCCGGCGGTGAACGGGGAGGCCCGGGCGGCCGCCGCGTTCGCGAACCGGTGGGCGGAGCGGTCGAGCGGGCGGGTGGAGGTCGGGATGCGGATGCGCGTCTACGCTCTGTACGACGTCGATCCGCCGATCGGGGTTCCCGGTCGGATGCGCCTCGCGCGGGCCGAGGACGTGGACCTCCTCGCGGAGTGGATGCTCGGCTTCCACGAGGAAGCGGTCTCCGGCGATCCGCCGGGCGATCCACGGGAGACCGTGCGCCGGTTCATGCAGTCGGGGACCTTGGCCGTCTGGGACCGCGA
>Ga0315546_1000043_pt1 | contig 87804 bp, 83 predicted proteins | sample SalMarSW160170MG_FD_203833 | JGI IMG/M metagenome (GOLD analysis project Ga0315546, IMG submission 203833) | Salt marsh sediment microbial communities from the Plum Island Ecosystem LTER, Massachusetts, United States - Salt Marsh Sediment SW1601-170 ...
CTGTCTTTGTTGTAGGAATGAGCTTCACTTTTTGAAGGATTTAATTTGCTGAAACTTTCTTTCGTAGATTTATTCTTTCTCATGTTATCGCTTTCCTGTATAGCTTGTTCTACTTTTTTGAGTTTGGTTATCTCCTTGAATACCCCTTTTTCCCGCTCTTCCCGTAAAAGCTTCAGTTCTTTTATTAATTCTACTTTTGTCTTATTCTCATCTTTCATTTTTTGCCTCCTACTAATCTCATAGGATAAACAAGTAAGTAAATAGCGTACTATTATTTAAATCTTATAAATTTTTTAACATTCTCTTCTGTTATTTCGGGCAAACACGTGGAGTACCCCAACCTACTACCTATAAATAAGCAAATATTGTCTCAATTATTTTTAAAAATAAAACAACCCAGCTTGCTATCCAATACACGAATAACCAGTCGGGTTATTGTCCCTTTTTATTTATCAAGCTAAATAAGACTCTAAGAGATGTTTAGTTCTCGCTGGTACCCAATTCACGCCCAATGCATGAGGCTATTATGCATTAGTGAATAGTACAGCTTAAATAAAATAATTATTTATTCTTTATTATCTATTCTATCTTTGTTGTTTTGCCACTTTTTTGTAATCTGCTTTTTTAACCTGACTTCCAATATATTATTTTTATACCTCTTGATAAAACTATTTGTATTAACCACTACAGGAAGAGAAATTTCTTTATGATAATCTTTATCTGCATCAATAATAAGTTTATTATTCGCCACCCTTAACCGTAACTTATCTTCTTTAATACCTAACAGCTCTAAATAGACTATTAGGTCAGCACCTTCATCAAATATGTCCAGAAGTGGCTCCTTTCTCTCTTTATGAGGCTGACCAGCGAGCCACCAACTAAATGTAACTTTCTCGCCAGTTTCCAGGTCAACTTTTGAACTCTCGAATGAGAGTATAGGATAGCCGATTATCTTTTCAGCTGTTGGATTTATAATCTCCCTTATTTTAAGTAAAATATCCATATGGGTAGGAGCCTCTATGAGCTTGGCTAACGTGTCGATTCTTGCGTGTCTGTTCTCATAAAGAAACCAGAGTATCCCTTTTGAATCGGCATCAAATTCGGTAACAATTTTATTTAATGTCTCCCGGTCTACTTTTAGTAATACTCTCTTATATAGCTCTTTTCTCCAAGTCTCTAAATTAAGTGATATAATCCATGCTTTTGATAATTCACCAAAAGATTCATATGCTACACAGATAGTATCACTTTGACTAACTCCATAAACTCTTTTTTCTATTCTTAAATCCTTTATACTGCTGAGTGGTGTCTCCCATACAAATCCCGATTTATAGGTAAAAAAAGTGAGTTTCTTAGGGGTAAGGAGAAGGGTTCCCAGCCACCACCTTGATTGACCGGGAGTTAAATAACTACCCTTTTCCTTTAAAATTACTTCATCGGGTTGCGACGAGTTAGGGGTTGTGGGTTGTGGATCAGAAGGTATAGATTGTGAATCCGGTGTCCTCTCCTCAATTACCTTTGTCCAATTCTCAGGATCTTTTATGGCAATATATGGCACTCTCCTGCCTTCAGATACTATATTAAGTTGTTTTACTTTCTTGCCCAAAATCCACCCCCTCTTTACTATATTTATAGTCTTTATTTGACTGAGTAGAACCTTGAATAGTATCTTTCTCCCCTGAACAAAAAGCAGTCTTTTATTGGTAAGGTATAAATTACCCAGTCTCCAAGATGAAGCAAGTGAACTCCCTGTATCGTAGCTTGCCGTATAATACTTAATCACTTCCTCATCCGGTAGTAAAGGTAAACTCACTGGTTTTCTTATAGTATCTAAATAGCTTTTCATATTACGATTGCTTTCCCCTTTTCCTTCCTATGCTCCCTCTCCCCATTGATGACCCCTAAATAGAAATAAGAGGGTCAGCCCTTGACTTTAGACATTTCTATTGTTTTCCCTTTGTAGAGTCGTTTTTAATCACCTTGCCCGCCCATTCTCTATAATGGCTGCCACAAAGTAAGTGGTTCCCAGGTCTATGCCGACCAGTCTAGCCATGGATATGGTCATTCCTCTCTTGAAACTTTGCTATAGTTTCCAATATCCTTTCCTCGGTAAACGGCTTGTCAATGAAACCGTGAACCCCCTCCTTGTCCTTCGCTTCTGCCTTTTTTTCTTCACTGCCATAAGCGGAAATTATGACTACTACTGCCTGCGGGGCTGCCGCTTTGATTTCGGGAAGCATATCCATTCCATTCCCGTCAGGTAACTTTAGGTCTAATAATACCAAATTGGGCACCTTCTTCTTTAGACAGGCTATACCTTTAATTATGCTATTGGCAGCTGATACATTATACCCTTTGCTTTGTAAGGCATTGGTTAAGAGCCAGCACAAGTCCTCTTCGTCATCCACGATCAAGACATTCTTTATCTGCCTTTTTGGGAGCGGGGCCGGCCTTAGTTCTTCCTTTTTCCTTCTTAATCGTGCCTGTTCCCTCTGTTCAAAAAAGGGTATCAGCTCTTCAAGTTCTTCGGGTTTGCGCCAGCCCGAAAGACCGCTTCTCCATACAAGTGCTTCGTCTTGTTTGATAATACCCTTTAGAATCCAGCTTTTCAGCCTGGAGTAATAGATTAATCTGTATGTATCCGCCCCTCTTCTCACATCGTATTTTAGCTCTGACATGACCTCTCCTTTTGGATCTACGCCGTTGTTGCAAAAAAACTTGGCGTTTGTTGGCAAATGCCCTATGAACCCTCAAATTGAGAAATAATTCGCATATGGATTAGGATGGGTTTTGATTCAACCTCGGGGTCTATTTTGTGGGCAAAGAGATTGTAAAGACAGTACCCCTTTTCCAAATGCTTTCTACACTTATTCTCCCGCCGTGACTTACAACAATCCCGTAAACTATTGATAGACCCAGACCTACTCCCATTGGCTTAGTACTAAAAAAAGGATCAAATATCCTGATAATATCTTCTTCGGGGATGCCTACCCCTGTATCTTGAATCTTTACAACAAAAAAGTCCCCTTCAATACTTGTACTGATTGTCATTGTGCCGCCTTTAGGCATGGCCTCAACAGAATTGATTACCACATTCAAGAATACCCGGTTGATATGTTCCCTATCGGCATTTATTATTGATGGCTTAGCGTCAAATTTCTTAATCACCTCTATCCATTGTATGGAAAGACTGCTCCTTATCGAACCCAAAACCTTTTCTATAATCCCATGCATATTATGGGGACGGATGTTAAGCTCCGGTGGTCGGGCACAGTTGAGGAGTTCGGTGATCAAAAAGTTAATCCTCTCCGTGTTTCTAATAATAACTTCAATATGTTTGGACCAGGGGTTATCTTTGCTATAGGCCTTCTTAAGCTGCTGGACCGCCATAGACACGTTAGCAAGCGGATTTCTTATCTCATGGGCTATACTGGCGGCTATTCTACCGGTAAAGGCAAGCCTTTCGGATAGAACCGATTCTTTGCCATGATTGCCAACTCCTTTATAGGAATCTTCACCTTTTGATCCGGACATGATATTGCTCCCTTCCCTGACCTCTTTTTCTCTCAGGGGTATCCTTGGGCTGCTTATTCAGCCGATAGAGCCGCTTTGGCTATCTTCTTTTTTAATCTAGGGCTAACCCAGCCACAGCTCTGGCAACCTTCTTCTAATAGTTCTTTGGCCGGAGCGGGCTTGCCGCACTGGGGACAGGTTTCGGTTTCCTCACTTATCTTGCCAGAAACAATCCTATTTAGCGCTTCCGCCCATTCATCTATTTCCTTCCCGGCAAAAGAGGCTATACATTTGGTTAAATTGGCCTGATATAATATATCAAGAACTTTCTCCTTTTTGCTATCAAGACTGCTTGTTTTTCTCATCCCGGTGTTAACACCAATTATCCTATCCACAGGAAGATCAAAAACCAACTTCCTCTCAAAATCGTTCCACCAGCACAATCTCTTATTGGTAAGATAGAGATGACCTGGCCTCCAGGTCTCTTGTTTTATACCGGAGGCAGGAACTAAATACCATACCTTTCCCCCTCGGTGAGTGACCTCTTCTCCTTCGGTCAGGAAGTCAATGGGTACCTCTTCAAACTCTGGAAGCACAGGGCTTGCCTCTAAAGAAAGCCCCCTAGTTGCTAAATTTTGCTCAATAGCATCTTTTAACTGATTTGTTTCTACTGCGCTAAGCCGATGCACTTGATCCTGTTTATCTATAAGATAAAGTACCTGTTTTTTCTTTCCTTTAACAAAATGCGCTTCTCCTCTCACTACCAATGCCTTTATTTCTTCTAATGGTATCTGCCAGGTGATTTCATCAAAATCTTGACGATAATGAATAAACCTTTTATTAGTTAAATAAAAATAGCCTGGTCTCCAGGCATTATATATTCCTTTGCTATAGTAATAAGAACCATACATTTTCAGGGCAATTTCTTCTCCTTCAACTAAAGAAAGGACATTTTTCTTCCTATGTTCTCTTTCCCAAGCCCTACTTTTTTCATCCCAGGCCTGCATCACCCCATATTTAAGCATCGTCTCCATTCCCGCTAATGCTGCTCTTAAATTAACGCCGATTAAAGGAATGCCTGCCACAGAAATAATAATATCCGCATTTATTATCAATCCTTTATCTAAAATTCGATCTAACAGATCTACTAAAGTTGCATGTGTATCTCTTGATGGTTCCATCAAAATACCTCTAAGTTAAAAGTTAAAACTAAAAAGTTAAAATTATCTTTTTTACTTTTACTTTTTATCTTTTATTTTTAACCTATCTTTCTTTTCTTGTACTTTTTATATTTAATTTACTTTTCTTTTCTTGCTCTTTCTTATCTTTACTTTTTACTTTTAACTTTTTACTTTTAACTCATACGAAAGAATAAGGAGGCCAGGGACCGGTAAAACGAACAGAAAATCCTTTCAGATGGTTAATTTTCTCTAATTCTTCACCCAGTATTTTACTTTTTCCCTTAAAAAGCAAACAAGAGAAGTTCAACAGCATTTGTTTATCTTCTTCCATTTTTTTGGTCTTTTCTACCTTAATTTGATCAACACAACTTTTAATCTGATCATAAAAAACTTTAAAAAATCTATCGGCTTCTTTTTCCAGCTTTTTTTTTAATAAGTTCTCTAATTTCTGCTTATACATATAAGCCAAGCCTTTAGATTTGGATTTAATCTCCTCACTTAATTTCTTAATCTCCGGGGATTTTTCAATAACCCATTCGCTGATAATTTTGGGGTCCCAAAATACTTGCACTCCAAACTCAGCTCGGTCTTTAAGTTTAGCCAGTTTTTGCCTTAAGTTCTCATAATCACCCTTTAACCACTTCTTAAGGTTCTCATCGGGGGCAATACCCTCTTCACCCTTAATGATGGTATCAAACCCCAGGGGTAAAACCGTACCAAATTTTTCCCAGACAACTTCCACAACTTTGGCGTGAGTAGTTAGCCATAATTTAACCTTTTCCTTGTCCTCTGATTTATAGGGTTCTGGTAGGCAATTATGAACTACAGCACATAAATCTTGATAAGGAATAGTATAAACTCTACTACCCTCTATTCCAATATTTCCAAGGGTTATCTCTTCACTTCCCTCGACTATACAATAAAGATACCTTGCTTCAGTCATCGATGCTCCTTTTGAATAAGTAGAAGTCAGAATTCAGAATTCAGAGGTCAGATTTTTCTGTTTTCTGTCCTCTGTCTTCTACTTCTTTCCACCTTTCGGGATTTATCATCTTGTCTAATACCTCATCCACAATACTATCCAATCCGTCCCTTACCGATTTAACCGACTCAGTAACCCCCTGTTCCTTTTTTATCTCCTCAATGGCCACATCTAAATCCATAAGGGCTTCCCCGAGTCTCTCCATCTCCTCTTCAGATAAACTGCCCCCCTCCATACGCTTTACTGCCTGGAGGTTAAGAGCGTCTTTAATTATTTCTACTAAAGCAATAACTAACCCTAAAAGCCCGTGTTTTAGATTGTCTGTATCAATGTCGATTGGCATATGTCGCTCCTTTAATCAGAAGTCAGAAGTCAGAAGTCAGAATACAGATATTAAGTTGTTATTTTTTCTGTTATCTGTTCTCTGTCTTCTGTTCTCTGTCTTCTGTTATAACGCTTCCGATTTGATCATCCCTTTACCTCCGCATGCACCACAGGGCAAAGCAGAGTTTATTCGAGACCTTCCACTTCCACCACAGGCCTTACAGGTCTCTCTTGGTTCTTCCATAGTAACCTTCCCTTTTCCTCCACATACACTACAGGTAAGCCTTGGCTCGCTGAGATGGATACCTGTTCCACCACAATAGGCACATTCAATGGAGGGTTCTTTAACGGTGACTACACCCTTCCCACCACATGCAGTACATGTGAGCCTTCGGCCAGGATATATGCCACTTTCCCCACAAAAAGCACACGCTATCGCTGGCTCAGAAACCATAATCTTCCCCTTGCCCCCACATACCTGACATATAGATAGTGGAGATAAAATCCCGAAAGGATCCAATCCCTCACCATCGCAAAAGGCACATTTCTTTTCAATATTTTCAATATTCATGATTACCTCCTTTCTGTTTCAGAAGACAGAAGTCAGATGATAGAATACAGAAGTCAGATTTTCTGTTTTCTGTGATCTGTTCTCTGTTTTCTGCCCTCTATTATCTCGCTTCCGATTTGAGTGCCTTGGCTTTGGTGGCAGATATCCAGCCACACCATGGACACCCGGTATTGATAAGTTCTTCTACCGGTACTCGTTTGTTACATTGTGGACACTCTTCCTTACCTACTATAGCCTCTTTCCAAGCTGAAGTCTCATAATTGGTACCAGATGGAAACTCCAAACCATATTGGGCAGCAGTCTCAAAGGAAGCCAATGCCGCCCGAATCTTAATACCCAGAAGCTCCACCCCAGCAATAGATATAGTGATATCAGCATTTATTACCAGACCTTTATCCAAGATACGGTCTATGACATCAACTAAAGTACCAGCTGTATCTTTTGTCGCCTCCATGACCATTTTCTGCCTCCTTCGCTCCATTCAGTTTGTCATTGCGAGGAATGGAAAAAGCCTGTCCCCCATTTTCATGAGGGCAAGCTTTGCGAAAGTAAAGAAGCAATCTCATTAGTGTTGAGATGCCACCCACCTCGCATTCGCTTCTCGCCATGACTACTCTATTTAGTCGTGCACTTAAATTACTCTTTTTCCATTAATTCCATACGCCGACGCATTGACTTTCGTTCAAAATTCAAAAAGTTTCCATCTTCATCAAGAAGAACTTCATATAAAGCTAAGATATCCATCTGATCGGGAATAGAATGCTTCTCTACCAGCTCAATAGAGATATGCCATCCTTTTTCATCTTTGGTAACCCCGGCAGTAGAAGAAACGATCAGCCCGGTCAATTTACTTAACTCTTTACGTGCCTTTTCAATTAAAATTCCTAATTCCTTTGCCATTTTCACTCCTCCTTTAGTTTAATTTTTATTTTATCTTTTAGGCTACTCGCCTTTGCCTTTTTAGACTCCGCATAGATGATAATCTTCTTTTAGATCGCTTTTTAGCCATTTTAGCTGTCCGTTTGAAAACATAATTTCAGCAAGTTCATTTAAGCTTTCTTTTCCCCTGATCTCATGCAAAAATAAGGGTAGATAGATAACACCAGGATTCACCCCATTAGAAGTCCGTCGCGCCAAAGGTACGGCAGTCACCTCTGGTGACTTACTTCTAACCGGGTTTACTTTGGATTCGATAGATTGAATATATTTTTGTTGCTCTTGCCTTTTAGCAGTGCAGAAATTACAATCAGCTAACGGAATGATCATATTAATAATGGTATGAGAATGGGGGATTTTAAGATTCCGAAGTGCAGAGGAAAGGTCTTCCATCTCGCGTATCCCCATCTCTTCAGGGATAGTAATCATTACAAACTCAGTTGTCTCAGGATTCGCCAATGTTTCTTGTATTTTACGCACATCCCGTGATAAATCTAACAGACTTTCCACTGAGCGTATTTTGGATAAATTTATTACTCCTTTATATTTTAAAAGCAATCTGAACACAGTTTTTAACCACTCCCTTACTATATCCGGTGTCTCTAAAAATCTAAGCAGATGCCCGGAGGCGGCAGAGTCCATGACAAAGAGGTCATAGTCACCCGCCTGCTGTCTGCCGGGCAGGGAAGTCTTCATAAGTTCAATAATCTTTTTCAAGGCCATAAGTTCTTCCAGTCCCGGTGGGGTGATAGCAATAAGATTTTCCATCACTTCCTTATCAAACTTTATATCCATTCCTGAGGAGGCAAACTGATCAAATACTTCCACTATATCTCCCCGGTATTCCTCTTTAAAATTGTTCAGCATTTGGCTGGCATCTAACTCTAAGGCATACAGATTGTCTGTGCCGTCCTGCACCTGGCAGGGTTTATCGCCTATTTGTTGATTGAAATTGTCAGACAGGGCATGTACCGGGTCAGTTGAAAAAATGAGAACTTTTTTCTCCTTATTATGTCGGGCTAACTGCAAGGCAGCAGCACAAGCTATTGAGGTCTTCCCTACACCACCCTTTCCACCAAAGATAATAAGTTTAAGATTTTTCTCTAAAAGATCCTCCATCCCCCCTTGAGGGAGGGAAGGAATTTCAGATAAATGTAGGGGCAGGGCTTGTCCCTGCCCTGTTTTTTGGTCAACCACAAGGGTTGCCCCTACATTATAGGGCTTAGGTCCATCTTCTCCAAAAAGGATTTCCCCATACCAGGTTAAATCTTCTATCCCCCGAATTTCCCTGGGGAATAAAGGCATCTTAAGTAAATTATAGCAAGCAAACTTTTCTTCAATTTCCTTTACATATTTTTCTTGCTCTTTCTTCCTGGTTAAACAAAAAGGACATTTATTGTCCCCTATGATAATACGATTAGCAATAACACTATTAACCGGAATTCTGATCTTCTCCAATAGTTGAACCAACCTTTCAATTTCATAAATGATCATTGGCTCAGGAATGGTCACCGGCACAAACTCGGTGATTTTAGAATCGGTAAGCAGTTTTCTTACCTTTTCTACATCGTTTTTCTGTGACTCAAGGAATTCATCACACTCATCCTTTACATATTTACCTACAAAACTTCTGGCCATATAACGCTGTTTTTCCATCATCATATCCGCTACTTCAACCCACTTCAGCATCTTCTCAGGCAGAGATAGGAATACTGTGGTATGTCCGGTAGGGGCAGTATCTAAAATGATTAGATCATATTCGCGGCTATTCAGGATATTGGCAATTTTTATGATGGCCATAACTTCATCCAGTCCCGGCATGGACATAATAAAGAAGTTTTCAATATCTTCCTGGTCAAAAAATGTTCCCCTTTGGGCCATCTTTTTAATTATGGCTCCATTTTCCGCTTTGTATTTCTCCAGTAACTCTTCAGCATCTATTTCATAACCCCAGATATTTCCGGCTATAGGAGTAATTTTATTGCCTATGACCAGGTCAAAACTATCACCCAAAGAGTGGGCCGGGTCAATGGAGATAACCAGTATCTTTTTCTGGGGTTTCATCTTACTTAAATGTAAGGCAGCAGCCGCTGCGGAAGTGGTCTTGCCGCTTCCCCCTTTGCCGCCAAAGAGTATAAACTGTAAATCAGGGTTCGCTAAGAATTTAATTTTTCGCATTTACTGCTACTCCCCGCCTTCCTTACGCTTAGCACTTTCCTCTAACCTCTTCATCAAGATGCCTTCTGCCTCATTGTATTGCTCTTCAGTGATTTCATCCATCTCCAGCATCATTTGAAGTTTGACCAGTTCTTCTTTAATTTTATCCTCACCATATAGTTCGTTCTCTGCCATGTCCCTGATTTTTTCAACAATATTTTTACCGATCTTTGCTATAGGTGATATAAATATCTTATATAATAAATATTCTAACATTATTTTAAGACTTCCTGTAATAAGAATAAAGTTAAAAGTAAAAAGTAAAAACTTATTTTTATTTTTTAAAACTCAATTGCCAGATTAACAAAATTAAATGGTGGCACTTTTCCGATATATTTAAACTTTATATTACTGCTGTATTTTGCTCCAAGTTCATTCACCTTTTGATCAAACTCTGCTTCTTTATATTTTTCTACCAAAAAAGCAGCATTTATAATCATCAGTTCATAGTAACTGTTATTAATCTTGACCTCTGCCGTCAAAGCAGAGAGGGTATTTAATATATCCTTTTTATAAATCTCCTTTTCTCTTTGCAATGCAGCCTCAACCATCTCTCCTATTTCTGCTCTCTTAAAATAGGTCTTCTCGGAGGGAAGCGAGGCGACTTTTTCTTTTAATATCCTTATTTCTTTATATTTTTCCAGAATATCTTTATATATAACAGCTTCTTTAAAAATCGCTTTTAGTCCTAACTCTTTCTTATCCTTCATCTTATTTAACAAATCTTTAAATTTACTGTATTCTTTTTCTAATATCTTTTTAACCTTTTCTAGGTCTTCAGTAATAGTAGCAAATCTCACCGGTAAAACGGTGTATTCTTTCATTACCTCTTCAATCGCCTTCTCATGTGCAAGCATATTTTCCCTGGATACGTTATATCTTATGATGGGGGAATTGCTCACCACAGCTGCAATATCATTAAAACAAATGGTATACAATTCATCTCCTCTACCACCAATCCCTATTAAACCGAAAGTTTTAGCAACTGCAGTTTCTATGATACAATAAATATATTTTCCTTCTTTTTCCATTTCAGTCTTTTACCTTTACTAATATTTTGTTCTTTTCAAATTCTTCCTCACTAAAAGGTAAGTTATCTTCTTTACCTGCCTGTTTACAAGCCTCACAATACTCAGTAAGTATCCGGTAGGCCTTATTTAGTTGGTCAAATTCTTTTTCTATTCCGGGAGTATTTGGGTTTCTATCCGGATGGAAAGATAAGGCTAATTTCCTATAGACCTTTTTTAGCTCATTTTTAGTGGCGAAATCATCCGAAAGTCTAAATTTCTTTTTTGCCCAATCTATCTCCTCAAATTTCATTTTCTTTATCTCAATGGTGTAAAAACTATAAGAAGGAAGGGGACCCACAGATCTGAAATTTAATTTCTCCGCAAATTCAGTATTTATCTCTTCTGTTTTTCTATCAAAATCTTTTTGCTTATCTCTATTTATTAAACAGGCTAGATTAATAACCATCCTATCATCCATAAGTTCATGAACTTTAAAAGCGGTGCAGTAATGATTTAAAAAAGTCTGTATCTGAAGAGCATATTTTTCTCTTTTTTTATCCAGTGCTTTTTTAATCATAACCCCTACTTCCATCTGGTCGTCTACAGTTATCTTTTTAGGATTAGCTAAAATTTTTTCTTTTAATTTCTTAATTTCTTCCTCTTCTCCAATTTCTTTAAGGATTAAATTAAAATCAGCCCAGGTCGCAACAAGATCAGTCTCTATTTTATCTCTTACCTTTTCCATTATACTCTTTATAAGGCTATATCCTTTACTTAAAATATCTTTTACTTCAGCTTCATCTACCATAAAAGTCCCTAATCTAACCGGAATAATGGTATATTTTAAGTCCATAATTTTTTCAATAACCTTTTGATGCCAAACTAACCGCTCTGCCGAGACATCCTTGCTACTATAAGTAAAGTCAATTATCTCAGAGTTACTTACTACTGCCGAGAGCTCCTGATAAGGAATGGTGTATACGCTTTCTTTTTTATAAGAGTCCTGGGGAGTAAAAAAGTGCGGTGCATTATTAGAATTTATAATTCCATATAGATATATTCCTATTTTACCCATAAATAACCTCCCTCGTTTTTACTTCTGGTAAATTTAATCTAAATGAGCTTTCAATGACTTAATGGCTGCTTTAAAGTGTTTTAGGGAAATCTTAAATAGGGCATCATTATTCTTTTTCTCACTCTTTCCTGCTTTCTTTTTAATAAATTCCCTGATTGCTGCCATAGAAGCCTCTCTACAGATTGCCTCAATATCCGCCCCGGTTAAGCCTTCTGTTTCTTCAGCCAAAACAGGAGGGTTCACATCATCAGGCAGAGGTTTCCCTTGCAGGTGAACCTGAAAAATCTTCTCCCGGCTCTTTTTATCCGGTATCGGTACTTCTAAAATCAGATCAAATCTACCCGCTCGCAGGATAGCCGGGTCAATTAATTCCCTTCTATTGGTAGCTGCTAAAACTATCACTCCTTTAAGTTCCTCTATCCCGTCCAGCTCAGTTAAAAATTGGCTAATGACCCTTTCTGTTGCCTGAGAATCCCCGCTTGTTCCCCGTTGCGGAACCAGGGAATCAATTTCATCAAAAAATAGAATAATAGGAGCAGCCTGCCTTGCTTTACGAAAGAGCTCCCTTACCCCCCGCTCTGACTCTCCAATGTACTTTGACATAAGCTCGGGTCCTTTAACGGATATAAAATTTACCTCACTTTCATTGGCCAGAGCCTTAGCCATTAAGGTCTTTCCCGTCCCTGGAAGTCCGGATAACAAAATACCTTTTGGTGGCTTAGTGTGGGTATAATCGAATAAATCAGGATATTTTAAAGGCCATTCCACCACTTCAGTTAGAGCTTCTTTAATCTCTTCCAGTCCACCCACATCATTCCATTTCACATTGGGAATTTCCACAAAGACCTCTCTGATTGCCGAGGGCTCCACTTCTTTCAAGGCCGCCCTAAAATTATCCATAGTAACCTCTAATTCTAAAAGCATTTTATAAGGGATTTCATCTAATTCGAAATCAATATTAGGCAGGATAATTCGTAAGGAATTCATAGCGGCTTCCCGGCATAAAGCTTCTAAGTCAGCACCTACAAAACCATGGGTGATCTGGGATATTTTTTCTAAATCTACATCTTTGGCTAAAGGCATCCCCCGGGTATGAATATGCAAAATTTCCAGACGGGCCTTTTGATCAGGGATACGTATGGAAATCTCCCGATCAAATCTTCCCGGTCTTCTTAAAGCTGGATCAAGAACATTGGGAATATTGGTAGCTCCAATAACAATCACTTCCCCTCGAGATTCCAATCCATCCATCAGGGCTAATAGTTGAGCCACTACCCTTTTTTCTACCTGTTTCTCTCCCCCCATCTCCTCCCGCTTGGGGGCAATAGCATCAATCTCATCGATGAAGATGATAGAAGGGGCATTAGTTTGGGCTTCCTTAAATACACTTCGCAGACGAGCTTCGCTTTCTCCGTAGAATTTCCCCATAATTTCGGGGCCGCTTATATGGCTAAAATGTGCTACCGTCTCCTGGGCTACTGCCCGGGCGATTAAAGTCTTTCCACATCCTGGAGGACCATAAAGCAAAACCCCCTTGGGGGGTTCAATGCCTAATCTTTCAAAAACCTGAGGATATTTTAGAGGAAGTTCGATCATCTCCCTAATTCTTTGAATTTCCCGGCCCAGTCCACCAATATCTTCATAAGATATCTTTAACTGTTTTCCGGTTATTTCTTTCTCTTCTTTCATCTTGATGGTAGTACCGGTATGGATAAAAACCGGCTGTTTAGCAGGAAGAGTGGAAACCACCATAAAATCAAAGCTTCGTGCACCAAAAAGATTGGCTCTTATTCTATCCCCCTCTATTAAAGGTAGACCTTCTAACAGGCTGCCAATATATTTAGTATCCTCAGCCCCCCGCATAGACTTGATCAGGGTTAAGGGAGCCAGAACTATTTTATCGGCTAATTTACATTCACATTTTTGAATACTTACTTTTTCATCTAATCCTGCCTGGGTATTCTCTCTTAATAAACCATCCATTTGAATAATCGCTTTTCCTCTATCCTCCGGATAGGCAGGCATAATTTTAGCTACTGATTTTCTTTTACCGAATACTTCTATTATTTCCCCTACTTCTATACTCATTTTATTAAAATCTGCAGGATCAATTCTAACGATTGCTCTTCCTACATCTTTTGCTTTTGCTTCTGAAACCTTCAGGGTTAATTTTATATTTTTAGTCATAGTGTATTCCTTGCTTCTAATAATAATCGAGAAACCAATCTTAATATCTTCAGTCTTCTCAGTTTTTTTTCCTGTCTTAAATTTTCTCTAATTTTATTTCTAACATGCCATTTTTATAAGAAGATTTCATACTTTCTTTATTTCCCTTGGCAGGAAGCAAAACCTCCTTGGCGTATTTTCTTTCTTTGTTTTCTGCAGATAGCTTAAGAATATCTCCTTCCAAGTTAATCTTGATATTCTCCTCAGAAACTCCGGGCAGCTCCGCAATGACTAAAATATGATCCTTTTCATCAAATATATCGACTATCGGCTCCCTGATTTCTTCTACCACCGGACCTTTTGCCGTTTTCTTGATGTTGCCAAAGGTCTCTACCAGGGGTTTTCCTCCTACTAAAGTTTTTATGCTAAAACCATAAATACCTTTTGCATCTTTAGGTAGCCCTTTAATTTCACCAGTTTTTTTAATTTCTCCGGCTTCTTTAGTTACCTTGTCTGCTAAGTTAATCAAGTCACTAAATCCCTTAAATATTCCTCCTAATCTCACTTTTCCCATATCAAAGTCAAATTCTAAGCTTTCTTTTTCTTCCTTTTTTTCTTTTTCGGCCATTTTTTTTCACTCCTTTTCGCTTTATTTTAGGTTTAAATTTACAAAATTATAGGGTGGGGTTGGCCCAATATACTTAAATTTTACTCTTTGGGCATACTTGAATACTAATTCATTTACCTGATTATCAAATTCTCTTTCCCGAGCTCTATCCACTAAAAAAACAGCATTTATCAGCATCTCATCACCTTGAGTTTCATTGAGGAGAAAATGATAAGAAATTCTTTTTAAAGCATTGATTATCTCCTGGCCTTCCTTATCCCTTTTTACCTCTAAGGCAGTCTTTACTATTTTTCCTAAGTTTATCCCCTCGGCATAACTTTCTTGAAGAGATTTGTTAGCTATCTCTTCCTTGAGAGATTTAATTTTTTTGTCTTCATCTGCCAGCTCCTGGAAAATAACTTTCATCTCTTTCCAGAAAGCCTTTAAGCCTAACTCTACCTTATTATCCATATCCTTTAACAGATTTTTAAGTTCCAGATATCTTTTTCTTAAGAGGTTTCGGACTTCCTCAGCACTTCCTGCCACGGTGCAAAATCTCATGGGAAGAACGGTATAATTCTTCATCACCTCTTCCACAACTTTTTCATGAGCGATTAAATTTTCTTTGTTCACCACATATTTATCCATAGGGGAGTTGCTAATCACTGCACTGAGATCCTCATAGCCAATGGTAGATACTATGTCTCCTCTTCCACCAATTCCTATGGGGCCAAAGTTTCTTGCCTCATTAGTAGCGATGATACAATAAATGTATTTACCTTCTCCTGCCATTATATTTTCTCCTTCCGATGCATTATTTCTTGTTCTAAAGCGAAAATATAACTATGAGATGATTTTCTTCTCCTTATCTTAGCCCACTCTTGGGACATTATTCTCCTAGCAAGAACTCCCAGGGAAGCCCCGTTCATACTTTTTGGTCTACCCTCTTTTTCTTCCTCTTCCTTTTTTTGAAATTCGGTTATTCCCTGTTCTAACCAGTTTACTATTCCCCTATCTTTTGATTTTTTTTCCTCATATTTTTTTAATTTTATATTTACTATCTCCAAAAATGAATCTTCTTTTTTCATAATTAGCCGGATGGCTTCCCCCCCCTATTTCTTCAAGAATCGGCAGAGCCCAAAATGGTATTAAAGTATTAATTGATCAGCAGTGTTTATCGATCAGGACCTTGACTAGATTTTTTACTTTTAATTGATTAATACTGCTCCCGATGCGGCTGGTCTCCGAGGCCAAAATATCCTGGCAAATTTCTCTAAATATTTTATTCTTGGCACTTACCAGACCGCCTAAAGTGCTTAAACTCTTAGCAATCATAATACAACCCCGGATGGTCGGTCTAAATTCACATTCTTCGGACACCCGAAGTCCTCTTACAATATCTACAATTTTAGCTGCATCTTGGTAGGATAGATCAGACTTGGCTTTGGTGATGGAAATCTCCGTCTCCCTATCGAAAAAATCTAAATCCATAGTAATCATTCTGTCCCTCAGGGCATCTTGACTGCGGTGAACCCCGGCATACTCTTCGGGATTACTGGTAAAGATGGCGATAAAGTCAGGATGAACCTTTAAATAATCACCACTTCCCCGAGCGGAGGGTAAACCCATCATTTTTTCCTGTAAAATGGAAAGCAGGACATTATTGGCTTCCGGACGAGAACGAGTAAATTCATCATAAATAAGGATAAGTCCATGCTCAACTGCCACGGTCAAGCGGTTGTCTACCCAGCTTTTCTGAACATCTTCCTCAGCCTTCAACACCGAATGGATAAAATTGTCTACCACCCTCCTGGTGCGATAGCCTTGTTCCCCTCCCACTAAATCGGAGGTAGTAAATTCTTCATCTCCATGAATCATCACCACCGGCCGGTCAATTATACTGGCCAGATGGAGGGCAAGCGTAGTTTTCCCGGTTCCCGAAGGTCCTCGGAAATGAAGGGGAAAGCCAGCCTTAATATACCCTAAAGCCCGCACCGTTATCTCCTTAACAAATTTTGTTTCTACAAAATTAGGCAGGGCACGAGCTTTCAAAACAGTTGTACCTTTGGTTCCCATAATCATTAATCACCTCACTGGTTAAAAATCAATCTTTAATTCTTTAAATTTCGAGTGTTTAAAAACCCGGTTAGTCTTTTGAGGGGAAGAATGATCTTTTCCCCAACTCCCCTTTTGTAGTTTTTGTCTCAATTCTATAATCTTTTTATTTTTATTTACTGTCTTGGCTAATTTATCCCTGATTAATAACATTTTCTCTTGAGATTTTTTTACCGCTAAATCTTGCTGGGCAAATCTTTGTATATCTATTTGTCTTGCTTGACTTAATTTCTTATCATCATCATCAATGAGTGATTTCAGAATCTTTTGCTCTTTTTTAGTTCTGGATAAGGAATTAGTCATTCTAATCTTTCGTTCGTTTCTATTTTCTAAACCGGTCTTGGAATCTCTAAATGTCTTGATAGCAACTAAACTTTCGTGCTTCATATACACCTCCATTATTCGGCTTACCTAGTTTTTCCTATATCATAGGATAATATAAATTCTCTTCTTTTCGGATTTTACTTTCTTCCATAAGTTCTTTAACTATAGGTATATACCATCTCCAGTCTTTTCCCAGCTGGACACCAATTTCAGTAAGTTTTATTCCCTCGGGGTGTCCATTAATCAACTTTAATGCTTGCTTTTTATCGCTCAATTCCTCCGAAATCTTAGCCTTTTTGGGGAGGGCCTCTCCTACGGTCTTTTTTTCCTTTACCTTGGGGATAGGCTTTACACCACTTCTCTTTTCCTGCAAGATAGAAGCGGTTTGCTGCCAGGACAACGATGCCTTCTGTAATTCAGCTCTTACTTTATCTTGAGTACTATCAAAATCATCCAACATTTTACTTACTTCACTTTTTATTTCCTGATTAAACTTGCTTAAATTCTCCTTTAACTCCTTACTCATCTGGAGGTGAGAGACTTTGAAGTCATCTAAGGTCTTACTTACCTCCTCTTTTCTCTTCTCTACGCCGTCAGCTAAATCATTTCTCAAATCGCTTCCCATCTTTTCCAGGGAAAGGCGAAACCCCTTTAAGGTCTCCTTAACTTCACCTTCGAGATTCTCTTTGTATTTAGATAAATATTCTCTTTGATCAAGACTCATTTTTTGATGAACATCTTGAAAATTCTTTAAGGTCTCCTCTGTTCTTTTTTTTAGCTGTTCAACCCTTTCTACCCTTACATCATAAGAACCGATAATCTCCTTACCTAGCTTTTCCATCTCTTCATTCATTCTCATTTCTTTTTTCCTCCTTTAGTTTTTACATAACTTAAATTTTTAAAACTCTTTACTTTTTATCCTCTTTCTCTTTCCTGATAGAAACTAAATCATTCTGCTAAGTTTTGGTCTTTTCCAAATTGGAAAATATTTTTTTCGGTAGCCGAAAACCAGCTAAGGTCTCTCTAACTTTTTTCCTTTCCTCCTGCCAGAGAGCTTTTCTTTCCCTCTGTTGAGCCTGGATCTCTGAAATCGCTACTTTAAAATCCCTTATTCTTAAAGAGTTTCCTTTGCTTAATAGGTTTCTTAAGGTTTGAGACATCAGCATCTGTTCAGCTCTATAAACTTCCAGTTCCTTCCGAAAACCCTCTAACATTTTCCTGACTTCTTCTCCTCTTTTTTCTTGTTGTGATTGAAGGTCTTTTAGATAAATCTTAAAATCTACTAATCTATTAGATTCATTCTCTTTAAGATGGTCAGTAAACCGGGCCAATCTTTCTCTTAAAGCAGCAGCAATAACTTTCTGCTTATCAAGATAACCTTTTAATTCTTCCCTGATTATATACTGATTATTCCCAATTTTTTCCTTTCTATCAGTTATACCTCCGGATATTTTCTCTATCATCCGGTCAAAATCTTTTCTTCTTAGGTGCTGTTGACTGGTCAAGGCTTCTCGCAACTGGGCCTTTATCTTTTCCCTATCTTCCTTAGATTGCAAAATATCATTTTGATACTCCTCTAACACCTGATAAGTATTTTCGATAACAGTTCCCACCTCTGAAATTCTATTATCATAAGAAGTTACTATATCTTTTAATATTTTTTCCATTTTATCCACTCTCACCTTTTTCAAAAAAATGGGAATCTTGGCGGAATGTACTCGTTAAAATACCCTAAGTTTTTGAGGATATTTCGGCAAAATTCCCTCCCAAGTTAGTTTAAGCTTAAATAGGATCCTATGCTGCGGTTGCAGTCAGGCCTATTGCTTCTGCATACTTTAAGTAGGTCTCTACAGATGCAATAACTACTCTTGCTTCAATAGCCAATAATTCAATACCTACTAAGGACACTCTGACCCAAGCATCAACTACTATACCTTTGTCCAATATTCTGTCTACAACTTCTACTAAACTTGAGGATGCCATTGATTTTTCTACTGCCATTTTTTTTCACCTCCTTTCATTTTTGGATTTTTTTACAAAAAGAGATATGGTTATTCCTTTTTGTAAATTTTAATTCCCATAAAACCTTTTCTAAAAAAACAGTTATCTTTTTTTACTCTTTCTCAGCAGTCTTCTTGGATAAAATATCTTGTACGCTCCGGGTAAGTATTTTTATATCAAATGGTTTATCTATAAAATCGACCGCTCCCAACTCTCTTGCTTTAGTCTTGGAAGAATCACTTCCAAAAGCAGAAATCATTATTATTTTTGGTGAAGGCATCATCTGTAAAGCTTTTTCAAGGACCACTAATCCGGATATTCCACCAAGTCTATAGTCTAAGACAATCAAATCATAGTGATCCTTTTTAATTTTTCTTAAGGCATCTTCCCCATTATAAGAGATATTGACAGTATGGCCCCCTTCTTTAAGAATATCGGAAATAATTTGGCACATATCCAGGTTATTATCAACTACTAATATTTTAGCCATATTATCTTTTTCTACCCCTTTTGAATTTCGTATTGGTATATCTCTTGATCATCTCTTTGCCTTCCCAACTCTTTTTCTTTTAATATTACGCTATACAGGAAATCTTTCTATATCATTATTATAAGCAATTACCGTGCCAACTTAACCCTAATAAAATAAAAAATGCATTCGGATTTCTCCAAATGCATTGATAGCAAGACTTATCGGTTAAAATAAATTTATATCTAACCTTTGTTTCTTATTATTTTATTTTAATTTACTCCTAAATTATATGGTCGGTAGACCATATATATGGTTTTCATACCCTATTTATGGTCTATCAACCATAAGAGTATTTGCCGTATATATTTTATAATTTGTATCAGTATTTTTATTTCGTAGGGGTCGGATTTATCCGACCCGAGTTATTTGGGTATTTTTTTCTAACGGGTTCGATGAATCGAACCCCTACAGGAATTGCAATGAATCATACCCTTTATGTTTGGTGAAGGTTATATTCTTTAATCTTTAGGTAGAGGGTTTTGTAATTTATCTTTAACAATCTAGCAGCTTCAGCCTTATTCCAATTCGTTCTTTTTAACGCTTCCAAAATAATTCTTCTTTCTGCATCTCGCGAAATTTGGGAAATATTATTTTTAAGGGAGAAATCGTTGGGGAAATTATTCTTGTCTTTTTCCGATAGGAAAGTAGGCATCAGGTCTGCCCCTACTTTGTTCTCTTTTATATAAAAAGGTAAATGCTCTGGTAGAATAATATCTTCAGCCATAATAATTGCCTGTTGAATAACATTTTGAAGTTCCCGAACATTGCCCGGCCAGGAATAATTTATCAGCAGCTTCATACTTTCTTCCGAGATATTCTTAATCTTCTTCCCAAATATTGGGCAAAACTGGTTTAGAAAATGCAAAGCCAATAAGGGTATGTCTTCTTTCCGCTCCTGTAAAGTAGGAAGAATGATAGAAAAAACATTTATACGATAATATAAGTCTTCTCTAAAAGTCCCACTTTTTATCCCCTCTTCCAAATTGGTATTACTGGCAATGATCACTCGTACGTCAATTTTAATCGGATACTTTTCTCCGATACGGTTTATTTCCCCTTCCTGAAGTACTCTTAATAACTTAGCTTGAATATTAACCGGTAAATTACCAATCTCATCTAAAAAAAATGTCCCGCTTTGCGCTAATTCAAATTTACCTACTCTTTTCGCTACTGCCCCGGTGAAGGCCCCCTTAGTATGACCAAATAATTCACTCTCTATCAAAGTCTCTGGCATACTGGCACAATCAACGGCTATAAATGGCCTATCTCTTCTGGCGCTGTATTGATGAATAGTCTTGGCAATTAATTCTTTCCCGGAACCGCTTTCTCCTCTTATCAACACAGTAGCATTGGTTGGAGCAACCTTTTCAATCTTATACAGTACTTCTTTTACTTTATCGCTTTTTCCGATAATATTATTAAAACTGAATTTTTCTCTTATTTGATGACGTAAGGAAATGACTTCTTGGGACAAATCACGAGCTTGAAGAGCCCTTTTAATGATTATCTTTAACTCTTCGAAGTTAAAAGGCTTGCTAATATAATCGTAAGCTCCCAGTTTCATTGCCTTTACTGCAGTTTCTACAGTCTGATAAGCAGTTAACATAATCACTGAGATATCCTTATCAATGGCGGTTATTCTCCCTAAAGTCTCAATCCCATCTATTCCGCTCATCTTTATATCCAAAAGGACTAAATCAGGCAAATTTTCTTTGACCTTTATCAAACCTTCCTTACCACTATGAGCAATAAAAACTTTGTATCCTTCCTCCTCTAATAGTTCAAGCAGACTCTGGCATAAATCTACTTCATCATCAATGATTAAAATATTAGCCTTAGTCATTATATCCCATCCACCGCCTGCCTTTTCTCTTTCCTTTTTTCCAGGGGAAAGTAAATATTAAAAATTGTTCCTTTCCCCGACTTACTCTCTACTGAAATAGTACCTTTATGGTCCTTGATGATATTCCGACAAATAGAGAGACCTAAACCAGTGCCTTTCTTAAAAGTAGTAAAAAAGGGCGTAAATATTTTTTTGATATTTCCTTCCGGGATGCCTACCCCCGTATCTTTAAATTTTATTATTATTCCTTTTTGAACAGGATCAAAACTGGTAGTAATATAAAGTTCCCCACCCTTTTTCATCGCCTGTATGGCATTAGAAATCAAGTTTAAAAAAACCTGTTCCAGGCAAGCTGAATCAAACCAGCCCTGGGGCAATTTTGAATCATATCTCTTAATGATTTTTATATTATCTGGAAGAAAATGATTTAAGATCGGCTCTAATCTTTCTAATATTTCATTGACATTGTAATAATCAAAATTAAAGCGGGAGGGATGAGAAAAATTTAGTAAGCCAAAGACAATCTTATCTATGCGATTTATGTTTCTTTGGATTGCTTTTAATTTTTCTATTTGGTAATTATCGGCAGATTTGTTCTCTAAATGTTGAACAATTAGGCTTATGGTAGCTAAAGGATTCCTAACCTCATGGGCTACACTGGTCACCAATTCTCCGATGATAGATAATTTTTCCGATTGCATAAGCTGAAATTGAACTTTTCTTAATTCTTTGGTTTTTTTTATTACTTTTTTCTCTAAGCTTTCATTTAACTCCATAAGATTTTGTTGTAATTTTCTTCTTTCAGTCATATCCCTACCACTTAGATAAATAATAGTCTCTCCTTCTTTACTAGTGAATACCACACCTGAGAAGTCACAAAGCAAAGGTTCTCTACCTGGCCTACTTACATTTATTTCTATATTCTCTACTCTTTTTTTCTTTATATTTTGACCTCTTAATTTTTTTATTATTTCTTCGGGTATGAATTCATAAATAAAATTACCAATTAATTCCCCCTTCTTTTTTCCAATCATTTTTTCAAAAGCCTGATTCACTCTGATAATTTTTCCTTCACCATCCAGGATTATTTGAAAATCTGGTAAGTAATCTAATAGATATTTAATATAATTCTGTTTTTCATATTCTAAAGCTTTCTCTTTAGCCTTATTTTGTTTATTACCTAATTTTGTGATGCCCAAAATTGCCTCACCTAAATTTTTATTTATATTATATCACGGTTATTTCCCAAAAAGCCAAAAAATATTTTCAACAGATTATATATATGGTGCGTTTCAGATAATTTTATAGTAAATTATGACTTTTTGGTTATAATTATGTTGTAGGGGCACAATGAATTGTGCCCTCGCCATATTATTACCTAATTTCTCCTGTGGGCACGATGCATCGTGCCCCTACATTACCATTTTGTTTACTTTTTGGGTTAAAATCATTTAATTAAATTTCCCAAATATTATATCTGAAAATATGCTTATTTCATTCGAATAACTATTCATTCTTATGCTTCTTATTCTTTTTATCTTCATACATCTTCTTATCGGCTATCCTGATTAATTCATCGATAGGTAGAGGAATATCAGGATTATACCCCGAGAGACCGATACTGAGATCTATCTTGTAAGGTTTCTTTAGGTAGTGGTTTAATCTAGTTAAATTCTTGTTTATCCTTTCTTTAATTAGAGATGCATCCTTTAGGGAACTATCTGGAAAGATTAGTAAAAATTCATCTCCTCCCATTCGGCAGATGATATCGATTTCTCTTAAGGTAGATTTTAATAATTTTACTACATTTTTTAGGACCTTGTCTCCTTCTTCATGACCGAAGTTATCATTGATATATTTAAAATTATCTATATCAGTATAGGCTAATAATACCGGAGTTTTTCTTCTTCGAGCTAATTTAATCTGTCGGTTAAGAAGATTCAGTCCATACCTTCTGCTACAACTACCAGTCAGTGAATCAAAATTAGCTAACTTTTTCAATTTTTCTTCTAATTGCTTACGTCCGGTAATATCGATATATGTCCCTATTTCACCTTTAGCTTGTCCATCTATTACCAGCGGTGTAGTAGATATAGATACAGGGAATAAGATTCCCTCTTTTTTCTTTCTAATGGTTTCATAATTAAGATAACCTTCTAATCCCTTTATACTTAATTTTTTACCTTCTTCTATTTTATCAGAGGGGTGAATCATTCCATCATCAATATTCCTGCCTATAATTTCTTTTAGAGTGTAGCCAAAAAGTTTGAAAAACGATTATTTGCATCTAATATTATTCCCTTATCATCTAAATAGACTAAGGCTTCAGGGCTGCTTCTAAAAAGACTGTCAAATTCTTGCCGACTTTTACGTAAGGCTTGCTCTGCCTTTTCCCTTTTACTTATATCTAACTCTAAATCCCTGGTCCTCTCTTCTGCTTTTTTCTCCAGATTTCTACTGTATCCTTCCAGTTCTTCTCTTGATTTTTTCAGGTTATCAGTCATCTCATCAAAGGCTCGGGATAATTGTCCCACCTCATCAGGGGAGGAAGTGCCAACTTTATAATTTAAATTTCCTTTCATTATCTCTTCAGTGACCTTATGTAATCTTCTAAGTGGTCTGGTTATATTCCTTGATGCAAATATAGAGATAAATATACTGATAAATAGAATGATAACAAATATCAAAAGGATAATCTGGGTCAACTTAGTAATCGGAGCAAAGGCTTCTTCGGTATCTATTTGTGCTATTAAATACCAATCCATCTCTGGAATATAGGTATGTACACTGAGAACTTCTATTCCTCGGTAATCTATCGGTCGCTAACGTTTTGGTAAGTCCCTTATATTCACCTAATAATGTTTCAATATGGTTCGCTCTGGATTGGGTAGTATTGATTAGATTACTGGTAATTTGTTGTTTGATAATATTGGTGTAGAGTTCTTCACTAAATAAAATACCAGTTATGCTGGCTATTATAAACATTGCTAACATAATCATAAACAATTTTATTTGGATTTTCATTAATCTTTCCCCGTTCTTTCCATTGAGGTTTTGATGCTTAGCACGGCACGCCGTGCTGCTACAATAAAAACAGTAAGCAATAAGGGGTCAGCTCTTGATATTAGACATTTCTATTATAATTTCTCTAAAAATATTTACCTCCACATATAATATACAACTAATATACAACATAATTTCTAAAAATCCTCTTTTTATTAATAATTTTTTATTATTAGGCTGAGTAGTTACATAATTTTTAAATAAGCATACTCACCATAGTAACCCCGTGGTACTGCGAGTTTACAGAGGGCAAGATTCATCGTGCACGTTTGTAATTCTGGTAAAAACAGGAATTTATTCTATTTGTTCTTTCTCTTCTCCTTTAGGGCTTTTAATATTTTTTCCGGGGTAATAGGAAGGTCAAATATTCTTATCCCTACAGCATCATAAATTGCATTGGCAATTGCCGGGGCAGTTGCGATGGTAGCCGGTTCCCCGATTCCCTTGGCCCCAAAAGGTCCTTCTGAATCTTCGTTCTCTACCAACCGGGTAGTAAAGCGAGGGGTATCCATGGAAGTGGGAATTAAATATCCGGTTAAATTCGGATTCAGAGTGATTCCCTCTTTGATAACCTGCTCTTCCATCAGGGCCATACCTATTCCCTGGACTGTTCCTCCCTCTATTTGCCCTTCTACATTCTTAGGATTTATAGCTTTCCCTATATCTGCAGCAGTATATACATTTAATACTTCCACAACCCCCGTATCTGTATCTACTTCTACATCAACTATTTGAGTAACAAAAGTATAGGCTACGTATAATTTTTCACCCTGCCCGGTTTTGGGGTCGGGCTTATCAGTATGAGGGAAAAAAGATGCTTCTGCTTTTAAACTATCACCTCTTTCTTTCACCTTCTCGGCTAATTCCCAGTAACTTAATCTATCATCCGGATTATCCTTCCTGAAAATATTACCATCTTCTATTCCTAAATCAACATGGTTGGTTGTAAAATTCAGACTGGCATAATGATAAATATTGCTCAATAACCCTTCTGATGCTTCCTTAACTGCATTGCCGGTAAAGAATGTCTGTCTGGTAGCTGAGGTAGAACCTGAACTTTTAGTTAAATGAGTATCTCCTGGAATAATTCGGATTATTTCCGGTTTCACTTTCAAAACTTCAGCTGCAATCTGGGTAATTACCGTTAGCACTCCCTGTCCCACATCCGCAGCAGCAGTTCTAATTAAAATCTTACCACTGTCTTCGATTTCCACTGAAGCAATCGAGTGGTCAGGGAATCCTTCTCCATACCCAAAGCCAAACATAATAGTGGCCATTCCTCTACCTTGTTTCTTCATTATCTTCCCTCCTTCCAGCCAGTCATATCTGCCGCCTCTTTAATAGTCTCTTTCACTCCCACACTATGGGTTAATATCTGTCCATTAGGGGTTGAAGAACCAAGATTATAAGCATTTTGCAAACGGAATTGAACCGGGTCAATCTCCAATTTATGGGACAAAATATCCATCTGGGATTCATAGGCAAAAGCCATCTGAGTAGCTCCAAAGCCGCGCATCGCTCCGCAATAAGTATTGTTGGTATAAACAGTGTGGGCTACACCTTTTACATTATCTACATTATAAGGACCGGTACAATGGTACATCCCTTTGTGAACTACAGCCAATCCGCTGGAAGCATAAGCACCGGTATCACCGATTACTTCTACCTGGCAAGCGGTTAAATAACCTTTTTTAGTAACACCAGTTTTCATTTGAATAATAAAGGGATGTCTTTTTGATTGAGCTATCATTGATTCCTCTCTAGTATAACTAAATTTTACCGGTCTTTTAGTGGCTATCGCCGCTAAAGCCAGGTGAATATGAACAGAGATATCCTCTTTCTTGCCAAAGGCACCACCTATAACCGGTTGGATAATCCTTATCTTTTCTTTAGGTAAGCCCAAAGACTGGGCAACATCTGCCTGAGTATCATGAAGCCACTGGGTGGCTGCCCAAAGTTTAATTATTTCATTCTCTTCATCATAAAACCCGACTCCTGCCTCAACCTGAATAGGCAGTTGGTCAATAAAGGTTGTTTTATATTCATTTTCTACAATCACATCAGCTTGAGTAAAACCTTTTTTTACATCCCCTTTTTCTAAATAATGGGTTGCCAGGATATTACTATCTTGATGAATGAGGGGTGCATCTTTTTCCATAGCCCGCAAAGGGTCGGAAATTACTTCTAATTTTTCTACTTCTACTTCAATTAATTTAACCGCTTTAGAAGCTATTTCTTTACTTTCGGCAATAACTATAGCCAGGGCATCTCCCATATAACGCATTTTTTTGCCAATACCGATAAGAACCGGTTGGTCTTTTATGATTAAACCGAAATTTTTCACTTCAGGAATATCGGCCGCAGTAATTATCTTTACTACTCCCGGTATCTTTTGTGCTTTACTTATATCAATTCGGCGTAGATAGGCATGGGGATAAGTGGCTCTCTTGATTTTAAGATATAGCATATCATCAAAATAAATATCGTCAGAATATTGAGCTTTACCAGTAACTTTATCTTGAGCATCTACTTTGAAAATATTTTTACCTACATATCTTTTAGGCATCTTTTTCACCCCTTCCTCCATCTCTACTCGATAATCTATTTGCTGCTAATTTAATAGCATCAATAATCTTTTGATAACCGGTACAGCGACAGAGATTTCCGGAGATACCCCGTTTAATCTCTTCTTCAGTAGGATGAGGATTTTCTTCCAACAGTTTTTTGGCAGCTAATATCATTCCTGGTGTACAGAATCCGCATTGAACTGCCCCGGTTTCTACAAAAGCCTTTTGGATGGGATCTAAATGTCCGCCGCTTCCTATGCCCTCGATAGTGGTAATAACTGCTCCATCAGCTTGGGGAGCTAATACTAAACAAGAGGCTATCAGTCCACCATTCATAATTACAGTACAAGCCCCGCACTCGCCTTTCCCGCATCCTTCTTTGGTTCCGGTTAGGTGCAGGTCATCTCTTATTAAATCCAGCAAACGGGTAGAAGGCGTAGTCTCTATTATTTTTTTTTGGCCATTGATAATAAATCCTATGGTTAATTTAGACATTAATAATCCCTCTCCCTTCTGGCTGAATATATCTCTTCCAAGGCGTTAATCATTATTTCTTTGGCTACATCTTTACGATATTCTTTTGTCCCTCTGATATCATCAATAGGGGAAATCTTATCTTCAACTATTTGGCCTAATTGGTTAAAATCTAATTGGTTAAAGTTTTTTCCCACCATCTTTTTTCTAATTTCTTTAATTTCAATCGGAGTCGGGGCAACAGAGCCAAGGCAGGTTCTTACATCTTTAACGGTTTTATTGTCTTCGTCCATCTCTACTACCAGAGCCAGGGTAATGGTAGCAATAATTAAGGCTTTTCTCTTGCCAATTTTAATCCAGCTCCCGTAAGTTCTTTCAGACGGCATGGGAAGAATTATCCGGGCTAATAATTGAGCTGGTTCTAAGATAGTTTTTTTGGGCCCGATAAAAAACTCTTCCGCTGAAATTAGCGCTTCTTTCTGAAGGGAGAGTAATTTGAATTGAGCATCATAAGCCATCAAAGGAGATAGAAGGTCACCGGCCGGAGAAGCATTAACAATATTCCCTCCGATAGTTCCGCGATTCCTTATTTGGGGGGAGCCGATATCGGCAGCTGCATGTCTTAAGACTGGAAAATACTTTTTGATATCTTCGGACTTTTCTAATTGGGTGTGAGTAACCATCGCTCCAATTTCCATTTGATTCTGATGTATTTTAATTTCTTTTAATTCTTTAATATTTTTTAAATCCAACCAACCATTAATCTCATAGAGCCGATCATAATATTGAATTAATAGGTCAGTCCCTCCGGCAATTATTTTAATTTCTTTCCCGTATTCAGTTAAAATTTCTAGTGCTTTCCCTATTTTCTGCGGAGCAAAAAAATGACAGGGGACGGTCCTCTGGTGCATAAATCCTCCACCTCCTAACTTTCAATTAAATAACTGTAGTCTTTTAGAACAGTACTTATTATTACGCTAATCTTTTTAAACTCTTTAATATTATAATCTTTTGGATATTCATAATCTACGGGAATTAATTTACCGTCTTTATTCAATTTTAATTTCCAGAGATTATTCTTTAACCTCAAGGTTATCAGCTGACTATCGGAAGAACCAGTAACCATAAAACCATTATTAGTGCTATTCTTAAAGTCCTCTTTGCTTGCAAAAAGAGTCAATTTATCTTTATAAGGTTTGCCATCATAGGGGCAAAACGTAGCACAGTTTCCACATTCATTGCATAATGCGTCAAGATGAATAATCTGATAAGCATCTTGAAAGCCCTCTTTCTTATCAATCTCGATCGCAATATTTGCCCGATTTGGACAGACATCCACACATTTATTACAGATAACATTGCACTCAAGACACCGCCCTGCTTCATTCTCAGCTATTACCCTATCATCTTCAGATATTTTTGGAGGGATAAGACGGCTTTTTTTATTATAAATCTCTGGAATTTGCTGTTTCCTATCAAAACCCGGTTCAAAATCTTTATCCAAACCTTTCCAATCTGATATTTCCCTTTTAGCAATAGCTTCTACCGCCTTTCGTGCATCGGCGATGGATTCAACAACTGTTGAGGGACCACGAAGGGCATCACCACCTATAAAAACATTTTTAAGATTAGTTTCAAGGGTTTCCGGGTTTGCGTGCGGTCTGTTGTTTTTTTCAATCTTTAACCCGCATGCCGATAAAAATTTGGAATCGGTATACTCCCCAATAGCACTGATTACTGAATCCACAGCTATCTCCTCAGTCTCCTCAGTGGGGATAGGATGCCTGCGACCACTGGAATCAGGTTCACCTAAAACCATTCGGCGGCATTTTAGAATACCGTTTTGGAAAAATGATTCCGGTAGTAAGAGGGGTTTGAAAATAACTCCTTCCTCAAGGGCTCGCTCATACTCCTCTTTATCCGCCGGCATTTCATCTTCAGTGCGGCGGTAGATGATAAAAACTTTTTCGACTCCGTCTACCTTCAGAGCAGACCGTGCGCTGTCCACTGCAGTATTTCCGCCTCCTATTACCGCAACACGCTGGCCAATATTGAGTGCCCCTGAATCTTTGTTGAAAGACCTTAAAAAATCCAGGGTTTCATAGACATTATTAATATCACCGCTTAGCTGCAGTTTCCTTGAAACTTCCGCACCGATTCCGATAAAGACATATTTATATCCCTGGTTATTTAAATCATTAATAGAAAATTCTTCTGATACCCCGAATTTAAAATCCACACCAAGTGCTTTGATAATAGAAATATCTTTTTTAATAGCAGATGTTGGAATTCTGAAATTAGGCAATACATGGGTTATCACACCACCGGGAGAATCCTGCTTTTCAAAAACAGTCACCTTAAATCCAGCTTTAGCCAGAAAGTAAGCTGCGGATAGTCCTGCCGGCCCTGCTCCGATAACAGCAACTTTTATATCCAGCTGCTCAGCAGTAACACGGCTTTTAGTATCGTAGGTGATTTTTCCCTGCTCAGCAGCAATTCTCTTAACCTCGCGAATACCGACCGCTCCTTCATAATCAAGACGGGTGCAATTGTACATGCATTGATGGTCACAAATGTATCCGGTTATATTAGGAAGAGGATTTTTCAAATAGATAAGTTCCAGAGCCCTATCATACTGTCCATCCCCCGCAAGCCGAATATACTCCGGAATATCCTGACCGATGGGACAGGAGAGAACACAGGGAGCTATATAGCAATCTGTCAGAGGTAATTCCCGGTCAATAAAAACTTTCTTGGTACCTCTCCAATCTTTCCGGTAATAATTCTCCCGAAGGGCTTCTTCTGCTAATCGGTCAAGTTTTTCCACATCAATAACCTCGGGCTGACTTTTCTCTTCAACTATTGGTTCTAATTTTCGGGCTATTCCTGCCATTCTCATATAGCCGCCCGGCTTTAACAGCTCAGTGGCTATAGTAATTGGTTTAATTCCCGTTTCAAAAATCTGAAGAATATTTAGCTGAGACGCTCCTCCCGAGTAAGATATAGGGAGAGTTCCTTTAAACTCACGCGATAAGCGGGAAGCTAAAGTTATAGTAAGAGGAAAAAGGATACGTCCTGATAAATACATTTCTTCTCCGGGAAGGACACCCAGGGTATTTACTGTTCCCAGCGTATTGGAAAGTTTTACTCCAAAATTACGACCACATTCAGCAGCTGCTTTAGAAAGCCTCTTAAGCATCCCTATGGCATCATCCCACTGAAGGTCATCAGCAAAGGTAGATTCTTTAATCTTTATATAATTAAATCCAAGATCATCCAATATTTTTCGGACTAATTTATAACCAAGGAGGGTCGGATTTAATTTTACATAGGTATTAAGTTTTTTTTCTACTATAAGATATCGACAAATCGCTTCTTGTTCTTCCGGAGGACATCCGTGCATAGTAGAGAGAGTTACGGACCGGGCGATATGAGGTGAAATTACACTGAAAACATTTCCCAGGCTTTTTACTTTTTCTTTAGTGTGCAGAACTTCTGAAAAGTTCGTGTCCCGAATAAAAGAACTTAATTCTTCCAAGTAACGCTTGAATAAGGGATGTTCGGAGGCATCGGTTAAACTATTAATAAACGAATCCATGCCGGGGGTTTTAATTCCCTCCAGGTCGTAACCAACGCTCATATTAAAAATAAAAGATTGTTTTAAACTAACCTGCATATCAAAAACTGCTTCTATGAAGTGAATTAGTATCCAGGCTTTAATATACTCGTCATATGCCTGCTCCAGGGAAAGTTCGGTAGACCATTCGGTATTATAACCCTCATCACATGCATCAATACAGGGTTTCTCAAATTTCAGGCTGTCAAGTTTCTGTACAGTCTTAATCTCGAAAAAGCGTCCCCCAACCAGATAGGCGGCAACAATATTTTGAGTCAACTGGGTATGAGGACCTGCTGCCGGTCCTACGGGAGTAGCACAACTCTCATCAAATATCTGAATACTTTTTCCATTTTCTTTAATAAAAAATTGAGATTCCGGTATCCCAAAAATTGTCCACTGCGACTGATATTCTTCAGTTATCCAGTGAAGCAACTGCTTAAAGGAAACTGGCCTCATAATATCTCCCATAATTCTCCTCCTGGTGACAGGGGACGGTCCTCTGTCACCTTTTTGAACTGTCTCCTGAAATTTTTTTACTATTTTATAATCCTGATAAGAATTTTTTACATAATCCAAATTCCTTATATGATTATTTTATATCACTATTTTACCATTTAAAAAATTCTCTTACCAACTTATTATAATCTCCTTTGCAAATCAGATGATGATTACCCAGAGAATTTTGCAAAAAATATTTAACCCCCTCATTCATTCTAAATCTTATTTGGGTCCTGCATAAATTCTCACTATTTAAGTTTTCAATTATTTCTCCTCCGGACACGAAATATTCTTTGCCATCTCGGGAAAGTTTAAAAATGGTGGCCTCACCTTCCCCGATGACTCCCTTTATCCCCACTCCCAAACCTGACTCGAAGTGGGTTTTTAGATAAAACTTATCAGGCATGTTTAAGGGCAGGGTACAATGAGCCAAAATTATTTCATTCTTGTTAATATCAACACTGGAAGGGTTTGCCATAAAAACAGGCTCATCGGTTAAATAATGCAGAATAGCCATAGATATAAGAGCGGGAATATCGCCTTCACAACCAGCCATAATTCCTTCATCATTTAACAATGAAAGACCAAGACAACCGGTATTTTTATAAATTTCCAGCAGGTCAAAACATCTTACGGTAATACCATCAAATTTATATTTGTTTACGATAGCTTTAAATCCGCTATAAATTTTTAATACTCCATCGATTGATTTACTATCAAACCCTTTATTTTTAATATCATTTAATTTAGGATGAGCAAAATGGTGGTGCTGGCCGATTTCTTTGACTAATTCATCCATTTCAATATCTACTAAAGAAACCCCCAAGACATCTTTGACCTTATTATAATCTACATCGCTGGCTATAAGCCAATCGGACGGTTTGCCAATAACTCCTAATTTAGTTGAAGCTAACCTGCTTTTCAATTCAAATATTTTACTAAGTTCTTTTATCCTTCTGGCAATATAATCACTATCTCCGTGAATTATTTCTACTTTTTCTCCTTTCTGTTTTAAAAAGGAAGCAATCTCCAAAGAGGCAGCAAAAGAATTGTGCAATCCACTAGATAAAAGCAGGTAAGGTCCCTTAATTTGAGTAAAAATCTGTTTGAACTTCCCCTCAATTCCCCCGGATTTAATAAAGATAAGAGAGAAATACTTTTTCCGGTTAAAGTCTTCTAAGTTTATATTTTCAAACTTCTCACCTAATTTTTCTTCAATATCTGCTAAAAAACTTTTTAAAGTACTATTAATATACCCTTCATCATGTACTTCTGAAACCAGATTATATAATCCTATTTTCATATCAAGCTCCTTTTCTTTTATGCATTTACTGCTTATAATTAGTAAATTAATTTTTCTTAATTATCAAAATTACATTCCTTTACTTATATCCTACAAAATTAGCAAAATTCCTCTTTTTTTTCTAAAATAAAAAAGAATAATTATACTTCTTATTTTTTCTTTCTCTCTTTTTCCTAGTGCAATATGCAATACTAATTTTTTCTGTCTTTTTTATTTCGTCTTTGTCTTCTTTTTTCTATTTTCTTAACCAGGTAACCAGCAAGTGAAGTAATGTGTAACATGTGATAAGTACCTGTTTTTATAATTTCAGAAATTTAATCTTAGTACTCATTAAATATTACTTGTTACTGTATTTTATACGAGATACGAGATACAAATTTATAGTTAGTGTAAACTAGAGTGAGATAATAAAAAATAATAATTCTTGCAGGAATAGGTTAAGGCGGTCCAACATTTAATCTTGCTCTGGATGAGCAAAAAGAAAATGACGAAATCTACTCGGAAGACAGTGTTGATTTTATAGCAGATAAAAGTTTAATAGATCAACATAGAGGTTTTAAGATTGACTATTCCAACTTTTTTCTTCAGAGGGGATTTTTAGTCCATCCCTACAGCGGACCAGCTTCCACTTGTTAACAATAGAATATTACAAAAAAACCTATCAGGAAATTAACTCCTGATAGGTTTTTTTGTTTTTCTTTTACTTATGAAAACCAACCTTCTTTTTTCATTACCTCTTTTGTTATTTTACTGCTCGGGCCATCTCCCCGAGCTACGGAAATTCCTACATTTTTCCCCACTGCCTCTGATATCTCTGCCACATTTTGATGGGTAAACCCCGGACAAAGTAGTATAGAGTGAATACCTTCTTCCCTTACCAACTTTTTACATACTTCCACTGCTTGTTCTTGATTTTTAACCAATCTTACCAGGAGCTTGTATTTGGGTGTTTCGACCATACATTGGTGTTTTTCTGGCTCTGCGTCAGGGGTATGGGCGATAAATAATACTTTAAAAGCCATGTTTATTACCTCCTATTTTATTTATTAACCTCACTATTATTTTCTACTTACTAAATTATATATACATATTAATATACTATAAATTTTTTGAAAATCCTCTTTTTTTTCAATTATTTTGCTATATAGCTCGAATCATAATGACCAGACCTACCACAATTATTATCACCGGCCAAAAGGTACCCCAGGCTATCCAGGTAATCCAGGGGAAAAAGGTGCTCCCCGTAAAGATTAAGCCTGTAATTATCAAAATCACGCCTAAAATAATATTTCTATTCTTCTCTGATTTACCTTTTGACCTTTCTTCCGGTAGATTTTCTTCTACCTTTTTATTTGCTTTATCTGTCCCCTTCTTAATTTTTTCTTCAATTTCCCCTTTGTTCTCAGAATTATCTTCTGTGTTTCCGTTGGGATTCTGGGGAATTATGATCCAGCCAATAATATAGGCAATAATGCCACTTCCCCCAAAGAAAAATATAAGTATAGCCAATAATCTTACTAAAGTAGGGTCAACATCAAAATATTCCGCGATGCCTCCACACACTCCACCGATTACACAATCCTTTTTTGATCTATAAAGTTTATTTTTCATAATTAAATTCCTTTCTACAAATATATTTTTAAAATTATTTATTCAAATAAATATCTCCCGAAACAGTATCAACTATAATTCTATTATCTCCTGTTCCCACAGTGCCTTCAAGTTGATTCATTTTATTAAAACTAATTATGGTAATGGGGAACCTGGCAACAACTTCTCCTGAAACAGTATTAGTTTTTAAGTAAAATTCTGCATTTTGAGGTAAGTCAATTTTTACTTCTCCGGAAATTGTTTTAACATCAACATTATTATCAAAAACCCTGTATCCAACATCTATATCTCCTGAAACTGAATCTGCTTTTAAATTTCCCGAAAAATCTACTATATCCACATCTCCGGAAGTGGTGTTAAGTGTTAACTTATCAGAACCAAGAGACTCTATCCTTAAATCTCCGGAGACAGTTTTACAGTGAAAGTTATTTATGTCTAAATCGCTAATATCTACGTCTGCTGATACTGTATCTATTATAACATCCTCCCTATAATCTTGAGGGATATAAACATCTAAAACTACATTAGCATTGTAAAATAATACTTTAGGATATTCTATTCCGATTTTTAATTTACTTCCTTCCAGATTGGTTATCAATTTCGGCAATGCCTTTTCAGACTTAAGGGCTGATCTACCATAAAAATGAACTTTGATATCTTCTTCATCTGTTGAAAATACACTAACATCTGAACTCACTGAATGAATATAAATTTCCTTCAATTGATCAATGCCAAAAGTCTTAACTTCGTCTATCGAATTTCCTTCAAAATTATTCCTATCCCTAAAACTCACCATATAGTTTTCTGTGCTGAAAAAAGCTATTGCTGCTATAGTTAGTGATACTACAGCTATAACAACCAGCCATATTACTATCTTTCGGATATTCATATTGCTTCTCATTCTCTATTCCTCCTATTGGTTATAATCTGTAAATTTATTTTTAAATAACTGATACATAATTTATAAAAAAACTTGGCCAAATAGAATGTTCCGATTAGAGCTAAAAGGCCAAGAGTAGTAAGACCAATACCCAGCGGAATGCTTACTACCGCTGCAAATGGAATATATACATTCCAGGCAAAGACAGGTCCTATTAAAGTTCCAAATAAAACAGCTACGCCTGAAACAGTAATAGCAAACGCCGAAGCAAATAATGCTACAAGTATACCTATCAATCCGATTGCAGGACCTAAAACAATTACTAAATTAAAAAATCCTAACCCTACAGCCGCAAAGATTGCTCTCATTATGTTATTAACAGAAGTTGTTTTTTCTGCCTCTTTTAATATACAACTGGCTCTGCTTTGTTTAGCTATAACCTTCGGATCTCCGAGTGATGCAGCGATCTCCTCTTCCTTTCTTCCTTTCTCTAATCCAATTCTAAAATGTTCTTCATAATCAAATAAAATATCTTTCTTTTCTTCTTCAGGTACATCTTTAATTAATTCAGATAATCTTCTTAAAAATTCTTTTTTATTCATTCTTTTCGCTTCCTTTCAAAAAATTATTAACATCCTTTACAAAAGTAAACCATTCTTTCTTTAGTTCCTCTTCTTTCTTTCGGCCTAATTCAGTTAATTTATAATATTTCCTGGGCGGACCTTCTTGAGATTCTTGTAGATATGTAGTTACTAACTCCTCAGATTTTAACCGTCTTAATAACGGATATATTGTTCCTTCGGAAATTGATATACTCTTAGAAATTTTATTAACCAATTCATACCCATAACAGACTTGTCTTTCTAGCATACTTAAAACACATAATTCTAATACTCCTTTTTTAAATTGAATATTCAATTTATCACCATCCTTTTTCAAATAATTTTTAATACTATTATTGAATATTACACTGTACCTTTTAATGTACGGTAGCATTGTATCACACAGTATCTTATAATGCAATGTAGTAATGAATATTTTTTTATTTTTTTTTAAAATCCCCTAACATCTATTGTTTTATGGGTTAAAAAATAGAGACAAGACAGAATATGTTGCTGTCTAGATTCTTTAAAATATTTAAATAAAATACAGTGTCAAAAGGAGAGTTTGCGGGTTGACTTTTAACACAGTATCTATTTTTTTTCCCCTATTTTTTTAATTGACGGAATTTTTAAAATAGATTATCATAAAACATATTACAGAAAATAATATTCAAATATAAGTATAACGGTGCAAAGAACCGCCTCCCTAAATCATTAATCATTTAAAGGAGTGAGGAAATTGGAACAAGTACAATACCATATAAGATGTAAGAAAGACGAAGTGAATAAAGCGGTGCTGCTGCCCGGAGATATCGAAAGAGCGGATTATATCGGGACACAATTTTTTCGGGATTCAAAGAAAATTGTGGAAAATAGGGAATTTCATATTTACAACGGAGGCTACGAAAATAAACCCGTGGCAGTCTGTTCTACGGGAATTGGCTGTATGTCAGCTGCTGTAGCCATAGAAGAGCTAACCAATATAGGATGTAAATATTTTATCAGAGTAGGAACCTGTGGTTCCCTCTCCCCTGAAATAAACCCCGGAGATATAATTATCGTAACCGGAGCTGTTCGGGGAGACGGAGCTTCTAAAGAATATGTTCCTATAGAATATCCGGCGGTGGCGGATTATCGCGTTGTTGCTGCCCTGCGAAACCGGGCTAAAAAGGAAGGCGTTGACTATAGCTTAGGAATAATAAGAACTCATGATGCCTTTTACATGGAATCCCCTTTTGCCTTCGGAGATTACAAAAAAAGAGTCTCCATTTGGGCTGAAGCGGGAGTCTTAGCTATCGAGAACGAATCTTCTACCCTTTTCGTGATAGGTTCTTTAAGAAAGGTACCGGTTGGAAGCATACTGGTCGCGGCGGGAAATTTAATCACCGGTAAAAAGGGCACAAAAGACGAGCTGCAAAAAAGCATCGATAAAACAATAACCATCGCTGCCGGAGCTTTGGTCGACCTTCAAGAGGAAAAGGAGGAAAAGATATGAAAAAGATGCATCATCTTCAGATAGAACCAGGCCAAATCGGAGAATTTGTAATAATGCCGGGTGACCCCGGTCGTTGTCATCTGATAGCTACACATTTCGAAAATCCCCAATTAATTGCCCAAAGTCGTGAATATGTAACCTACAACGGAAAATATAAAGGATTAACAGTAAGTGTTACCTCCACCGGTATGGGCTGCCCTTCTGCCGCCATTGCCCTGGAGGAACTTATTATGTCCGGAGCAAAATATTTAATCCGTCTTGGTACTACCGGAGCTCTACAAAAAAATATAAACCTGGGAGATATTATAATCCCCACCTCAGCGGTAAGATTGGAGGGTACATCGGTCGAATATATACCGATTGAATTCCCTGCTATTGCAGATATAGATATTGTAGATGCCCTCATAAAAGCAACCCAGGAAAAAAATCAGAAATCTCATACAGGAATAATTATGAGCCATGATGCCTTTTATAAGGGCTCGGTATTTGCCGACCCTGATTTTCTGAAAAGGGAACAAGTATGGATTGATTCTAATGTTTTAAGTGTAGAAAATGAATCCTCTGCCCTCTTTACTATCGGTTACCTCCGAAAAGTTAAGGTAGGAACCATCCTTACTGCAGTGGCCAATCACCTGACCCGGGAAGTTATTACTGATGAAGAAAAAATAAATCCCATATTTCACCAGATGACTGACATTTGCCTGGAAGCTTTTAAAAATATAGGAAAGGAATAAAAATAGTTTATTAGTTTAAATAGGAACACTTAAAATAAGGACACATCCTATTGAGAAAAATAGGATATGTCCTTATTTTTAATTTAATTTTTATTTTTAATTTATTCCCAGGGACCGACAATGCCGTCCACTGCCCAGTCTATAGTGGTTAACTCAAACACAGACATGCGTAAACCCTCCGGAACTTTCAGGTTGCCATCGCGGTCGTAAATCGGCCCGTTGAACGGATCGAAGACCATCGACGGATCAGACATCTGTTCCAGCCGCTTCATAACCAGATCATAAACGCTGATCATACCCAGAACGGGGTCATTAACCTTTTTCTCCTTTAATTCATCCTCATATGCAGGGTTTATTAACATACCCGGTTTAGCTCCCATCTCCACTGCTTTCTCCTTCAACAGCCACCAGTAGTCAACATCTCCAGCGTTGTGTGCAGTGTATACACCAGCGTAGACTTTGGCCAGGAAATCAAGGTAGACTGCTTCCCAGTGCGCGATCTGCCCGGAGACAACATATTCGGGGCTAAAATCATACATCGGAGAGTAATGACCGAAGGATGGTAATCCTTTTTCTCCAGCAACCTGTACAATTGTCGGCGAGTCCTCGGTAAACGCAAACACATCGCATCCGTCAGCGATTAACGCCTCGGCGGCTTCCTTAGCTGCTGTAGGACTGAACCACTCATAGATCCAGCGCACATGCACCTCAGCTTTAGGTTTGGTTTCCCGCACACCCACGGCGAATGCACCCATATGGCGTTTTACTTCTGGGATTGGGAAAGCGCCTATATAGGCAGTCTTGTTTGTTTTGGTGAGCGCTCCGGCAATCAGACCATTCAGGTAGTAAATCTGATAGAAATCGGCCATATAAGTCATCAAGTTAGGATTACGTTTGAACCCGGAGCAGTGAGCAAAGATCTTGTCCGGGTATTTCTGCGCTGAAATCAGCGTCCCATCCATGAAACCAAAGCTGGTGGTTAAGACAACATCACAGCCCTCTTCCATGATCAGCTTGTCAATATAAAGCCCCTCGCTTCCCTCGGCGACGCTCTCTACATAGACTGTTTCCAACCAGGGAAAGGTATCCTCACAAATCCTCCGCGCCTCATCGTGTGCATAACTCCAACCCAGGTCACCGATAGGCCCAACATAGATGAACCCTGCCTTAAGCGGTGTGCCCGGAACATACTCTTTAGCCATCGTCACTAAAGCAAGACTGAAGATGACTGCCACAACTAATACAGTTACTAACAAAACTTTGTTTCGTTGAGTAAACATTTCAAAACCTCCTTTTATTATATTATATGCTGTTCAAACAGCCTTTTCATTTTCACAACTTTCACTACTTATTTTACTATATATTCAGGATAGCGCAGTGCTAAACTATCTAGAATACTTAATAAAATAGATTTAGGATTAAACGCCTCACCTCCTCCATTTTTGGCAGTTTACAACCACCATTATAAATTTACCAAATAGCCAAGAAAAAAGCAAACATCTTAAGGAAAGTATCGAGTATATAGTATCGAGTATCGAGTCCAGAAAGAGAAGAAAAGATATAATAAAGTAGTATTCTTCTTTTTTATCTAACTACCACACTAAAATTTACACTAACAGGTGAGGGTGCCTGCTGAACCTAATCCTCGCCTCTCGTGTAAGGCAAGCTTAGCGCAGCCGGAGCCCCCATCCGCTTCTGCAATGTCCCGCGGGATACAAAAATCAAGACCAGAATTGCAAATGCGTACGGCATCGCTTTTAGAAATTCCGGTGACACCCACGGCTGCAGGCGGTACGACAGGTGGTAGAGAGCTGCAAACAAGTAGGCTCCCAGCATACCGTAGGCCGGATTCCAGAAGGCAAAGATGGTCAACGCAATAACGATCCACCCTATTCCCGCAGTCATTCCCTCGGTCCATGCCGGTCGATAGGCAACTGAGAGGTATCCTCCGGCCACACCGGCAAGGACCCCGCCAATAAAAACACATACGTAACGAACCCGGTCAACATTTATTCCCAGGGAGTCGGCAGTGGCAGGACTCTCTCCTACGGAGCGAATTGTGATACCGATTCGCGTACGATAAAGGATATACCACAACAAGGGGACGAGGATAATCGCCAGATAGACAATCAAATTCTGCCCCTCGAAAAGGATCGGTCCCAAGAAGGGAATCTTGGAAAGACCGGAAACGGTAATCTTGGGAATCGATACAGGAAGCGGCTTACCCTCCCAACCCCGTCCGAACATACCTGATAGACCGAGACCGAGCATGGTGAGAGAGAGCCCGGAGACAACCTGATTCGCCTTTAGTGTCACACTGGCAAAAGCATGGATCAGGGAGAAAGCACCGCCGACAACCGCCGCCACCAGGATCCCCAGCCAGGGATTTCCGATAATATAGGCAGTGGTGAAGGCAGAATAGGCTCCCATAATCATCATTCCCTCAACACCAAGATTTAGCACACCGGAACGCTCTGCGTAGATCTCACCAAGCGTTCCCAAAAGAAGCGGAGTCCCGTAGGCAAGAGAGCGACTGAATGTTGTAATTATCCATGTTTCCCAACCCATAACTACCTCCTCAATAAAAAGGATATTTTGTAACGAAGAAGAATCTCGCTTCCGATAAGGAAGAATAATATTAATCCGTTAAATACATTGATCAATTGAAACGGTAATCCCAGAGATACTTTAATAACATCTCCTCCGGCCATAATAACACCAAATAGAAGTGAGGTTACTATCACAGCCAAAGGATTACGCCGCGCCAGCCAGGCGACGATGATTGCAGTATACCCATACCCCATTGAAATGTTAGTGGGTCCTAATAGCCGCATATGAATCCCGGCAATCTCACCTACCCCGGCCAATCCCGCAAAACCTCCTGAGATGAACATGACGAGTAAAGTCGTCTTTAGTTGGCTAATACCGGCAAATCTTGCTGCATCAGGGTTCTCCCCGATAACCCGGATCTCAAACCCGCTCCTGGTGCGGGTAACAAATATATACATCACAACAGCAAGAACAAGTCCCAGTACTAGCGTCGGCCAGTGGATACGTGTGCCAAAGAGGGTCGGCAGCCATGCAGCACGCGGGAAAGTATCAGAATAGGCGAATCCACGCGCGGTAGGCCCCTTCCATGGACCGTGAATTAACCACTCAACGAAGTAAATGGCAATATAGTTCATCATTAAAGTCGTGATAACATCATTTAGTCCTAACATTACCTTTAAGATGGCCGGAATAAGCCCCCATGCAGCTCCACCAATAAACCCGCAGATAAACATCGCCGGCAGGAGTAACGGACCAGGCAACCCGCTAAAAAGAGCGACTCCGGCTGCGGCAACTGCCCCTATGAGGAGCTGCCCTTCGGCACCAATATTCCAAAAGAGAGCGCGGAAGGCAATAGTCAACCCCACCCCGCAAAGTAACAGAGGAATCGCCCGACGTACTGTCTCGGCCAACCCAAACCTGCTTCCAAGTGATCCACTCAGTATCAGCTGATAGGCACGGATAGGGGAAACTCCGTAGATCCGGAAGAATATCCCCGCCACCACGAGCGCTGCAAGAATAGCAAGGAGTGACACGAAGAACACCACGCGCCCGGAGGCAACCGGCCTTCTCTCAACCTTGAAACCTACGCGTCTCTTCATAATTCTTCTCCTTTGTGCCGTGTGCCAGCCATCATTAAACCAATCTCCCCTATATCAGCACTCTCTGCATCGAGGATTCCCATTACCTCACCGTTAAATATGACCAGAATTCGATCAGACATCGTCATAATCTCCTCCAGATCCTCCGAGATGAGGAGGGTAGCCGCGCCCCGTTCCCGTTGTGCTAAGAGTATTTTCCGTACCTGCTCGGTAGCACCGATATCGAGACCATAGGTAGGGTGAACCGCTACAATCAGACTAGGGTTTTCGGATAGTTCACGCGCCAGGACCACCTTTTGGATATTTCCTCCGGAGAGGAGCTTGGCAGGCGTCTCGTAACTCGGAGCAGCTATCTGGTAGTCTGACATTGCACGGCGTGCGTTCTCCTCAATCTCCTTGTTGTTTAGAAACTCCCTGTAGGAAAAGGGAGACCGACGATATTTTTTTAGAATCAAATTCTCGCGGATGCTAAGAGCGGGAACAATTCCCATCCTGATCCTCTCCGCCGGGATATGAGCAACCTTAAGGTCATTCATCTCTCGCGCGGAACAATTGGTGACTTCTTTCTTCGCCAAGAATACTTTTCCTTTTGTCGACTTGCGCAGTCCGGTGAGCACTTCGGCAAGTTCGTACTGCCCATTTCCCGATACCCCGGCTACACCAAGAGTCTCTCCACCGAAGAGATTAAACGACACGCCGAGAAGGGCCGGGAGTCCACGGTCATTCAGTGCATGCAGGTCATTCACCTCAAGAATCTTTTCTCTTCGTCTTATCGGGCTCTTCTTAAGTCGAAAGATTACCTCGCGACCGACCATTAACCTGGCTAAATTTGGTTTATCCGTCTTAGCGGTAGGGAGAGTTGACACGACCTTCCCCTTTCGCAGCACCGTCACCCGGTCGCTCACCCGCATCACCTCGTCGAGCTTGTGGGTTATGAAGATGATGGTCAGCCCGTCATCAACCAAGGTACGTAGTGTGGTAAACAGTTGGTCAACCTCCTGGGGAGTGAGAACGCTCGTTGGCTCATCCATAATCAGGATATCAACCTCGCGGTACAGCGCCTTTAAAATTTCCACTCGCTGTTGCTGACCGACCGTTAGCTGCCAGACCTTAGTTTGTAGGTCAATTGATAGGCCGTACTCGTTGGCGATCGATGAAATCTTCTCGCGTGTCTTACGGAAATTCACAAATGGGCCGGTCCCCTCGTCTAACCCGAGGACAATATTTTCTTCCACCGATAACGTAGGAACGAGCCGGAAATGTTGGTGGACCATTCCGACATGATGATTAAGTGCAGCCCGCGGAGAGGTCATATGGACCGGTTGGCCATTTAAGATGATTTTCCCCTCCTCGGGTCGATAGAGGCCATAAAGGACACGCATCAGAGTTGTCTTACCCGCGCCGTTCTCTCCGAGAAGGCAGTGAATCTCGCCACGATAAACCTTAAAATCAATACCGTCATTGGCAACTACACCAGGAAACCGCTTGACAATTCCGCGTAATTCGATTGCATAACCTTCTGAATTATCCAAGGCTACTCCTTCATGCCCGCTTGTCACAGGGCTATTATTTGTACTATCTATTACATCACTGATTGTTCTTGCAGGATGTTTCGGTTCTACAAAATCTTATAACGTTGAATGCAGCAAATTGGTTTGTTTCTGGTCATACTCTTCGAATATTTTTATACCGTTCTTCCCGGTTTTTATTCCTCTTTTATCTTACTATAATAATTATAAATATATCAAATGCCCAGGGAAAAAGCAAGATTTTAATAAATAGGAATACATCCTATTTAAACTAATTTAAACTAATTTAAAAAGCTTTCTTAAAAATAATCCATATCCCGATTACTACTAACATAATTCCTGCTAGAAGTCCAAAATCAATAAAAAATAAATTATTAACTAAGAAAAATAAAGAAATAGCTCCTAATATTCCTATAGGAATCAAGAGTCCCTTCTCTCGTCCTTCAAAAAGATAAAGCTGGAGCAAACCTATTGCAACACCCAAAGGGAAGATAGGCCATAAATCTTCCATTAAGCGCCAACCATAGATAACATTAACTAAAAATAATAGGCCATAAGTAATAAGTATCCCTCCCGGAACCAGAAGACCTGCATCCTTCCGATAAATAAAATAACTCAATTCAAATACAATCCCAGGTATTAATAAAAATAAAGGCCATAAATTATCCCAAACAATTTCTATTACTCCAAAGTTCGATAATATTAATATCACTCCTATAAACAGTAGTAAAAAACCAAATATATAATTAATTTTTTTCATCGACTTCCTCCTTCTTAAACAATGTTTCTTTAACTATTTAAATATAATTATCTCTTCTTCTATTTAAAGAATATTATTTATCCTCTCCGAGTCGGCTTAATATCCATACTCTTACTTTTTTCTTGCCCCAGTCCAGGGCTTTTTGCTCATCTCCCAGGTTAAAACATACATCAATCCGGTTACCTTTAATGGCACTTCCACAATCATTGGCTAGACCTATTCCATAACCTTCTACGTAGAGCATATCTCCATAATGAAATGTCCCGAATTCCGGGTCAATAGCTATACTTTTGTATCCGGCTTTATAATTAGTCGAAGTAAAACCATCAGCATAAGGCCAGCAGGACCTTTCATGGGGAGTATAAGCTGTTGCCAGTACGGTAAATTTCGGATAGGATATATTTTTATCCTTTCCGGTAGATAATGCTTTTTCTATTTCTTCTGCTTGTGTTTCTGCTTTTTCCCAATCTATTTTATTAAAACCATAAGGATCTGTTGTTTTGGGAAGACTATATTTTTCAGTAATGGTGAAGCCTGCTGCTTTCTCTTTACCGGAAATCTGATACTGAGAGGTAAAGCGCACGATATTCCCCTCTTTATCCTTGACTACATAAAACTTACCATCTACTGAAAAATTACTTAGCCAGAAGAATACATTTAAAATAATTATAAAAACTATAAAAAGACGTATTTTCTTTTTTATAATTTTCTCCTTTGGTTAATTTTTTTTATTTAAAAAGTTAAATACAGTATATTATATAATTCTATAAATATTTCTAAAAATCCTCTTTTTTTGGAGAAAAAAATAAAAAGCTCGCCTTGCTATTAACAAAGCGAGCTTGTAAAGGAGGTATAATTATGAAAAAGATTGTTTTGTTGTTTGTTGCTCTAGTTTAGTAAGTCTTTAAACAATTATTAATTATACAGTTAGTAATTATACTCATTTTTTCTACAATGTCAAGTAAATTTTTAAAAAAAATTTACAATAACCTGGTCACATGGTAAGTCAAGATTCCAAAAAATCTTTGATTAATATTTTGATAGGTAATTTTATCTTATAAAAGATAAGGAGTTTTAAAAACGTTTCCAGAAATCTTCTGCTTGTTCTCTTACTCTTCTGACAATTCTTTCATAATCTAAACCGCTTATCTCCCGACCTTCCATTAGTATTTTGCCACCTACAATAGTGCTATCGACCATATCTCCGCTTATGCCAAATAAAATATGGAAATAAGCATTTTGACTGCTAATTGGAGTGGGTGGATAGTAATTTACCACTATAATATCAGCTGGAGCTCCGGTCTGAAGGACTCCCAAAGTTTCACCAAAGAACCTGGCGGCAATCTCACGGTTATTCTTAAAAGCCATCTGATAGACTTCTTCCCAACCGGCTTGAGGATTATGCGACTCGTGTTTTTGTAGGAGATTAGCCACCTTAATACTTTCAAACATATCGGTAGTATAACCGTCAGTGCCTAACCCTACTATTACACCTTTATCCATGGCAGTCTTGATAGGAGCCGTCCCCACGGCATTACCCATATTGGACTCAGGGTTATGAATTAAATAACTGTCATTATTCTTTAAAATTTCTAATTCTTCTCCCTGAAGATGAACCCCATGTATGGCTAAAGTACTGGGTCGCAAGATATGAAAACGATCTAATCGTTCTGCTACTCCTTTATAGCCCCGGGTTTTACTTTCATAGAAATCAGCTATTCCTTCTGCGACGTGGATATGAAAAGGTACTTTTAACTCATCAGCTAAAGCAGCTGCTTGGGATAAAGTTTCATTTTTCAGGGTAAAGGAAGCATGAAGTCCAATCATTCCTCCCAGGTAATTATTACCTTCCTGCCGCGCTTTTTTTATAAACCGTTCATTTTCTCTGATTCCATCTAAAGCTTTTTCATGGCCATCCCGGTCAGAAACCTCGTAAGCTAAGCTAGCTCGAATACCGCTCTGACGGACTGCCTCAGTAATTACATCTAGACTACCATCGATAAGATTGCTGCTGGCATGGTGGTCAAAAATAGTAGTGGTTCCTTTCTTAACACAATCCAGAATAGCATAAATTGCACTACAATATATATCTTCTTCATTTAAAACCTTATCTAATCTCCACCATAGCTTTTCCAAAATCTCTACAAAATTTTTAGGAGGCTGGTCAGTTTTGAGGTCCATGCCTCGGGCAAAAGTACTATAAAGATGCATATGGGTATTAATCATTCCCGGCATTATTATCTTGCCCTGGACATCTTTATATTCAGCTTCAGGATATTTTGAAATTAATTTTTCCGTCTTCCCGATAGCAACAACATTCTCTTCCTCGATTACTACTCCGCCGTTTGAGATAACCCGGGAATCTTTATCAAAAGTAAGAACTGTTCCGTTTCCGATAATCAGCATTTTTCTCCCCTCCTCTATCCTTTAATCATTTTTTGGGAAATCTTGTTGGCTTTTTCCGCCACTTTATCTTCATCAATATTAACCAACTTTCCATCGCAAACTATAATCTTACCATTAACTATAGTAATATCCACAATTTGAGAATCACCACAAGTTACCAGAGCTGAAACAGAATCAGACAAACCCCCGGCGAATCCCAATTTTTTAGTATTGATTAAAAACATATCTGCTGCTTTTCCTTCTTCAAGACTACCGATCTCTGGTTGATTAAGGACATCCCGGCCACCATTGGTAGCCATGCTCATCACTTCTTCGGTAGATATACTGGAGATACCATAAATTAACCGATGCATCAAGAAAGCTGCTTTAAGTTCGGCAATCATATTAGAAGAATCATTGCTGGCACTGCCATCAACCGCCAATCCCACCGGTACTTTCTTTTTTAACATATAGGGGATATTCGCAGCCCCGGAAGCCAGTTTCTGATTGGATACCGGACAATGGGCTACTCCTGTTCCTGTTTCAGCCAATAAGTCTATCTCCCTTTCGGTCAGATGAACACAATGGGCAAACCAGACATCATCTCCCAGCCAGCCAACTTTTTCCATATACTTCAGTGGCCGTAACCCAAAAGTTTTCTGACAAAATTCATTTTCATCTTTAGTTTCTGCAAGATGAGTATGGCTCTCTACTTTATAATTTCGGGCTAATTTAATCGACTCTCTTAAAAGGTTCTCAGTCACCGAAAATGGGGAACAGGGAGCTAAAACCACTCTTTGCATGGCAAAAGGCTGGTAATCATGATATTTTTCGATAACTCGCTGAGAATCAGACAAAATCTCTTCTTCTGTCTGCACTACTTCATCCGGAGGCAACCCCCCATCTTTTTCACTTAAAGACATAGAACCTCTACTTCCATGAAATCGGATGCCAATTTCTTGAGCTGCCCTGAATTCTTCATCTACCAGTTCCTTTGGCTGACCCTTGGGGAACACGTAGAACTGGTCAACTGCGGTGGTGCAACCGGTCTTTAAAAGTTCTCCCATAGCTACCAGACTACTGTAATAAATCGCTTCGGAAGTTAAGCGAGACCAGATAGGGTAAAGGTATTTGAGCCAATTAAATAGCTCTACATTTTGCACCTGGGAAATATTTCTGGTTAAGGTTTGATAAAAATGGTGGTGGGTATTAATTAGACCGGGATAAAGAAAATAATCAGAACCATCAATTATCTCCTCAGCTGGGAATTTTATGTCATAGGCAATTTTACTAATTTTATTATCTTTAATTAAAAGACTGCAACTTTGTAGCCTGTTTCTTTCCTTATCCATAGTTACAATCTCTTTTGCATTCTTAATTAAGATAGAAGACATTTAAAAAATCTCCTTATTACTATTTATTCACTACGCTTTCAATTGCTTCTATAATCTGTTCGTAACCGGTACAACGGCATAGATTGCCCTCTAAAGCTGTTTTAATTTCTTTCCGACTGGGATGAGGACTGTGTATAAGCAGGGCTTTGGCAGACATTAACATCCCTGGAGTACAAAAACCACACTGCACAGCTTGATGATCAACAAAAGCTTGCTGTAAGGGATCAAGCTTTCCATCTGTTTCCAACCCTTCAATAGTTAAAACTTCACTTCCTCCAATCTGTCCGGCAAGAATCAGACAGGAAGAAACCGCCTTTCCATCAAGGATAACCGTACAGGCTCCGCATTCTCCAACACTACACCCTTCTTTGGTCCCGGTTAATTTTAATTGTTCCCTTAAAGTATCAAGTAAACGTTCTTTAGGACCCACCTTTAAGGTTACTTCTTTACCATTAACAATAAAGGTTACTGTAGTCTTATTCATTGGTCTTTGCCTCCTTGATAATCTTTTTCAATGCTCTCTTAATCAGGACAGCGATAGTCGGTTTTTTGTAGGGAGTAGACCATCTTTCTCCGGTAATGGAGACCATTTCCTTGCTGGTTATTTTGCCAATCTCTTCTAAATCAATATTAAATACCGATTTACCATTAATAGCTTTTTCGGTCTCCGGAAGGGATTGGGGATAAGGTGTGGCAGATCCGGGGACAACTCTGGTATCTTGGAAAATACCTTCTTTATCTATTTTGGTAACCAGAGCAAGACTTAGTCTGGCAATAGACAGAGCTTTTCTACGACCGATTTTTTGAAAATCGGTATAATAATTATCACCAAGTAAAGGAATTTTTATTTTGGTTAATAATTCATTAGCTTGTATTTTAGTTTTATAAGGACCGGCTAAAAATTCTTCCAAGGACAATACTCTTTTGCCTTCCCCGGAAGTTAATTCTACTTTAGCCCTTAAGGCAATTAGAGGAGGTAAAAGGTCTGCTGCCGGTGAGGCATTCACAATATTACCTCCGATAGTGCCGCGGTTACGAATCTGGGTTGAACCGATAGTGTTAGCTGCTTCCACCAATACAGGAAAATTATTTTTTATGAGTAGCTCATTAATCAATCTAGAATGGGTCACCAACGGCCCTATTTCTATAAATTTATTAATTAAATTAGTAATTTTTAATTCTGGGATATTGGTTATATCCAACAGGTAATCAAAGTCTGACAAGCGCGGGCTCTCTTTGTAAAGATTAACCAACAAATCTGTCCCTCCGGCTAATATACAAACTTTACTAAATTTATTCAAGTAATTCAGGGCCTCTTCTATTTTTTGAGTGGTTAAAAATTCGTAGGATATCATTTTTTTGTCCCCTCTTTACTTAAAGAATGTCCCAGTAAGACCCGTTCTAAATTAAGGGGTAAATGCCTGATTCTTTTTCCGGTTGCGTGAGCTACTGCATTGGCAATCGCCGCTGCGCCCAATTCTAAAGTTGGTTCACCGATAGATTTAGCTCCATAAGGACCATAGGGGTCGGGATTTTCTACAATAACCGGGCTAATTTCTGGCATATCTTTTACAGTAGGAATCAAGTATTCATCAAAGTTAGTATTTTTAATATAGCCATTCGTGATTTCTACTTCCTCCATAATACCATAACCTAAGCCCATCATTACCCCACCGTAGATCTGCCCCTTCAAACAGGCAGGATTAATGGCTCTACCCACGTCATGGGCGGCAGTCATTTTTAATACTTCTATCTGACCGGTTGCTGTATCAACTTCCACTTCAGCTATCTGGCAACCATAAACATAGGTAAAATATGGTCTGCCTTGACCAATTTCTTCGTCCCAGGAAATATCTGGAGCTTTATACCAACCGTAAGCAGATAAAAATACTCCCTCCTGATTAGCCAAATCTACGGCCTCATCAAAAGAAATAATCTTTTGTTCTTTATTTTTCTCATATATATTCTCATTTTCAAAAACTAAATTACTTACTTTAACTTTTAATTTATCTGCTATCATCTCGGCAAGAGTTTCTTTTAATTGATGGGCAGCATTTTTTACTGCATTGCCACCTAATATGGTGCTGCGAGAGGCAACAGTCGCTCCACTCTCAGGAGAAACTGAAGTATCAACCTCCATATAACTAATCCTTCTAATATCCACTCCCAATTCCTCGGCGGCTATCTGGGTAAAAACAGTCTTTAAGCCTTCGCCATTTTCAGCCAATCCACAGGATATTAAGATACTCCCGTCACGCTGAATGGCCACTATAGCGCCGGCAGCATCAGTTGCCTCAGCTCCCAAACTGCAGCCTCGAAAACTAATAGCCATACCAATTCCTCTTTTTTTATCTCCTGATTGGAGCTTACTGTATTCTCTGTATTTCTCTTTATAATTACTTGCTTCAACAGCTTTGTTAATTACTTCTTCCAGACTCACCTGGTGATTATCGAGTTTCTGTCCACTAGCAGTAATAGAATTATTGTGATATATATTTTTTAAACGCAGTTCCATGGGGGTCATCTTTAGTTCTTCGGCCAGTTCATCCATTAATGATTCCTGGGCAAAGATAATCTGGGGTGAACCATAACCCCTCATCGCCCCGGTATATACATTATTGGTGTAATATCCATAAGTATCTGTTTTCACATTAGGCAATTCGTAAGGGCCTGTTGCCTGAACAACCGAACGCCAGGTAACAAAGGGAGTCTGGCAGGCATAAGCTCCGCTATCGGCTAAACACTTAATCTCCATTGCTACCAGCTTACCTTCTTTGGTAGCGCCCACTTTATATTTCATTTTATAAGGATGACGTTTGTAACTTTCGAGAATTGATTCATCTCTGGTATTAACCATTTTAACCGGTCGGTCGGTTTTTAAAGCCAAAATTGCAGCCCGGGCAGCCATAGAAGACATAACTTCATCTTTACCCCCAAATGACCCACCCATATGGTTCTGAATTATTCTCACTTTATTCAAGGGTACTTTAAGCACACTTGCTACGGCATTTCGGCAAGAAAAAGGGTTCTGAATCGAACCATAGATAGTTACTAAAGTATTATATTCATGGGGAACTGCCACGAGTGACTCAGGTTCGATATAACCGTGTTCTACAAATTGAGTAGTATATTTTCTTTCCAGTATTACCTCTGCCTGATTAAAGCCTTTTTCTGTATCTCCTTTTCTCAATCGATGATGAACCACCTGATTATTTTCTAACTCTGAATGAATTAAGGGAGCATCTTTTTTCTCGGCTTCTTCCGGTTCAAAAATACCCGGTAGTTCTTTATATTCTACATCAATTAACTCTATAGCCCTGGCAGCTACTTCTTTAGTTTCGGCAGCAACTGCAGCAATTCCATCACCAATATATAAAGCCTCTTTCCGAGCCAAAACTTGCTGATTTTGGATAATCACTCCAAATTTATTATTGGGGACATCCTCTACAGTTATAACTGCTTTCACGCCCGGATAGGCCAGAGCTTTTTCGATGTTTATTTTCACGATTCGAGCATGGGGATATTTACTTCGCAAAACTTTACCATAAAGCATATTGGGGAAGAATAAATCAGCAGCAAATTTAGCTTTTCCGGTAACTTTTTCGTAGGCATCGACTCGTTTTATCGATTTATTAACCTCGCTGAATTTCATTCTCTTCATCTCCCTTATCACATACTATTTTAGCAAACCGGCCCTTTGGTTAAATTTTTTAATAAGCTCATCTATCTTCCCTACTTGCTGATGGATATTACCCCAATAATTCTCACTGTTATACCATTGAGCATTTAGTTCTTCCATATCTTTACCCTGTTGTTCTACCCAGGTAAAGTACTTGAGATTATGGATGCGTTTCTTATCATAGTAGGTTAATTCTTGCATATAATCAGTAGTAAGTGCCCGCAAGTTACGATGATAATCAATGGCTGCATCAGTTTCATCATAGGGACCAAATTCTTCTTTTAATTCTTTTAATCGAGAGCTATACATTTCCATTGAATCGGTAAAGACAGTTAAAACTATATCTTTTTCAGTAAGTTCATAATATTTAGCAAACTTGATAGCCATTATCATATTAGCTGCGCTGGAAATTCCCATTAGTGGTAATTTTTCAATTATGTCTGCAGGAACACCTTTTTTTCTTAAATATTTCTGACCGACGGGTTCATTAAATAAACGAATTATTCCCATACTATTACTATCATCTACGTCAATAATCATATCAGTATTTCTCACATTATGAATCCAGGGAACGTGTTTATCTCCTATACCTTCAATACGGTGAGCACCAAAACCATTAGCCAGAAGTGTAGGACATTGTAAGGCTTCCCCGGCAACTATCTTACTGGTAGGATATTTTTCTTTCATATAATCTCCACAACCTAAGGTACCAGCTGAGCCAGTAGTTAAAACTACACCGGAATAATTATCCTTAGGAGTCATAACTTGAGATAGAACTTCTTCCATAGCATGACCGGTAATCTCATAATGCCAAAGGTGATTACCAAATTCATCAAATTGATTAAATACTACTACATTATCCCTGGTCTTTTTTAATTCCCAAGATTTATCAAAAATCTCTTTTACATTACTCTCTGTTCCCGGAGTAGCAATTACTTCTCCGGCTACTTTAGCCAACCAATCAAAACGTTCTCTACTCATCCCTTCCGGTAAGATAGCTATCGATTCACAGGAGAGAATATCGGCATCATAAGCACCACCCCGACAATAGTTTCCAGTAGACGGCCAAACTGCTTTTTGAGAAGTGGGGTCAAACTGTCCGGTAACCAAGCGAGGAACTAAACAACCAAAGGTAGCACCTACTTTGTGGGAACCGGTGGGGAACCATTTACCCACTAAAGCAAATATTCTGGCTTTTACTCCGGTTAACTCATGAGGTAATTCTACAAAATTAACTCCTCCGAATTGACCGCCCTTTTTTACCGGCTCATTCTTCCAGTTAATTCTAAAAAGATTATAAGAATTAATATCCCATAATCCTATGTTCTTCAATTTATCCTTAACCTTATCGGGAACGAACTCAGGATTCTTCTGTTCTGCAAAAGTCGGAATAATAATATTTCTTTCTTTAGCTCTTTTTATAGTCCTTTCTAATTGTTCTTCGTTAATAGTCAAATCAATCATTTTATTTTTCTCCTTTATTTTTAGTCGTTAGTGAATATTTGGTTAGCCAGTTACCCGGTTTGCCGGTTTACCAGCAAGAAATATAATATAATGTATAACATGTAATAAGTAACCTGTATTTCACTCATTACTCATTACTCATTACTCATTACTGTTTATTATCCGTTACCCGTTGCAAGATAAAATTCGAGATTATCACACTTTCTAAAAACCTGCCAGAGGACCGTCCCCTGTCAGGTTTTAGAAAGTCGATAAACGAGTCTACTGCGCGATAAAGAAATTCTAATTCTATATATTCATCGTTTTGATGAGCCTGAGCAATATCGCCAGGACCAAAAATAATGAAAGGCATTTCCTTTATTGGAAGAATGGTAGCGCCATCAGTACAATATTTGGTAATGATTACTTCTTCTACTCCAGCTACCTGCATAAATTTTTTAACATAAGGATTATTTGAATTGGTAAAAATTAGTGGTTTGTAGTTAAAAACCTCTTCTTCAAATCGTACGTTATACTTTTCTGCAATATCTTCGCTAGTTTTTTTAACCAACTCTATTACTTTTTCTTTATCTTCTTCTGAAATCACTCTAAAATCAAAATCTATTTCTGAATAATTGGGGACGATATTCACCTGTACTCCACCGTGGAATTGTCCTATATTCATTGAAGTTTTACCCCAAAAAGGGTCTGCTTCAAATATTTTCTCATATCTTTCGGTAATATTCACAACAAGCTCACTCCCCGGAATAATTGTATTTACTCCTACCTCAGGAGTTGAGCCGTGAGCAGACTTACCGTAAAATTTAGCTCTCATCCATAATTCTCCCTTTTCCCCGGTAGAAACTTGAAGATTAGAGGGCTCAGTAATAATAAGGAAATCAGTCTGGTCAAAATAACCCCCGTCAACTAAATTTTTTGCCCCTCTATATCCCCATTCTTCGTCTGCCGTAAGGGCTAATTGAACTGTTTTTTTAGGAACAATTCCCCTTCTTTTTAAAAATGCCACTGCGTAAAGTATGGCAGCTATTCCACCCTTCATATCTGATGCCCCTCTGCCGTACATTTTTCCGTTTTCAATTAATCCTTGAAAGGCAGGTTTCGTCCAATCCTCTTCTTTTACCCTCACCGTATCTATGTGTCCGCAAAGAGTAATATTTCTCTCTTCTTCTCCTTCAATTTTCGCAATAACCGAACTCCTGCCTTCTTCTAAAGGAACTAACTCGGAGTGAATATTATTTTTTAAGAGAAATTTCTTTATAAAATTAGCAATTTGATTTTCATTTCCCGGAGGATTTACACTTTTAATTTGAATAAGTCCTTGAAGAAGGTCGTTTAATTCTTTTTTTTCTGTATGATTCACTTTTAGTTCATTGCCTCCTTTACTGCTTCTAAATTGGGATCTATTACCAGGGCTTCTCCTCCTGCTTTTTTAGCACTCTCCACATCTTTTAAACCATTTCCAGTAACCAGTACTACAATTTTATCTCTCTTGGAGATTTTTCCTTCCTTTAACGCCTTGACCATACCGGCAAAGGCGGTAGAGCCCGCAGGTTCAGCAAAAATCCCCTGTTTTGTGCCTAAATATTTAATCGCTTCAAGTATTTCCTTGTCACTTACCGCCATACCAAATCCCTTCGATTCTTTTATGTCTCTTATTGCCATCAGGCGATTTCTGGGAATTCCTACTGCGATACTATCTGCAATTGTATTCGGCTCCACAAATTTTACTTCACCATCACCATTTACTGCCTCGACAATCGGTTTACACCCTTCTGCCTGTACAGCAACCAGTTTAGGTAAATGGTCAATAAAGCCTAAAAAAAACATATCCTTATAAGCTTTAGCCACTCCGGAGATTATACAGCCATCTCCTACTGGCACAAAAAGATAATCAGGTACTTCAAAATCCATCTGTTCAATAATTTCCAGAGCAACCGTCTTCTTCCCCTCCACCATATAAGGATTAAAAGCGGTATTTCGGTTATACCAGCCAAATTCTCTAGTTGCTTCGATGGACAGATCAAAGGCTTCATCATAAGTTCCTCTTACCGTAAAAACGGTTGAGCCAAATACTAAAAGCTGGGCAATCTTGGCGCTGGGTGCAGTTTGGGGAACAAATATATAACTATTTAAACCTACCGAAGCAGCAGCTCCCGCAAGTGATGAGGCAGCATTACCGGTAGAGGCACAGGTAACAATTTTTTCTCCTAATTCCTGAGCTTTCACCATGGCAATGGCAGACGGCCTATCTTTTAAAGAAGCAGTTGGGTTCCTCCCATCATCTTTAATCCAGAGATTTAGCATTCCTAAATTTTTTCTTATTCTTTTTGCTTCATATAAAGGAGTCCACCCAACTTTTAATGGCCCTATTTTGGCAGGATCATTCACAGGCAAAAGAGGTAAGTACCTCCACATCGAAAATTCCTTATTTTTTTTAAGGGTATCCTGATTAAAATCCTTTTTTACCTTAGGGTAATCATAAATAATTTCTAAAACGCCTTCGTCTCCGCATTTCGGACAATTATATTTTACTTCATTTGAATCATATTCTGTTCCACACAATAGGCATTTTAATTTCTTTACATAACTCATATCTATTTTTCCTCCCTGGCATATGAAATTCCTAATTCTTTTGGAAGTTGTGCATTTATAATAATCGTCTCTTTTTAAGGGTAGATATGGGTTCCCGTTTCACCTTTTAGCGCTTTTTCTAACGATTCCGGATTAGTGACTACTGCCTCTTTTCCTCCGGCTTCCAGGAATCTTACAATAGCTTGAATTTTGGGAAGCATACTTCCTTTGGCAAAATGGCCTTCTTCAATATATTTTTTAGCTTCTGCTACAGTTAATTTATCCAAGGTAATTTGATTCGATTTATTGAAATTTAAACAGACTTTTTCTACTGCCGTAGAAATTATAAAGACATCTGCTTTAATATTTATAGCCAGTAGACTTGAGGCATTATCTTTATCAATAACTGCAGCAACACCTTCAAGTTTTCCTTCCTCATTGCGAAGTACGGGAATCCCACCTCCGCCAACACCAACCACACTAAAACCACTTTTTACCAATTTCTCAATAGCATCCTGTTCAACAATTTCAACCGGCATAGGAGAAGGTACGACTCTTCTGTACCCTCTTCCCACATCATCAATAATAACCCAGTCAGGGTGTTCTTTTTGTAGTTCTTCTGCCCGTTCTTTAGTATAAAATGTCCCTATTGGCTTTGTGGGGTTTTTGAATGCAGGATCACTTTTACCTACCACTACCTGAGTCACTATTGTAGCTGTATTCTTTTTAATTCCTCTCTTTTTAAATTCATTATAGAGTGCCTGCTGAATCTGATAGCCGATGGCAGCCTGGGTATCTGCTCCACAATTAACCAGAGGTACTGTATGCATCCCTCCTACTTCATGCGCAATTTCCGAACGTCTTAAAATAAATCCCACCTGGGGACCGTTCCCATGAGTCACTACCACATCATAACCCTGCTCGATCATTCCGACAATATGTTTGGCTGTTTCACATACTGCATCATATTGGTCTTCTACGCTTTCATGCTGCTTATCTTTAATAAGGGAGTTTCCTCCAATAGCTAATACTGCTAATTTAGTCATTTTTTATTTCCATCCTTTCGCCATAGTTAAAGCCATAATGGCCTTTTGAACATGTAATCTATTTTCGGCAATATCATAAATAATAGAACGTGAACCGCTGGCTACTTCATCATCTACTTCATTTCCCCGGTCTATAGGCATCGGATGAATAAAATAAGCGTTATCGGTAAGCGAATTAAGTTCTTTAGTATATCTCCAATCCTGATATTTCAAGGCTAATTTCTTTTCTTCTTCCTTACCTATACTGTATCTTTTTGAACTCATCCATTGCCGAGCATATACAACCTGTGCTCCTTTTACCGCTTCAAACCTGTCGTGGGTAATTTCAAATTTTGCCCCTGTGGCTTCAGCATTCTTTTTAGCCTGGGCAATTACTTCCGGGTCAAGGTCAAACCCCTCAGGATAGGCCAGGGTAAAGTCCATACCATACCTGGGAAAAAGCAAGATATCTTCCTGCACAGAACTCCAGGAACGTACCATCGAAGAATAACCCCACATCATAGTTATTTTTTTATCTTTCACTTCACCTAAATTTTCCTGAAGTCCCATAAAATCCGCCAGACCCTGACAGGGATGATATTTATCATGAGCCATAGAAACAATAGGGATGGATAAATATTTTGCATATTCTCTAAGCAGCTCTTCTCCTTGCCCATATTCTTCAATCGCATCTTCCAGCATTCTGATTCCTAATCCTACAGCATACCTGCTCATTACTTTTGCTGCATCCTCAACTGTTTCTCCCGCTTTTCCTTTCTCTTTTAATCTCATAGATTTGGGTTCAAGGAACTGGGCATGTCCACCTAATTCGGTGGCAGCTGCTTCAAATGACTGCCTGGTTCTGACTGAAGGATTGTAGAAAAACATCAGGAAAGTTTTATCTTTAAGAATTTCGGTATAAGGCTTTTCGTAGCGGTGTTTTTTCATATCTTTAGCAACTGCAAGTATTTCATCAAGCCCTTCCTTTTCCCAATCCTGAGTAGTAATTAAATGTTTCTTATATAATTCTGCCATTTTTTACCTCCTAAATTTTATTTCATTGCCAAAGCAAGGATTGCTTTTTCTGTATGAAGTCTATTTTCCGCTTCATCATACACTACTGACATAGGTCCATCAATAATTTCATCTGTCACTTCATTGTTCCTATCGGCTGGTAAGCAGTGCATAAATATTGCCTTTTTATTAGCTATATTAAAATGCTTTTTGGAAATTTTCCAATCTTCTTTAAATTGTTTTCTATATTCTGTATCTTCTTCGTTATTCATTAAGAAACTTCCCCAGCTCTTGGCATAAATAACGTCAGCTCCTTTTGAAGCTTCATAAACATCATGCACTACTTCAATCTTTGCCCCGCTCTTTTTTGCTGCTTTATGGGCAAAAGCCATATATTCAGGGTCCACATCATATTTTTCCGGATAAGCAAGAGTTAGATTCATCCCCAAGATAGATGCAGCAAGAGCCATGGTTTGGGGAACTCCGGGAGATTTTACTCTTCCTGAATAAGCCCAGCTCATTACAACCTTTTTTTCTTTCCAATTCGGACCAAGCTTTTCCATCATCGTCATAATATCTGCAATAATCTGGCAAGGATGCTCTTTATCGTCAAGTGCGTTAAAAATAGGAATTTCTGCACTCTCAGCCATAACATTTAGTATTTCCCTGGCTGATCCATACTTTCCTATTCCATACATTCGAATCATTATTCCATCAATATACCTGTCCAATACCCTGGCTGTATCTATCCAGGTTTCATGATGGGCAATCTGCATTACCTCAGGGGTATGGAATTGAGCATGCCCACCTAATTGGGTCATTGCTGCTTCAAATGAAGTTCTTGTTCGAGTGGAAGGATTAGCAAAAATCATTCCTAAAGTTTTATTCTTTAGATATTCATGCGGTTCTCCCAATGCTAATTTTCTCTTTAAATCCATGGCTACCTCAAGAATGGTTTCCAATTCTTCTTTGGAGTAATCCATTAAACTGATATAATCTTTACCTTTTAGTGATTTTGTTAACATTTCTTTCCTCCTATAAATTATATTTTTTTTAACAAAACTTAAATAATTTCTTAGTATTTTTGTTTCTTTTTTTTATTTTATTTACATTTAAACTAAATTGCAAATAAAGAATAATATAGTATCGAGTAAAGAAAAAGAAAGAAAAGATAGAAAAAATTAGTATTCTTCTTTATTATCTAACTACCCCACTAAAGTTTACACTAACTTAAAAGGGCTATTTAATTCTATTCTTTATTAGTTTTCCGTATCCTTTAGTTCCAATAATTCCTTTGTTCTCTTTGTATACTACTTCCCCGCGAACAATGGTCATATAAATCTGTCCTTTTAATTTTTTTCCTGCAAGCGGAGAATATTTACCTTTACTTTCTAATTTTGATGGTTCTACCACCCATTCTTTATCCAGGTCTACAACTGAAAAGTCTGCATCACTACCAACTTTAATCGCTCCTTTTTGAGGATAAAGCCCGTACCTTTTGGCAGCATTTTTGGACATTAATTTCTGAATCTTGGCTAAACTTAGCCTGCCTTTATGATATCCGTAATAAAGCATGCTCGGAACAACTAATTGTGTACCGGGGATACCCGCATAATTTTTCCATATGTCAGGAGATGATTTTTCCTCTGGATATTTCCCTGCGGCGTGGTCGGTGCAGATAAAATCGATTGAACCATCTTTCAACCCTCTCCAAAGTTCTTCCCTATCCTCCTCTTTTCTTAAAGGTGGAGCAATTTTTAATATTGAACCCATCTTTTTAAAATCTTCTGCTGTAAAAATTAAATACTGAGGACAGGTTTCTGTAGTTGCATCTACCCCATGAGTTTTCGCCCACCGAATAATATTTAACCCTTCTTTGGTAGAAAGGTGCACAATGTGAAGCTTATTTCCAACTTTTTCGGTAATTCCCATTACAGACCATATCGCTTCCGGCTCTGCTTCATACGTTCTCCCTTCAGACCAACTCTCAGGATCTTCTCTCCCCATCTCCTGCATAAGATGAGAATAATAATCCACCAGATAATAATCTTCAGCATGTATTACACACACCAGGTTTAATTCTTTCATTAATCTGAAAGCTTTATCCATATTGGGGACGGACATCCTGGGATAGAGTTCCATTCCGGAAATGGTGTAAAATTTTACCCCAACAATACCTCTATCTTTTAATTCTTTCAAACTTTTTTTATATTCCCCTGATTCAACCTGCTCGGGAGTTACCCCTCCCCAGAAAGCAAAATCTACATAAGTTTTTGGTCTTACTATATTTAATTTGTAATCAAAGTTTTTGCCATTAGTAACCGGAGGAATAGAAGTGCAGGGCATATCGATAATTGTGGTAATACCGCCAGCCGCTGCACTCCTGGTCCCGGTTTCAAAATCTTCTCTCTCGGTAAATCCGGGGTCATCAAAATGCACATGGGGGTCAATAAAGCCGGGAAATACTATATTCCCTTTTACATCAATTTCTTTCTCTGTAGGGAGTAATACCTCATCTCCTGGTACAATATCCTTTATCTTCCCTTTTTCAACATATATGGTTACCGTTTTTAATTGATCGTTTTCTACAATCCGGGCATTTTTTATCCTTTTCATATTGTCTCCTCTTTATTCACCCATTTAGTAGTACTTTTTCATTGACTTTTTGATAAATTAGATTTACCAGTAGTTATATTATAGAAATTATGCTATCTGTTATAAACCTGTGAGTTGTTAGATATTATTAAAGAATTATTCTTGTAATTAATAAACGATTTCCATAAATTCTTATTTTAATCTCCCTATATTTTAAAAAATCCCGCCGATAGTAAGTTTTAAAAATTAGTAGGGGTAATTGCGGAAATAATAATAAGATCTTTGTTTCCAATACTGGTTATTTTATGGGGAATACTCGCAATGTAGTAGATACTGTCGCCTTCTTCCAGGTTAAAAAATTCATCCCCAACTTGAATTTTCATCCTTCCTTCCATCACCACAGTACATTCTTCACCTTCGTGGGGGAGAGGTTTGCTGCAAGTACTTGCTCCTACCTCTATCCGGGTTCTAATCATCTCAATTTGGTGACTAACGTCAGGGGAAAGTAATTCATAGGTCAAATGAGATTTAGGGAATTGTAAAACTCTACGCTCATTTTTTCTTACTATTGCGCTTTGTTGTTTATCATCAATTAAGAAATAAAACATAGGTACATTTAAAGCCTTGGATATCTCTCTTAAAGCCATAATAGATGGGGAAGCCATCCCCCGCTCCACTTGGCTTAAATAACTGGGAGTTTTACCTATCTTTTTAGCAAAAGCAGTAAGGTTTATACCTTTAGAAATACGAAGTTTACGAATTTTATTTCCCAATCTTTCATTCTCAACCATCATTTAAATTTCATCCTCTTTTCACCAAGGGAATATTGTTGATCCGAAAGACCAATAATTCTTGCTCTGATTCTGGTTAAATGTTTTTCAAGGCTATACTTTTATTAAAATATACTTAATTATTGTAATTATATTTAAACACATTTAAAATTATTTTACAAGAATATTTTCTAAAATATATAAAAAATATATAAAATAAACATTGAAATAAGGAGTGTAAAATTGGGATTGCTATGCCCCCTATAATCACAATAATATTATTTTTAATTCTGCGTTTCTTTCTTATAATCACTCGTAAAGGCTTAATGTCTCTATTTGTTGTTTTAAAGAGGCAGGATCGGTAAAAAGGATAGAGTTGATACCGATTTTTTGAGCAGAAATAATATTCTCTTCGGTATCATCTACAAAAACTGTATTTTCGGGTTTAACCCTTTCCTTTTTTAAAATATATCGATAAAAATCTGGATCAGGTTTAGATATACCCATTAAGTTAGAGGCATAAACCTCATCGAAGATATCGTAATTGCCTTGATTTAAAAGATAGTAATAATGAGAATCAATAGTGTTGGTGCCACAAACAACTCTTGAATTAGTTTTTAGCTGTTCAATTATATCCTTTGTCCCCTGGATTATTCCCGGGTTAAAAAACTTACCAAATAATTCTTCTTTTACTTTCTTACCATATCTTAAAGAAAATCTTACCCAAAATTCGTTACTGTTAATCTTTCCGTCAAGAAGTTCTCTAAAATTTTCACCGGAATAAATAAAAAAATTTTCTTCAGTAATTCCCAGATAATTGCTTATAATGGGAATATCATTAAAATCACAACACAGAACACCCCCCATATCAAAAATATAAAGTGTCTTCATAACTATTTTTATTATCCTTTCCTTGAAGAATACAGGGCGGCACCACCCAGGAAATATTTAGATAGTTTAAAAAATACTATCAATATGGGAATACTCGCTATAGCAGCAACGCCATCATTGCCCCCTCATCAGTATGTTTTTCAGCCATAAATTTGACAATATATAAAGGTATAGTTTTCATCTCTTCACTCTGCACTACAAGTAGAGGCCAAAGTAAATTATCCAAGCCTTCTTCATCTTGAGTTCCAAATCCTTCATCCATGACCAAAGTTCTTAATTTAATCTCTGCTCTTCTGGATAATAATTTAGGCAAGGCAATTCTCAAGACAAATTTTCTTGGACTATATTCCTAATATTGGACACATTCAAAATAAAAAAACTCGTTATATAATAAAATAGTAAACGAGAAGGGGAAGGAGTAAAGAGGTACTATATCTGTGAAACCTTTCTGATGTAGCAGAGATGATCCTATATTTTATTAAAGATGTGCATAATAGGAAGAGATTACATTCTTCTTTGGACTATCGGTCTCTGAAAGAATATGAGATAATATTTACTAAAAATAACTCTTACAATCTCATTCTGGCTAAGTTATGTAAGTGTTCAGTTTGAAGGGTGCACTTCAATTTATTTTGCCTAATGTTTTCATAGTATCCTTCAAAGATTTATATGCCTTTTTGTATTCTATAAAATACTGATCATATATCTTTTTCGCTTTTTTATCAGGATAAATGGTTCTGTCGAATCGTACCCAATCTTTAATCCTTTCGTAGGAATCTAAAACACCTGTTCCAACACCAGCTAGTAAGGTATCTCCATAAGGAGCCTCCACATTTTGTGCGAGGGTTTTTATCGGATATCCGGTTACATCCGAAAACATCTTCATCCACAATTGAGATCTCGTTGCCCCTCCTACCATAATACATTCTTCTGCCAACTCTAACCCACTTTCTAATCCTGCTTCTATATTATGGCGCAAAGAATAAGCCACACCTTCTAAAATTGCTCTGTAAACATGTTTCCTTGTATGGTATAAGGTCAAACCTATTATGGTTCCTTTCGCATCAGGATCCCATATAGGCGAACGTTCACCCATAAAATATGGTAACAGTAAAAGTCCCTCTGAACCGGGAGAAATATCTACTGCTTGTTCATCTAAGAGTTTATAAGCAGAGGTATTCGATTTTCTCTCGATTTCCCTCTCTTTATCGCCAAATTGATCCCTAAACCATCTAACGATACCACCTGCTGTTGCCGCTCCGCCAAAAGTATATATCATTTCATCATCGTAAGCCACATAGGGAAAACTCACTAATTTAGGAGACAGATGTTGTCCTTTATGAACGACCCCCCAACATATAGAGGTTCCTGCCATAGCAACATGGCTTTTTTCTTCTAAAACACCTGCACTTAAGGAAGCCACCGGTGCATCTATGCCTCCTGCTATAACCGGTGTTCCTTCCAGCAAGCCGCACAATTTAGAGGCTTCTTTGGTTATTTTACCTACAACATCTGCAGATTTTACAATTCTTTGCGGTAACATGGATATAGGAATGCCAAGAATTTTGCACATTTCTTTTGACCAAGTTCGTTTCTTTATATCAAAGACACCACCAATGTTACCAGCTGATGAAAAATCTGTAATATTTTCTCCGGTTAATTTGTATATGACATAATCTTTAGGGGTTATAAACCGGGATACCTTTTTCCAATTATCCGCTTCATTATTCTTAATCCACATCATCTTGGTAAATCCATAGTAAGAATCGACATAATTACCAGTAATTTCAAATATCTTATCTTTATCAACGTTTTTCTTTACCCATTGTACTTCATCCGTCGCCCGCCTATCCATCCATATAAGGCAGGGTCTTATAGGTTCCATATCTTTATCAACTGGTATACCTGAGCCGCCATAAAGTCCACTCAAGGCAATTCCGGCGATATCGGAAGGTTTCACTTTTGATTTCTCTAATGTATCTCTAATGGTATCAAACGTGGCTTTTACCCATACATCCGGCCATTGTTCTGCCCAGGAAGGTTTTGGTTTGATTACATCATATTCTGAAAATGCAGAAGAGATTATTTTACCATCAGGATTTACCAGTACTGTTTTTGTGCCCTGTGTACCTATATCTGTACCTAAAAGGTATTCATTACACATAATATTTATCTCCTTTATTGTCCATATTTTTCAGTATAGTTTTTATGAAGTATTTTTACCATAGATCCTGGGATAGGTTGTGGTTCTCCCAAAATCTTGGACATAATTAAAACTTTCGCACCTTCTTCCAAAAATATTGCAGCCTTTAAAGCCTCATTAACACTTGTACCTATAGTAAAAGGTCCGTGATTTTTCATTATTATAGCTTTTGAGTTACCGATCTTCCTAACAATTTCCTTGCCTATCTCTTCTTCTCCTATCAATGCAAGTTCTCCCACAGGTATACCACGACCGAAGAAATCCGCCATAGCCGTAAGGCAAACCGGAATTGGCTTACCTATGGCCGCAAAAGCACTGGCGTAAGTAGAATGTGTATGGATTACAGACATAACATCTGGCATATGTTTATAAACGTAAAGATGGGTTGCCATATCTACAGAAGGCCTTAGGTTTCCTTCTATGATATTGCCATTTAAATCAACAACTACTAAATTGTCAGGTAGCAATTTGTCGTAAGACACTCCACTCGGTTTGATAACAACAAGATCAGTTTTAGGGTCCCTACCACTTACGTTCCCGGAAGTCCACATAACTAATCTATTCTCCCAAAGTTTCATGTGAGCCTGGTATACTTCCTTTTTTAGATTCTCCAACATTCTCTCATCGTCCTCCCAACATAATTTTTCTCACACATTAATATAATTAAATACAAAGTAAATTCCTTTATGAAGACGCTCTCCGCAAATTTTACCTTATTTTGGGAATGTTTTACAAGAGCTTCGTATAATAAGCTCCGGCTCATACACAAAGTACGGCTTCCTTACCTCTCCATTAATCATATCTATTATCATGTGTGCTACCCGTTTGCCCATCTCTTCTTTTGGATGCTTAATAGTTGTCAGTTTTACCTCAGTAGCAACTGCTAAATTTGAATTGTCGTATCCTACCAATGAAATATCCTCGGGAATCTTTAAGTTACTACGACGAATAGCCTCCATAACCTGAATAGCTATTTGGTCATTATAACAAACAATAGCAGTTGGTCGATTTTTCTTTTTCAACAAGTTTATAGTAAAATTGTATGGGAAAGAAAACATCTGCTCAGTTTTATAATTGCCTAAAAATTCATTATTTATAGTAACATTATATTTCTTTAAAGCAGACAAAAAACCGGCCTGTCGTCTTATACCTTGTAAATCATCAGATAAAAATATTCCAGCAATATCTTTATGACCTAGCTTTAATAAATATTGTGTAGCAATAAAGCCACCTTTTTCGTCATCCATAATTACATATGCAGAATCTAAATCAGGATATGTGGCATGTAATAGTATATATGGGATATTGCGTTTATCTAATTCCTGAAAGTATTTTTGATTGATATTTGGTTTAGCACTTTTTGTCGGCTCAACAATTATACCGGAGATATCTTGTTCTAAGAATCTTTTCATACATTCTTCTTCTTTGTGTTTATTATTGCCTGTACTTGCAATACTAAACGAAAAACCTGATTCACACAATGTTTCCTCAATACCTCTAATAATATAGGGAAAAATATAGTTAGAAATATATGTGGTTAGAACAGCTATTTTCTGCTCTTTTTTACTTCCTCTGTAAGCGCAAAAAGTTCCTTTCCCCTGTTCTCTATATATCCATCCTTCATTTTCTAATTCACTAAAAGAATGACGAACAGTATGTCTGCTTATTTTAAACTGACGGACAAGTTCACTTTCTGAAGGCAACTTTTGCGCTGGAATAATATCTCCATTTTGAATCATCTGCTTTAGATATTCTTTTAATTGATAATATTTCGGTAAATACTTATCAGGTTTTATCATTTTTACTTTTCTCCAAATTAACAAAAAATAAATTGTATATTCTATTTTTTTTATTTTATTACTTCTAAAAGGTCAAATATTTGCTACTCATACTAACAATATTTCCAACTTTAAAATTTAGGAAAATGGATTCTCGTTCCTATATGGTAGATTTGAAGGTTGATTAAAAGCTATATCATTTATATTCAATATCTTCATAGTTTCAAATAAAACCTTGCCTGCATGTTTAAATGCTACACCTGTATGATGAGGAAATCCTTTTGCAATAAGCACATGGCGATAGAACCTGGCCATTTCTTTAACAGCAAATATCCCAATTCCTCCAAAGGATTTCGGATTTATATCAAGTACTTCACCCTGAGCCATGTAACTCTTTAATTTACAATCAGCTGTACCTTGCAGTCTAAAGAGTGTAATATCTCCAGGAATTATGGTTCCTTCAAGGGTACCCCTGGAAATATCAGGGTCCTTATTTGGTTCAAGCAATCTATGCATAATTAACTGATATTTCATCTCAGCATTTTTTATATAACAAATAGGAGTATTTCCACAATGGAACCCCATGAATAGATCGTTTAGTTTATAATTCTTTACTTTTTGTATATTCTCTTCATACATATCCTTCGGTACTGTATTGTTTATATCCAACAGTGTAGCCGGTAAATTAGTAGCAAGAGTAATTATATACTCACTCAATGCACCATATATATCTGTCTCGCAAGATATGGGTATTCCTCTCATAGCAAACCTGGAATTCACATAGCAAGGTACAAACCCAAATTGAGTTTGGAAGGCAGGCCAACATTTATTAGCAAAGATCGCAAATTCAGATGCACCAAGGTTCTGCTCCATCCAGTCTTTTAGTGTAAGCTCATACTGTGCAAGTTTAGGCAGTATTTTTGAATATCTGTTTCCCTCACCCAATTCTTTTTCCATATTTTTAATTACTTCTGATATCCTTGAATCATTTTCATGATTATTAAAGGCTTCGAAAAGATCTAACTCTGAATTTTCCATTATTTCTATACCTAAATCATATAATGGTTTTATAGGTGCATTACAGGCAAGAAAGTCCTGAGGCCTTGGGCCAAAACTTATTATCTTAAGTTTTTTAAGCCCAAGTAATATTCTAGCGATATTTTCAAAGTCTAATATCATTTCTGATACTTCTTCAGCAGTACCAACAGGATATTCAGGAATATAGGGGTTTAACTTTCTTAGTCCTAAATTATATGAAGCGTTTAGCATACCGCAGTATGCATCTCCGCGACCACTTACTAAATTCTCTCCAGTTTCTTCTGCCGCAGCAACAAAGATAGTAGGTCCTGAAAACTTTTGAGCAAGCATTGTTTCTGGGCCTTCAGGGCCAAAATTACCCAGATATAATACCAATGCATTAACTTCTGCCTCTTTTAAATCTTTTAAGACCTTTAAAACATCTCTTTCGTTTTCAACAACTATCTTAATTTCCTTAATCGAAATTCCCTTTTTGCTGCACACCTTCATAACAGCTTCTCTCCTATTTTTACTAAGTTCAATAGGAAAACAATCACGACTTACAGCAACTATCCCAAGTTTTACTTCAGGAATGTTAATCATTTAAATCCTCCCTTAAAATATTGATAATCCTATGATGCCCTTTAGCACAAATCTCTAACCGTCCGGATATTTTAAGCTGAACCTGAAAAAATTCTGGTTATTTAGGTAGTTTAAATTCATATAACCTTTTTTGCTTCATAATATTACTTTACCTATACCTGGTGCTTATAACCTTGTTTTCTTCTCTTTGCCAGGGTATGAATGATGACCGAGACAATGATTAATACCCCGCAAATAAATTGTGTCCAAAAGCCAGAAAGCCCTGCAGCAACAATACCTGCTTCTAAAGAACCAATAATAAAAGCACCAATAAAAGTACCCTCGATGCTGGCTTCTCCACCGAACATAGAAGTGCCGCCTATAAAAGTAGCAGCCATTACCATCATCAAATATCCTTCTCCCATGGTTGGCCACCAGGTTCTCATCCGGTAACAACTCAGTATCCCGGCAAAGGAAGCTATGACTCCCATCAATATAAAAACCATTATTTTTGTTCTTTTTACATTAACGCCCATCATTCCCGCAGCTTCCTGATTATCACCTAAAAATAATACATGCTCACCAAACCTATGTCTCAAAAGCAAGAAATAGAAAAAAATTGCTATTCCTGCAAACCAAATTGACTGTACGGGAATGACCCATAACTTTTCTGCGAATATTTTATAGGAAATAGTTTTATCTAACGCTATTGTTTTAGCTAAACCATTCGAGATAATATTACTGAAGCCCCTGATTAAAAATTGCATACCCAAGGTGGCTACAATGGATGGAATACCTATAGATGTAACCAATGTTCCGTTTATAAACCCCACCACCACACCGGATAAAAGGCTGCATATTATGGCCAATATAACGCTGTTGGTAGCCTTAAATGTAATGGCAAAAATAAAGCCTGATAAAGCCATCACTGAGGGAAAAGAAAGATCTATTTCACCCATAGCAAGTACAAAAGTTAAACCGAGAGCCATTACTCCCATAATAGGAACTGTAGATAAAAACGATTGATAAATTCTTCCTTTAAGGAAAACTTCCGGGCTGGTAATCATAAATAATCCAAAAATACTGACCGCCATAATTAATAATGCAAGTTGAGATTTGTATCTAGTAGATTTTTTTACTTTGGAATTTGTTTCTAAATTATCCATATTATAATACCCTCTCACCTTGATTAATCTGTGTGCTTGACTTAGTATATCTAATCAATTCCTCACTAAGTTCCTCTAAAGATAAATCTTTACGATTATAAGCACCCACTATCTTGCCTCGGTCAATTGCTATAAAACGATCAGAAACCGGATAAACATTTGCAATATTGTGGGAAATATAAATACAGGACTTTCCTTTATCCTTAATATTTTGGATAAACTTCAAAACTTTTTTTACCTCTTGCAATGATAAAGCCATAGTCGGCTCATCTAAAATAACCAGTTCTGCTTCAAAATACATTGCTCTTGATATGGCAACACCTTGCCTTTCTCCACCAGACAAGGTTTTAATTACTGAATCAGCACTTACCCCTATTCCTCTAAATTGCATTAAATCATGCATAATTTTATTTGTTTCTTCTTTTTCTTTTTTTATATTAAGAAAGCCAAGTTTATTAGTAATTTGCCTGCCAACAAAAACGTTTCTCCATAAAGTTTGCTTATCTGCAAGAGCTTTTTCTTGATATACGGTTTCTACGCCCAGATTATGAGCCATTTTTACAGAATATTTTTTAGGATCAATTTTTACACCTCTAACATACATTTCTCCATCATCAAAAGAATGCACTCCAGAAATAATTTTAATCAAAGTCGACTTTCCTGCGCCATTATCACCTAAAATCCCTACTACTTCATTAAATCCCACTTCAAAATCTATGCCCTTCAAAGCTACAACCCCATCATAGGACTTATATATATTTTTCATCTCTACCAATTTGTCCATATATAACCCTCTCCTTTTTATAGTAATTAATAGTGTGACCTAAAATAATCCTGCAGGAAGAATTTTTTAAAAATCTTTCCTGCAGGATGACATAAAATTAGTATCGTAATTATTATTTATCTTATTCCTTTTTCAGCTAAGGGGGCTATCAAATCTATATTATCCTTGCTAATTAAACCACCACCTGTATCAATATGCAATCCAGAGAAACCATACATCTTGGTTAAATAAATTTGCATAATCGGTAGAAACCCTTGCAAGAACGGCTGCTGGTCTAATACAAGATCAGTATAACCACTTTTAATGCTTTTTACGGTGGCAGGTGATAAATCAAAACCAGCTCCGAAAATATCATCTGGACCTAAACCTGCTGCTTCAAAATAAGTACGTTGTGTAGAAGTTAAGTTACCATGATCGGTTACAACAGCTTTACAATCAGGATTTGCCTGTAAATAACCTACTATAACAGAAATACCCATTGAAGCATCCTTGTCTACTTCAGCTGAAATTTCCACATAATCTACTTTTACACCTACTTTTTCAAAAGCATCTATTGCCCCTTTTGTTCTTAATCCTCTGGTTGGTTGTGACAAAAGACCCCAAACAAGTGCTCTATCTCCTGTTTTTAATCCTGCACCTTTAACCGTAGCTTCACCGAGAGTATAACCTGATTCATAAAGTCCCTGGCCTACATAACCAAATCCATTTGCACTATAAGCTTTTTCAAGTTCAGGTAATGTCGTATTTTGACTGCAAACGATAATCCCCTGTTTCTCAGCTTCTTCAACAAAAGGCCTATATGCTTCATCTCCAGGATGTCCCATAATGGCTATACCATCAGGATTAGCCGCAACAGCTTGCTGAAATTGATCAACCATTTTCTGCTGACTCCAATCTGACCATAGATATCTTACTTCAACCCGATCACCTAATATTTCTGCTGCTTCTTTAGCACCATTATAAACAACTGTAGCAAAGGTTCCTCCGGGAGCACCACCTGGGAAAAAGTAAATTACAATAGGACTTTCACTTGCCTGAGCTACTACCGGTAATACCAGAAGAGCAACGCAAGTCAATACTAACAAAAGTAAAAGATTGATTTTCTTTAACATAATTTTTTCTCCTTTTTAATATTTCCTAATAATTTTTTAGCAATAACCTCACTATAGCAACCTGAATACAAAGTGCTAGAAAAAATCGTTATTCCTTTTTCACCTCCTTTATTAGTAAGGGTTAGTATCCCCCTACTTATTCTTTTATCCCTCAACTAAAATACCCGGCCTGCTTATCTTTTCTCCATTATACTCTACTTCAACCTTAGGCCATTCAGGATCAAAAGTATTTCCCAATCCTCCCAAACTTTGAAGATTTTCTTTTATAGTTTAATATACAACATTATAAACTTATACGGATAACCGTACAACTATTATATATTTCACTGATCGTATTTGTCAACTTATTTTTAGGAGGAGATATTCGGAAGGTACAAAAAGTCCCAACTTAATCGGTAGAAAAGCGGTGTATCGTAACCTGGTGGTATGTTCTATCTGGATATAGGATGGGAGACGAAAACTCAGGTTCATTAACTGAATTAGGGAAAAATCCAGTTTCCAAGCAGAGGCCACTGTGTTTCTGAAATAGCGCTCCATCTGCACCTCTAATATTGTCAAGAAAGTTCCCAGAATAAAATTGGATACCTGGTGTGGTGGTTAAAATTTCCATAGTGCGACCGCTTTCCGGTTCATAAAGCTTTGCCGCCAAGCTGAGCTCTTGATTTGAGGACTCGATAACAAAGCAATGGTCATAACCGCCTGCAGTATCATGAATATCTTTTCCAATTAATTTTGGCTTGGTGAAATCCATAGGAGTACCGTAAACAGTCTTAATTTCTCCGGTGGGAATTAGATTATTATTAACCGGGAGGTATTTTTTACCTATAAGAGTCAACTGATGATTCATCACTGTTCCAGAACCTGCACCAGCCAGATTCCAGTAAGTATGGTTAGTTAGATTCACAATAGTAGGTTTATCCGTTTGAGCATTATATTCAATTTTAAACTCATTATCTTCATTCAGACTGTAGGTTACTGTCACTCTTAGATTTCCAGGGTATCCTTCCTCTCCATCTGAACTGAGATAAGAGAAGTTCACTCCGCTTAAAGCAGTGTCTTTGAAACTCTCAGCTTGCCAGACAACCTTATCAAATCCCTTGTTCCCGCCATGCAGGTGATTCAGACCATTCTCATTACGAGCAAGATAATATCTAACACCATCCAACTGAAAAACTCCTTTGGCAATACGATTAGCAAAACGACCGATTACGGCACCAAAATAAAAATGACTAACCAAATATTGTTGAAGATTATCAAAACCGAGAGTTACTTCTTTAATTTCTCCTTCTCGGTCAGGCATTTTAAGGGAGATAACGGTACTGCCCAGGCTCATTATCGTGGCCGTAACCCCTTTGGAGTTATTTAAAATGAATTTTCCGACTTTTTCCCCTTCTGGAGTTGTTCCAAATAATTCATACTTAACGTTCATATTATATTCCTTTGATTTTTTTATTTTTTATTATAACCATATTCGAGATAATTTTCAAAAAATCTTTAAAGAGAGTCATAATAACGGCCATACACTGAATAACTACCTTAATTTTTTACAATCTCGAATCGGGAGCCGATCTCAGGAAGCTTGGTTACCTCGATTCTTACCGGGAAGGCGTCCTTTAATGATTCCAAATGAGTGATGACTAATATTTTATCAAAATCTTCACTTATAGATTGGATGGCCTGTACTAGGTTATCTATCCCTTCTTCATCCTGAGTACCAAATCCCTCATCCATTACCAGAGTCCTTAATTTAGTCCCTGCCCTCCTGGTCAGTAACTTGGATAGGGCAATCCTTAAAGAAAAATCAATTCTAAAGGCTTCTCCTCCGCTATACAGCTCATAGTCCCGAATTCCTAATTCATCACTTATCTTGATATCTAAAGTCTCTTTTATCCCTCCACTCTTCAAATCTCGGAGAGACTCGATAGAAATTTGGGTACTATTATTGGTCAACTTAGCTAAAAGGTCATTGGCTTCTTCTTCTATTTCCGGCAAAACATTTTCGATAATCAGAGCTTGAATACCATTCTTCCCAAAAGCTACAATCAATCTCTCATAAATATTCTGCTCTTTTTTGCTTTTTTCTAATTCTTTACCTATCTCTTTCTTCTCTTTTTCTAATTTAAGACACTGTTCAAATTTGCTCTGATATCCTCCTCTTTCTTCTAAAATTTTATCTTTAAGAACTTGCTCAGAATTTAATACCTGTTCCTCTTGACCTAATTTTTCTTTCACAAATGGAAGTTCTTTTAATTCTATTTTTATTTTCTCTTTCTTCTTCTCCAAATCTTTTAAATTTAATCCTTTCTGTTGATAATTTTGTTTTAATTCAGATAGTCCATCTCTTAAAGAATTAATCTTCTTCTCTGCCTCTTCTAATTTTACTTTTTCCAGAGGGGCACCACTCAATTCTTCAATCTTACGGCTTAACTGACGGTGTCTTGCTTCATCGTAACCAATTTTTTTTATCTGCGCTTCAAATTCTTCTAATCTTTTCTGTTCTTCTTGAGCGTAATCCTTCTCCCGGATAGTTTTTTCTAATTTATTAATCTCCTCCTGCAAGCCAACCATCAGTTTCGCTGCTTGTGTAGATTCTTCCCGCTCAAGATATGCTTTGCTTAACTTCTGCTGCCAGATATCTTTGTCTTTTAATCTTTGGTTAGTCTCTCTCCACTTTTCTGCCAATTTATCTTTGTGTTTACTCGACTCCTCCGCCTCTTTTCTTAATTTCTCTATCCTTTTAAGATTTAAACTAATTTCTTTATATATATTATCTTCAATCTTCCTCTTTCTCTCTGCGTTTAGTTTTGTTTCACATAAAGGGCATTCTCCCTCCGGATTCTCTCTTAACAGGCGCAGTTTTTCTTGATCATCTTTATTGTCTTTTTCTAATCTTTCTATTTGAGTTTTAATGCTGTTTATTTCTATGTTGAGTTCGCTGCCTTCTTTGCGAATTTCTTCACTCTGCTCTTCGAATAACTTTATCTCTTTCATCTTTTTTTCTAATTCTAAAAGCCTAACCCTATTTTTTGCCCCCTGCTCGACCTTGACCTTTAAATCTTTATATCTGTCCTTTTTATTCCTAACTTCTACTTCTAAATCTGCTCGCTCAATTTCTATCTTTCTCTCGGTAAGAACTTTTTCTTCTTCTATTTTCCTGATTCTTTGGAGCTTTCGGCTAAATTCATTATTTTCAGCATTAAATTTCTGATAATTGTTAAAATCATTTAAAACTTTCTCTTTTTGAGAAATTATTTTCTCACAATCGATAATTTCTTTCTTTCTTAATTCAATCTGTTTTTGCCCTCGCACCATCTCTTGTCTATGCTGCTCTATCCGGCCTTCCAATTCGGCGCATTGTTCACTTTTATGTTTTAAGATATTTATATCCTCTTTTAATTTGCCTACTTTTACTTCTTCTGTCTTTATCTTCCGGGAAATATCTTTGTAACTTTCGGACAATTCTTTTATCTTCTCTTTATAAAAATCAAGGTTGGCCGTTTCCTGATAGATATATTCCAATCTGCTTTCTTTAGTCATAATAATATTATTAATTTCCCTAAAATGAGACTTGGCCAGATTAGCCAGTTCATCATAACGAGAAAGACCTAAAATCTCGGATAAAATTTCCTTTCTTTCCCGGGCACTCTTTCGGCTAAATTCATCTATCCGACCCTGAAGGATGAAAGCGGAATTGATAAAGGTCTGATAATCTATCCTCAGGGTTTTAGTAATTTTTTCCTGGGTTTTTCGAATAGAAGGACAGGTGAGAGAAATATATTCATTATTTTCTTGATTAAAAACCTGAAATTCTAAACCTGAGCGGGAACTTTTTTTAACCAGAGAAAAAGTTCTAATAATGCGGTATCTATCCCCTTCTAAATCGAATACAAATTCCACCTGCATATCTTTCTGGCCTATCCGCAAAAGACTGTTATCGGCCTTCTTCTCCTGGCTGGCTTTTCTTCCTTCTCCCCATACTGCCCAGGTTAAAGCATCCAAAAGGGCAGATTTTCCCTGACCATTATTCCCCGAAAGACAGGCGATATGAAATTGGGTAAAATCGAGAGCGGGGACATCTTCACCATAACTTAAAAAATTTTTCAGAGCTAACTTTACCGGTATCAATTTTTAATCCTTTCTTCTTTATGTATTTTCTTCTAATTCTTGTTCCAATTTTTGTGCATAAGTTTTCAATTCCTCAGACAAAGGAACCAAATCAGGACTATTCTGAATATATTTATCCATAGCTTCTAACAACCCTAAATCTTCCGAAATCTCGGCTCTTTTAGGCCGTTCCACCGGTTTAGATTTTTTGGCAATAGCTGTTACTAAAAAGGCTTTTTCTAAAGCAAAGTTTATCCTTTTAAAATCCAGTAAATCTTCCCTCTCTGCAGGCATAGTATAAAATACCCTCACCACTGACTCGGATAAATCATATTTTTCAATTTCTCCTACCAAAGTGTTAGTGGGGTCTTGCTCTTCGCTAATTACCACATCTATGGTAACAAACTTTCGAGCAGGGAGAGGAATAAACTCATAAGAAGTATTACCTTTTTCTATATTCACCAAACAAACCCCTTTGTCATCCTTCTCCTCACCAAAATTTATTCTTTCGATACTTCCTGGATAAACTACCGGAGGGTGATTGTTAAGATTTAAATCTTGAAATTTATGGATATGGCCCAAAGCTACATAATCAAATTCTTTTTGAGCCAATACTTGAGTGGAAAACACCGGGTCTCTCCCTATTATTGCCGACCTCTCTGAACCGGAATAAGTCGCTTCTACAGCAGCCAGGTGAGCAGCAAAAATCGCTGGAATCCCTGGCTTCATCATCCGGGCATATTTCTTAATCTTTTTACTCGCTCTTTTCTGAATCTCCTTAGTAATTTCCTCATCAGTAAAATCTTTGTATTCTTCTTTGGCTAGAAATAGATTCTTGGTAGGCCAGGGCAGACTGAAAATCTGAACCGGTCCTGCCTTAGTCTCTATGTTTAATAACTCAGGTTCAGTTACCACTCTTATCCCGGAGACATTTAAAGTATCAAAAATATCTAAAGTGGTAGCTTTACCAAAAGATACAGGATTATCATGATTTCCATTTATCATTACTACCGGGATTTCTGCTTCGCTTAATCTATAGATTTGCCGGGCGAATTCACGCTGATGGGTAGGATTAGGACTACTATTTTTATAAGCATCGCCGGTAAATATTACCAAATCCACCTTTTCTTCCAGAGCAATATCAATGGCAAAACTAAAGCATTTTATAAAATCCTTTAATCGGGTATGCAGGCCGGTGGATGGGTCTATCCGTCCATAATTTTCCATTCCTAAATGAATATCGGCTATGTGAAGAAATTTCATCTGGTTTTTACCTTTCCCATTTTCTTCAGGTTAAATCCTTATATCTATCTAATCTGCTAAATTTGGGGGAATAATTTCTTTAATTATAACATAAAGTTTAATGTAATTTTGCTGCATTTTTACCAGCCAGATATCCGGTACTCCAACATTCCTGCAGATTATATCCTCCGGAAGGGCCGTCAAGGTCTAAAATTTCCCCGGCAAAATAAAGATTTTTGATTTTTTTAGAACCCATAGTATTAGGATTCACTTCTTTAAGAACAACTCCTCCGCTGGTCACTACCGACCATTTAAACCCTAACAGTCCGGTGGGGGTCAATTCTAATTCTTTTAGCAGGTGAACCAATTTATTTCGTTCCTCCCGACTGATGTAATCCACCTTTTTCTCAGGCTCTATACCGGAAAATTTGATAATTACCGGTATCATTGATAAGGGCAATAATCCTTTCAGTGAATTCTTATACATTCTCCCCTTAAACTCTTGAAAATCTCGCTGGATGCGTTTATCTAATTTTTTAAAATCCAGAGCCGGTTTTAAATCTAAAATTAATTTTACCGTACCATTTTTCAGCAACGTCCCGATGTTTTTACTCATATCCATAACGATAGGTCCACTCACCCCAAAGTGAGTAAAAAGCATCTCGCCAAAACGTTCATCTTTCTTCTTATTATTTTGGAATAATTGGAGAGAAACATTTTTGAGGGATAGACCCTGTAGTTCTTTCACCCATTTCTCAGAGGTCTTTACCGGGTTTAAGGCCGGGACAGGTTTGATTACAGTGTGCCCCAATTGTTCAGCCCATCGATAGCCGTCACCGGAAGAACCGGTCTGAGGATAAGATTTTCCTCCGGTACAGAGAATATATTTATCGGCACTCATCTGGCGGTCTCCAAGTAAAACCTGAAATATTTTCCCCTTCTCCTGCTTAAAACCGGTTACCTTGGCATTTAGCAAAATATTGACTTTCCCTTCCGTTAAATATTTTACAAATACGTTCAAAATATCCTGGGCGTTACCATTTTCCGGAAAGATTCTATCTCCCTGTTCTACTTTAGCCTTTGCTCCTCGGGATTCAAAAAAATCAATCACCTCACGCACACCAAATACCGACAAAGCACTATAGAGAAAAGGCCCATTTCTACCGAACTTTTCGGCGAATTTTCTTATATCAAACTCATTATGGGTAAAATTACAACGTCTCTTGCCGGTAATCAGCAATTTTTTACCTAAAATCTCGTTCTTTTCGATTAAAACCACTTTTGCTCCCAATTCGGCTGCCCGGCCAGCTGCCATCATCCCGGCTGGTCCCCCGCCTATTACCGCAATATCAAAAAACCATACCAGGGGACGGTCCTTTGACAGGTTTTTTTCTTTCTGTTTATCAGGATAAAATCTGTCCATTTTCACCAAACCTAAAATAATAGTGTCAAGGGGACGGTTCTTCTGACACGATTTTAAATGAAAATAAATATTTGTTCTTCGTTATATAATACTATATTATTTTAAAACAATAATTTCAATTCCGCGGCAAATATTTAATATTTCGTGTATAATAGATTTAAATATCTATAAATTAATTACAAGATAAACAGGAGAAAATATTTATGATTTCCCTTGAAAATATCAGCATCGGCTTCCAGGAGAAAGTTCTCTTTGATAATTTAAACTGGAGAATCCCCAGGGGCAACCGCATCGGCTTGGTGGGTAATAATGGTACCGGAAAGACCACCCTTTTTCGTACCATCGTAGGACTTGTTCAACCCGATAAAGGTAATATTACTTTACCACGAAATCGGCGAATTGGCTACCTGCCGCAGGATTTAATCGAACTTAAAAGTAACATCGACCTTACCTCCTATTTAAAGGAGAAATCAGGCATTGCCAAATTAGAACATTCCATGAAATTGTGTGAAGAACATCTGACTTCCCTCTCTGCTGAATCGAGCAAACATCAAACAGCTCTTAAAAAATATGAAAAGATATCCAACCTCTTTGAGCACCGAGGAGGTTATACTTTTTCTGTCCAGGCGCATAAAGTACTTAAGGGTTTAGGCTTCCGGGAAAAAGATTTCACCCGGCAATGTACTGAATTCTCCGGCGGATGGAAGATGCGGATAATCCTGGCTTCCATACTGCTTTCTTCACCGGATATAGTTTTACTTGATGAACCTACCAACCATCTGGATACAGAAAGCTTGGAGTGGCTGGAAGGCTGGCTTCAAAATTTTTCCGGGATCATAATAGTTATCTCTCATGACCGATACTTTATGGATAAACTTATGACCCAAATTGCAGAACTTGCTCATCAGAAACTGACCATCTATCAGGGCAATTTTTCCTACTATCTAAAAGAAAAAGAAAAACGACACGAACTATTACAAAAAGAAGCCAAAAATCAACAGGAAAAGATAACTAAAACCGAAGCCTTTATCGAAAGATTTCGTTATAAAAACACTAAGGCGGCACAGGTGCAAAGCAGAATAAAGATGCTGGAAAAAATGCAAATAGTAAAAATTGATAAATCACCAAAAAAAGCAGCCATCTATTTTCCCAAATGTCCCCGCAGTGGGGATAAAGTAGTGAACGTAGAAAACTTGGCTAAAAAATATGAGGAAATTCCTGTATTCAGTGGCCTAAATTTTACCTTACACCGTGGCGAAAGAGTAGCTCTGGTAGGGATAAATGGAGCGGGCAAATCTACCCTTTCCCGATTAATCAGCAAAAGAGAAAGTCCGACTGCCGGTAAAGTACATTTAGGACATAGAGTAAATCTGGCTTTCTTCTCTCAAGAGAGCTCCCAAAATCTCAACTATAATAATTCTATCTGGGAGGAGATATCCGCCGAATCAAGTTCTATGACTTCCGGAGAAAGGAGAAATTTGTTAGGGGCTTTCCTCTTCTCCGGTGATACTATTTATAAACCGATTAGTGTTCTCTCCGGAGGAGAAAAATCCCGTCTGGCTCTGGCAAAGATTTTGATGCAGGAATCTAATTTTCTGATACTCGATGAACCAACCAATCACCTGGATATAATAACTAAAGAATTGTTTCAGCGAGCTTTATTAAAATATTCGGGAACCATACTAATTGTTTCTCATGACCGTTTCTTTTTGGACAATCTGATTACCCGGGTAATTAAAATACGTGATGGACAGATTTATGATTATCCCGGGAACTATTCCTACTTTATAGAAAAGCGGGCTCAATTGCTGGCAGAAACTAATGATGTGGATTTATATATCAAAAAAACAGAGCAACCGAAACAAAGAGCAAAAACTTTTGATAAACTGAGAAAAAAGAAAGAAGCAGAAGAACGAAACCGTATCTACCGACAAAACAAAGATATTTTGGATAAATTAAAATCAGTTGAAGAAAAAATAAAGTTTTTAGAAGAAGATAAAGCTAACATTGAGAGTCAACTGTGTAACCCGATAGTCCTGAATGATTCAAAGAAAGTACAAACCTTGATGATTAATTTAAAGAAATACAACCAACAACTTACCACCCTAACAAAAACCCGCGAAGATCTTATCCAAAAAATTAAGGAAATCTAACAATATCTTTTAAGTACCAGCCTTTAACAAATTTCCTGTAGGGGTTTGATTCATCGAATCTGCAACTAAACAATATTATACTTGCAAAAATGTGTAATAAGTAGTAATTTTATTACCTACATCAGCACTTTTCCGCAAGTCTTATTATTCTATAAAGTAAGCAAAAACCCTCTTTTAATGCACTTCTGAAAGCCTTATAAAATAAGGGTTCTGAGAGAAAAACGCCGAGGACGTTCGTAGGCGCATTTTTTTGGGTTGACCTATACTTTACCCCTCGAAAATCGCCCTTTTTTCATTAAATTTTCGAATGTTCAAAAGCTGAAAATGGCTATTTACAAGGGTTTCAGAGTTTCGGAGAGGTCAAAAAAGGCTAAAAAAGACGTCGTAATTGCCTTTTTTCGAAAATTGAGGCGCGTTTAAAGGCACTCTCCGTGCGTTTTTGGGGCATTCCTGAGGGGGGTCTGAAAGCCTTTAAAACAAAGGGTTTCAGAGGCTGATAAAAACCCTCATTTATTCCCAAAGAACCGTTCCCTTTACATCCTATGAACTTGACAACAATTCACTTTGTTTATATTTCATGTTATAATAAGTAACCTAAAAGGATCACTAATAGAATGCCGCTCTATACTTCCTTAAGGAGAATGAAATTATATATGGTAAATAACAATTATTGGCTAAAAATTGCTAATTACGATTTAAAAACAGCAGAGGCAATGAATTAAACCCTTTAAATATTGCTGCGAGATATCCTGACCAGCAATTAGACATAATTAAAGAATTAGATTTTGATTATTCCTCCAAACTACTTGAAAATACAAGGAGATTATTTAAATGGTTAAAGACAAAGCGGTAATAATAAATAAAATTAGAAAATATATTAAAGCTTTAGAAAAAAATATTACAATATATAAAGTAATTCTTTATGGTTCATGGGCAAATGGAAAGCCTGATGAATTTAGCGATATAGATTTGGCTATTTTTTCTCCTGACTTTGGCAAACATAAATTAAAAGAACTACAATTGCTTTCAAAGTTATCCTGGGAAATTGATGAATCAATAGAAGCTATACCTTATTCTTCTAATACATTACTTACTCAAAATCCTAAAAATTTTGCGCATAAAATTATAAAAACAGGAGAAACTATTTATGATAGGGCTTTAAAGCATTAAAAGTTTAAAAAGTACAACCAATATCATCCCCCCACCTTTTGACCAAAGTAATTTTGATAATTTATTTAAGAAGTGGATTTAATGGCCTCAATATTTGACATTTAATTTTTCTTCAATGCTGTATGCTGTTATCATCTTTTGTTTAGCTTCACCTATTTCATGATTGACTTTACTTTTTTATTCAAATCTTAAAGATGCCTGCAAATAAGCTGAGTAATCCATCTTAAAAAGCTGGCCAATCCCAGTTAAAGAAAGTGAAGTAAAATGCTTGACTAGATAGATGGCCCGCTACCAAAAGTGATATTGCGATAGGATTGCTGGAGAGGGTCTTTCATATCCTGATGTTGAACAATATATCCTTTACTCAAAGTTATTGTAAAAAATTTCTCAACAATTCAAACTAAGTTTGGCTTTTTAGTTAAGTTAAAATCCAAAGTTGACTTTTATTCATTTTAAATTCTTATGATAAATATGATTATGCTCTTCCAGGTGCTTCTAAACTCTAGAACTTTTTCTTTTAATAATTCATACCATTTCTTCTGAGAAATATTTTATCCTCCTTTAATCTCCCTGTATTTATTCTGTCATCCTCTTTTTTAGGGAAATTATTAAACCATATACAGATATTGATATTAAAGGCAGATGCAATATTCCATTCCACCATAAAATACTGGGAAACATAATAAAATTGGTTAAAATATTATAAAAGCCTATAATTACTCCTACCAGACTGGTCACCCTCAATGTAACCAAATTAATTCTGGGGTAATATAGAATAAGCAGGGAAATATATACCGGGGTCATCATACAAAAAGTTAGACCAGCTTCATTGGTAAGCAAGTAAAGGATATTGAAGTCCGGCCCCATCGTCTCTGGGTTTATTGGATACCAAAAGGCAAGAAAAGCAAGAGGAATAATCCAATACTTCTTTGATAATCTTGTTGGTGAGGTAAAATCGTTTTTTTGTATTGCTGCTTCCCAGATCCAAAAAAGAGCAACCAGAAAAAACATAACTATATTTATGGTGATAATTGCTAAACCATACCTTTCAGTAAAGGCAATATTTTGTAGAAAGGCAAAAAGAAAATATATTGAAACTACATAGATATTAAAAATGCGAGTAACTCTATTTTTAAATAAGATTATACAGATAATCAATGCAATAGGAAGAATTTTAAAAATGAGATAAAAGGAAGGTAAGTTATATACCAAGGAATGGCTAAGTACCTCTCCTATGAACTTTCCCGTTTCTGCTACCTCAAATCCCTTTGAGGCATAGGGTGGAATAAATTGTATTAAAATAAAGATTAGGAAAAACCACCATTTTCGAGTTATTAACTCCAATTTTCTTTGCATCTTTTCAAGATTTTTCATAGACATATATTTTCTCCTTTTCATTTTAATATAGTTTAGAGAAAGATTGCTTGCCTGGTCGTAAATCATTTTAAAGTTAAAGGGGTAGAGTCTCAACATTTGACATATTGTAATTTCTTAAAATATGATAAAAGCACAATAAAAACCTGCCAGATAGCCGTCCCTTGTTTTTTTTCAAAACATTAATTATTTTAATAATGGAAGTGAAAAAGATAAGCTCCTTTATCAGTCAATTTAAAACCATCCCCATTGTTTTCTATTGTTCCCAATAACTTTCCAACCTTCATTTCCCACGGAAACTCAAAATCAAGGTCTTTATTGAATAATTGAAAAAAATTATTCTTATCAATATCTAAATTATAACAGCTCCAAAACAACCAATACAAATATCTTGCCCGTTCAGAAAAATCGAATATTAAAGCAGTTGGAATTCTGTTATCATCCAGGGTGTTTATATATTCGGTTACCGAATCAAACTTGTATTTATTCATTTTATGAATTTCACCATCAATTTTACAATAGAATTTGCTGGTGAATATGGTTTGCTTAATGATAACTTTCACCGGTTTTTGGTGACCATTATCATTCAACATACCATGAAGTATCAAAATGCCATATAACCCTTTTATCTGATCCTGCTTAACGTCATCAATAATTAAAGAATATTCCATGGTATAAAATAACGATCTCTTTTCTGCTCTAATCACATGATTTTTATAATGCAATACCTGGTGAATTGAAAAAATTGTTTCCATTCTGACTACCTTTCATAAAGATTTATTCTGCAAACATTATTTAAATGGCAGATAAAATTGTCTAAATGCTTTGGCTATCCTTACATATTTATATGTTTATATTTAAATAATACGACACCAATTTCTAAAATCCTCTTTTTGGTGACGAATTCCCGCTTGCAGAAGTGATTGATTCGATAAATACCTCACCACCAAGAGCGATACTTATGATAGGATTGCTGAAGAGGAACTTTCATATCCTGATGTTGAATAATATATTCCCGAATTAAGGTTTTTGTAAAAAATAAAAGCCAGACTTAGAATGTAATTGCATTGGAAAAAATTCCTTGGCAATCTAAACTAAGTCTGGCTTTTGCTTTTTGTTAAGTTAAAAATCAAGCTTGACTTCTATTCATCAAACTTTCCGCTGTCGAAACTTTCTATTTTGTGAAGTTGTGAAGACCCCCTTTATTTTCTTCACAATTATTATTCTTTTTCTAAACTACTTCTACAATACTATATATACCCCCCAAAACAAACAATTTTAGACATTAATTTGGATTATTTTTAAAATTATTAATATTTTATTAAGTTTAACAGAGGATAATTCTTTTATTGGCATTTAGTAGAAACACGGCGTGCCGTGTTGAGGTTTTTCGTTGTTCCCTTTATTTATTCTTTGAACTTTATAATATTATCTAACCATTTGAAGACATCCTCTGCAATTTTTAAGGCTTCCTTGTATTCTTCTTTGCTTACCGGTTCATAATCACCAGGATAACGGGCATCTACTGCATAAGCAGTAAGCAGTTTGGCTTGATTAATGTTTTCGGGTATTTTTAGACCAGCTTCTTCAATAAGTTTAAGTAAAATTCCAATAGAATGGGTTTTAGGAAAAGATTGGTTAAGCTTAATTAATATAGCCTTCAAAGATTTTTCAACTGCTTGCTGGGCATCAAAACAAAGATCTTCATAAAGTATCCCTTGAGTGACCTTTCCCATCTTTGCTCTTTCTAAATTGCTTCTGGCTCTTTTTAACCAGTTTAAGATAATTTCTCTATTTTTCATAGATTACCCGCCCATACTTAGCAATTTCATTATATATTAGAAAAGGATTATCTTTTAATTGGTTATATCTTTTTGGAGTCTCCACAATTATATCAACAGAAACATCTACATCCAGCTTTAGGTAAATCCTCTGGGCAAGTTTTCTCTTGTGAGTAATGTCATTTTTCAAAACGAAAATATCATAATCACTTTCCTTACTCTGCTTCTTTTTTGCTCGTGAACCGAATAGGATAATTTTATCAGGAGCAACTTCATTTATAATTTGTCGTGTAATTTCTTTTAAATGATTTTTATTCGGCATATTATTTCCTTGCATTTTTTAATAATAAGTAAAACATACTAAAATCTCATATTATATTCCCTAAAATAAAGAAAAAGATATATTAATCATTTATCTATTATCATTTTTATTTTATCATTTTTTGGGTGAATTTGCTAATAAATAAAATATAGGGGTCATGTCTTCACATTTGACATTTCTTAATTTTTCAGTAATTCTAAAACGGAATTTACCATTATTCTTATTTTATTATCCTTTCTAATCTTATCCTCAAACCTTCTTGTCGCCTGGGAAACAGCAGTATAATCCATATCAAACATCTTGCCGATCTCATTTAAGGATAAAGATGAATATCTTTTAACTAAATAAAGAGTTATCTGTCGATATAGATTCCCTCTTTGTTTTTTTAAAACCTTTTCTTTGTTCAGATTAAACGTTTGGCAAATTTTTTGTATAATTTCCTCAGGAGAATGAGAATCCTGATATTTAGTAGTTTGAATCTCTTGCTTCTCCCCTACTGCCTTGATTTTTGATTCTATCTTTTTAATAAAACTTTCCTTCCCCAGGGCTATACCACGATAAATATCTTTTACCGGGAAATCCATGGTAACATTTTCCAAGAGATATCTTTTATATATAGGGCGGGATCGAGTCAGGTTGTTATGAAGTTGAGTAAGGATAAATTGGGTATCCAATTTTTTTAGCTCTTTTTCTCTTTTACCTAAATAATCTAATAGACTACTCCAGGTATATTCATCCAGATTTTTAGTTATCCCTGCTCGAAGGGGGTTAAGATGAATATAGGTAGATAGGGTGAGAGCATAATTATCTTCATCTACTAATAATGATTTGTATCTGCCCTGGAATAAAGGACCATTGGTTTTATATTTGGCAGTAAAATAATTAGCGTAAGAGGCATTCAGATAATGCATCCCCTGGCTTATATTACCCCGGGATGTTTTGATAAATAGATGATAGTGATTATCCATAAGACAATAAGCATAACAAAGGAAGGAATATTTGAGGAAGGTTTGGTCCATCTTTTGGAGAAATACTCTTCTGTCATCATCTGAATAAAATATTTTCTCTTTTCTATTTCCCCGGGTGGTTATGTGGTAAACTGCATTATCAAAACTTATTCTTAATGGTCTACTCATGGTTATTAATATAACATATTATTTTTATATGTCAAATGTGAAGACCTGACCCCTATTCCTGGAAGAGGATTTTTTATATCCAGATGTTGAATAATATATCCCCGAATCAAAATTATTATAAAAAATAAAGCCAGACTTAGAATGTAATTGTATTGGAAAAAATTCCGTAGCAATTAAAACTAAATCTGGTTTTTTAGTTAAATTAAAATCCAAAGTTGAATTCTATTAATTTTAAATAGACTAAAAAATATACTAGAATCCTCTTTTAAAATGATACAGAGAACCGTTGTATTATACTTATTTTCTTATTTTTATTTTAAAAGAAGAAGGGGGTACCCTCTTGTAAAGAGATTACACCCCTTCCAAAGGTATAAACCTATTACTTCCCTTTCTGTATAATAAGCACTGTATCCTCACCCCAAATGGGTGATCCATTATATAAATTACCGGTAAGTTTTAGCATTATGCAATCTCCATCACCGGGGATAGATCCTTCAGGGAGGTCAAATAATGCTTGGTCAACAAGGCCTAATTGAACAAGGATCATCTGAGCATCAAACTTCAGCGTTAGATCTATATAACCATCAGGTCCTTCAGTAGTACAGCCAGAACAGCTCTCATTGTCTATGAATGGTTCAAAGGGGGTTGCAACATCCTCAAAAGCCCATCTATCCGGACTTACACCTTCAAGAAAAATTGTATTTGGGTCAATGTCGCTCACATCGAAATTTTCTGTCCCAAGAATATCCACTGGAAGCATTCCCTGATTCTTAACGTTAATCGGGTTGGGGCAAGACTGGGATTTAATATCCAGAGGAACAGGTTCGATTATGAAGCAAATATCATCGAAGCCGACACCGGGATCAATTCCCCTTACGAATTCAAGTGTCACTTCACTAATTCCACTACCACTTATCTCTAATTTTTGATGACCTACACCAGCACAAGCATCATGACCAGGATTTGATGCGGGATCAGGACCAAAATATTCTACAACACTTCCATCGTCTCATGTTAATTTAACTTCATGTACTGTACCACCTAAAGGGTACCAATCGCCATAATCAAACATCGTGATGGAAAAACTACTAACCGTAACCCCTGCCCGGAAGGTAAAGACAATTTTGTCTCCGTTTCCTAGTGCAGTTGTAAGATCAACGGCACCAGCAGCATTAAGAACAGGACATCCGAATCCATATGAACCATTCAAACAGCCATTGCGAGTGCCGGGCGAAGTATTATATGCTGTATATTGAGTAAAACTTGTTCCCGCATAAATAAGAATCAAACTTTTACTTGCATTTTGAAGATCAATATTAAGCAAAAAAGGATCTACTATAGCCATATCTTCTACTGAATCTCCCTCACTAAGACCGGTACTCTCAAAATCGATACATTTACCGTTTGGTGGAGGTCCGTTTTTTGCTATACTGCTTATTCCGCTTTGAGGGGTAGCCGGAACTTGCCCGACATTGGACAGTAATGAACAGCCGGTAAGAACCAGACCTAAAATTAAAGCTATTACTATTAAATAAATTAACTTTTTTATTAAAATTTACTCCTTTCATTTTTTAATAAGATTGAAATGTAAATTTGAATCATTTCAATAGAATCAATAGACATCGCCTCCTTTTTAAGATTAAATAAAGCTCAAGTGATTTGTTTATACTATGATGAATGAATGTTGATTTTCTTTATTAGGTTGAAGATAAACTTTTAAGTAGAGATTTATAAGTAGTGCTTTGAATATTTTTTGGAATAGTTTTTCAAAGGCAGTTTTTAAGTAGATAGATGAAAAGATTTCTTGAGTGATTGTATGCTTAATAAATGTAATGATAAGAAAAATGGGGAACAATAGGTAAAATAAAAAACTGCCAATCTCTATTTAGTTAAAAAGTCGGCAGTCTGGCAGCCGTAGTATTGTATGAGATTGCTTCGCCTACTTTCAGCAGGCTCTCAATGACAATATTTTAGGCCCATAACTTTGCAGCCTATCCTTTGGGATAGTTTACCTTTTTCAACTTTTCTTGAAGTATTACTTTAATGCTTCACCTTCTTATTGAAAAAGTTTAATATAATATTTTAAATAGTAGGATAGAATATTATATTTCGTGAAATAATGAAAGGAACAAAAAAAATACATTTTTTATGTTCCTTTATATATAATATACCACATAAATCTAAAAAAATCCTTCTTTTTTTGGAAAATATTTTAAGATATTTTTTGGTGTTTTGTAAATTAAGTCTATATATATTGTAAATAGAGATTGCCACGCCCTGATAAATCAGGGCTCGCAATGACAGAAAAGAAGATACGGGCTTGATGAATCAAGCCCCTACATCAGAAAGAAATAAAAAGTAAATCAAGTAGGAGGTAAATGATTAATTCATTTACCGTCCTCTCACACCACCGTACGTACCGTTCGGTATACGGCGGTTCGTTAGAAATTAGTTACTTGTGTATATCTTTCTGTAAAACTTAGGTAT
>Ga0315546_1000049_pt1 | contig 85212 bp, 79 predicted proteins | sample SalMarSW160170MG_FD_203833 | JGI IMG/M metagenome (GOLD analysis project Ga0315546, IMG submission 203833) | Salt marsh sediment microbial communities from the Plum Island Ecosystem LTER, Massachusetts, United States - Salt Marsh Sediment SW1601-170 ...
GGTGAAGCTAGCCTCCGAGGGTGGGACGGGGTGGGAAAAAGAACTATTTTCAAAAAGGGGAAGAGAGAAGCGATTTACTTTCCACCCTAACCCGCCCTCAAAGGTGAAGCCCTTAAATTCCTTTCTTTATTGTGGTTTTTAATAGGGGCACCAGCCCCTAAAATTCTTTTTAAGAGAATTGAAAAGAGGTAAAAACCTCTTTTGGGTGGGTGGGTGGGAAAAATTTCGTATTGCCTTACCGGCTACGGCACTGCTATACTCTTCCCCGAGAGCCTAAAGCCATGAAGACCAGTGATTTTAGCTATAACCTTCCCCCCGAACTCATCGCCCAGACGCCCGTCGAGCCCAGGGACCGCTCAAGGCTTATGGTGCTCAACTGCAACAAAAGCTCAATAGAGCACCGCCGCTTCTCTGAGATAGCCGACTATCTGCGCACCGGAGACGTTCTGGTCTTCAACGATAGCCGCGTTATCCCCGCAAGGCTTAAGGGGAGGAAGGTCGATAGCGGGGGTAGGGTAGAGCTCTTGCTACTGCGCCAGCTTGACAATGCTGTCTGGGAGGCGCTGGTAAAGCCGGCCAAGCGGGTCGGCATCGGCACCAGGATTGAGATAAACGATAGTTCTATGGCTGGTAGCGCCAGGGTCAGGGCGGAGATAACCGGGCAGGGGCAGAATGGAATAAAGGTGGTGAGCTTTTCTGATGAGAGGCTACTGCCGCAGTTGGGCGAAATCCCACTGCCGCCCTATATACAGACTCCCTTAACCGAGCCCGAGCGCTATCAGTCGGTCTATGCCCGGGTCTCGGGCAGTGTAGCCGCGCCTACCGCCGGACTGCATTTTACCCCCGAGCTACTCGCCCAGATAGAAAAGATGGGTGTCCAGTGCCTTTTCGTTACCCTCCACATAGGGCTTGATACCTTTAGACCGGTCAGAGAGGCTGACCCGCTGAAACATCCCATCCATAAGGAGTACGGAACTTTAAGCCCGGAGGTAGCCGCCGAGTTGTCCCGGGCTAAGCGAGAAGGGCGGAGAATCATCTGTGTAGGCACGACCACGGTGAGAATCTTAGAGGCGGCGGCACAAAGGCAAGCGTCTCTAATAGAGCCGCTTGAGGACTGGGTAAGCCTGTTTATTCTGCCGGGATACCATTTCCGCGCCGCCAGCGCCCTGATAACCAATTTCCACCTGCCCCGCTCAACACTGCTGATGCTGGCCGCCGCCTTTGCTGGCAAGGACTTTATTATCAGCGCCTACGAGGAAGCTATAGCCAGAAAGTACCGTTTCTACAGCTTCGGCGACGCCATGCTAATCCTATAATCAGGGAAAAGTACTTCTTTACAAAGCCGGATTTTCAGTCTAAAATAATCATAATCAGGCGGGAGTAACTCAGTTGGCAGAGTCCCTGCCTTCCAAGCAGGTTGTCGCGGGTTCGAATCCCGTCTCCCGCTCTCGCCGAGCCAAGGTAATGCCATGGTGAAAAGGTTCTCAAAGGCAATAGCCCGCTTTATTGAACGCCGACCCTGGTGGATACTGATAATTATTGCCTTGCTCTCCGGGGCGGCCGCTCCCGGTGTTACCCTGCTGGAATCTTCGACCGGCTTCGAGTCACTGGTCTCTCCCAGCTCGGACCTATGGCAGGACAACGCACGCTATGAGGAGCAATTCGGCGGCGATTCGATAGTAATCCTGCTTGAAGGGCAGCAGGAGGATATCTTCTCGGTCGAAAACCTGGCTATCCTCGACCAGTTTGAGCAAGAATTTTCCCAGGACGAGCGCTACCGCTCCATTCTCGGCCCGCTAACTGTGCTTCAGGCAGCCATTGAGGAAGCCGAGCAGATGAGGCAGGACTTCCTGACGCAGATTTTCTTAGCTCAGGAGGCCGCCGCCAGTGAGGCCAGAGAGGCAGCGGCGGCGATGGGCTTGAGCGAAGCCGAGCAGGAACAGGCCGCAGAGGAAGCACGGGCCAGGGTCCTGGAGGAATACCAGCCGCAGATAGAGCAGATGCAGCTCATTGGCGAGCCTTCGCTGGACAACCAGCTATTTATCGACACTGTCCTCTATGATGAGGAGGGGGCGCTTATTCCGGAGATGCAGTCCTTCATCCCCGATTACTGGCACGCCCTGATTTCAGTTACTCCTCAGGGCAACATGCCCGACAGTGAAGCCCTGCAGGCAGCCACCGATATTGAAGACTTCTTCGCCGCCCATCCGCTGACGGAGGTAACTATCACCGTAATCGCCGCCACCAAGCTGGTTAACGCCATCAGCACCAGCCTGGGCAACAATATAATGATTCTGCTGGTTTTGGCTCTGGCGGTTATGGTTCTGGTGCTGGTGCTTATATTCCGCGTACGCTGGCGGCTGCTCTCCCTGCTTATGGTCGGCATCAGCGCCCTGTGGACATTCGGGCTGATGGGATACCTCTCCATTCCGCTTACCATGGCTACCATGGCGGTGCTGCCGATACTCATCGGCCTGGGCATAGATTATTCAATCCAGTTCCACAACCGCTATCAGGAAGAACTCATTAGAAGCAAGTCAGTCGGCGAGGCCATTGTCGCCTCCCTGTCAAGCATGTTCCCCATAGTCGGCATTGCCCTGGTGGCGACTATAATCGGCTTCATCACCCTGTATATATCCGAGGTGCCCATGATACGCGACTTCGGCCTAGCCCTGGCGGTCGGCATTGTCTTGAGCTACCTGGCTGCCCTGTTCCTGCTTCACAGTGTCGTCTATATAGCTGATAAGAGGGCGCCTATTAAGCAGTTGAGAAAGGAGTCCTCGGAGGCAAGCGGCCGCATCGAGAATATTCTGGGGCGACTGGCTAAGGTCGCCATTCGCTGGACTCTACCCATCTTTCTGGTGGCGCTTGCCTTCGGCATTGCCGGCGGTATAGTCGATCACTGGCTGCCCAGGAATACCGACTTTGAAGAGCTTATGCCCCAGGACATAACCGAACTGAGGGAAGTGAGGGATTTGCGCCAGATTCTGGGTAGCGGGGGCGAGGTTCTCTTCATGATAGAAGCCGATGATGCCGCCAGCCCGGAGGTGCTTAACTGGCTGGAGGGCTACCAGGAAGAGGTCTTTGCTATGCACCCCGAGCTCATCTCGGTGAACAGCCTGGCGGTGCTGGTCAGTGACGCCGCTGGTGGAGTAATCCCTTCGGAGCAGGGGATTGAAGCCATACTGGATGGCACTCCTTCCCCCTATTTAGAACCGCTCCTCTCCAGCGACCGCACCATGTCTAGCGCCTCGTTTAGCATCGAATACATATCCCTTGATGAGACCCACCAACTGCTCCAGGAGATGGAATCTGAGGCCGAGCCGCCTTCAGGGGTAGAGATTTCATCCGTCGGCAGCCTTGCCCTCGGCGCCAGCACCGTGGACGCCGTGGTCGGTAAAAGGCTCACCATGAACCTAATCTGCCTCGGTGCGGTCTTTATCGTCCTCTTGCTGGTCTATCGGCGCTTGAGTAGCGCCATATTCATCATCGTACCGGTTGGCGCCGTAATCGCCTGGTCTTCGCTGGATATGTACCTCATCGGCATTCCCCTTAACCCGCTCACCGCCGTGCTGGGGGTTATTATCATCGGAATCTGCACCGAATTCATGGTGCTGCTCATAGGGCGCTATGACGAGGAGAAGAAGCGGGGGCTGAAACCTTACGAGGCTATGGTCACCGCGATTTCAAAGATGGGGCGGGCTATAGTGACCACCGCCCTGACCACCCTGGGCGGCTTCGGCGTGCTGATAGTATCGAACTTCGTCATGGTTCGTGACTTCGGTATCGCCACTATAATCGGTGTCTTCCTCTGCCTGATAATAACGATTGCCGTAATGCCGGGGATAATTGTCTGGTTTGACAACTGGAGGGGGAAGCGGCTGGCCAAATTGTGAGCCGGCTTTTGAGCGCCTAGAGCTTACCCTATCCCCATCAAGTCCCTATTTCTCCTCTTTTAGCAGGTCGGTAAAGACCCTGGTGTGGTAGATTTCGTGGTCTCTTATTCGCAAGAGGAGCTTTTTAAGGCCGGGGTCTTTTATCTTCTTGGCGGCGCGGTCGTAGGCCTCGGTAACTTCCTTCTCTATCTTGATGCCCGAGCGCAACATATCGGCGGTCTTTTTGGAGCGGTCGACCTTGGCATGCTCGATTTTGGGGCTGCTCCCGCCGTCGACCATCTCCTCGGCCAGCCAGCCCAGGTGCTGCATCTCGTTGATGGCCTGGTCCTCCATCTCTTTCCTGACCTCTTTGTTGGGCGTCAGGTAGGAGCTGAGCAGGTACTGGAGGATAACGGTGTACTCGTGCTCGATGCCCCAGTTAAGCACCTTGGTGACATCGTCTTTGCGATTGCCCCTTAAATCAGTCGTCTCTTCCCTCTTGGACTTGTCCACGAAGTGCTGGAAGTCGCCGCGGTGGGATTCTTCGTCGGAGAGGATGCGCTTGAGCAGTCTCTTTATTTTGGGGTCGGTTATCGCCTTGATGTGCTCCTTGTAGAGATTGATGGCGTCCTCTTCCAGCCGTACGTCGTTGGCCATCCAATCCGGCACCACCTTGCCCCCCATGCGCATCTTTCCCCGCTTCAGGCTGGGCACGCCGCCCAGTTCGACTACGGTCTCGGCCAGCCAGTCCAGGTGGCGCATTTCCTCCCTGGCCAGGGCTTCAATCTCGCAGGACATCTCGCCCTCGCCCATAGCATAGGCATGGGTTAGATACTGGATGATGCCAGCATGTTCCCCCTCGATGTCCTTATTTAGCATGGCGATGACTTTTTCCTTGTCCATTGCTCCCTCCTGATTTTTATTTACGGCTAAAATACGAGTTGGTCATGCGCACAATCCAGCCCCAGTGCAGAATCACATGTATTATTACTATAACCACTAAGGCGACGGCTGTCCAGCTATGGAGTTCAATCCAGCTATTCAAGTTTTAGGCAGGCAGGCTGTCGGCCAGCTCACTGCCTTTGGCTGACAACTCGTACTTCTCTCCCTTTAGACTGACCAGGCCGGCCTGAGCCAGCTCACGCAGCCCGCTCCTCACCCGGAACAGGGGCAGTCCGGCCTGTTGCGAGACCTCTTCCGCCGACCCCGCTTTTGCCTTAAGGGCACGAAGCATCTTGGCCCCGGACACAGTCGGTTTACCGTCAGGGCTAATGCAAGCCATATTTGCCTCCTATATTATTAAAGCTTTTTCTGGCACAGATACCAGTCAACGCACTCGTACCCCTCTTTAAGCCGTTCCTCGGCCATCTCCTGGGTGTTGGGTGGGGGTATCACCACCTTGTCCCCTGGCCTCCAGTTGGCCGGTGTGGCCACGCCGTTGGCGTCGGTGGTCTGCAGAGCGTCGATGATGCGCAATATCTCGTCCATGTTCCGGCCGGTGGTCAGCGGGTAGTAGAGTATGGTGCGGATAACCTGCTTATCGTCAATGATGAAAACACACCTGACCGTCTCCGTCTTGCTCTGGCCGGGGTGAATCATGCCGTAAGCCGTGGAGACTTCTTTATTCAGGTCAGCGATGATGGGGAAGGGTATCTTGACCTTGGTCTTCTCCTCGACGTTGCGCGCCCAGGCGATATGCGAGGAGACGCTGTCGACGCTCAGGCCCAGCAGCTCCACCCCCCGCTTCTGCAGTTCAGGGTAGATTTCGGCGAAGGCGATAAACTCGGTGGTGCACACCGGGGTGAAGTCCGCCGGGTGGGAAAATAGGATGAGCCAGCTACCCTTGTAGTCTTCGAGTTTAATCATTCCTTGGGTGGTCACCGCCTCGAAGGGCGGCGCCGCCTGCCCCAGACGGGGCAGGCTGGTTAGTTGCTCCTTGACTTCTTCCATTTCGTTCCTCCTTCTTTTTTTATAAAAAAGGCTATACAAAGCCCTCGGCTTTATGCTTTTTAGCAATGGTATCGGCCAGCTTCTCCAGTGTCTTGAAGTCGGCTTCGCGGGGCAGCCCTTTACATAATACCGGCTCCAGCACCTCAACTTTAAGGTTGGGAATCAGCGCCGCCAGCTGTTCCACCGTTTTGCCGCCCCACCCGTAGGAGCCGATGATGGAGACGAATTTTACCTTTGGCCTCAGGGCGTTGGCCAGGAAGGCGGCGTAGGCGGTATTGGGGTGAGGCCCGGCCAGGACGGTAGGGGCGCCGATGACCACCGTGGCTGCATCCACCAGCGCCATGGCCAGATTGCCGATGTCGCTCACGCTGAGGTCGAACTGCTGCACGGTGACCCCCTTCTGAGCCAGCGCCTCAACGAAGCAGTCCACCATCCGGCGGGTACTGCCGTGCATCGAGATATAGGGCAAGACCACAATATTCTTAGGCTTATCGAAGACCCAGCTGTGGTAGGCCTTGATGATGAAATCGGGCTTGTCGTACATCGGCCCGTGGCTGGGGGCAATAATATCAATTTTATAGCCCTTTAGCTTCGAAAGGTTCTTCTCGATAATGGTGCGGAAGGGCATCATGATTTCGGCGTAGTACCTCTTGGCCGCCTCATAGACCCGCCCCTCGTCGGTGACATAGAGGTCGGTGGTGGCCAAATGTGAGCCGAATAAATCGCAGGGGAAAAGGATTTTGTCCTCTTTTAGATAGGTGAGCATGGTCTCGGGCCAGTGTACCCATGGGGCATGGATAAACTCCAGCGTCCTGTCCCCCAGCGAGATGCTCTCTTTATCATTGACCGTTTTAAACCTCTCCTCCGGGACCATAAGCAGGTCAATGAGCATGTCCTTGCACTTCGGCGTGCATATTACTTTAGCTTCGGGGTATCTCTCCAGAACCTGGGGGATGGTGCCGGAGTGGTCCTGCTCGGCGTGGTTGGCGATAACATAGTCTATACGCTTGACCTTAAGCTCATCCAGGTGCCGGAGCAGTATGTCCCGGGTGGGTGGGTCAACGGTATCGATAAGGGCTGTTTTCTGGCTGCCCTTAATCAGGTAGGCGTTATAGCTGGTGCCGTCGGGCAGCGGGATAAGGGAATCGAACAGCCGCCGGTCCCAGTCGATAGCCCCCACCCAGTAGACCCCCCGCTTTATCTCTCTTGGTTTCATCTTAGTGCCTCCTCTCCCAGTTACACTTGGCTACTACTTCTTATCAATACCTTTTAGCTGTTTCCACCGCTCCTCGCCCAGGCACTGGCGGGCTGAAGCGCACCACTCAACACAGGAGGGCACCTTCTCCCGGTAGACGTACTGCCGGCACTTGGGGCACTTCACCCGCATCTCGTCGGAGAAGATTTCAACCTCGGCGCCGCAGTTCGGGCATTTATGCACCGATATCCTTAAGTTTCTGATATCCTGCCCCGGGCATTTGCTGTACATAGTCTCTTATCACTCCTCTATCTTTTCGAACTCGCTCTTGGCGGCGCCGCAGACAGGGCATACCCAGTCGTCGGGTATCTTCTCAAAAGGCGTCCCCGGGGCAATGCCGCCGTCGGGGTCTCCCAGTTCCGGGTCGTAGACATATTCGCATACGGTGCACTTGTACTTGGCCATCTTGGACTTTCCCCCCTTTTCTTCCTTCTCAATATAGCTGGGGGCGGTCTTGGGGGTGGTGCCCCGCTTGACCAGGTGATAATAGGCATAGGTCAGGGGCTCGTCTTCATTGATGACCTTTGCCCCCACCAACTCCCCGATGAAGATAGTGTGCGTGCCCACGTCTAATTCCTGGGTTAACCTGGCTTCCAGATAGGCCACGGCGTGGTCGGTGACCACCGGCGACTTGGTCTTGCCTATTATATAGTTAATGCCCTTAAGCTTATCTATGTCCCGCCCCGACTTGAAGCCGAAGTGCCCGATGAAAGCCAGGGGGGTATCTTTAGCCAGGATGGAAGCGGTAAAGACCTTGCTCTGCCTGATGAACTGGTGGGTTAGATTGCTCTTGTTGATGCTTACCGCCAGGGTCGGCGGCTGGGAGGTAATCTGAAAGACGGTGTTGGAGATCTGCCCGTTGAACCGCTTACCCTTTCTTGAGCCTACTATATACAGGCCGTAGCCCAGTTTATACAGAGCCTTGGTGTTCATCTTATCCCCCGTCCAGGGAGTGGTGTTCCGTCTTGACGAACCAGCCCGCCGGGTCTTTGAGGTACTCATAGTAGTCGAGCAGAATCAGGTGGTGCTCTCTTTCCTCGGCGGCCACGGCGTGATAAAAGTCCTTCTCGGTATCATGAGTTGCCTTCCCCCCCTGGCGCTTATAGAAATCGTAGGTCTTGTTTTCCATCTCCATGGCCGTCTGTACGGCATTAAGCTCGGTGGTCTGGGCTTCTGCCTTAGAGCCGATTTCCTCGGTTGCCTGGGCGAATATAGTCCTCAAACTCTGGCCCCCGTCGGGCTTAAAATCAATAGTCGGCCAGGCTTTCTTTTTGCGGATAGCCTCGTATATCTGCTCGAACTTCTGGCGGTGGCTATCCTCCTCTATGGCCAGCTTCTCCAAGAGCTTTTTGCCCAGCGAGTTGCCGCTCTCCTGGCTGGCTTTCAGGTAGTATTTCTTGCCGTCAATCTCCATCTGGATGGCGGTTTTAAGCGCTTCCAGCGTCTTGTCCTGTTCGGTTGTCATCTTCACTCTCCTCTAGAAGGCAGTCATCCGGCTTCTGTCATTGTCTGCTGAAGTTGGGAAAGCTGCCTCAGGTGGGCTTTTTCTTCGTCTATTACCCAGGATATTGCTTTCTGGTCGGCTGGCTTCACGAAATTCTGCATTTCTGTGTAGAAAAGTATTGAGTCCTTCTCGGCCTGAATACCGATATCAAGGGCTTCGCTTTCGCTGGCTACCTTTTTGGCTTTTTCCTTAGCCTGGGTAACATTAGAGAACACCGAGCTATCGGCCAGCGATTTCAGGTAGAGCATGTACTCTTCGGCATAGGCTTCCGGGGGCTGGTACTTTCCCGCCGTATCCAGCATACCCTTAAAGGTATTCAGGTGCTTCTCTTCCTCTCTGGCCAGATGCTCGTAGATAGCCCCGGTATCTTTGTTTTTGGCTTGGTCGGCCAGGGCTTGATAGAAGGCGGCCCCGTTTCTCTCAATGTCCATAGCTATTTCCAGAAGTTCGCCGCCTGAGAAAAGAATAGACATCTTGCATTAGCCTCCAAAGCACTCCGCTTTGAGTTGACGCTTAAATAATAAGGGCAAACAATGACAAAATCATAAAATCAGGGAGAGAAAATCTTACAAAGTTATCACATCTGAAGCCGAAAGGTTGCCGGTTAAACCTCTATCAGGACTTGGCCGCTTGAGACCTGCACCGGGTATACCTTGAGTGTTTTGGGTGGTTTTAGCGCCGCGCCCGCCTTGGCCATGAGCCCGCTGCCTTTAAGCCAGCGAACGACACCACCGTCCTTCAGGTCGAACTGAGAGCCGTGGAGAGGGCAGGTGACTACCGTCCCTTCCAGCTTGCCCTGTGAGAGCCTCCCCCCGAGGTGAGGGCAGCGGTTAGAAGCCGCGTAGTACTTGTCGCCGACCCTGGCTAGGAGAATCTCTCCGCTGGGACTGGGGACGTGTTTCATGGCGCCATCGGCCAGTTCCCCACTCTTGCCCGCTTCTACCAGATTGCTCATCCCATTCACCCCCTTAAAGCTTCCTTCTGGCTAACGTTGCCGCTTAACTTTAGTATACCCAATGTCCCTGCCGATTTCTACATATTGGGCACACCGGTAGAATGGGGCATTTTGTAGTCCAGGAAGGTTGGGCAGCCTGGCTTTTCCTTTATGCTGGGCGGTGGTTTAGTTTATTACTTCCTCTTCTTTTAGCTTGGTAATATCGTCCCAGCTATAACCCAGCTCCAGTAATATCTCCTCGGTATGCTGGCCCAGTTCCGGTGCTTCCCGCTGGACCGAGGCCGGGGTCTGGCTGAACGCCCAGGGGAAGCCGAGCATCTTTATCTTGCCCCACACCGGGTGCTTAACATCAATAATATAGCTGTTAGCCAACGCCTGGGGGTCTTTAAACACCTCGCTGGATGACTGGATGGGGGTGCAGATTACATTCTCTTTCTTGAAAATCTTCATCCATTCGTCCCTGGTCTTGGTGGCAAACTTCTCATCCAGTATGGCCACCAGCTCCTTGCCGTTATCGTGCCTGGCTTCAATACTATTGAACCTTGGGTCGTGCTCCAGTTCTTCTATGCCCATTGCCTTGCACACGTTGGGCCAGTACCTATCGGGCTGAAGGTGAGCGATGACAATCCATTTGCCGTCCTTACACTGATAGTGGTTATAGATGGGATTGCCGGCCTCAGCCCTGATGAACCTGGGGAATTCCTTGCCCAGGACTCCGGGGGCGGCAAAGTTGACCCCGTGCAGGGCAATCAGGCTGCCCATCAGGGAGGTATCTACCAGCTGCCCCTTGCCTGTCTTCTCCCTGGCATAGAGGGCGGCGGTCACCGCCCAGGCACAGATAAGCCCGCCCTGCTCATCGCCCATTCCCGGGATAAGGGTTGCCGGCGGGCCATTCCTCTCTCCGCACATCATCATCGTTCCCGACCTGGCGATTCCGGTATAGTCGAAGGAAAGCTCGTTGGCGTCGGGGCCTTCTCTTCCCCAGCCTGAGGCATGGGCGTAGATAAGCCGCGGGTTTATGGCCGAAAGCGCCTGGTAATCAATCCCCATCCTCTTGGGGGCACCTATGCTCAGGTTGGTCACGAAGACGTCGGCGCGCTTAATCAGCTCAAAGAATACCTTCTTGCCCTTTTCTGTGTTCAAATCCAGGGTGATGCTCCGCTTGTTGCGGTTATTACTCTCAAAGTAATAGTTGCGCCCTTTAAGACCGGTATCGGCACCGATAATCCTCATCATTCCCCGCGCCGGGTCGCCGTTCTTGGGCTCCACCTTAATTACCTCGGCGCCTAAGTCGCCCAGCCTCATCCCCGCCACCGGCCCCTGCTGAAACATGCTTATTTCCACCACCTTAATTCCGTCTAAGGGTCCAGCCATCTCCTTCGTTCTCCTTTCCTTCAAAAGCGAGAGCTATAAAGTTGAAGTATCGCTATTGATAGATGTGAGTAGAATTAAAGATAGACCTTTTTTAAAGGCAGGTTAGCTGTGCCCCAATGTTAGACTCTGCCCTTGTTTTTGTCAAGTTAAACAGGGGTTTATAGCAATGGGTGAGGTGAATAACAAGAAGGCTGGATATGCTTAAAATACACATACCCAGCCTTGTCTGGAGACCTGATTACCGCTTCTTTTTTAGCCTTTCCCTATTCTGAACATCTTAGTGCCACATACCGGGCACACTCCCTGGGTCGCCGGCCTGCCATTCTTCATAGTTATGGTTTTGGCGTCCTTCATCTCCCTTTTGGTGCGGCACTTAACACAATAGGCTTGCATCGGGTCTACCTCCTTTTTCATGAACAATAAACCATTCCCTGCCTAATGTCAATAGGTATTACGTATAAAATGGTACTCTTCTCGCCATACTGGGGCAAAAGTTGTATTATATTACCATTAAGAAGTTAGGAAGGAGCTGAAAACATGACCTTTGACCTATTTCCCTTCGGGGGGATTGTAGCCGGCATTGTCACTATTGCCGTCGGCGTTATCATACTCATCTGGCCCAAGGTGCTGGCCTATATTCTGGGGATATACCTTGTTCTACTCGGCGTGGGTACTATCATAGCCGCCATATAATGTCTTTATAGCCAACTGGAAAATATACCATGAACGGTGTAAAATATATTTTTGGGCAGTAAGTTAAGACAAGTGATAAAATTTCGGAGGATAGTAAATGGATAAGCTAGAGGTCTTAAGAAAGTCCGATGTGTTCCACTACCTGGAGGACGCTGAGCTTGAGGAGGTGGCTAAGATGTGCACGCCGGAAGTATTTGAGACGGGGACAGTCATATGCAAGCAGGACCGGGAAGAGGAAAAGATATACGTGATTGAAGAAGGGCTGGTATCCGTTCTTCTGGAGCTGGGACCAACGGACAGGCGACAAATCCAGGCGGCTTCTAATTTTGAATGTTTCTGCTGGTCAGCCTCGATACCGCCATACCGCTGTACTTGCACAGTGAAGGCCCTGGAGAAGACAAAGGTGCTTGCCTTCAACGGGAAGGAACTGCGTAATCTGGTCTACTCCGATCCCAAGCTGTGCGCGGCAATTGCCGGGGGAGTAGCCTACGTGATTTCACAGAGGCTACGGGCGGCATTCACCCAGCTTATGGGTGTCGCCTATCAGGATTAACCCTCGGGTGCGATAACTCTTACCACATATAGTCAGCCTCTAGTATAATTTAATACGGCGGCTTAATTTGTCGCCGTTAGACCGATGAAAAGCCAAGTAAAGGGTTTGGAGCTAGAAGGAGAGTCGTATATGACAGAGGCGAAGACGATTACCTCCATGATGGAGGAAAAGAGGGTATTTAAACCCTCCGAGCAGATTAGTCAAAGCGCCTACATAAAGAGCCTGGAAGAGTACCGGGGAATCTATCAGAGGTCTATTGACGACCCTGAGGCTTTCTGGGGAGAGCTTGCCGAGCAGCTTGACTGGTATAAAAAGTGGGACAAGGTCCTGGTCGCCGATTTCAAGGAGGCCAAGCACCAGTGGTTTGTCGGCGGCAAGCTCAATGTCTGCTATAACTGCCTGGACCGGCACCTCAAGACCTGGAGGAAGAATAAAGCCGCTCTCATCTGGGAGGGAGACATCGGCGATAGCAAGACGCTGACCTATCAACAGCTTTATTACGAGGTGTGCAAGTTCGCCAATGTGCTTAAAAAACACGGCGTTAAGAAGGGCGACCGGGTATCTATCTACTTGCCTATGGTCTTAGAGCTGCCTATCGCCATGCTGGCCTGCGCCCGAATCGGCGCTATCCACAGCGTAGTCTTCGGCGGCTTTAGCGCCGAGGCGCTGAGGGATAGAGTGCTGGGATGTAAGGCTAAAGTCCTCATCTGCGCCGATGGTTACTACCGCGGCGGACGGATTATCAGGAGCAAAGACAACGCCGATATCGCCGTTAAGGCCTGTCCCGAGGTAAAGGATGTGATTGTAGTCAAGAGGGCTGATATCGGAGTAAAGATGCAGTCCGGCCGCGACTACTGGTGGGACAAAGAAATGACGGCCGAGGATATTAAGCCGTATTGCGAGCCTGAGGAGATGGACGCCGAAGACCCTCTCTATATCCTCTATACCAGCGGCAGCACCGGGAAACCCAAGGGGGTTCTTCATACTCAGGCTGGCTATCTCCTTTTCACCTACCAGACTCTCAAGTGGATATTCGATGTCAAGGATGAGGATACCTTCTGGTGCACGGCGGACATCGGCTGGGTCACCGGGCACAGCTATATCGTCTATGGCCCCTTAGCCCTGGGCACCACCAGCCTGGTATTTGAAGGAGTCCCGACCTATCCCCACCCCGACAGGTTCTGGGACGTGGTGGAAAAGTATCACGTCAACATCTTCTATACCGCCCCCACCGCCCTCCGGGCGATAATGAGAGAGGGCGATGAGTGGCCCGCTAGGCACGACTTAAGCTCTCTGCGCATCCTGGGCTCGGTCGGGGAGCCGATTAACCCTGAGGCCTGGATGTGGTATTACAACGTAGTCGGCAAGGGCAGATGCCCAATCGTAGACACCTGGTGGCAGACAGAGACCGGCGGCATACTGATTACCCCTCTGCCCGGGGCTATCCCGCTCAAACCGGGCTCAGCCACCTTTCCCTTCCCCGGCGTTGAGCCGGCGGTGCTCAGGGAAGACGGCTCCGTTGCCGATGTCAATGAGGGTGGCTACCTGGTAATCAAGAAGCCCTGGCCGGGCTTGATGCGGCGGGTCTACGGTGAGCCGGCCAGGTTTAAGAAGACCTATTTCGTCCGTTTCCCCGGTGTCTATAATACTGGAGACGGCGCCAGGGTGGATGACGACGGCTACTACTGGCTGATGGGGCGCATAGACGATGTTATCAATGTCTCCGGTCACCGCATTGGCACCGCCGAGGTTGAAAGCGCCCTGGTATCCCACGAGGCAGTGGCTGAAGCGGCGGTGGTCGGTATGCCCCACGAAATTAAGGGGCAGGGCATATACGCTTTTGTTATCCTGAAAACCGATGTGAGGCAGTCTGACGGGCTCAAGAAGGAGCTGGTGACTCACGTCCGCAGCGAGATTGGGCCGATAGCCACCCCGGACAAGCTCCAGTTTGCAGATGGCCTGCCCAAGACCAGAAGCGGCAAGATTATGCGCCGGATACTGACCAAGATTGCCTCCGGCGATGTTGGCAACCTGGGCGATACCAGCACCCTGGCTGACCCTTCAGTGATCAATACCCTGGTTGAGGGAAAGCAGTAGGGGTAATCTTCAAGGGCTTACAGGATAGGCAGGTATCGTTTCAGTTCGTACTCGGTTACCTGAGTCCGGTACTGGTCCCACTCTATTTTCTTGTTCTTGATGAAGGCGTGGAAAACGTGCTCGCCGAGGGCTTTCCGCACCACCTCGCTCTTCTCGGTGAGCTGGATAGCCTCCCAGAGGCTGGCCGGTAAGACCCCTATCTTCCTTTTCTTTCTTGCCGCCTCCCTCATCTCGTAGACATTTTCCTCCACCGGCTCGGGGACGGGGTATTCCTTCTCTATCCCTTCCAGACCAGCGGCCAGCATCACGCTGAAGGCAAGGTAGGGGTTGCAGGCAGGGTCGGGGGAGCGGAACTCTATCCTGGTAGCATTTTCATCACCCGGCTTATACTCCGGGATTCGAATCAGGTCGGCGCGGTTTATCCGCGCCCAGGAGAGGTAAGCCGGCGCCTCGTAGCCAGGGACCAGCCGTTTGTAGGAATTGACCCACTGATTGGTAACGGCGGTGATTTCCGAGGCATGCTTCAGCAGCCCGGCTATGTAGCTCTTGGCTAAAGCGGAGAGGTGATACTTGTCACTCTTATCGAAAAAGGCATTCCGCCCATTCTTGAATAAAGACTGGTGAACATGCATGCCGCTGCCGTTTCTGCCGAAGACCGGCTTGGGCATGAAGGTGGCATAAACCCCGTGCTTTAAGGCTATTTGCTTGGTTACCAGACGGTAGGTCATCACATTGTCAGCCATGGTCAGGGCATCCGTGTACCTCATGTCTATCTCGTGCTGGCTGGCAGCAACCTCGTGGTGGGAATATTCAACGCCAATGCCCAACTCTTCCAGGGCGAGCACCGTTTCCCTTCTCAAGTCAGTGGCGGCATCTAAGGGAGTCATATCAAAGTAGCCCCCTTCGTCCAGGGGCTGGGTTCCCTTTGAGTCCTGAAAGTAGAAATACTCCAGTTCGGGCCCCACGTAGAAGGTGTAGCCCTTGTCGGCGGCACGTTTCAGGTTTCTCTTTAAGACATAGCGGGGGTCGCCTTCAAAGGGCTGCCCGCCGGGCCTTAAGATATCACAGAACATCTGGGCGGTAGCGTGTTCATCGGCTTTCCAGGGGAGCAGGCGGAAGGTACTGGGGTCGGGCAGGGCTACCATATCGCTCTCATCGATGCGGGCAAAGCCTTCAATCGAAGAGCCGTCGAACCCCGCCCCGTCCTCCAGGGCCGTGCCCAGCTCGTCCACGGTGATGGTGAAGCTCTTGAGGAAGCCCAGAATATCGGTGAACCACAGGTTTATAAATCTTACCCTTTTTCCCTTGACCGCCTTGAGTACCTTTTCTTTGTCTGTTTTGCTGCTTTTGCTGGTCAATTTTTACCTCCTTGTGAATAGCCCTGCTATTCAAGCGGTATCCTTGAGCCTATGGCAACAATTATAATGGAAATTAATGAAGAAATCCACCAGTCGCCATGCTTAGTAGGGGGTTGACAAATCGATTTAGCCGAGGTATAATAGGAAAACAGTTACCTACTTCCTAGTGAGGTAATCATGGTTGGCTTTGAAACACAAGAGGTTGAAAGAAAGGAACTCTCTATCCTGAGAATTTTGAGCGACTCCCAGGAACCAGTTGGGGCCAGGGTTATCGCCCGCCGCCTGAAAGACCTTGGGATTGAACTGGGAGAGCGGGCAGTGCGTTACCACCTGCAACTGATGGACGAGCGAGGGCTAACTCAAACCGTAGGCAGGGATGGCAGACTGATCACCGATTCCGGAATTGACGAACTGAGGAGCGCCTTGGTCAGGGATAAGGTTGGCTTTGCTATCTCACGGATTGAACTGCTTGCCTTCCGCACCAGTTTTGATGACAAGAAAGGCACTGGCTCTATTCCGGTAAATGTCTCCATTTTCCCCAAGGAGAGGTTTGCCCGGGCACTCCAAGCCATGAAACCGGCTTTTGAACACGGGCTTTGCGTCAGTGACCTGGTAGCGGTAGCCCAAGAAGACGAGCAACTGGGAGAGATAACTATTCCCGCCGGTAAGGTGGGACTGGCCACTGTCTGTAGTATTGTCGTCAATGGCAGCCTGCTCAAAGCTGGGGTTCCGATGGACTCCAGATTTGGCGGTATCCTCCAGGTTAAAGAGGAGCGTCCGCTCCGTTTCATCGAGCTAATTCATTATGACGGCTCCTCGCTGGACCCTTCGGAGGTATTCATTAGGGCCAGAATGACCTCGGTCAGTGAGGTGGTAGCCAGCGGCAACGGGAAAATACTGGCTAACTTCCGCGAGATACCTGCCCTCTGCCGCCCCATGACGGAGAAGGTGATGGCCAGGCTGAAAAAAGCTGGCTTGGGAGGGCTGCTCTTGATGGGCAATACCAGCGAAGCGGTATGTGAAATCCCGGTAGAGCTTAATAGAATTGGGGTGGTGCTGGTCGGAGGCTTAAATCCGGTGGCTGCCGCTGAGGAAGCTGGCATAGAAGCTGAAATCCGCGCCATGAGCACGGTTATTGAGTACCAGAATCTAATTAAGTTTGAGGAGCTGGTGAGATGAAAGAGATTAAGGTTATACCCTGCCTGGACATTAAGGAGGGGAGAGTGGTCAAGGGGGTGAAGTTCGTCAACCTGAGGGACGCCCGCGACCCGGTAGAGGCCGCCCAGGCTTACTGCCGTGAGGGGGCTGATGAGCTTGTCTTCCTGGATATCTTCGCTACCGTGGAGAATAGAAAGACAAGACTGGAATGGGTGAAGAGGGTCTGCGATGTGGTTACCATCCCCTTTGCCGTGGGCGGCGGCATAAGCAGTATTGAGGACATGAAAGCGCTAATCGACCTGGGTGTGGACAAAGTTTCTATAAATACCGCTGCCGTGAAGAGCCCGGAACTGGTCAAGGAAGCCGCCAGCAAGTTCGGCAAGGAGAGACTGGTGGTCGCCATCGACGGTCAGAAGAACCCACCGACGTCCAAGCTGCCCCGGCTTGAAGTAGTGGTCAAAAGCGGCACCGAGTCCACCGGACTGGAGATTGTCAACTGGGCAAAGCAGGTGGAGAAGCTGGGGGCGGGAGAGATTCTGCTCACCAGCAAGGATGCCGACGGGACAAAAGAAGGCTACGACCTGGAGATGACCAGGGCGGTAGCTGAGGCAGTCAGTATTCCGGTTACGGCTTCAGGCGGCGCCGGCAAGCTGGAGCACCTCTATGATGCCGTAGTAACCGGTAAAGCATCGGCAGTTTTAGCCGCTTCTATATTTCACTTCGGGGAGATATCTATACCTGAAGCCAAGAGATACCTGAAGGAAAAGGGGATAGCGGTAAAAACTTAACATAAAACTAAAGAGAAGTGCCAGAGTGCATAGCAGGGGGTCAGATAAGGCTGAGATTACCATCATCGGTGCTGGAGTAATCGGGCTGGCGGTGGCCAGCCGGGTGGCCGGAAAGGGCAGGCAAGTTTACATAATAGAGCAGAACGACTCTTTCGGTAAAGAGACCAGCAGCCGAAACAGCGAGATTATTCACAGCGGCACCTATTACCCCCCAGGCTCTCTGAAGGCGGAGACCTGCCGGGAAGGAAATGCCATACTCTATGAGATTTGCCAGCGATACGGAATCGGCTATAAGAAAACGGGGAAGCTCATAGTGGCTACTAATGAGCAAGAGAGCGGGGAGTTGGAATCATTGCTTGAGAACGGTAAGCAAAACGGAGTACAGGGGTTAGCTATGCTGTCAGAAGGCAAGGTAAAAGAGATGGAGCCAAATGTTAAGGCAATAGCGGCTATCTTTTCGCCCTCAAGCGGGGTTATAGACTCTCATGCCTTGATGAAGTACCTTGATTATAGCGCCAGAGAGGGAGGGGCCAGGACGGCCTATCGGTCAAGGGTCGTCGGAATAGAGAAATTAGCCGACGGCTACGAGATGACGATAGAAGATGGCTCCGGGACATCTTCTTTCCTGACCGGAGTGGTCATAAACTGCGCCGGCTTGAACTCCGATGAGATAGCTGAGCTTGCTGGAATAGATATAGATAGAGCCGACTACAGGCTGCATTACTGCAAAGGAGAGTACTTCAGTGTCGGCAACAACAAGAACAGATTGGTGAAAAGGCCAATATACCCCGTACCGGAAGCGGACAGGGCCGGCATGGGGATTCATCTCACCCTGGATATTGGCGGCAGGATGCGCCTGGGTCCTAACGCCCGGTATGTAGGTGAAATAGATTACAGCGTCGACCAGCAGCAAAAAGGGGACTTTTATAGCTCGGTAAAAGGGTTTCTTCCCTTTATCGAATATGAAGACCTGGAGCCAGAGATGGCCGGCATCAGGCCCAAACTGCAGGGCCCCGGGGAGCCTTTCCGGGATTTCGTAATCAGGCATGAAGACGATAGAGGCTTGCCGGGACTGATAAACCTGATTGGCATCGAATCGCCAGGCTTAACCAGCGCCCCGGCAATCGCTAGACACGTTGAACGCCTGGTAAACGAAATACTATAAAAGAAGGAGTACTTAGAGAAGATGAATCTGCAACGCCCAAATTCAAATGAAGCCACTAAAACTGCCAATCGTTCCCGGAGCGTATCACCTATGAGCGGTATCTGCACCCGCTGTCTTGACGGCTGTACCGGAAACTGCGAGGTCTTCAAGGCGACCTTCCGCGGGCGGGAACTCATTTACCCCGGTCCCTTCGGTGAAATCACTGCAGGCGGCGATAAGGACTATCCCGTCGACTACTCTCATCTTAATATCCAGGGATACGCCCTGGGCGCGAAAGGACTGCCGTCCGGCGTTACCGGTGACCCCGATACGGCTATTTTCCCGTCAGTGGACACCGGGACCGAGTACGGCTGGGATATCAAGGTCAAAATGAAGGTCCCCATCTTCACCGGTGCTCTGGGTTCTACCGAGATAGCCCGCAGGAACTGGGACCACTTTGCCGTCGGCGCGGCTATCAGCGGGATTACCCTGGTCTGCGGTGAAAACGTTTGCGGTATCGACCCGCAGCTTGAGCTTGGTGCTAAGGGTAAGGTTGTTTCCTCCCCCGACATGGACCGGCGGATTGAAATCTATCGGCGCTATCACCAGGGCTACGGCGAAATCCTGGTCCAGATGAATGTGGAGGATACCAGACTGGGTGTTGCTGAATACGTCAGCAAGAAGCATGGGCTGGAAACCATTGAGCTGAAGTGGGGGCAGGGCGCCAAGTGTATTGGCGGCGAGATTAAGGTCAATACCCTGGAAAGGGCATTGGAGCTCCAGAAACGCGGCTATATTATCACCCCCGACCCGACCAGCGCCGTGGTCAAGGCCGCTTTTAAGGACGGCTCTCTAAAGGAGTTTGAGCGCCACAGCCGCCTCGGTTTTATCGGCGAAGAGGAGTTCTATAACGAGGTCAAGCGCCTGAGGGACCTCGGATTTAAACGTATTACCTTAAAGACAGGAGCCTACGGGCTGCGCGAGTTAGCCATGGCTATCAAGTGGGGCTCGAAGGCCAAGATTGATTTGCTTACTATAGACGGCGCCCCCGGCGGCACCGGCATGAGCCCCTGGCGGATGATGGAGGAATGGGGCATGCCCAGCCTCTACCTGCACGCGGCGGCATACGAGTTTTGCCAGAAGCTAGCCGATAAGGGCGAGAGGCCACCCGATATCGCCTTTGCCGGCGGCTTCAGCAGCGAAGACGGTCTCTTCAAGGCGCTGGCCCTCGGTTCCCCCTTCGTCAAGGCGGTCTGCATGGGGCGGGCTCTGATGATTCCGGGTATGGTCGGCAAGAATATCGCCCTGTGGCTCCAGGACGGCAAGCTACCCAGTACCGTTGGCCAGTTCGGCTCAACAGCGGAGGAGATTTTCATCAACTATGAAGACGTTAAGAACATAGTCGGCGCCAACGAAATGAAGAACATCCCCCTGGGCGCGGTGGGAATATACAGCTATACCGATAAGCTCAAGGTGGGACTGCAGCAGTTGATGGCGGGAGCGAGGTGCTTCAGCATGCCGGCAATCACCCGGCGCGAGCTTATGTCCCTGACCGAAGAGTGCGCCAAGGTCACCGGCATACCCTACCTGATGGACGCCTACCGTGAGGAAGCGGAGGCTATTCTGAAATAAAGAAGTAATTACGGGCTTAACGGGGGCAGGTGCTTTTAGTCAGCTTTACGAGCCTGCCCCTGATATAGTATGCTAGCAGCATATTGCAAGTCTCAGAGGTCCTGGTCTGGCTACAATACATTGCCTGCCTTGCCCTCATCCTCTTCGCTGGAACGAGGCTAGCCCGCTACGGGGATGCCATCGGTGAAAAGACGGGGGTAGGCGGGCTGTGGATTGGGCTGGTGCTGTTGGCGGCTATTACCTCGGTGCCGGAACTGGCCACCGGCGTGAGTGCGGCAGCACTGGTTGGTCTCCCCGATTTAGCCGCCGGCACCCTCCTGGGGAGCTGCCTCTTTAACCTGACCCTCATCGCCCTGCTGGACATCCTCTACCGCAAGAGCCCGATTCTGGGCCAGGCGCGGCCAAGACATGTGGCGTCAGCCGCCGTGGGGATACTGCTTCTTGCCATCACTGCGGCCAGTATCTGGGCCGGTGACAGCCTCTCCGGATTCGCCCTGGGTTGGCTGGGTGTCCCCAGCATTATCATCCTCGTTGTGTACCTGGTGGCGATGAGGCAGATGTTCCGCTATGAGCGCAGCCACCCTATACCCAAAACGGTTGCCGCGCCTCGATATAAAGAACTCCCCCTGAAGACGGTCTACCTCAGGTTTATCCTGGCGGCTATGGTGGTTATCGGCGCCGGGATATGGGTATCGTTCGTTGGCGATGATATAGCCAAAGCCACCGGCTGGGGAGCCAGCTTTGTCGGCAGCCTGTTTCTAGCCATCAGCACCTCAATGCCGGAGCTGGTGGTTACCATCGCCGCCCTCCGTCTGGGGGCGATTGATATGGCGGTGGCTGATATACTGGGCAGCAATATGTTCAATATCGCCATTATCTTTGCCGTCGACCTTTCTTATACCCAGGGGCCTATCCTCTCCTTGGTGTCAGGGTCTCATCTTATCACCGCGGCAGTAGCTATGGTAATGAGCCTGGTTGTTATCCTGGGGCTTCGCTTCTCCCAGAAGCGCAAGACCTTCTCTGTCATCAGCTGGTACGGCCTGGTCTTAATCGGGCTCTATATTCTGGGCGCCTACGCCCTGTTCACCTCGGGCATGGGCCTTGGCTAAAGCCTAAAGTTTAGCCGTTTTTACTTTGACGGGCGAAAGCAGTTCGGCTATAATAATTTAGTTTTCTTTGTTTTCGGTTAAGCTTAAATAGATGATGATAAGCCAAATCCTTGCCATCGCTATATTCGTTCTCATGTTTATCGCCATCATCATTGGCAAGGTGCATCGTTACATTCCCGCCCTGATTGGCGCCGGCCTTACTTTGACCATCGTCTTTCTGGCGACCATGAACAGCCCGGAATCTATTACTAACGTTCTTAACCTGGGACAGCTGGGACAGCTTAATTTCTGGGTGCCGGGGCAGGAACCTATAGTATCGCATGGCATAAACTGGCAGACCATCGTCTTTATCGGCGGCATGATGACCATGGTGGAGGGGCTGGGCGAAGTGGGCTTCTTCCGCTGGATGTGCTTGCTCCTGGCCAAGATGGTCAATTACAAAATCGTTCCCATTCTGATTGTCTTCATGCTGCTCTCAGGCTTCCTCTCCATGTTCATTGATAGCATCACCGTGCTTTTGTTCCTGGCTATGGTTACCATTGAGCTGGCCCGCCTGCTTAAGTTCGACCCGGTGCCGGTGATAATCGCCGAGATTTTCGCCGCCAATACCGGAGGGGCGGCTACCATGTCCGGTGACCCGCCCAACATAATTATCGGCACCGCCTTGGGCTACACCTTCACCGACTTCGCCGCCAACACCGGTGTAATCGCCTGGATAGGGATGCTTTTTACCCTGGGCTTCTTCTACTTTGTCTTCCGCAAGACGCTTACTTCGTCTCACGCTGGCTCGGAGGCTCCTACTGCCCACTATCCCGAGCCCAGTGAAGCCATTATCGACCGCCGCCACTTCCTGCTAAATGCGGCTATCTTCGTGGCGGTAGTAGCCTTGATAGTGACCCATGCCGAAACCGGCCTATCTATGGCCTTAATCGGCGTTATCGCCGCTGCGGTAACACTGCTGGCGGCCGGTAAGGGGGCGCTACATATCATTAAGAGGATAGACTGGCGCACCCTGCTCTTCTTTATCGGACTGTTTATCTGCGTCGGTGGGCTGGAGGAGACCGGGGTATTGACCATGCTCGCCCAGTCCATCCGCGATATATCCGGCGGCAACCTGGTCCTGGTGATACCGCTTATCCTCTGGGTATCTGCCTTTGCCTCAGCCATTGTCGATAATATTCCCTTTGCCGCTACCATGGTGCCGGTAATCGTCAATCTTTCCCGGACGGCGGGGATAAGTCTACCGACAATGGCCTGGACTTTAGCCCTGGGGACAGATATTGGCGGCAATGCTACCCCCATTGGCGCCTCAGCCAATGTTGTCGGCACAGCCATCGCCGAGAGGGAGGGCTATCCTATCAGCTGGGGGAGGTTCTGTAAATATGCTATCCCGGCTATGATTATGGTAGTCTCTCTGTGCTGGCTGTACCTGATAGTAAGATATGCTTGAAGGGGAGGAAGAAAATGTGGAAAAAAATTCTGGTTCCTTTAGACGGCTCCGACCCGGCCGAGCTGGCTCTGCCCTATGCCGAAGAGCTGGCCACTGCCTTCAAGTCCGAGCTTATCCTGCTCTATGTCGGCGAGGCCTCCGAGGAGCAATACCTCCATATGCACCGGCTCTACCTGCAAAAAATAGCCGTGCAGACGAAGAAGGCGGTCGAGAGGGTCAGCCCGGTGGTCATATCGGGCAAGCCCTCCGAGGCAATTGTCAAATACACCGAGAAAAACGACATCAGGCTCATCGTGATGGCCTCTCACGGCCATTCGAGCATAATACCCTGGGCTAAGGGGGGCATCGCCAGTAAGGTGATTGAGGGCGTCGGCGTGCCGCTTTTGCTCATCAAGGAGACTAAAAGGCGTAAGACCAAGGAAAAGCACCTGATAAGCCGTATTCTCCTGCCCCTGGACGGCTCCGAGGCCGGCGAAGCCGCCATAACCAGGGTCAAAGAGCTTAAATCCCGACTGGAAGCCGAGGTCATTCTGCTAGAGGTGGTGTCGGAAGGCAGGCATCTCCACACCGTTGGCGGCCTGGACTACATTCTCTACCCCGAAACAGAACTGGAAACTTTCAAGGCGGAAGCCAGGACATACCTGGAAAAGGTCTATAAGCGGCTGTATAGGGGCAAGGGCGAGCTCAGTGTTGAAATCAAGACGGGCGAGGTCGCCAAGGAGATACTCAACTTCGCCAAGCAGAAGAGTGTCAGCCTGATTGCCATATCCAGCCACGGGCACTCGGGTATGACCAAGTGGGTCTTCGGCAGCACCGCCCAAAAAATTATATCAGACAGCCCGATTCCGGTGCTGGTGGTAAGGGCGCCGGCGGGGGTTGCCTAGCCGATTTGCATCAGCTCTCGGTTATGGGTTATTATAAAGAGTCGTACCCGCCCCTGTAGCTCAGTTGGATAGAGCACCAGCCCCCGGAGCTGGGTGCGAGCGTTCGAGTCGCTCCAGGGGCACTTTCTGTATTAACAGGGAGACGATTTAAGTTGACAAGTAAGAGCCGACTCATTGAGATTAGGTGGCACGGCCGCGGCGGGCAGGGCGCCGTTACCTCCGCCGAGCTGGTGGCACAGGCGGCAATCAGCGAGGGCAAGTACGCCCAGGCCTTCCCCAGCTTCGGCCCGGAGAGAAGAGGGGCACCGGTACTGGCTTTCGTCAGGATAGACAGCCAGCAGCCTATCAAGATAAGGGCTGAGATAGCCCAACCTGATATAGTGGTGGTGCTCGACCCCGGCCTGCTCAGCATCGTCAATGTTGCCTCGGGCTTAAAGGAAAATGGCATAGTGATAATGAACACCAAGAAGTCGTTCCAGGATGTCAGCGCTACTCTCAAGGCTAAGTGCCGGCTGGCCAAGGTCGATGCCACCACTATCGCCAGGGAGGTTTTAGGCGTGCCGATTACCAATACCACCATGGTGGGAGCGCTGATTAAAGCCAGCGGCGTGGTGGAACTGGAATCACTGGTTGAGCCTTTGCAAAACCGCTTTGGCCGCCTGGCGGAAAGAAATATCAACGCCATGAAAAAAGCCTATGAAGATACCTTGGTACAAGGAGTAGGGCAGTGACCAAGCCGGAGAGCGAATTCACCTGGAAAGACCTGGAAATCGGCGGCATCGTTGCCGAGCCGGGGAACGCCAGCCAGTACCAGACTGGCGACTGGAGGTCGCAAAGACCGATTCTGGATACCGATAAGTGTATAAAGTGTGGCCTTTGCTACATTTTCTGCCCCGAGGGGTGCATTGAGCAGAATGCCGACGGCTATTTTGAAGCCAATCTATTCTATTGCAAGGGGTGCGGCATCTGCGCCCGCGAGTGCTGGGTCAAGGCTATTACCATGGTGCCGGAGGAAGAGTGATGGCAAAAAGGGTAGGTATTGAGGTCTCGCTGGCAATCGCCGAAGCCGCCAAGCTGGCTAATACCGACGTGGTGGCCGCCTATCCCATTACTCCCCAGACCCATATCGTGGAGCACCTGGCCAAACTAGTAGCCGACGGCGAGCTGGATGCCGCCTATATTCCCGTTGAATCCGAGCATTCAGCCATGAGCGCCTGTCTCGGGGCATCAGCCACCGGGGCGCGGACCTTCACCGCCACCGCCGGTCAGGGGCTGGAGCTGATGCATGAGGTGCTGTATGTCGCCTCGTCAATGCAGTTTCCGATAGTTATGGCGGTGGCTAACCGGGCATTATCATCGCCTTTAAGCGTCTGGGGCGACCACTCCGATGTTATGGCCGTCCGTGACACCGGCTGGATTCAGATATTCGTCGAAAACGGGCAGGAGGCGGTGGATAATGTCCTCTGCGCCTTCCGCATCGGCGAAGACCCCAAAGTTCTGCTGCCGGTGATGGTTCACCTCGATGGTTTCTATCTATCGCATGTGATTGAACCGGTGCTTTTCCCGGAGCAGGGCCTGGTGGATAAATTTATCCCGCCCTATCAGCATCCCATGCCGCTGCACCCGGATAAGCCGGTAACGATGGGGGCTTTCGGCCCGCCTGTTATCTATGCCGAGACCAAGAAGGCGCAGGAAGTAAACTTAAGGGCGTCTAAAGAGATAATCCTCCAGTGCTGGGCTGAATTCGGTAAGACCTTCCAGCGGCATTACTCCCCCATAGAAAGCTACCGCACCGAAGGTGCCAGGGTTTTGCTGTTGACCATGGGCAGCTTTAGTGAGACGGCGATGACGGCTATAGACAAGATGAGGGATAAGGGCAAAGAGGTGGGGCTGGTGAGGATTCGTTTGTGGCGCCCCTTCCCATTCGAGGAGTTTCGCCAGGCGGTCAGGAATGCCGATGTCCTCGTTGTGGTAGACAGAGCGCTCTCCTTCGGCGGTCCCGGGGGTCCGGTCTGCTCCGAGGTCAGGTCAGCCCTATACGGTGAGAAGCAGAAGCCCAAGGTGGTCAGCTTCATTGCCGGATTAGGGGGCCGGGATATTACGCCGGCTGGATTTGAAGAGATAGTCGAGCGGGGCATAGAAATCGCGCAGAAGGGCAGCGAGAACGAATTTGAAATATTCGGGGTGAGAGGCTAATGGAAAAGTATGCCGTCTACGTCCCTAAACTGGTGACCAAAAAGGAAAACTTTGCCCCTGGCCATCGGGCCTGCATCGGCTGCGGCGAGGCGCTGGCGGTAAGACTGGCCTGCAAGGCGCTGGGGCAGAATGTAATCGTGGCTAACGCCACCGGCTGTATGGAGATAGTCTCTTCACAGCTTCCCTTTACCTCGTGGCGCGTGCCCTGGATTCACACCCTGTTTGAGAATACCGCCGCGGTGGCTTCGGGCGTAGAATCGGCGCTCAAGATGCTGATGAAGAAGGGCAGGATAGCCCAGCAGGATATTGCGGTGGTAGCCATGGCTGGAGACGGCGGCACCAGCGATATCGGTCTCCAGGCGCTGTCCGGAGCCATGGAGAGGGGGCACAACTTCCTCTACCTCTGCTTTGACAATGAAGCCTACATGAACACCGGCATTCAGAGGTCTTCGGCTACCCCCTTCGGTGCTTCTACCACCACTTCACCGGCGGGCAAAATGAGCATGGGGCAGTTTACCTGGAAGAAGAACATGCCGGCCATCGCCGCCGCCCATAATATCCCTTACGTGGCTACCGCCTGCCCCAGCTATCCCTTCGACCTGCTGGCTAAGGTAGAAAAGGGGGCCAAGACCCCCGGTCCCGCTTACGTCCACATCCTTTCGGTCTGTCCCACTGGCTGGAGATGTGCCACCGATTTAACCATCAGGATAGGGCGCCTGGCGGTAGAGACCGGCATATTCCCGCTGTACGAAATAGAAAACGGCAAGTACAAGTTAAGCCTCGACCCCCCAAAGCTCAGGCCGGTTACCGACTACATGAAGCTGCAGGGGAGGTTCCGCCACCTTTCCGAGGACTTAATCGCCAAGATTCAAAAGCGGGTGAGCGCCGAATACGCCGAAATTAAGGAGAAGGCGATTGCCGACAAAGAGTAAGCCAGCCAAGCCGAAGGTAAAAGCGATACTGGACAGCTACCAGAGCGACCCGTCTATGCTGGTGTCCATCCTGCAGGATGTCCAGGCGGAGTACAACTACCTGCCCAAGGAAGCCCTTACGCAGGCCAGCCAGGACTTAGATATACCGCTGACCCGCGTCTACAGCGTAGCCACCTTTTTCAAGGCTTTCAGCCTGAAACCGAGAGGACGGCATATAATCAATGTCTGCCTGGGTACTGCCTGCCACGTCAGGGGAGCGGTTAGAGTCCGTGATGAGATAGAGCGAGAGCTTGACATAAAGCCAGGAGAAACAACCGAAGACTTCAAATACACCCTGGAGACGGTCAACTGCGTTGGCGCCTGCGCTTTGGGGCCCATAGTCATCATTGACGGTAAGTATTCGGGGCAGATGAAGCCCGATAAAGTGAAAACCTTGCTGGAGAGTTACGACTAAATGGCCAAGACAAAGACTAAGCGGCTAAGCTCGCCGCAGGAGCTAGAGGCTCTAAGAGAATTAATAGTCAAGGGCAGAGACCCTAACCAGAGCTGCATCGTTATCTGCGGCGGCACCGGCTGCCTGGCTCTGGGAGCCCAGGAGGTTATTAACGCCTCCAAGCAGGAGGTAGAGAAGGGTAGCTTGAAAAACAAGCTGGCCCTCAGGGTAACCGGCTGTCCTGGTTTCTGCGAGAGAGGCCCGCTGGTGGTAATCAAGCCGAAGAGCATCCTCTACCAGCAGGTGAAGAGCGAGGATATTTCTGAGATAGTCTCGGCGACAGTCAAAGGCAATATTGTTGATAGACTACTCTACACCGACCCCGATACCGGGCAGAAGATAACCTATGAGCATGAGGTGCCCTTCTATAAAAAGCAAAAGCGCCTCCTCCTTGGCGACAACAGCAACATTGACCCCACCATAATTGAGGACTATCTGGCTCTGGGGGGCTATGCCGCACTAAGTAAGGTCCTTTTCAAAATGTCCCCGGATAAGGTAATTGATGAGGTCAAGAAAGCGGGCTTGCGGGGGCGGGGCGGCGGTGGCTTCCCCACTGGCGTCAAGTGGGAGAGTTGCCGTCAGGCACAGGGAGACACCAGGTATGTCATCTGCAACTGCGATGAGGGAGACCCCGGCGCCTTCATGGACCGGAGCCTGATGGAGGGCAACCCCCACAGCGTCCTGGAGGGAATGCTCATCGGCGCCTATGCTATCGGCAGCCACCAGGGCTACATCTATGTCCGCAATGAGTACCCCCTGGCGGTAAGGAACGCCGAGATAGCCATTAAGCAGGCTGAGGAGCTGGGACTTCTGGGTGAGAATATCCTCGGTTCCGGTTTCGACTTTACCGTCAAGGTAAGCCGTGGAGGCGGGGCTTTCGTCTGCGGCGAGTCAACGGCGTTGATGGCTTCGCTGGAAGGCAAGGTGGGCGAGCCCCGGGCCAAGTATGTCCATACCGCGGAGAAGGGCTTATGGGAACAGCCGACCAACCTCAACAACGTGGAGACCTGGGCTAATGTCCCATTGATAATCAAAAACGGCGCCGACTGGTACGCCAAGGTAGGCACCGAAGGCAGCAAGGGGACCAAGATTTTCTCGCTGGTGGGTAAGATTAACAATACCGGCCTGGTGGAAGTCCCCATGGGCATCACCTTAAGGGAGATTATCTACGATGTCGGCGGCGGCATCCCCGATAATAAAAAATTCAAGGCGGTGCAGACCGGCGGTCCCTCCGGCGGCTGTATCCCGGAGAGCTCGCTTGACCTGCCGGTGGACTTCGACCAGCTGACCGACGTTGGCTCGATGATGGGTTCCGGCGGCATGATTGTCATGGACGAGAACAGCTGTATGGTGGACATAGCCAAGTACTTCATCAACTTCCTTGAGGGCGAGTCCTGCGGCAAGTGCGTCCCCTGCCGCGAGGGCTTAAAGAGGATGAGCCAGATACTGACCGACATCACCGAGGGGAGGGGGAAAGAGGGAGATATTGAACTGCTGGAACGCCTGTCGGCAACCCTCGCCGATAGCTCCCTCTGCGCTCTGGGCAGCACCGCCCCCAATCCGGTATTGACTACCATACGCTATTTCCGGGATGAGTACGAGGCCCACATTAAAGATAAGCGATGTCCCGCCGGCGTCTGCCGGGAGCTGGTCACTTACAGCATCGACGAGGAAAAGTGCCCTGGTTGTGGGCTTTGCGTCAAGGCCTGCCCGGTGGAAGCGATAACCGATATGGGCAAGAAGAAGCCGGTGGTATTAGACCAGGAGAAGTGTATCAAGTGCGGCGCCTGCTACGATGTCTGCAATCTCGGGGCGATAATAAGGAAGTAAAAGCGGGGAGAAATGGTTACACTGACAATTGATGGCCGAGAGGTGCAAGCCGAAGAGGGGAAGACCATACTGGAGGTGGCCAGAGAGAATAACATCTACATACCCAGTCTCTGCCACCATGAAGAGGTAACCCCCTACGGCGCCTGCCGCCTCTGCCTGGTCGAGGTTGCCCGCAACGGACGGAAAAAGCTGGTCGTCTCCTGCCTCTATGAGGTTGCGGATGGGCTTGAAGTAAAGACCAACTCGGAGAGAATCGCCGCTAACCGCCAGATGATAATGGAACTGCTTTTAGCCAGGTGCCCCAACAACCAGGCGATACAGGAGCTGGCTCAGCAGCTGGGCGTTAAAGAAACGAGCTTCAAGCTGGACGATGACCAGTGCATGCTCTGCGCCTTGTGCGTCCGGGTGTGCCAAGAGGTCGTCGGCGTCTCCGCCATCAGCCTGGTCAACAGGGGAGTCGACCGGGCGCTGGCTACTCCCTTCTACGAGCCTTCCGACGCCTGCATCGGCTGTGGTTCCTGCGCCTATGTCTGTCCGGTAGATGCCATAAAGTTCGAGGATATCGGCGATACCAGGTACATCTACTGGCCCAACAATAAGATGGAGTTCAAGCTGAAGAAGTGTAAGACCTGCGGCAACTACTGGGCTCCAGAGAAACAGCTAGAGTATATAAGAAAAAAGGCAGGCCTGCCCGCCGATGCCTTTGATAACTGTCCCGACTGCCGGGAATAACCCGCTATCTAATATCCACATTGACCCCTAATCCCAGCCTTGCTATACTCTGTGATGCGGGGTGTAGCGCAGGGGGTAGCGCGCATGGTTTGGGACCATGAGGTCGGCGGTTCAAATCCGCCCACCCCGACCATTATTCATCCACTTCTACAATTGGGGCACCGGGGGCGTTTTCCTTTACCGACTCGATGCCATTCTCCGCGCCAGCCCTTCTCTCAAAGTTCTCGCCCGAACTGGCTATTATTTTCCCGTTGTCATGACGTAGTCTCCAGCGCCATTTATCCGCCTCGTCCTTAAAAAGCTCGAATTGTGCCCCCATGGTGTTGCCTCCTTTTAACCCTGTTTTATATATCGGGACTTTGAGTCTAGCCCCCACTTGTGGCATTGTCAATACCCTTGATTTGACAGCCTGCACCTTTTCTGCTAATGAATACTGGTGTGGGCAATGCAACTGATGAGGTAAAAAACTATGCTTACCAAAGATGAACTGGAAAGGTATGACCGGCAGATATTGATTAAGGGATTCGGGGAGGAGGGGCAGGCCAGGCTTAAAAAAGCCAAGGTCTTTATTGCCGGTGCCGGCGGGCTGGGTTCGGTGACAGCCACTTACCTGGCGGCGGCCGGGGTAGGGGTGATACGCGTCGTTGACCATGATAAGGTGGAGCTCAGCAATCTGAACCGACAGGTCTTGCAATGGGACGAGGACATAGGCAAGGAGAAGGCTGATTCGGCGGCGGAGAAGCTGAAAAGGCTAAATCCAGGGCTGAAAGTGGAAGCGGTAAAAGAAAAGATAAGCCAAGCCAATATTTCTCAGCTGGTGGCTGGCTTTGACCTGATAGTTGATGCCATGGATAACCTGCCCACCAGATACCTGCTGAATAAGGTAGCTATAGAGATGAAGATACCCTTCTTTCATGGCGCCGTCCACGGCTTTGAGGGCAGGGCAATGACCATAATCCCCGGCGAAACAGCCTGCTTGGGGTGTGTCTACCGGGGGGCTATTGTCGAAGGGAAATTCCCGGTGCTCGGGGTTACCCCAGGAGTCATCGGCTGCATCCAGGCAACAGAGGCAATAAAGTACATCGTGGGCATCGGCCAGCTATTGACCAACCGGCTGTTAGTCTACGACGGGCTGAACATGAAATTCTCCGAGTTCAAGATCAAGAGAGACCCGAACTGCGAGTACTGCGGGCATTCGAGAGGTAAAGAGAGCCGTTGAGCGTTAAGATAAACCTTGCTTCCTCCCTCCGTCATCTGACCAACGACCAGGCGGTAGTCGAGGTCAACGGGGATACCGTCGGCCAGTGCCTTGAGCAACTGGTTGCTCGCTTCCCCAAGACCAGAAAGAGGCTGTTGGAAAAGAACGGCGCGCTGAGCCGTATCATTGATATCTACGTCAATGGGGAGAGCGCTTACCCCGAGGGGCTAGCCACAGCGGTTAAAGACGGGGACGAGCTCCACATAGAGGTGATAATCTCCGGCGGGTGAGGCTAAGCAGAGCGGCGGACCTTTATTATCTCAGCCAGAATGCTGACGGCTATCTCTTCCGGGGTCTGGGCGCCTATCTCCAGGCCAATGGGGCTATGGACTCTATCCAGTTTTTTCCGGGATATCCCTTTTTTAAGCAGGTGGGAGAATATAGTCTTGACCTTGGTCTGACTGCCAATCATGCCGATATACTTTGCCGGCGTATTCACCGCCCACTCCAGCACCAGCTCGTCGTACTGATGCCCCCGGGTAATAATCACCAGGTAGCTGGATTTATCTATCTTCAGCCTGGGAAACGCCTTGGTGAAGTCCTTGGCAAGGAGAATGTCGGCTCCGGGAAATCTATCGGCGTTGGCGAATTCAGCCCGGTCGTCAATGACGGCAATCTCGAAGCCGATAAGCCGGCCCATCTTAGCCAGGGGAAGAGAAACATGCCCCCCGCCGAAGAGGTAAAGGTGGGACGGGGTCAGGATAGGCTCAATAAATACCTCTAATTCCCCACCACAAATCATTCCCGCTTCCTCGGCTTCTTTGGCGGTCAGGCTCATATGGAGCCGCTTCGGCTTGCCCTGTTTGGTTACTTTAACCGCTTCCTCAATTACCTGGGCTTCCAGGCTGCCGCCGCCGATGGTGCCCAGGATACTGCCGTCGGGCTTGACCAGCATCTTGGTCCCTTCCTCCCGGGGCGTGGAGCCGCTAGCCGAGACTATGGTTACCAGCGCCACCTCTCCGCCCTCAGCCTTAATTCTGACGATTTCCTGATAGATATCAGTCATCCTGCCTCCCCCTAAACATTGAGGTGCATCAGTATCGCTTCTAAAACCCCGCCGGCAATCGTCCTCACCCGGGGCCTAATGCTGTAACCGACCTCTTTATCCTTGGAAGGCTCTATTTCGCCCAGTTTCGTCCCCTTATCCACCTCTATCCCACTCCTGAGCAAGGCTCTAACCACGCCGTCTATCTTGGCTTTGACCGGTTGTTCGGCCACCGAGGCCACAACCTCGCCGGCGGCAACCAGCTCGCCTATGCCTTTCTCGGTCAGAAAGAGCCCTTCGACGGGTGAATGCAGCACCCGCTTGAAGGTCAAGCCCTTGGCGGCGATGGGGACAGCGGTATTCTCTTCGGCTCTTCCCTTAAGGATTACCCTGCCCAGATTCTGGCTATTATTGGTCTCCACCACCATATCAACATCTTTCCCTGCCTGAAAACCGGGGCCGAGCCCGATTACCAGCGGGGCATCGCCGCTCCTTGTGCCCAGGTTTCTCTTGGCCATTATAGCGTCAACCAGTACATGGGGGTTAAGGGTGTCCTTTAGCGATGCCTCAGGGTCGACCATAATGGGCAGCTTGTTGGCGCGCCATACCTTGGCAATCTCAATGGTAGACTCTACATGCCGAGCGACCACCCCTTCTACCTCTTTCTCGCCGTCATATATCGCCTCGGAGAAGGCGACTCCCCGGCTGACAGCCAGGGGTTGAGAGACCTCGGTCATGCAGACCCGGAAGTGGGCGCGAGCCAGCTTATGAGCCACCCCGCTGGCTACCTCCCCACCACCCCTGATGAGAACCACCAGATTGCTCAGTTCCATTTTATTTCCTGGGTAACCCCAGTCCTTTCAGGGCGATTATGTTCTTCTGAATCTCCGATGTGCCGGCGGCGATAGTGGCGCCGAAGGAGACCAGATAAAAGTGTGCAATCCACCCCTGCCAGGGGGCTACAGCCTCCTTCCTGTCAAGCTGACCGTACAGGCCCATTAACTGCATGGCTATGCCGGCGGCGCGCCTGAACAGGTCGGTGCTGTACAGCTTGGTCATGGCGGCATGCCAGGCGGTGTTAATTCCCTTATCGTGCAACCAGGCCACCCGATAGTTAAGCAAGCGGCCTATCTCGGCATCTACCGCCAGTCTAGCCAGCAGGTCGCTGTTGGCTTTTGTCTGCCTCCCCGGGGTAGCCCTGATATATTCCACCAGCTTTTCAATCATGGCCTGCACCATAGCCACAAATTCAATAGAAGTCCGCTCATAGCCCAGCAGTGCCTGGGCTACCTCCCAGCCTTCATTCTCCCGCCCGACCAGGTTTGCCTCCGGAACCCTCACCTCCTCAAAGAATATCTGACTGAAATGAATCTCTCCAGCCATATTCTCTATCGGGCTGAGAGTAATGCCGGGGGTGGACAAATCGACCAGGAGAAAGCTGAGGCCCTTAGCCCCCTTGGAATGGGGGTCTGACCTGGCCAGCAGACAGCACCAGTCCGAATATTCGGCAAAGGTGCTCCAGGTCTTCTGCCCGTTTACGATAAAGCTCCTGCCATCTCTTAGCGCCCTGGTCTGGAGGGAAGCCAGGTCGGAGCCGGCTTCTGGCTCACTAAAACCCTCGCACCATAATTCCTGTCCCTTAGCAATCGGCTCTAGATGCCTCTCCTTCTGTTCCTCAGTGCCGTACTCAATAAGGGTAGGGGCCAGCATCTTCACGGAAACAGGGTTATAGCCGGGCGAACCCCGTCGTGCTATCTCCTCGGAGAAGATAAGGTAATCTATATACGAACGTGATTGACCGCCGTACTCCTTAGGCCAGAACAGAGACAGCCACCCCTTTTCCCCTAACTTACGGGCTATATCCTTAAATACCTGCCCGCCGTCCTTGCTGCCGCCGGTGTGGTCGCCGGTGGTAGGGGCTGGATAACCCACCCAGTCCGCTGGCAGTTCCGCATCCAGAAAAGCGCCAATCTCCCGCCGAAATTCCTCCTGCTCTTTAGTAAAGCCGAAATCCACTCCGTTTACCTCAAGACCTATAATTATATCCTCTGTCAAATTGTAGGGCTATCCATAGCTAGGCGTCAAGGGCTATAGCCCGGTGCGGGTTTGGCGTTACGGAGGAGGAACAAAAACCACCCCGGTTTTAGGATGGTTTTGTCAGATACGATTTAGCGATAGATTAGTAGGCCGTGCAGGTCTCGAACCTGCGACACCCTGATTAAAAGTCAGGTGCTCTACCAACTGAGCTAACGGCCCACTACAACGAAGCCAGTTTAGCAAATCCCGCTGCCAAACGCAACCTGTTATTTTTAAAACCGCTCTGGACTCTTAGCCCCGCCCGCTATTATAATTACAGGGGTGTAAGAGATGGAAAAGCCGACCAAGGAAGTGACCGTCAATCAGGCCAGGTTAGCCATTATCCAGGGGGATATTACCCGCCAGGCTACCGAGGCTATAGTGAACGCCGCCAACTCTGGGCTGATGGGAGGAGGCGGCGTTGATGGCGCCATTCACCGGGCGGGAGGGGCGGCTATTCTGGAGGAGTGTAAGCGGATTGTAGCCAGTCAGGGGCGCCTGCCCACAGGCAAGGCGGTTATCACCACCGGGGGAAAACTGCCGGCAAGATACGTAATCCACACCGTCGGCCCTATCTGGCAGGGGGGCAATAAGGGTGAACCCACCCTCCTGGAGAGCGCCTACCGGGAGAGCCTGAAAATAGCCGCGGCGAAGAAGCTGGCCAGCGTCTCCTTTCCCTCAATCAGCACCGGCGCCTATGGCTACCCCCTGGCCGAGGCGGCCGGAGTAGCTATAAAGACGGTGGCCTCTTTCTTAAAAGGGACGACCAGCTCGCTCAAGGAAGTGGTCTTCGTCCTCTTCGACTCCAGAAGCTATGAAGCCTACGCCTCCGCCCTTGAGGAGGCGGTATGAAGATAGGGGTAGTCTCCGATAGCCACGTCACCTCACTGGCCGAGCTTCCTGACAGGCTATTACTGGCCCTAGCTGAGGTAGAGCTGATAATCCATGCCGGGGATTTCATAAGCATTGACGTGCTTGATGGCTTGAAGCGGCTGGGGGAGGTGAAAGCGGTGCAGGGCAATATGGACTCAGACGAGCTTAAGCGGATTCTCCCCGAAAGAGAGCTGCTGGTAGTAGAAGGGAAAAGAATCGGGATTATCCACGGCTGGGGCAGCCCCTATGGCATCGACGATAGGGTAGGCAGGATGTTTAAAGACGTCGATGCTATTGTCTACGGTCATTCCCACCACTCCCAGAACGAGGTAAAGAAGGGTATTCTTTTCTTCAATCCCGGTCAGGCCAGAAACTCATTCGGCATTCTAACCGTCGGCCAACGGATTAGCGGCCAGATAATAAAACTCTAAAATAAGAGATAACGGGGGTAGAATAATGGCCTATCGAGGTTCCAATGCAACCGTAGTGTGGACGCTAATAGCCGTAAACCTGCTGCTATTTATCGCCACTACTATAGAAAGAGCCGCTGCCACAGAGCCGAGCCTCATCTACAACCTGGGGCTATGGCAGTATGGCTTCTGGGGAAGACCCTGGACCCTAGTGACCTCCATGTTCGTTCACGCTAATGTCTGGCATATTCTAGCCAACATGGTAACCCTCTACTTCTTCGGCAGCTACCTGGCAAGACTGCTGGGGCTGACAAGGTTGCTCATCGTTTACTTCGCCGGCGGCATATTGGGAGGTATCATCTATCTCCTCCTGCCGCCATCGCCGACTATCATAGCTGTGGGTGCCTCGGGGGCTGTCTTCGCCCTGGGCGGAGTTCTGGCGGTAATGAGGCCCCGGCTGCGCGTCATTGTTTTCCCCATACCGGCCCCGCTTCCCCTCTGGGTGGCGGTTATCGGCATCTTCGCCATCTTCTCCTTCCTCCCCAGCGTAGCCTGGCAGGCCCACCTCGGCGGGTTGGTCTTCGGTCTAGCCGCCGGCTACTTCTTCAGAAGAAGAGAACGCTACTACTACCCTTGACGACAAGCCAAAGATGGTTTATCCTAATGCCTAGATAGGCTAGGACAGGGGAATATTGGAACTATCTTATCTATCACTATCGATGTTGGCCGCTTTCGGGCTGGGTGCCTGCCCCTTCTCGGTGTGGATTGGGCGCTGGTTCTTAGGTAAGGACATAAGAGACTACGGAGACGGCAACCCAGGGGCAGCCAATGTCTTCCGCGCCGGAAGCCGCAAGCTGGGCCTTTTGGCGGTGGTTTTAGATGTAGCCAAGGGGTTTCCCTTCGTCTTCCTGGCACACGCCTTTTTTGAGCTCCCCGATGCCGCCGTTCTGGCCGTAGCCATGAGCGCCATACTGGGCCACGCTTTCTCCCCCCTGCTTCAGCTAAGAGGGGGAAAGGCGATAGCCGTTACCTTCGGCGCTCTCATAGCCCTGCCCCAGCACGAGATAGTGGTTGCCTTTGCCGCCCTTGCCCTGCTCGGTTTCCTTTTTATAGAAGTCAATGCCTGGGTGGTGATACTGGGCGCTGTCGGCTCGCTGGCTTTTATACTGGTCACCAGGGGAGGCTCCTGGGAGGCGCTTTTCCTGCTGGGCTTACTGGTGCTGCTGGTGGCAAAGCACTTTGAAGAGTTAAAGACAGCCCCCAGGATTAAGGTAAAAATCCGCGCCTGGCTGCAATCAAGGGAACGGGGAACTTAAGACAGCCTCAATTTGTAGCTGGAGTAGCGTCCCTGGCGGGATTCGAACCCACGACCCGCTGCTTAGAAGGCAGCAGGTCAATTTTAGGGACTTTTCACAAATTTTGAGGCTAACTTAACCCGGAGACCAAAGCAAAATCCACCGAAGCAGCTGGTCTTTTCCGAGCTATCACCTCCTTCTTTTAAGATAGGGGAATCTACCTTGACCTAGTATTCTATCTACCACATTTTGAGTGAAAAGAATAACAAAGTCAAGGATTTGTGGTCAAACTAGCTTCCGGGTGGTTAGATGGTTAGGTTCTTCTATAAATACCCCAAGAGGTAACAATACAAGCAATAGTGACTTCAGTGGCCTGCCTGAATGAGGTGAAGCGCGAGTTCATACACCTCCGCTTCCATAGCGTGGTGGAATTTATTTAGAGCCTCTAGCACACGTATCATCTTGTCTGGGGGCATTGCATCAAGTTCGCATCGGAGTTCATCTGGTATCCTTTGATACATTAGCTGCGCTTCTTTCGGCAGCTTACTAGGTATATTCAATCTTTCCATATTGTTTCCTCCTTTCCCTAGCCACCTCAGGTACAAGCCAGCAACCTGGGTCGGTCGCCATTATGTCACCAGTTTCCTCGTAAGCCCTGCCCCGGCAACCAGAGCAGGTTGTTTTATAGGAACAGGCTCCGCACTCGCCCTTTAGTAATTCTCTCTGTCGCAGTTGGGCTAATACAGGTGAATCCTCCCAGATAGATATTATGCTCTGCTCCCTGATATTGCCTAGCCTAACCTGAAGCAACATGCAGGGGTTCACTTCGCCGTTGGATTTGATCATTGCATAGCCCATTGGCATGCCTGCAGCACAGCCTCTGCCAAAGTAAGGAACGCGGCGTAGCATTTCTGCAGGGAAATGCCTGGGCTGAATCTGCTTTTGTTGTAGCAGAAGAGGATACATAGGGCACCCAGGGACCCTTATCACAATGGGGCAGTCCTGCTGAGCTTCAGCAAGCCACTCCATTGCCGATTTCCTCTCGTCGTTGCTCAAGACCTGCTCCCTGCATTCATCCCTGGCCCTTCCCGCCGCCACCAGGTCAAAGAATTCAGCGGCATTGGCGCCATGGCTTACTGCCATGCGAAGCATATCTCCCAACTGGGATAGGGTTTCCTTTCTGATAACTGTGTTGAACTGAAAAGGCAGGCCGGCATTCCTGCACGCCTCTATCCCCCTGAGTGTTTGTTCGAAGGCACCATCCACACCCCTGAATGAATCATGAGTCTGGGCATCGGCTCCGTCAACCGAGATAGCGACAGCCATCACACCTGCATCAGCCATCTTCCTTGCCATAGCTTCATCAATAAGGGTGCCGTTACTGCCAATAGTGCTTCTGAGCCCTTTTGAGGAGGCATATTTAACGATATCCAACATGTCTTCCCGGCAGAGAGGTTCTCCACCGTCAATGATTAAAAGCCCTATCCCCCACCTTGACAAATCATCCATGAGACGGAACGCTTCATCAGTTGAGAGCTCATCAAGTGACGCCTGGTCAACTGAGTCGCTATAGCAATGCTTGCACTTTAGATTGCACTTCGTGGTGATGCTGTAGGAAACCATAAACGGCGGCTGTATCTGCATAAAAACCTCCCGGTTCCGAACCTGACTATATAGAGATGGGCCATAACCTGCGCCTATCTTACATCAGCCGATGAGGTCGCACAAGGCTTCTGCCAAGAAGCTGGCGGGAGTTAAGAAGGGGGTTCATCGGTAGCGTAATGAAGCCTAATGAGAAGTAGCGCTTCAAGTCACTCTTATTGCACAAACTGGACTTTCGTGCAATCTATCTTAACCTTCTATATCAGTTTGACTTCTACTTGGTAACGTGCCTTACTAATTTTGGTTTTGGCTCGCCTGAGCATAGGTGCTGTTCGCACAAAAAAGACCCTCATGCCCTCCATCACCGAAAGCTTCTGAAGTGTATCGCGCATTCGGGAATCGAGTATCCCTTTAGGACCAGATGACGAAGTGATTTCGGCTGACACCACAGTATGCCCCGCAAATATACCGCGGAGATCCGGCTCATTCGCCGTCCCTGTTTGTCGAGGATTCCAGTGCCATTCGATGTCTCGCCCAATGAAATCGTCCTTCTGAAGTGATTTAGCCGCTCTTAGAACCATGGCTTCATGTTGTATCTGATTAATGTCCTCGTAAGTTTGCTGGCGGAGGCTTTCCAAAGTCTCGGTTGCCATCGCTAGATCGCTCGGTTCTTCTTTAATAGCTGCCCGAATTGTTGCGAGCAGATTTCTGGCCTCCTTGAATAGCCGCTTTTCCTCCTGGTCTAAGTCCACTAAGCGTTTCATCTCATACCTCCCCTCTAAGGCCGCTCAACAATCCGCCCAAATGTTCAGGTTTCCAATAGGGCTTACTCAAGCTCAGGCGACGGTTCTCTTGCAATTAATCACGGTCAAGAGGCTGTACTTCTTCCTCGAAATAGCGATGAAAACCGCGTGGGAGACGGTGATAGTCAATGGATGATATTGCGTCAGAGAAATCTTTGGAGTTAAGTGTATTCCAGAATAGGACTGCCCCACCTCTCCAGCCCCCGCTTTTCGCGTCATCAATAAGCGCGGCTAAGGCCTTGCCGGTATAGGTTCCATCTAATTTAATTCTTTCACTCTCGCTCATTAGGGAAACTGCGTCCATTCCCTCCTTCGTGAAGAGCGCGTATTGTTGGCCGAAATAATTGTGTCTGATGTCGATATTCGATTCGGAAAACTCGAATCTGGGGAAGGACACATCGAGAGAATGCAGTAAAGAGTTGGTTTTTTTGGTAAGTTTGAGCATTCCCTTGATATTGACGAAATTTTGGCCGGTTACTCGTACTGAGACTACTCGGCTATTGAGGTTCGCTGCCCTAAGCCCGAGCGTCAATCCGGCCGCTGTACCCATCGTACCCGAGGCAACGTAAATACATTCAGGTTCGGGCATTTGACCATTTGCAATTTGTTCTCTTAATTCAAACGCTGCGTTAACAAAACCGATAACACCAAAGGGCGAAGAACCACCAGTAGGGATAAACTGGGGGGAATACCCATTTTTCAACCTGTGCCGCAGAAGCTGATACATGGTTGCCAAGTAAACTGACGGCATATTTCGTACTGATTCCAACCCTGCCCCACACAAGTGTAATTCCGCACCACAGTGATAGCTCATGAGTAGATTCCGGCGAACATAGCGGGCATTGGGCTGAGGCATTAGCATGGAGATACTCTTCAACCCCACTTGTCGCGCGTACAGGGCCGTGGCCAAGGCATGGTTTGACCCCACACCACCAAAGGTTAGGACATCTCTCGACTTGGAGCGTAAAGCGTTGCCCAGAATGAACTCTAACTTTCGTGGCTTGTTACCACCGTAGACCTTGCCACTCAAGTCATCGCGCTTTACATAGAGCTGACTGATGCCTAACTCAGTTCCTAATCGTTCGAGCTTTTGCACAGGAGTAGGGAATTCGCCTAAGGATACATAAGGGGCTTTTTCTCGTAGCAGTGGGTACTCCGTAAATAGCGGAATCATTCCCATTCTTTCCTTCGTTATTAGTCACAAAAGCATGGCTATTAAGCGACTCAGTATCAGCCAAACGATTCTCCCTTTTCTAACAGCCACGAGGACATATTAGCACCGCTAGCTCTTGTTATCAATCTGGTGGTAACATGGGCGTGAAATCTCCGATAATAAATGGGAAGGCTGAAGTCAAACGCGCGATTGCACAATCCGCTAGAATGTGTCCTGTTCGAACCCTTGGCTCCCATTGGTCAGGGATGCCGCCCTTTTTTACATCGCCCTGGGGAAGCAATCAAGAACTATTAACCAGCCCGAAGAAATGCCCATATTTTGATTACGGTGTGTCAGTTATTGTAAATTAGAGACTTTTGGCAAAGGATTTGCCGACCAGCGGTAGATTACTCTGGGGTCAGAGGTTCGAATCCCCCGCCCCCTTTATTGTCTCTGATCCGGTAAAAAAGAGAATTGTTATGCAAGAAAGGCTTCTTGACAATACGATTTTAAGCTGCTATGCTGCTAACGAGGTACAGCCAGCAGTGGTGTTATCCCAGAGATGACGGTCAAGAAAATTAACTACAAACCTGTTGCAGTGGATCTCTTTTCAGGAGCCGGTGGGTTGTCTGAAGGTTTCATTATGGCCGGCTTTCATGTTGCTGCTTCGGTAGAGAAAAACAAATTTGCAGCCCAGACTCAGAGATACAATCACACCCGCTGGAAGCAATCCCGGACCAAAATTATTAATGAGGATCTGCGAAACACAGCAAAGGTCATCGCCAAGTTGCAAGCAGAGGGGATTGAGTCTGTTGATGCGATTATTGGCGGCCCTCCGTGTCAGGGATTCTCGCGGTCAAATATGCGTACCCGAAGTAGCGGTAATCCTGATAATGGTCTCTTCCGGCAGTTTCTAAGCGTCGCGGATGCATATAAGCCAAAGGTAATTGTTATCGAAAATGTCGCTGATTTAGCAGCGTTTGAGAATGGTGAAGTTGTTGACGAGATAATATCTGCCTTTCGCTGTATTGGCTATGCGGTTGACATGACGATATTGAACGCTGTAAATTTTGGAGTTCCCCAAAAAAGGAGGCGGATTTTCTTCGTCGGAACCCGTGACAAAATCCCTATAGAATTCCCGAACCCAGAAATAACCGACCCTGCGAAGTTCGTTTCCGTTTGGGAGGCTATAGCAGACCTTCCGCTACTGGTAAACGCCAATATGATTGATGAAATGCCCTACAGATCCAGTATAGACTTGACGAGTTATCAAAGGAAAATGCGGAGAAGGGCAAACACGACAGTTCGGAACAACTTGGTCACTAGAAACAGCGACCTTGTTATAAAGCGCTACTCTTTTATACCGCAGGGCGGGAATTGGCGTGATATTCCCGATGAACTGATGTATAACTACTCGAATAAGGAACGTTGCCATCAGTGGATCTACCGCAGACTGCCTGAGAATGAGCCAGCTGTAGCCATAACTAATTTTCGCAAGAATATGCTGATTCATCCTCGTGAGGACCGGGGCTTGTCAGTCAGGGAAGCAGCCAGGCTTCAGTCCTTCCCTGATGACTTCATATTCTTTGGGGGCATTGGGCAGCAGCAGCAGCAGGTTGCAAATGCTGTCCCTCCGCTTCTCGCCAGAGCAATTGCAAAATCGGTGCGGAAAATGTTGGAGAAGTAGATGATGGAGCCAAGTCCAGTCCAACAGTTCAAAGGAATTTCAACTTATACCAAGCGCTTCTTCCGCAGGCAGATCATCACATGGTTCGGCCAAAATAAGCGTAGCCTTGCATGGAGGGAAACCAAAGATCCCTACTGCATACTTGTAGCTGAGATCCTGCTTCAGCAGACGGATGCCAAGAAGGTATCTCTCACTTACCCAGAGTTTATACAGCGCTATCCTAATGCTTCAGCGTTGGCAGAGGCTGAGGCAGAGAACATCCAGAGATTTATCTCCAAAATAGGGCTCAATTATAGAACTCAGAGGCTAGTCAATATTGCTAAAGACATTAATGACAAATTCGCAGGAAGTATTCCTGATTCAGAGGCTGAGCTTATGAAGCTACCAGGTGTAGGAAGATATATTGCTAATGCTGTACTTAGTGCCGCTTTTGGCATGAAGACAGCTGTTGTAGACACGAACATTGTCCGCATACTGGAGCGCTTTTTTGGCACACGCTCTCGCCGCCCAAGAGCCCGAACAGACCCCGAGTTTTGGAGTATTGCACGCAGTCTGCTCCCACGAAGGCCAGCAGACTGCCGGGATTGGAATTATGCCCTAATCGACTTCTGCGCCCTGGTCTGCACATATTACAATCCTAAATGTTTGGAATGTATGTGTGCGAAACGTTGCCGATATCCCTCTAGTCATTAGCATCGGCTAGAATTTTGTGAGCATATTCGCCCGCCGATAAAGTGCCCTCCATTACGCCGCCCAAAAGCCCCATGTTAGATTTGATACTGGCCTGTATTTCTCTTCTTCCTACCAAATAGTTCTCTTTATTCCCCTTGAGGGTGTGCAGTTCTCCCACGACCTGCCAGGCTGCTTCATAACAGAAAAACAATTCCATCTCGGCTAAGTCATGCGTGTAGATATTGCCAAGCATCGCATTAACACACGGAGCGAACATGCGGATCCAGCTACGTCCTACATGCTCCTGCTGCTGAGACAGGTTAATTTTAAACCATCCATCAAACCGAAGCTCCTGGTTAATTCCTGTGGAATCAAATATTGTCACCCATTCGCCCCAGCTCATCTTATCTGCGAGCTCTTTTGGGTAGCTCCCAAGGCGGTAGCAGTACCACAGGTGCTCTCGGTAAGGACCTCGCTCTCTGTACCGCAACTCAGCAGGAATGTACATCTTTGCATTCTGCCAGAATAAGGGAAGTTCTGCCTTGTCGAGTAGCTTCCTGTTATCTGCTACGTCGCGCAAAGCTCTCCCTACTTCCCAATAGGCTGCGGCACTGCCCTTGCCAGCTTTTTCGGGTGTTAACCCTTTCCTTTTCAAATCCTTAAGTAGCCGCTTTATACGCTGTTCAAGTACATGGTCAAGCTTATCTGCCTTACTGCAGTCCTGTTGGGTGGCACTCAAGCTTCCCAAAGATTGATATATTCTATTTGGCTCTTTCTTAACGAGTACTGTCACTTCCTACCTCCCGCCTATTGTATTTAGAGCAGCCCCCACGATGCGGTCATAGATGTCTATAGCTTCACGAAATGGCAGGTCAGGTGCCGTCAGTTTATCTTTAAATTCTGCAGCCGGCCCTTTGTATATCTCGTTTTCGAATGCTATGAGGTATGCCTGCCTGAGCATCTGCTCCTTCCCGTATTGCTCGAGGACCGCTTCATCACCTCTGCTCTGTATGAAGCGGTAGCTGTAGTGCCCCATATTCAGGTAAAAAGTGTAGCCGGCTTCCGCACTGCCGTCGTACCAAGAGGGCCTTCCGTCTGCAGGGATAACAGGCAGCTTGCAGTCTCGGAAAATGTTGTATCCTGGTGGATCCACTTCCAGATAAAAGGGTATAGATATCTTATCAAGAGTCCATCGGCGCGGCAGTCCCAATTCTGGACTGTCCTCAACCAGCCGGGCGGTTGTGAAAATATCGCAGGCACGCTCAAGAGTTGACGCTATCGTGTTGTGAACGTTGGAGAATTTCTCCAGCGTGATAGCGATGTCATCAATATAGACTATATGATCAGTTTGGCTTTTAAGCATGACGCTTCTTTCTTCGAAGAGAGTAAATAAAGGATCCGTCGGCCTTCCTGTCCTTTTATTTTCGAGATGCCTTACGGATGCAGTTAAGTGAATCTTTAAGTCGAACGGAGTCGTATTGGTTGCCTTGACTTTTATGTTCCTGATAACATCTGATATTTCAACTCTCCTTGTATTTCTATGGGGAAATTTGCAGGTGACAGAAAGCTGAACTGGGCTTTTCTCAGGCTCAGGCGGCTCCATTCCTAAATATAATCTTCGAGTTAAGGCGGCGAACTTTTTCCCGGTATCTGGATCAAAATAGACAGCAGCAATATCCAGCGGCTTCCCTGCTTCAAAGTGATCGCAGGAAACATCAAACTGAGGTACTGAAATATCTGTGCTCTCGTTTGGTCTTAAGTTGTGGCTTCGCTCATACAGTTGCACCGGCGGCCGACTGTACTGTTTTGCCTCAACCCTAAAGGCACCGATAAGAGAAGTTGAAGCAGTGCTGATGAGGCTGTAGTCAATAGGCCCTATCTTATCTCCAAATTCAATCCGTAGCGTCCCCACATTGGGCAGCCCTAAGTCCCGCACAATAATCTCTGCATTAGACCTCCTAATCCCTACACTCTCCAGGGTCATAAGTCCAAGTTCAGGAGCATATTCACTTATTTCTCTCATGGAATTGAGCAGGCTCTTCTGTGAGGCAGCATCCTCGCTTACGGGAACAAGCCCTAGTTTCCTCTCGAACTCTTTCAATTCTGCCTGCAACGCCTGTCTGATCTGTTTCACCCCGGCCTTGGTTAAAATAAATCCATAATGTGTCGGGCTTTCTGCCTCTTCTACGAGATCCTCAAGCTCGGGCTCTAAGACTATATATCCGGCAAGCCTCTGACTGATTTTTGGATGGACATCAATATACCGATAAATCCTCCCGATTTTCATCCTTTTTCGCTGGATCCAAACTTCTCGGTACTCCTCATCAAGAGGTTTGGGCAGAACAACCAGCCGCAGTTGCTTGATGCGGTAGCGGTTGTTGCCCGCCGTGATCGGAATATTCGGCCTTTCATGAACTCTAACACCATCCTGCCCATCTTCCGCTGTGATAATGGTTTTCAGCGGCTCATGCAATCCCACCTTCAGTGTATTTGCGCCATATTTTAGGATGATTCTTGCCCCGAACTTGTGAATTATTTCCCACCAGGTTTCTTCTATCATATGGGCGAAAGAGTCGCGATATGCTGTTGGAGAAGGGGAGAACGACAGTTTGAATGCATCTGCTACTTCGGGATCGAGGTCCAGTATAGTTACCCTTGTTCCGGTATTCTTCAGCGGCTTGAGAGCTCCTCCAGTCTGATCAACTATGAATTTTCCAGCTTCTTCTCCGCAGTGAGGGAGCTCCGGTTGCATTAGGCGGTTGCCGATAATTCTGCGGTCCAGAGCAATATACATGCCGTCATCACTCCGCCTCGAGTCAACCAAAATGCCGGTTGTTCTGGAAGCTCCATGGAATATCAGCTTGCCTCTGCCGAAGATTCCAGGGCCCAGATTCGCGCCTGACACTAAGCGGGCAAGAAAGCGGCCTAACCGCTGATCAGGGCCGAGAGTGTCTGCTGCAATTCTTTCCATAATTTGATCCGCCTTCAGCAGTTCGCCTGTCAGCCCAAGGGTCCCTTCATCCCAGAAACTGAGTGCGTCACTACCGCTAATCTTCAGGAGTTCGAAATAGAAACGCCAGGTTCTGAATGCCGCCTTTTCGTTCGCGACTGCCCTTGCCCCAACGCCATTTTGTAACGCATCTTTTTGAGTGCCGTGAGCAAGACCCTTTCCCGGCTCTGAGCAGTACTCCCTTACAATCTGCTCAATCTGAGCCAAGTCGTCCTGCGGCATTTGGACATACCCCGTTTTTGCCATATTGCTGCCCCCCCTTTCGCTTCCTTCTTACTGTCGAATCTGTAATTGAAAATCTGATCGGCTGGAGTTGCTAGATCATACCTATATAAGTTCCTTCCAAGTGGCGCGAATAACTGCATGTTCTAACATCGATTTCAGATCATCCTTATGTACCACTACTGCCATGTTCGTACTTGCACGAGGTCCCTGAACAATGGAGTTGTATCTCTCCACTCTAAAACCTCCGTATTCGTCAGGAATCTTTTGATAAGGTGAAAGCTGTTTACCGTTTCGTAATCTGATAATGCCAGCCAATAGTCCATCATTGTCAAAGTCATTACTACCTGCAAACTCTACGACTGCCCGATTACCTAGCCATATAGTTACCCTGCGGCGCGTTTGCTCTGCTGCTTCGCGAATTCCAAGGCCCAGTTTGAAAGTACATTGTTGACCATTGACCACTCCGGTCGCTTCGTAGCCTTTATCGTAATGCTCTAGATTATCACCGCCCCCTTTCTTCGGCCAATTAAAGTCAAAAGCGCCAATGTCAACGATGTCCCAATCCGTGTTATGTTCCGTGGTCTTGACTAATTGCAGTCGGTCAGCTTCAACCTTTGTCCTTGGTCCGCTGATATAAGCCAGCAAGTCCGCATCGGAACAACGCCATTCTTGGCCAATTCTAAATCCGTGGAGACTACCGTTCTGGAACTCACGTAGAATGGTGTCTTTGTCAACCCTCAAATACTCTGCGACTTCCCCTACTGTCCAAATTTTTGGTAACGTATAATCCGTCATACTACACCTCCATACCCTTCCAACGTGTTATACCCCCTATTACCGCTTTTGTCAAGTCTTCCACCCTGTAACTACGTAATATTGTAGTTTTATGTATCAGACGCTGTGCATTTTAAGCTGGGAAAGTCGTGAATCCTTTGAAAGATGTTACCTTAGGCTATGGATAAAAATAGGAGTATGAAAGGTACGTATTCTGGTGGGGTAAAATCATCTTTGGAGTGGACATTTCGTCATCTAGTGGAGACCCAACAAAATGAGTTAATGTGACATTATGCAATTTTGTTGAATGCTCAGGACATATGAATATATAAGAGTTGCAGAGACGCACAAAGCGCCCTATTGTTGGATGCCAACGTGCGGTTACATTCAGCTAGTAGAAGTTGTGCGTTTGGGATTATGATGAACGAGAAACTTGGACACCGAGAACTCAATGCGTTTGGGTTTGGGACTAAAATTTAATTCCCCCTTCTTTCTTTTTTTCTTGCTTCTCGCCCCGCCTTTTCCATCTCCCCTGTTCTCTGTTCTTCCCTTTCAGCTTCTCTTCGCTCTTCTCCTCTCGCTTCTCTCCTTTCCTCTGCTGCCAGCTCTTCTCTTTTATCTTGTTTCTCAGCTTCCCTTTTCTCTTCTCTTCCCATCTCTCTTCTTTCTTTTTTGCTTGCTTCTCGCCCCGCCTTTTCCATCTCCCCTGTTCTCTGTTCTTCCCTTTCAGCTCCTCTTCGCTCTTCTCTCCTCTCTTCTCTTCTCACGTTTTCTCCCATTTCCACCAATCTCTCATTGTAGAACTTGGAAGCTACGTTTATTATGTCTTCGGCTCTTTCGCTCATAAATTTCTGATTTTCAATTCTTCTCCCAAGGGAAGCAGCCCGGTCGGTGAGTCCTTCCTTCTCTACTTTTTCTTTTTCTTGCTCCGTCGCGTGTATGGTCTTCAACGCGAGGTTTTGGATAACTTTGATGTATCTTTCCCTTTCCCCCGGGTTTTGAGCGCCCTCGAAAATGGCCTTATCCACTGCCGGTCTAAAGTTCCCGCTTTTTCCCCCCTCCTCGGTGAGGATATCGAGACCCTCTTTGGATATGCCCGCTAACGGATCTACACACAAATAATTACTGAGAAAATCATATAATTTTGCATCATCTCCGCACAACTCCTTCAACAAACTTTCCTCTTTCTCCTCTTTCTCCTCTTTCTTCTCCCCTTTCTTTTTCCACATAATTCAGTCTCCCTCCTTTGTTGTTCTTGCCTGCCTAATCATATGCTGATTGAACTCTTATTCTTTGGGAAAAATCGTCTTAATTGGGATTTCCCATTCAATCACCGTAATTTAAAACCCCTGCTGGCTGGTTGTCAATATCTATAAGACCCAATACTCAATTTTGTGGAAATCTTGGAAGGACAGACTAACTGCTATCTTATCTTCCTTTCTTACTAGCCTACTTCTAAGTAAAAAGGGAATTTAAAAGTTATACAGGAACTAACTCGTCTCACCACCAAATACCATTTTAGCTTACTCAGGTGGTTGCTTTTTGGCCCATTCGGCCGTTTGCCCACACCGAAGTGCATTCCGTCTCCGCAACCCGTGGTAGCGGGACACATTGCACAATTGTCAGTTTTGTGCAACGGTAGTTCGGGACGCAACTTGGGATGCCGAATAGGGAGGCTCATGGCGGCAATAGAAATAGTTGGCTCCCCGAGTAGGACTCGAACCTACAACCTAGCGGCTGCCTGACCCCGTTGCGATATGATATCAGGGGGCGGTGGCGGGAAATGCAAGCGATTGTTTACGCCGCCCTATTTCCACCTTATAGAGTACTTACCTATACTTCTTTAACTGCGTAGCCACTAATCAATGAAAACCTCGACCTTAGCCGGACTGGCAAGCTGATTAAGCTCATTGGTGAAGGCGGCCCAGTCGAAGCCTGACTGCCGCCGGTATTGATAGTGCAGGCCGACCCGGTCGTCCAACGTGGACATGTTCTCCAGGTTCAAGCCCCGTAGCCGCTCTCTAAGGAATGCGGTCAGCTTTTTCTCCAGGGTGGGGAAAGAAGACTGGTCGACGGAAATCATCAGGTGCCCCCGCCCGAACAGGTTAACCCGGTTGCGTGTCAGCCAGTGGATTCCCAGGGTGACGAAGACAACGGCGAATAGAATGGTCGTTATCAGGAAGTTGCTGGTGGCGGCCCCGATTGAAGAAGCGATGAGAAGGAGCAGAAAACCGATTTCGGCGGGGTCTTTCACCGGTGTCCGGAAACGGACGAAAGACAGCGCCCCTAAGAGTCCCAGGGATAGCGGGATAGAGGTCTGGATACCCAGGAATAGCACGGTGATAGCCGGGCCACCGATGAGAAAGGTACGGTGTACGCCGGCGCCGATGTGCCTCGAGCCGTAAAACAACTGGTACATGAGGTAAGCCACTATTGCCGCTATTAACGAAAATCCAATAGCGATGAGAGCCTCCCAGATTCCCACCGGAGATTCCCAAAATGTCGTAAGTTCTTCCAGCAATTTCCTTTCTCCTTTCTATACTATGGCTAAAATATCTTTCCTGAGGGTGACAAGCGACCCACCGTACCCAGCTTCTCGCTGTGCGAATCGATACAGTAGGAATACTTGGAGAACCGGCTCCAGTCTAAATCCATTATCTTCAGATGGCGGAGAGTTATCGGCAGTTCTATGGTCGGACCCTTGACCTCAATAACCCCGCCGGGCAGCCCCAGCTCCCGCTCCCCGTAGCCGATTTCACGGGCTATCATGGTGGAACGTATGCGGCAGTCGAGCGCCACCCTGACCCCGGTAAGCATCTCGGTGAAGCGGTAGCGCCAGTAGGCTATTCTTATAATCGGCTGGAGGGGCTTGGTAGGGAAATGGCCGAAACCGGAGATGGTATCGATAAGCGTTGATTTGGGTACTATGCCCTTGGCAAGAGAAGACAGCTTGATATTTTCGGTTGGCACCAGCAACCTCTGCCGTTGTTTGCTACTGGCAAACCCCTCCCTTGATTTGAGCTCCAGGAATACCGGTGTCTCGTCCTGGTGGTTTTCATCCTCACCGTACCAGCGTATACGCACCTTGTCTTTACGGAATTCACCGGCCAGCGACCTGTTGTGCTGTTCAAGGTCGGGGGTATCGAAGTAAAGGCTGTTAATCTGCTCCTCCGGGTATTCGCTATCCAGATGACATACCTGGCGCAGTAGCATATAAGCCAGGCCGATATGTTGGGGCAGAATGAAGAATTTGCGCTCAATTCTCCAGTCTAGCCGGGGCTTATCCCGGTCTACCCGATGGACAGATGTATTGGTTAAAGGCATAATATATTTCCTCTCTGGTAAACTAATTATCTGGGTGGGAGGTTGCCTTCCCAGATACCACCGCCCATCATGCTCTGGCCGCCGTTGCCGCTGCCGTCGCCGGAAGAGCTGGGGCGCTCACCGTTAAGCTGTTGTCTGATTGACTCCACCCGCTCGGCGATAAAGGCTCTGAGTCCGAAGGGGGTCATGCCCATGCCTCTCTGCCCGTCTCCTGAAATATCCTCGCTCAAGGCAATCTCGAACTCTGCGGTGGAATAGAACTTGAGCTCATCAGCCGCCACGTAGGGGCGTATCAGCTCAGCAAGCTCATCGATGCGGGCATTCATTACCTCCGGTGATAAAGGACCTTCAATCAGCTCCTCCAGATAACCATGATAGGTCTCAAGGTAGGCGGGCACAGATAGTAAGCGGACGAGCGGGTAATTGGCCACCGCCCCGGCCGTCGGCTCATCAATATAGAAATTGATAACGCCGTCGCGGTTGAGCCCGGAGCTGAAGGTGCCGAAGCTCATATTCAAATCCCAGGGTATGATGGTAAACCTGCCGTCGACCTCGTAGAGATAGTAGTTATGGCCCATGCCGATGTAGTTATCCAGGTGCACGATGGCAGCCGACACCGCCAGGAAACGGAGCACCTGGTCTACGTCCAGCACCTTTTCAATCTCCTCGGCGAAGGTCTCGTCGGGCTCGTTGTTGAGGACATCCAGCAGACTGAAAAGCGCCGAGTGGTCGGGGCTATTCTCGTTGGTCTTCAGCCCCATCTGCTCCAGAAGGTCACCCTGCCCTAAAGACATACCTCCCCCCGGCATACCCCCGGCTGGCATCTCTCCCGGTGGCATATCCCCTGGCAACATATCTTCTGGTGGCGTACCACCTGGAAACATATCACCGGGTTGCATATCCCCCGGCAGCATATCCTCAGGTAGTCCGCCTTGGGGAAGCCAGTCTTCCGGCGGGGTGCCTTCGAAGGGCAAATTTTCCCCCGGCCCACCGCCGCTCCAGGGAACATCAGCCGCTTCCTCTTCTTCCTCCGGTTCCCACAAACCCAGAGCCTCCAGAATTTCGAGTAGATTGCCGCCCCCCAGGTTGACGTCATCGGCGCTCGCTTCGCCTGTGGTAGTGACGTCGTCCTCGGTCCAGTTCAGGTAAGCCGCCGGCGGCTCCGGCTTGTAGAGATTGCCGGTGTTGTCGTCAAAATGCTCGCTTAAGAAGGTCCTGTCTATCTGCTCCACCATGGTATACAGCCCGAGGTGGGTATCGTTCACCCAGAGGTCAACGAAACAGGTGCGGGGGGTGGGGATGCCCATCTGCTCAAAAAGCTCATAAGCCAGGACCTCGCGCATGAATGTCGGGTCGCTGAAGCCGTTATTGAAATTCAGCTTCCTGATTCCATAAAGGTTATTGGCCGCGTTAAAGAAATTGAGGTCGACCCTCAAGCTAAAGCGGGCGGTGCCGCTGCTGACCGCTGACGTCAATGAGGAATTTCCCTTGGGCCTGACGGCAACATCCTGTATGAGCTCTCCGTCATACCAGAGGTCGGCTCTGACATACTGCTCCTCGATGGCGTTTTCCTGCATGTACTCCCAGTCATCCTCGTCCATCACCAGGCGCACGGTGACAACACGGTCATCATAGAAGGGTGCCGAGTCTGCGCCTTCTACCGGCCCCGATAGCTGACCGCACCCGCTCATGGCCAATAACATTACGCCCAGAAGCACTAACGTAAGTAATGATTTTTTGCCCTTCACCTCTTAAAGCCCCTTTCCGCTTGATGCCTGCTTGGAGCGGCTATTTGTTTTAGTCTACAGCCGGCAAGAGCCCGGGGGACAGTGTGCGCCGTCATTAAGCGGGGCTTCCGAACGTGACTACCTTAACTTATTGATATGACAGGTGTCATAGGTAATCGCCTCTAACAGGTGACCAGAGTTACATGAAATAAGGCCGCTTATGGACTATAATAGCCGTGTGGAGAGGACAACGCCCCATTCGGATGCAATACGCCTGATTCGCTTTGCCGCCGTTCTCTGGCTCGGCTACCTCATCGTGCTCGTCCTGGTCAGCCAATCTTTTCCAGCGCCGCCCTACACCAACCTCGTCTATTACGGCTCGCTGGCCGACATCGCTCTTCTTTGCCTGGGCTTGGCTTACTGGAGATGGCTGCAGGAACGGCTCAGGCAGGTCTTCATCCCGCTGATAGTGGCTATCATTACCGTCATGCCGCTTATCATTAATCACTTGGTGGGCCGCCTCTCTCCGCTAGGCCCGCGGTTCGCCACTCCGGAGAGCTCGATTCTGGCGGTTTTTCCTTTCCTGTTCGTCGGTCTGCTTCTGGTTGCCTGGCAATACAAGTGGCAGTACATGCTCTGCGTTATCCTGGGGATTGCCGGAGTAAACATCGGAATAACCTGGGCTTATGCGGCGCCGGGCACCATGCCCTTCCAGGCAGGACTTATCGTCACCCTGATTCAGACCGTCATCTTCCTGGCGGTGGGTTTCTCCATCAGCTATCTTATGAGCCGATTGAGATACCAACAGCAATCACTGGAGGCGGCCAATATCCGCCTCACCCACTACGCCAGCACGCTTGAGCAGTTAGCCACCACCAGGGAGCGCAATAGATTGTCAAGGGAGCTGCACGATACCCTAGCCCATACCTTAAGCGGTCTCTCTGTCCAGCTGGAAACGCTGAAGGCATACTGGGATGTCGACCAGAAAGCGGCGCGCTCCATACTGGACAAGTCTTTAGCCGCCGCCCACTCCGGGCTAAAAGAGACCCGCCGGGCACTGCAAGCCCTGCGCGCCAGCCCTCTGGATGACTTGGGCCTGGCGCTGGCCATAACCACCATGGCCAAGGACGCCGCCGAACGTGCCAACCTGACGTTAAAACTATCAATAATGGATGATATACCAGCCTTGTCCCCCGATGTGGAGCAGTGTCTCTATCGGACAGCCCAGGAGGCAATCGCCAACGTGGTGAGCCACGCCGGTGCTAAAAAGCTGACGGTAAAGCTGGAGTTCGCCGGGGGAAAAACAACGCTTACCGTGCATGACGATGGTGCCGGCTTTAACATAGAAAAGGCCAGCAAAAAGGCCCAGTTTGGGCTGACCGGCATGCGGGAACGAGCCCAGCTAATCGGGGGCAAGCTTAACATCACCAGTAAGCCCGGAGCTGGAACGACAATCCGGTTGACAGTATAATGGGGAGACCATGAAAGTCATTATCTGCGATGACCAGGCAATCGTCCGCGATGGTCTGGAGATGCTGCTCAAGCTGGAGCCGGATATTGATGTCGTCGGCACCGCTGAAGATGGGGCAACGGCTGTTGAGATGGTGGCTAAAGAAAAGCCCGACCTGGTCTTAATGGACCTAAAGATGCCGGTGATGAACGGCGTTGAAGCCACCCGCCAGATAAGGGCCAAGTACCCCGAGGTCAAGGTCCTGGTGCTGACCACCTACGATGATGACGAATGGGTGTTTGACGCCATTCAAGCCGGGGCTGCCGGCTATCTACTTAAGGATACGCCCCGCGACGAAGTGGTCAAGGTAATCAGGGGAACGGTAAGCGGCAAGGTATACCTGGACCCGTCTGTGGCCGGGAAAGTACTGGAGCAGGTCTCCGGCCACCAGACCCAACCCGCTACTCTAATTACCAGCAAACTGACCGAGCGGGAGATAGAGATATTGCGCCTGTTGGCCAATGGCTTGAATAACAAGGACATCTCAGAGCGGCTATTCCTGTCCGAAGGCACGGTGCGCAACCATGTCAGCACCATTCTGTCCAAGCTGGGTGTGTCTGACCGCACCCAGGCAGCCGTCATCGCCCTTCAACACGGCCTGAAATGAGCTTATCTTACTGGGTCGGAGTGGTTGATGGAAAAGTCTCAATAGCAAGGGCCAAATTGCCTATCATCTTTACTAATATATGGTTGTAAGACACAAAACGCTATTTTGTTACCCTCTCACTTTGCCGTGGTCAAATCGATAAAGCTCACTAAAAAAGGTTATGTCTTGTTGACAAGCAGCGTCGGGTGTATAATTGGCTATACGAAAAGGACTTCTATTTAACATGTGACCAAACCGATTAATCAGTAGGTATCAATACAATATATAGGAGAATCAGTTCTGCGACTTACAGAGATGACCATGCTGAATATGATCACCGATTCTCTATTCTGAGGTGAGGAATTTGGCGCAGGAAACCAAAAAGTCGTGGTATTTAAAGGATGAGCCGCTCACCGATCTTGACAATCAAGATAGGTTCAGTCACCTCGCCTATGTGAATCTGTTGACTGAAGCTATCACCGAGCTGGAACCGCCCTTCACTCTCGGGGTCTTCGGGTCTTGGGGCGTTGGGAAGACCTCCATCGTAAATGACCTCAGAGACAGACTCGGCCAGAGCGATACCAATACAAGAGCCGTGGCTATTGATGTGTGGAAATACCAGGACGATTCGCTCCGCAGGCAGTTTCTTTACGACCTTCAGCTACAGTTGCACGACCAGAAAGCACTGCCCAAAGGTAGAGATTATGTCCAAGAAGCGTACGAGGAGCGCACCAAAGAGCTTCCCGGCAAGCAGCGCTTCGATCTCACTCGATTGAGGACCTTGGCCGTTCCTCTTAGCTTATCGTACGGTGCAATGGCTGCCCTTATGGGGATATTACTTGGACTAGGCATAGCAAATCCTATTCAAGTCTTTGTGACCGCGTTCGTGGCACCGGTCACCCTGTATTTAGTATCAGAGTTCAGCCGTAATGTGACCGTGGTACCGAAGGACACCATCACGCGCCCAGTTTATTTCTCGGAAGACCAGTTTGAACGGAAATTTGGGGAAGTAGTCAAAGACGCGAAATGTAGTAAGCTCGTTATCATTGTCGACAACCTCGACCGATGTTCACATGAGCTTGCTGTTAATACCCTGAGCGCTGTCAAGACATTCCTTGAGCCAAAAGGTGATAAGAAATGCATTTTTGTGATTCCTTGTGATGACGCAGCCATCAAGCAACATGTCAAGGCTGCGTATGGAATGCTCAGTAACGATACTCGAAGCGGGGCGACACTCGACTCGGAGCAGTACGCAAACGAGTACCTGCGAAAGTTTTTCAACAGCGCGGTAAGGATAGACCCTTTCCTTCGTGAGGAAATTGAGCCGTATATAGAGCACCTGCTGGGTCAGATGCGTTTTACCGAGGGCATGCCTGCTGAAGAGGTATCGACCCTCGTTCAGATGGTAGGATTCCTATTCCGAGAGAACCCGCGTCAGATCAAACAGTTCCTAAACAGCCTCACCTCGAAATACCTGTTGGCGCAACAACGGGAGTCTGGTTCATCACCGCAAATAAATCCTGCTATTAGCGACGAGAAGTTATTCCTGGCAAAAGTGGCAGCCATAGAGTACAGGTTCCCGTCCCTGTCTAGGAAGTTCATAGACGATGACAATCTATACCCAGAAGTGGCTAGTGCATCAACCACCCCCAGCCGGGCAAATGAGATTAAGAAGCTGCTTAAACTTAAAGAAGAAAGCGCCGATGTAGCGCTGTTGGAGAATTTCTTGCGGACTACCGGGCACGTGACTGCTGATAACCCGAAAGCATTTTTCCATCTGAAACAGGGTAAACAAGAGGCAAGGGTTCCAAACTATGCGCAATTTGATTCAGCGCTTCGACGCGGAGACACGGAGGCGATCAGGGCAGCATACGAAGAGGGTCAGGATGAGGACAACGCAGCCCGCACTGACGTACTCGCCCGCAGCATCAACGACTGGGCAAACAAGGGTTGGATAGACTATGCGCTCAGTGCAATCCGGGTAGCGGCGGCGCTAAGGCCCTCACTAGCGACAGACGGAAGACGCCTTTCCCACGAAATAATACGAACCCTGGCGACTACACCTGGGCTGCTCGGAGTGATTGAGCGTATTCGCGACCCCAAAGCTATCTTCGAGATGATGGACCATGCCTTAGTGGACCACAGACGAACAGTGCAGAATAGCTACATAAACCTCTTTAAAACCGGCCCCGGCTCAAACCTGGAAGTAAAAGATGTAAAAGATACTGATTACCAATTCCAGGATGAGGTTGCCCGGTCATTTGTAGCGCACATCAAGTCACTCAACAGTGAACAGGAGCGTCGTATTCGGGATGGTACGTCTGCCTGGGACAACCCTCGGCCTGCTCTCCTCGAAGCCCTAACATCTACCGATGAGGCGAAGGAAGCCTTCATCGAGCCGTCCGTACTCAACAAGGTGGTAGCTAATATCAGCTCAGAAGAAATGGACTCATTTGCAAAATCGAGGACCGACGACCATCACCATCATCCAGCGATGCTAGTTTTGGTGCGATGCCAAGACATGGGGAATCCGACTCTCGCCAATGAGACTGCCGAGAAACTGGCGGAGTTTCTAGTGCACGCAGCTAGCCAGAATAGTGACCCGCTATTCTGGTACGTTATCCAAGTAGGGGCCGACCTAGTTACGCTACTCGATCAGGCTGAGACGGAACCCGTTGGCCATATAACTGGTCAGATCCGCCAGAAATACCAATCCGTTAGTCCCGAGCAAAAGACGAGCATAATGGCGCTTCTTTGCCGCCTCTACAACAGGGCATCTGAATCTGAGAGAAGCAACGTTAATAACTTACTGATTAACGACTTCTTATGGAACCTCTCCATGGATCAGGCGCTGAAAGTGTTAGAGTGGCGAGGTGAACCAGAATATAGCGAACTACCGTGGGACCAGATCGACGCCCGTTTGGCCGAACGCCTAGTAGCAGGTCCCGACGTAAGCCAAGCCGACGAACACATTACCATGCTATCAACCCAACTTTCCCAGAGAGATCCAGGGTACTTGATACCGTTACTAGTGAAGCTGTTGCAGCGCCAAGAGGTTCAGCAGGCAGTGTCACTCGTGGAACAGGCGGTAGAGTACCTTCCTAAGGGCAATCGAGGGAAGAGCCTCCTTAATCCTGTATTGGAAGCCACGCTAAATACGTCTGGTCCACATGGCCAACCAGAGAACCATAAACTGCTCTTGAACTTCACCATCAAGCTGAAGGATCTGCACACCAGAGAATTTAAAGCAAAGCTTGACAGCCACTTGCTCAACCTCATCACTGGCCAGGACCCGCTCAGGCAAATCGGTATCCAGATACTGGAATCCGGCGTATCTCAAGGGGCGCTTTCAGAGGACCGCTACATAGCTATCCTCAAGAAGCTGGCGGAGTGGCTAGTTCAACAGCCCACTAATAGCCCGCTACAAACGCCACTACTTCCGATATTAGACAAGATCATCATCCACAAAGACAAAATCTTCGTTACAGAACCTCACCGGACTGAAATGTTGAAGTGGCTCGCAGCAAGGCAAGAGCCCTCGCTGCCTGCAACCGAGCGTCAGAATACTTTAAACCACTTGGTCTCGTTCGGAGAATTACCACAAGAGGTACTGTACGACGTTATTCCAAGGCTAGTGCATCAGGCCCAAAACGAAGGTAATGAGCCTACGCGGGACGCAATTATTGATGCTCTGCTGACTCTTTACCGACATAATAAACCTCACGATCAAGACCTGTGGACTGACCTGCATCAATTCCGCCGGAGTTTTCTAAACGGCGACGATAATCAAAAGAAGATTGGTCGTAAGCTTGATCGTGAGATGCGCAAAATCCGTCAAGAAGCAAGACAGGCCAGTGAAGAAAACCTCGAAGAAGAGGCCGAAAAGGAAGACAAGTAAGCAATAGGCTCAAGCCGTAGCTGGCTTTGACGTCGGTGTTGACGTTGACGTCCCGCCACAGCGGGTTACAACCCACCACACCAATCGTGGTTTCGGAGGTCGGGGGACTGTACCAGACGATATGGAACACGATGGGACAGCGTGGATGACTCAAGATTTGGAGACCACTGCTCTTCCAGCTGAGCTACACTCCTATTATAACTGGACTTCCCCTATGGAATACTTGTAGCGGAGCGTTACAATACGTCATAATGGGTCTTTTTCCCATAGTCTCCTGATATGCGTCCTCCTGCACCAGTCCGAAAACGGTCTAGTGCCTTCCCAAAAACATCTTCCCCAAGATACTTACCTACTAGTGTAAGCAAGTATGGTAAGATTGAGGAGAAAGTCAAGGTAAAGGGGGTGTTCACATGCTGTCAATAAGTGATTGGATATCTTTTTTGAGTAGCGAGAAGAATCCCAATATCGGCATCATCATCAGTTTCGGAGCATTCATGCTAGCTGCTTTTGCCGTAGTGATGTCTGTAACTAATAACACACTGGTGAGCGCTATCGCTGCCGGCTTGACTGCTGTTGTTCTGGTGATAATCTATCTTCGGACGATTGGCCCATATGGACGTCGTGCCAAAATTGCAGGAGAGCTACTCGACGACATAATGTCAGGAAAGGAGAGAGACCTATCGAAAATTGAGGAGAGATGGAAAACAGTTCCTATCGGAAAAAGACAGAAGAACAAGAAGGTATGAACAGCAAGCCAGTTTGTTTGCTAAACAGCCACACGTCCCCTATTTTGGCTATTGTATAATATCCCACGGTTATTTAACTCCGAGTGTTCGTTTCAGAATAGCCAGACGTTCGGCAATAGGGTAGCGAACTTCAAGTAGTGCCTGCTGTAGCAAATTCGCAACAGTCTCACGAGACAAAGGCTTTTCATAGGGTGGATTAATAAAAACCAAAACCATCCGGAGGCTAGTTTTCTTACGCCCTGCCAGATAACTACGTATCATCCCCCTGCAACGAGCTTTTCGCATTTGGTCGGCATAGCTTTCCACGTACGTAGTCTAGCATAGCCCTCTGTGCTGGATCAAAAGGGGTGGTACATTACTTGGAGTAAGCAGACCTAAGCCCACAGTTGGCAACGAATATCCTTGAGTTTGACAGAAAAGTCGGAGCGTATGATAATTGACCATAGTCAAAGTCTTAAGGGGGCAATTATTTGAAGTTCTCGGATCAATTTCAAATAACTCTGGGGCGGGATGACAATTGGTTCGACCCAGTCCTTACGATTGATACGCCTCTCTTCATTGACCCGTTTCTTCTCTACGCCAGTGAGGAGGGACATTTCGTCGGGAGTCATCAAGAGGTAGTCTCATTCTTTAACTCTGTCTTTCAGATGATTGCCAGGTCTCAAGGGGATAGCACGTCGTTGTACTGGCGAAGGGCTGCGGGTTTACTGCAATTTCCTGAGGTCGAGGAGATCTGCCTTGGTTACACTGATGCGGGGACAAAAGGATCTGGGTCAGGTCTGGAGTTAGCCCATGTTATTGCTAGACTGCTCTGGGATGCAATACGAGCCGGCTTGACGGAAATAAGGCACTTCGAGGAGGTTTGCATTCTTGGGGAAGGAATTGGAGCGGACCGCATAAGTGATATAACGGCAACTCTTATTCGTCGACGACTGGCTGTGTACACGAGAGAGATATGCGACATCCATAATGTCCCTGTGAACACTGCTAATTACTTAAGAGGCTATTACAATGAAACTGACGAGCGATGGATGCCGTTGGCAATCAATCTACCAATTAACCCTTACAATCGAAAGCCAATTCTACTGGTTCCTCGAAAGTACGTCCGCTCCCTCCCGACTATAAATCCAGATGACTTCTGGGAATATTGTTATGCGAACGAAAACGAGACCTTGCGGATTGAGTATAGCGCCGATGTAACAAGACGAGTTAACAAGAGGACCATTGTAAGTTTTGCACGACGCCATCCGGAAATCAGGGCTCACTATGTAGGAGCCGTCGAGGAGCGCCAGCCACAACCATATGACCTAGAGCGAGACCCCAAGGGATTGATTCAATGGTATGACTTTGCAGGCGAGTATTGTCGCCGCCAGCCGTTAGCTTTCGTCATAGCATCTAAAACCGATTTCTATGACGCTGTTATCAAGATGGTTGAAGAGTTCCGAAATTATGTTGAGAATAATGAAGGATGGGGTCTTCTTTGGAATGACAACAGGACTTCACGGAGTGAAGAAGCAGCGCAGCGGCTTTTTCTAGGAATTATCAAGCATTATTGTAAGGCTAACGACATCGACATTTCTCGGGAGGCAAACATTGGGCGTGGGCCCGTTGATTTCAAAGTCTCGCAAGGTTATCAACTGCGTGCCCTGATAGAGTTAAAGCTAGCAAGAAACACCAGATTCTGGAATGGCTTGGAGAGGCAACTACCGACATACCAAGAGGCAGAGGGCATAGATACGGGGTACTTCGTCGTAGTGGCCTACTCAGATGAGGATTTTAGGAAGCTCGGTGATATTCAAAGTCGCGTACGCAATGTCAGCAGGGCAACCAGCTATGAAGTCAAATGCGTCATAGTTGACGCTCGTTGGCATCCACTTTCAGCGTCAAGACTCTAGGTCAACTATCTAGTCCTTCCTTTGTACCCAGGCTACTGAGTCACACGATGTGTGCTAATTATCCCCATTGGGCTTTTAACGGAGATTGAACAAAAAGCCAAAGTGTTGGACATATTCATTACTCCTTTTGCAGCCTAGCTTGGCTTTTTCCGGTAAGGATAGTCATTAACATAGTTGTATGCTGTACCTTCATTAATGCCAAGCCTTTTGCCAATTTCTCTATATGAAAGGCCACTCTGTCTGAGTTCCTTCGCCTTGACTTTCTTTTCTTCTTTAGTCATTTTGTTGGGAAGGCGTCCATCCGATACCGGCTCACCAGTTGCAAATGCATGACTCAATTTTGCGCTCCAGAATGTCGGCAACGCATTTTCTAAAAGATCCATGAAATCTGCATCTGGCGAGTAAACATATGCCCATCTCCTCTTATCTCCGCTAAGATTGCTAAAGGCTGACTTTGCCCGTATCGCAATATCGTTTAGCTCCGGGCGGTCAAACTTTAGCTGCAACATGGCCGGCTCTTTGAATATTATTACGTTGGCCTGACTGGCTATATTTTTATCTATCTGCCTCGCCTCCTGTGTAACAAATATGAGAGTCTGATTTCTCTGTCGGCTCAGGTTCACTATTTGAGACATTTCCCTGCTTTGTATCTTCAGGCTTTCCCTTGAGTGATAGCTAAGGTAGGCTTCGTCTATTAATACAATAGAGTTTTGGGGAATCTCATCAAGGTTTTGGGCTTCGCCAATCCAGTCTGGTAGTAGCTTTTGCGCTTTTGCTGGAATACCCAATACATAAGGTGTTAGCCGATACCTGAAAAGTTCTAGGAGTCTATAGCCTAATCCAGATTTACCGCTTCCCCTCTTACCAAGAACCAATACTACGGAAGGATGAACAATAATTTTTAGCCATCTGCTATCTTTGTCGCCAAGAAGAGGATCTAATGCTGATAGCGCAGTGATGGCTTCAGTCTTTTTGTTCAACTGAACAGGGAGTTGCTTGATAGGAGCCGCCCAATCCTGAAAGAGCTGCCTTACCCTTTCTTGTCTCTCCTTTTCTTGCTGCTGTCTCAGCCATTCGTCCAACACTTGTTCCAAGGTAATACCAAAAGCCCTCTCTGCCACTGGCGCTAGAATTGCAACCTTGGCAAGCTTTTTGCCTCTCAATTTGAGCAACCATCCTATCCCAGCATATAAACCGACCCTGATCAAGACGTTGTTATTACTTGTCGATTGACCGCTACCGTAATCCATTTGCAATTTGGCCCCCCTGGGTAGTTCAGCGTCATATGTTTAATTTCGTTTAATTCGCTTTGGAATTAAACACCAAAGTGTTTAACTGCGTTTAATTAAACAGGATGTTAAACACGGAATTATTCAAATTTATGAATTGCCCGGATGTATCTTTCATCGCCGGTTTGCCTTAATCTTCAGGTTATCAACTGGAGAGCAGCGTAGATGGGCTTCCTGGAGGTCATACTGGGCTAGATTGATATAATTACGAACCATATCCAGTGTCTCATGCCCAAGAATGCGCTGGAGGGTGAACACGTCGCCTCCATTTCTAAGGTAGGTAATGGCAAAGGTGTGCCTGAATGTGTGCGGCGATGCCCGGACTCCCTGTATCCTGGCTTTCGATGCATATCGCTCGATTATAGACTCGATTCGGTTCGGTGTAAGCGGCATACTGTCCCGATTCAAAAAGAGGTTGTCAGACAGGGGACAAATCGGGTTTGTTCTGTACTTTGTTAGATATTTAGCTATAGCTTTCTGAACCGATATCCCGATCGGTACCGTTCTTTCCTTATTACCCTTCCCACAGATTTTCAAACAGCGCTGCGCCAAATTTACGTTTTCCAACTTCAATTCGGTCAGCTCCGATACCCTGATCCCGGTATCCAGCAACGTCAGGATAATCGTCCAGTCTCTAAAGCCAATGGGCGATTTTGTATCTATGATACCGAGCAAAGCGCGTATCTGCTCTTCGCTGAAGGGCGTAATTACCTTCTTCGGGGGCTTGGGAATAGTGATTTTATCGAAGGGATTGGTTTCAATAAATTCTTCGACTAAAAGCCAGCTCCAGAACGCACGGATTGCCCGGAGATAACAGTTTATCGTGTGTCCGGTCAGGCCTTTCTGCTGGGGACCGGTAAACGGGTGTTCCATGAAAGCTTTTGTATTCTGGAGATAGTTGATGAACTCCCTTATCTCTTCCGGACCAATGCTGGTTACATCTGCGGGGAATCCTCTTCGCTCGAGGAACCTTTGCAGTATACTCAGAGCAGTCGTGTAAATGCGGATAGTATTCGGGCTTTTGCCCTCCGTCCGGGCCTGGATCTGGTAGGTATCTAGCTGAGCCCTTAAGCTGGTGTAACATTCCGCCTGGATAACCATAAAGCCACCTCAAGATCTAACATAGCGCTTAATGAGGTGGCTGTAAAATGTCAAAAACGGGATAGAGGGTTTATGGTTGGTATTACTTTCTCAGCTCTCTGCCCCATTTCACGTAACGCCGGGCGGTGCTGCATTGGCTTCGATTACCATAGCTATCGTACTGTAGCGGCCAGTCGAAACGTTTTCCGAGTTCCTTGTATGTCAAGCCAAGGTCATCTTTTAGCCTGGCGCACTCAATAGCAAAGTCCTTGTCTATCGGTGGCCGTCCACCTTTGAGCCACTGGCATACCGGATGTTCCTTAACCTGGGACCTCCAGAGGTGTGTTTTTACTGATTCATAGGCAAACCGGGCGGCATAGTTGAAGAGCTCTTTAGTGGCAAAGCGAGCATGCACCCGTATCTCCACCCGTAACCAGGGATCATGAATGTCCTCGTCCTCATGCCACACTACTCCATGGTCACAGGGTAAATCAGGCAGGGATTTCCCTTCAGATAGACGCCTGGTTATTGTACTGTACTCAGTTCTGCCGTCTTGAGTTTTGTAGTCGCTGTAAAAACAGTCCTCCCAGTACTGACGCAGAGAAGGGGGTAATTCCAATCTCTTAAGCTCGTCTTCAGCTCGCTTCTTTATCGCCGGATAGTGGCTCTCAATCCAGCTGATACAGGTTCCTCTCTTCCATGTGGGATCGTAGTCCAGTAGTTTCCGGCTTTGCTCTATCGAGTCGTGCCACTTATCCCAGGCATGCAACGCTCTCTCGAAAGTCTGCCTCTCCATACGTGCCTCCTTAAAATCACACCAATTACATTATAAAGCCTCCTCTAAATAAATCCAGGCTATTTTGTCTCCATATTGTCGGCAGGGCTGAAGCGTCGATGGCAGGCCTTAACATCAGCCACAACCAGGTTTACATAAATTCTGACCACATCAAGGCTGGAATGTCCCAGTATCCTCTGCAGCGAGAAGACGTCACCGCCATTACGCAGGTAACTGATGGCGAAAGTATGCCGGAATGTATGAGGCGAGCATCTGACCCCTTCGATTCTTACACGGTCAGTGTATTTTGTAATTATCGTTCTTAACCGGTCAGTAGTGATCGGCTGGCCGGATGCGGTCAGGAACAGGGTAGGGCGGAGGGGATTGGCTGGCTGGGGACGGTGGTGGTTCAAATATTTCCACAAGGCTCTCTGCACCTTTGCCCCGATGGGTACCACCCTTTCCTTATTCCCCTTGCCACAGACCTTCAACAAGCCGTCGTCCAGGTTGATGTCGCCTACAGTAAGCCCGACAAGCTCGCTCGCCCGGAGCCCGGTATCGAGGAGTATCAGGATCATCGTCCAGTCCCTGAAACCGGCGGGAGTGGTGGTATTTACCGCTCGCAATATGGCATTCAGCTGTTTCTCCGAAAAGGTGGCGATTACTTTCTTGGGCGGTTTGGGTATCTTCACCCTGGAGAAGGGGCTTGACATAATAATATCTTCGCGCACAAGCCATGACCAGAAGGCTCGTATTGCTCTCAGATAACAATTGATGGCGTAGCCTGAGAGTCCTTTGTCCTGTGGTTTCGTGAAGGGGTGGTGCTTGAAGGCTTTTACCTGCTGTAAGTGGAGAATGAACTCCCTGAGCTCGTGAGCACCTATCTTGGTCACATCAGCGGGATATTGTCTGGCTTCGAGAAAATCCCTGAGTGCGTTGAGCGCCGTTGTATAAATGCGGATGGTATTCTCGCTCTTGCCCTCGGTTCGGACGCAGAGCCGGTAGCCCTGGATCAGGTTATCAAGGCGGGTGGCCCGGCTCTTAAATTCAACTATCTGGTTAACTTCTTCTTGAATATTGGCTGTCATTTTAATCCTCCGTTTTTGCCGAAGCAGCGGGTCTTTTAACAAAAAATCCCGGGATTTTGCCCAGGATCCGGAGATTAAGACAGCCTCAATTTGTAGCTGGAGTAGCGTCCCTGGCGGGATTCGAACCCACGACCCGCTGCTTAGAAGGCAGCCGCTCTGTCCAGCTGAGCTACAGGGACAAGCTATCACTCAAATTTAGCACGGGGCACAGGGCAAGGTCAAGACAGCCTTTATTCGGGCCCGAAGATAGTCCAGCCGAGGACAGTGGCGCAGGTCACGACTATGCCGGCAACAATTACCCCGATAACAATAGATAGCATAGCATGCTTGAACTTCATGCCGAGAAGGACAGCCGCCAGCGCCCCCGTCCAGGCACCGGTGAAGGGCAGGGGAATAGCCACAAATAGGGCCAGGCCGATTCGCTCATACCTCTCAATGACTCTGCCCCGCTTCCTGGTACGTTCAAAAAGCCATTCCAGAGACCGCTTTAAAAAACCCACCCTGCTAAAAAAACGGGTAATGGCATCAAGGAAGAGCAGAATAAAGGGCACCGGCAGCAGATTGCCAATAACAGCCAGCAGCAGGGCGTAATGCCAGGGGAAGTCATACTGAATGATAGCCACCGGTATGGCGGCGCGGAGTTCCGCTATCGGCGAAGCGGCAATGCCCAGTACTACCAGTATATGGTAAATATCCAAACCGAAAAGCTCCTAAAAAAAGTAGCTCTATACTAGAAACCGTATTTACATAATGTAACCTATAGACAATGCCAGCGTCAAGCCAGATTGCCATTTTTATCCACTTTTTCAAGTCCTCGTTAGCCATAGCCAAACTGTGTCTTATTGACAACTGTAAAAAGATGTGTATAATTGCTATAGCCAAAAGGGCTTGGGTTTGGAGCAGGACGCTGGACAGAAGACATATCTATGCTCCAATGGACATAAACAAAACGCTTTAGAGCGCATCGATGAAACGGCACTCTGGAACTGAACGCTCGCTCGCCATGTCCTACCTCGGTCTGCGCCGGGCGATAGGACTCATCGGGGTCTTCCTGCCCTTTGTCCTGGTGATAGGGAAGATTATCATTGAAGGCCCCGGCATGGAGGGCTCCATCAGCGCCTATTACTATACGGTGATGCGCGGCGTCTTCGTGGGCAGCCTATGCGCGATCGGGGTATTCCTATTATCGTATAGATACCAGAAACACGACATCATTGCCGCCGTCCTCGCCGGCATTTTCGCCATCGGCGTCGCTCTTTTCCCGACTACGCCCTCTGTAGCCCCCACCCCCACAGACGAGATAATCGGCGTAGTGCATGCTGTTTGCGCGGGCCTTTTCTTCCTGACGCTGGCATATATGTCCATCTTCCTGTTTACCAGAACCCATCCCTCCAAAATGCTGAGCCCCCGTAAGCCGCTGGAGTACCTCTCCCTCCTGGTAGCTACCAGAACCGTTCCCGGAGAACCATTGGAGCCCCGTAAGAAATGGAGAAACGTCATCTACAGGGTCTGCGGGTACGCGATTGTGCTCTGCGTAGTCCTCATAGGGATTGTGGCCATACCGGCCATTAAGAACCTCGTTGAGCAACTACATCCGGTTTTCTGGCTGGAGTCTATCGCCATATTGGCCTTCGGTTTTTCCTGGCTGATAAAGGGAGATACGATTCTCAAAGACCGGAAAAGCGGGAGGAAATCTGACCTGCCCGCCCCGGCATAGGTCAGGCCCTAGCTGAACCCTTGCCGATAAAAGGCTTTGGTGCGTCTGAATCCCTGCCCGACGGGAACAATACAGCCTCTAAAGACTACTTTAAGCTAGTTGCGGAAAACTGGACAAAATGCTAGTATGAGGTTGATTCCCCAATCCAGTCCAAGCAGGTAACAGCGCTGAAACTATTAGATAGAATAGATAGCCCCGCCGACCTGAAAAAGCTGAAAAAATGGGAACTCAAGCAGCTAGCCGCTGAGATAAGGCAGGAGCTGGTGGCCAGGGTAACCTCTAACGGAGGTCATCTGGCTTCCAATCTGGGAGCGGTTGAGCTTACCATAGCCTTACACCGAGTATTCGATAGCCCGCGGGACAAGATTGTCTGGGACGTGGGCCATCAGAGCTATGTCCACAAACTGCTCACCGGCCGAAGAAAACGCTTTGCCTCTCTGCGCCAGTACGGGGGAATATCCGGTTTCACCAGCCGTAGTGAGAGCGAGCACGACCCCTTTGGCGCCGGCCATGCCAGCACCTCCGTTTCTGCCGCCCTCGGTATGGCTATCGCCCGCGACCTTGCCAGCGATGACTACCACGTAGTTGCTATTATCGGCGACGGGGCTATAACCGGAGGCATGGCCCTGGAGGCAATGAACCAGGCGGGGCACCTGGGCTCCAGGATGTGCGTGATTCTAAATGACAACGGGATGTCGATTTCACCTACCGTTGGCGGTATAGCCAAACTGCTTAACCGGGTGCGGCTTGACTACCGCTACCAGTGGGCAGAAAAAAGGGGCGAACGGCTAATAGACGCTCTCCCCCTGGGTAAAAAGCTGGTGCAATTTGGCCAGTGGCTCCGGAGGGGATTCAAGGGCTTAATCATGCCCACCGTGCTCTGGGAAGAACTCGGACTCACCTATATCGGCCCCATCGATGGGCACGATATTAACGCTCTGGAGACAGCCCTCGCCCAAGCACGGGCCTACTCCAAACCGACATTCGTTCATATTATCACCACCAAGGGCAAAGGTTACCAGCCGGCCGAAGGTGACGCCGTTTACTTCCACGGTGTGCCCGTCAAGAGCGCCAGCACCAGGGTAGTGCCAAGCTACAGTGAGGTATTTGCCCAGACGGTGCTCAGGCTGGCCCGTGAAGAGCCCAGGCTGGTGGCAATCACCCCGGCTATGCCTGAGGGGAATTTCCTGAGTACGGTTGAGGCTGAGTTCCCGCAGCGGGTCTTTGATGTCGGCATCTGCGAGCAGCACGCGGTTACCTTTGCCGCTGGGTTGGCGACACAGGGTTTCATACCTATCGTGGCTATTTATTCCACCTTCCTACAGCGCGCTTTCGACCAGGTAATACACGATGTCTGCCTCCAGGACCTGCCGGTTATCTTTGCCATCGACCGCAGCGGCATAGTCGGCGAAGACGGCAAGACGCACCAGGGGTCTTTTGATATCTCCTACCTGAAATTTATTCCCAATCTGATAGTAGCCGCCCCCAAGGATGAGAACGAGCTTCAGCACCTTCTCTACACCGCGGTCAAGTCAAAGCACCCCATGGCGATACGATACCCCCGGGGCTCCGGGCTTGGCATAGAATTAGAGCCAGCGCTGCACGAGATTCCCATAGGCAAGGGGGAAATAATAAGGCAGGGCAAAGACGTGGCCATATTAGCCATAGGCACTATGGTGGCTCCGGCTGTTGAGGCCGCCCGGGAGCTGGCTTCAAGAGGGATTGAGGCGACGGTGGCTAACGCCCGTTTTGCCAAGCCGCTGGACGCCGAGCTTATAACCAACCTGGCCAGGCATATTAAACGCCTGGTTACCATCGAGGAAAACGCCCTCAGCGGCGGCTTCGGCAGTAGCGTCGTCGACCTTCTTCAGGAATCAGGCATCAACGATATTCGCCTAAAGAGCATCGGCATCCCCGATGAGTTCGTGGAGCAGGGCGCTCAAGCCGTTCTCCGTGCCAAGTACGGTCTCGACGCCCAAGGGATAGCTAAGCAGGCCTTAGAGTTATTCCCCGGCCACTAGCCTAGCAATATCAGGTGCCAGCTTAAACACCTGATTTTTGTTTTAAGATATACAGGGAGAAGGAGTGAATAAGCTGACCATCAGAGATATAGATGTTAGCGGCAAGAGAGTCCTGGTGAGGACCGACTTCAATGTCCCCTTGAATGAAAAGACCGGGGCCATCAACGATGACAGCCGTATCCGGGCAACCCTGCCTACCATCAAGTATCTTATCGGTCGGAGGGCCAGGGTTATTCTGTGCTCACATCTGGGCCGACCCAAGGGGAGGGTAGTAGCCAAACTAAGCCTGACCGTGGTCGCCCGGCGCCTTTCGCAGATTCTAGGGCAGACGGTGAAGGTTGCCAGCGATAGCCTCGGCGCCGAGGTGAAGCAGGCGGTAGAAGTTTTAAAGCCGGGGGATGTCATCCTCCTGGAAAATATCCGCTTTCACCCCGAGGAAGAGGCCAACGATGACTCTTTCGCCAGGGACCTGGCCCGCCTAGCCGATATCTACGTAAACGACGCCTTCGGCGCCAGTCACCGCCCTCATGCCTCTATAGTGGGCGTAGCCAATTACCTGCCGGCGGTAGCCGGCTTATTGGTGGAGAAGGAAATCAGTGTCCTGGAAGACCTCCTGGCCAATCCCCTCCACCCCTTCGCCGAGCTCGCCGGCGGCGCCAAGGTAAGCGATAAGCTGGGCATAATGGCCAACACCATAGACAAGGTGGACTGCCTGCTGATTGGCGGCAGTATGGCGGCCACTTTCTTAAAGGCTAAATCCTATCAGGTAGGTACATCACTGGTAGAAAATGATAAAATAGAGTTGGCCACCGAGCTGATGAAAGAGGCAGACCAAAGAGGGGTGCGCTTGATGCTGCCGGTTGACGTGGTTGTTACCCCTGAAGTGACTGCCAAAGCCGAAGCCAAGGTAGTATCAATAGAGGAGATACCGCCGCAATGGCAAATTGCCGATATCGGTCCCCAGACCATCAAAAACTTCTCCGAGGAATTAAAGCGCTGCCGGACAATCTTCTGGAACGGGCCCATGGGCATATATGAGATAGCCCAATTTGCTAAAGGAACTCAAGCCATGGCCAGGCTTTTAGCCGGGCTCAAGGCTACCACTATCATTGGGGGAGGCTCATCGGCTGAGGTAATAACCGAGATGAAGCTGGCTGATAAGATGACCTTTGTCTCCACCGGCGGTGGGGCTTCGCTCCGTTTTTTAAGCGGCCAAAAGCTGCCCGGTGTGGAGGTATTGCTTAAGCAGGGAGGTTTGACATAATGGATAGTCTAGAGCTAATCAAGGGACTCTCCAGACCTTCCCCGAGAAAGATTGTTCTGGTGGTTATTGACGGCCTGGGCGGACTGCCCAAGCCCGAAACGGGCCAGACGGAGCTGGAGACAGCTAAAACGCCCAATCTTGACCGGCTGGCCAGCCAGGGTATATGCGGTCTTATCGACCCGGTAGGACCGGGAATAACCCCGGGCAGTGCCCCGGGGCACCTGGCCCTATTCGGCTACGACCCCCTCAAGTTCAGTATTGGGCGTGGGGTACTGGAGGCAGCAGGCATTGATTTTGAGCTAAATCCGGGAGATGTAGCCGCCCGCGGCAACTTTGCTACCATAGACAATGCCGGGTTGGTCACCGACCGCCGGGCAGGGCGCATCTCAAATGAGAAGTGCGCCGAGCTGTGCCAGCTTTTGGACGGAATGGCCATAGACGGGGTTACGGTTTTTGTCCGCCCGGTCAGGGAGCACCGCTTTGTCGCCGTCTTCCGGGGAAAGGGGCTGCTCTCCGAGGTCAGCGATTCCGACCCACAGCAAACAGGAGCCGCGCCAAAGGCGGTTACCGCTCTGAAGCCACAGGCTAATACCATGGCGGCTATCGCCAATAAGTTCCTGGCTTGGGCCAAAACAGTCCTGTCTGAGCATCACCCGGCCAATATGGTGCTCCTGCGCGGCTTCTCCCAAGAGCTACATCTCCCCACCATGGCTGAGGTCTATAAATTAAAGCCGGCAGCCATTGCCGCTTATCCTATGTACCGCGGGTTAGCCAAGCTGGTCGGGATGGAGGTCCTGGAGACCGGCGTTACTATTACCGAGGAGTTGACCGCACTGGAACAGAACTACGCCGATTACGACTTCTTCTTCCTGCACATAAAGGGAACTGATTCCGCCGGCGAAGACGGCGACTTTGAGGGCAAGGTCAGGATTATAGAAGAGGTCGATAAGGCTCTGTTCACCCTGAGCAGCCTTAAACCGGAGGTCATCGTAATTACTGGCGACCACTCAACGCCGGCTTTGCTTAAAGGTCATAGCTGGCACCCCCTGCCCATAGTTCTCTATTCTAAGTGGTGCCGCCCCGATAGGGTAAACGAATTTTCCGAAGAGGCGTGCATTCTAGGCGGGCTGGGCAGGTTTGCCGCCACCCAGATTATGCCCTTGGCCATGGCTAACGCTCTGAAGCTCAATAAATTCGGCGCTTAAGGGGGTTAAAATGCGCATCCCTTTGATTGCGGGTAACTGGAAGATGAATACCACCGTAAGCGAAGCTATAGAGCTGGTCGGCCAGATGCGCCCGGAGCTGGAAAAGATAGACAACGTGGACAGGGTAATATGCCCGCCCTTTGTTTCCCTGGCCGCCGTAAAGGAGCTGCTTGAGGGAAGCTCGATAAAGCTGGGGGCGCAGAATTTATACTTTGAGGCCAGGGGGGCTTATACCGGAGAGATTTCACCGCTGATGCTGGCCGACCTCTGTGACTACGTCATTATCGGCCACTCCGAGCGCCGCCAGTACTTTAATGAGAGCGGAGAAGCGATAAACAAGAAGGTCAAGGCGGCGCTTGAGGTAGGGCTAACCCCAATTCTATGTATCGGAGAGGGATTAGAGGAAAACGAGGCCGGAAAGACTGAGGCGGTGCTGGCCGCACAGCTGGACTCGTCCTCGGAGCGGGAATATTACTCCGGCGGCCTGGTCTTAGCCTATGAGCCGGTCTGGGCTATCGGCACCGGCAAAGCCGCCAGCGGCGAGAAAGCCAATGAGACCATCGGCTTTATCCGCCAGCATATCTCCCGCCAGCACGGCCAGGGGACTGCTCAGCAGGTGCGCATCCTCTACGGCGGCAGTGTAACCGCCGATAATATCGCCGAGTTCATAAACCAGCCCGAGATAGACGGCGCCCTCGTCGGTGGAGCCAGCCTCAAAGCCGGCGATTTTTTGAGCATAGTGAAGCAGACCTCGGAGATTAAAGCAAAGCGATGAACCACCTGCTGGCTATAGTCGGCCCTACCGGCGTGGGCAAGAGCCGGATGGCTATTCAACTGGCCCAGGCGCTGGGCGGGGAGATAGTCAGTGCCGACAGCCGGCAGATTTACCGCTATATGGACATCGGCACGGCTAAGCCCACCCCCCAGGAGCGAGCCCTTGCCCCCCATCACCTCATCGATATCGCCAGCCCCAACGAAAACTTCAGCCTGGCCCAATACCAGCAGCTAGCCTTGAAAGCCATTGAGGACATCCAGCAGCGGGAGAAGCTGCCCATAGTGGTCGGCGGCAGCGGGCAGTATGTCTGGGCGGTGATGGAGGGGTGGGGAATACCGCAGGTAGCCCCTGACCCCGAATTCAGGCAGGGCCTGGAGGAGAGGGCGGCCAGGGGAGGGGAGGATGAACTCCATGACGAGCTGGCCAGCGTCGACCCGGAGGCGGCGCAGAGGATTGACCCTCGCAACGTGCGCCGCACCATAAGGGCGCTTGAGGTCTATAACGAGACGGAAACCCCCTTCTCCCGGCTTAGAGGCAAAGAGGCGCCGCCGTTTAAGGCCTTCATAATAGGTCTGACCGTAGACAGGGAAGAGCTGTACCGCCGCATCGACTTAAGGGTGGACGCGATGATAGAGATGGGCCTGGTTGACGAGGTTAAGCGGCTGATAAGCCGGGGCTTTGACTTCAATACGCCAGCCATGTCCAGCATCGGCTACCGGCAGATTGGGCTCTTCCTCAGCGGCGAGCTGACTATGCCCGCCGCCGTCCAGCAAATCAAGTTTGAGACCCACCGTCTCGCCCGCCAGCAATACACCTGGTTTCAGTTGCAAGAAGACCCCAGAATAAAGTGGTTTGATATACTAAAGGCCTCGGATTATGAGATTATGGGACCTCTTAACAGGTTTCTAAAGAGTAGTAGTTGATGAATTTCACCAAGGCGCAGGGTGCGGGCAACGATTTTATAGTGGTGGAGGGCGAGCAAGCGCCGCGTGATTGGTCGCGGCTGGCGATAGCCGTGTGCGACCGCCACTTCGGTATCGGCGGCGATGGCCTGATAGTGATTTTACCCTCAACAAACGCCGACTTCCAGATGCGCATGTTCAACCCCGACGGCTCTGAGGCTGAGGCCTGCGGCAATGGCCTGAGGTGCCTGGTTAGATACGTCCTGGATAAAGGTTTGGCCGATATTAAACTTAAGGAAATATCGGTGGCCACGATGTCGGGGGTAAAAAAGGCCAGGCTTCACCAGGCGGGCGGCAGGGTAACTGCCATCCAGGTAGGTATGGGCGAGCCTAAATTCGGCGCCAAGGATATACCGTTAGCCATAGAGCCAGGGAAGACCATAGAGCCAATACTGGACTATCCGGTTATGGTAGGCGATAAGGAGCTCCATTTGAGCTTCGTCTCCATGGGCAACCCGCACGCTGTCTATTTCGCACAACAGGCGGTATCCGATTTCCCCTTATCACAGCTGGGGCCGAAGGTGGAAAGGCACCGGATGTTCCCCAGCCGGACCAATTTCGAGGTAGCCAGGGTCCTAAGCCGAAAGCAGATAGAAGCCAGGGTGTGGGAGAGGGGAGTGGGGGAGACGCTGGCCTGCGGTAGCGGCGCCTGCGCCATAGCCGTTTTAGCCCGACTACATGACTATACCGATAATAAAGTCGATATAAAACTGCCCGGAGGCATTTTAAGCGTGGAGTGGGCCGGGAGCGGGGAGGTATCCTTAAGTGGCCCGGCTGAAATCGTATTTAGTGGAGAGTGGCCAGATGAAAATGTCAAGACGCATTGAGAACCTACCGCCCTATCTCTTCGCGGAGGTCAATAAGAAGATTGCCCAGAAAAGGGCTAAGGGCGAAGAGGTAGTCAGCTTTGCCGTGGGCGACCCCGATATTCCCACGCCAAACCACATAATCGAGAGGCTGTGTCAGGCGGCCAAAGACCCGGCTAACCACCGCTACCCGGAGACCGAGGGCCTGCCCGAACTGCGCCAAGCTATAGCCGAGTGGTATAAAAAGCGCTTCGGTGTCACCCTTGATGCCGATAAAGAGGTACTGCCCCTCATTGGTTCTAAGGAAGGCATTTACCACATTACCTTCTGCTTTATTGACTACCGGGATATCGCCCTGATACCTGACCCGGCATACCCCGTCTATTCAGTAAGTACCATGTTGGCCAGCGGCTCTGCTCACTATCTGCCCCTCACCGAAGAGAACGGTTTTCTGCCCGATCTGGACGCCGTACCCGCCCATGTGCTTCAGAAAGCCAAGCTGCTCTGGCTCAACTACCCCAATAACCCGACCACTGCCATAGCCGACCTCGACTTTTTTAACCGCGCTACCGAATTCGCCAAGCGCAATAACCTGGCCGTCTGCCACGATGGGCCCTATTCCGAGGTCGCCTTTGACGGCTATCAGCCGGTGAGCTTCATGCAAGCCGACGGGGCCAAGGAGATAGGGGTGGAGTTCAACTCCCTGTCTAAAATCTATAACATGACCGGGTGGCGCATAGGCATGGTAGTGGGCAACGCGGCCATGATAGATGCTTTGAAGAGGCTTAAATCCAATCTGGACTCAGGGATTCCCCAGGCTATTCAATACGCCGCTATCGAGGCCCTGAGCGGCCCTCAGGACTGCGTCCAGGAGCACAATGCCGTCTACCAGAGGCGCCGCGACCTGGTTATCGAGGTGTTGAATAACATGGGGCTTAAAGCCCAAACGCCCAAGGCGACCCTCTACATATGGGCTAAGGTCCCCCCAAGCTACACCTCAGTGGACTTTGCCACCGACCTGCTGGAGAGGGTAGGGGTGGTGGTTACCCCGGGGACAGGCTACGGCAAGCACGGCGAGGGCTATATACGGCTATCTTTAACCGTGCCTGACGCCGCCCTGGTTAGGGGCTTGTCAAAGCTGGCCAACTGGCGCGACTCCAGGAGGAAGCTGAGACCGGGGATTGACTTTACATAATATTACGGAGGCGCTATTATTAAGGCGACAATCGTTACTAAGCCTTCACCGGAGAGGGCATTCCTGGTAGCTGTAGCCGCTAAAGGCAGCACCGATAGCTGGTCGGCGGAGGACTCCATAGACGAGCTGACCCAGCTAGCCGGCACCGCCGGGGCAGTAGTAGTCGGTAAGCTCATACAGAAGCTGTCCCGGGCATCAAGGACTCACTATCTGGGCAGGGGCAAGCTGGCCGAGCTAGTATCCTTAAAAGAGAGCACCGGCTACAGCCTGGCTATCTTTGACGATGAGCTCTCGCCGCTCCAGCAAAGAAACCTGGAAGAAGCCCTCCAGGTGAAGGTAATCGACCGGGTAGCCTTGATTCTGGATATCTTTGCCCGCAGGGCCAGGACCAGAGAGGGGCAATTGCAAGTAGAACTGGCCCAGCACCAGTACCTACTGCCGCGCCTTGCCGGGCAGTGGAGCCATTTAGAGAGGCTGGGCGCTGGAATCGGCACCAGAGGCCCCGGTGAGACCCAGCTGGAGACTGACAGGCGCCTCATCCAGCGCAAGATACACCGTTTGAAGGCGCAGATAGATGACATAAGGAAGCACCGCCAGCTTTATCGTCAACAACGCAGGAAGAGCGGTATCCCCATCGTGGCTATAGTCGGCTATACCAATGCCGGCAAGAGCACCTTGCTCAACGCCTTGAGCCACGCCGATGTCTTCGTTGAGGACAAGCTGTTCGCCACCCTGGACCCAACCACCAGGCGGCTGGCTCTGCCTGATAAGAGCACCATCTTATTGACCGATACCGTCGGCTTCATCAGGAAACTGCCGCCCACCATCGTCAGCGCCTTCAAGGCAACCCTGGAAGAGCTGTCCGAAGCCAATATGCTCCTCCATGTCGTCGATTTAACTTGTCATAACGCTTCGGCGCAGTGCCAGATTGTAGAGGGTATCCTGGCCGAGCTCAACCTTATCGATAAGCCCCGGATTACGGCACTGAATAAAATCGATTTACTGCTGGATGACAGCCGGAGCTGGGACGAGGAGTCGGCGCTGAGCTACCTTTCCGGCCAGACTGAGGCCGATGAGAACACGGTGCTCATCTCGGCGGCTAAGAAATGGGGGCTGGACAGGCTTCTAGAGCTAATCAGCCGCACTTTGAGCCACACGATGCAGCCAGTCTAGCTACGACGCGCTGAGAGCCAAATCTGAGCGCCTGTGATTTCTTCTGAGTGGTTTGATACCTCTAAGGACTCAGGAGCTTTGTTTCAGGACCTCCCAAAGACCCCAATTATCTTGGTTTCCGGCCTATATAGGCCTCTACCTCTCAGGCACACCACATAAGGGAGAATAGTTTACATAATAGTAGGTATTTATGTGGTATAATCACCGTACAGGAGGTGCGACAATGGCCGAAAAGGACCTTGAAAAGAGGATACAGAAGATAGAGGATACATTGAGAACTCTGAGAAGACCAAAGAGCAGAAATGGAAAGCTAGCATTGATGAAGAGCTAGAAGAGCTCCGGAGAGGCAGTAAGAGAACCGAAGGCGTATTCATTACAAGCCTTGGATTATGGCTTGTTTCTACAGGTTTTTGGATGAGCGAGTCTGCTACCTTTAGAATTGAAATACTTAGCTATATCGCTTGGGCTATCGGAGGATTTGCGGTAATCTTCGGTATCGCGCAATATGCTAAGTATAAAATAGATTCGCATAACAGAGAATAAACCACCTCCAAGCATCACTTGCCACCCAACTCCACCCCCTGTGTAATTATGGGACGCACTATATACGTTATGTAGGCTATATATCTCAGCGAGGCTGTTTTGGGCTCTTTAGAGGGGCTTCCCTTTCGCCTGCTTCCATTCAAAAGCCCCCGAATTAATGCCGGTATTCCTTTTTTAATTGATTTTCTAATAAAAACATCCAAAATTAAGGGCATTTCTAGCATTATGTTCGGGAAAAGCGCTCCAGGGGCCCACGCCTGGCCTGAAGCTGTAGTTGACAATAAACTGGCTATACGATATAAAACAGCGCTTTATGTCAAGCGCTCTGCTGTTATGTGGGGAAAATAGAAAGTGGGCTCGGCAGGATTCGAACCTGCGACCAATCGGTTATGAGCCGACCGCTCTGCCGCTGAGCTACGAGCCCCTTAAAAGGCACTAGGATTATACAACTTCAATCTGGGGTAAACAAGCCAGTGTAGCGGCTAATTATAGCTTCTCGACCCTGACGGCGCAGACCTTGTATTCGGGTATCTTAGCCACCGGGTCGATAGCGGGGTTGGTCAGCATATTAGCCGGGCTCTCAGCAAAGTGGAAGGCCATGAAGACCACCCCCGGCGGTGAAACCCCGGTTATCCTGGCAGTGGCGGTCACCTCTCCCCGCCTTGAGACGACCTTTACCTTCTCGCCGTCAACGATGCCCAGAGCCGAGGCGTCTCTGGGGTTTATCTCCACCGCTTCCCCTTTAAGTATATTGAGCCCTTCTATCCTTCTGGTCATGGTGCCGGTGTGGAAGTGGTAAAGACTGCGCCCGGTGGTCAGGACCAGCGGATACTGCTTATCGGGAAGCTCCATCGGCGGCTTATACTCCAGAGGGATAAACCGGCCCTTGCCGCGGGCAAACTGCTTGGTATGCAGAATAGGCGTCCCGGGGTGCTCTTTGGTCGGACAGGGCCACTGCAAGCCGCCTTTCTCTAAGCGCTTATAGCTGATTCCCCCGTAGCTGGGGGTGAGAGAGGCAATTTCGTCCATAATCTTAGAAGGATTGGCGAAGTCAAAGCCGCTGTTGCCCATTTTCTTGCCTAGCTGGCAGGTAATCCACCAGTCGGGCCTGGAGTCGCCTATCGGCTCTATCGCCTTCCTTACCCTCTGCACCCGCCGCTCGGTATTGGTGAAGGTGCCGTCCTTCTCGGCAAAGCTGGCTCCGGGCAGGACGACATCAGCCAGCTGGGCCGTCTCAGAGAGAAAGATATCCTGGACAACCAGAAAGTCCAACCTCTCCAGCGCCTCCCTGGCGTGGCTGATATCCGGCTCGCTGAGCAGAGGGTTCTCCCCCATGAGGTAGATAGCCTTTATCTTTTTATCGTAGGCGGCATCAATCATCTCAGTGATGGTCAGCCCGGGCTCAGCCGGTAACGAGCCTCCCCAGGCGGCTTCAAACTTGCTCCTGATATTAGCCTCAGCCACTGCCTGGTAGCCGGGGTAGACGTTAGGCAGGGCACCCACGTCACAGGCCCCCTGGACGTTATTCTGCCCCCTTAAAGGGTTTACCCCTGTCGCCGGCTTGCCCACGTTGCCGGTGAGCATAGCCAGGTTGGCGGTAGCGATGACATTATCGGTGCCATGAGAGTGCTGGGTGATGCCCATAGCATAGAGAAGGGCCGAAGGACTCTGGGTGGCGTATACCCTGGCCGCCTCGGCTACCTTTTCTTTAGGCACGCCGGTGGTCCGCTCGACAAAATCAGGGTCAAAGCCCTTAAGCGACGCCTTGAAGGCGTCAAAGTTCTCACAGCGCTCCCTTATGAAGGGCTTATCAAGAAGCCCCTCGTCGACGATCACCTTCATCATTCCCATAAGCAGGGCGACATCCGAGCCCGGCTTGTGCCTCAGCCAGAGGTAGGACCAGCGCACCAGGTCAATCTCACGGGGGTTGGCTACAATCAGCTTAGCCCCCCTGTCTACCGCCCGCTTTATCTCCAGAGCGATTATGGGGTGGGCTTCGGTGGTGTTGGTGCCAATGGCAAAGATACAGCCCGAGTCCCTGAACTCGTTGATGGAGTTGGTCATCGCCCCGCTGCCGAAGCTCTGCACCAGCCCGGTGACAGTGGGGGCATGGCACAGGCGGGCGCAGTGGTCGACACTGTTGGTGTTTAGGACAGCGCGAGCAAGCTTCTGGACGACGTAGTTCTCCTCATTAGTGCACTTAGCCGAGGAGATTACCGCCAGCTCGTCTGGTTTATAGCCTTTGAGCTTACTGGCGACCAGCTCCAGGGCCTCGTCCCAGCCTGCCTCGACGAACTTGCCGTTCTTCTTGATAAGCGGGGACTTGAGCCTGTCCTGGTGGTGAACAAAGCTAAAGCCGTACCTGCCCTTGACACAAAGAAATCCGTTATTAACCGTGCCCTCTTTCTTACCCCGCACACTCACTATCTTTCCGTTGCATGTGCCCAGATATAGCCCACAGCCCACCCCGCAATAGACACAGGTAGTGGGCACTTCCTCGGCGGGAAATTCCTCTTCTTTAGGCATGAGAGCCGCCACCGGGCAATGGGCAACGCATTCCCCGCAGGAGACGCAATTCGACTCCAGTATCGGCTTATCGCCAAAGGTGGCTACCTTACTCACATAGCCGCGGTTGACTATGGCTACCGCCCCCACCCCCAGGACCTCATCACATACCCGCACGCACTTCCCGCAAAGGATGCATTTATTCAGGTCGCGGTAAAAGAAGGGGTTGCTGTTGTCGACCGGGTACGACTTTGTCGTCCTGCGGAAGGGCAGCTCGGTAATGCCCAGGTAGTCAACGACCTCCTGCAGTTGACAGTGCTCGTTCTTGGCGCAGGTTACACAGCGCTCGGTCACGGCCACGTTGCGCAGGCAGATATCCAGAGGCCCGCACCGCTTTCTTCTATCGCAAATCAGGCACTCGCTGGGGTGGTCAGCCAGGAGCAGGCTGATGGTGGTGCGGCGCACCTCGTCTACTGCCGGAGTGTTGGTGTGCACCACCATGCCGTCGGTGGCCGGAGTGGTACAGGCAGTGGGCAAACCGCGCATCTTCTCAATTTCGACAACACAGAGGCGACAGCCCCCGTACGGCTCCAGGTCGGGGTCGGCGCAAAGGGTGGGGATATAGATACCCGCCGACTGGGCGGCCTCAAGCACGGTCATCCCCTTCCTGGCCTTGACCTCCTGCCCATCAATGGTCAGCCTGATTGTCTCCATTACTCTCGCTCCTCAAGGTCGCATCTCAGGCACCGATTGGCCTCTTTAACCGCCATCTTCTCGCTCAAGCCCAGCTCCACCTGGCTAAAGTTCTTAAGTCGCTCAGCAACAGGGAGGGCCGGTATCTCAACCCGCGGCTCCTCTTTAGCTTCCTCAAGCGGCTCTACCTCCCCTTCCGGGGGCGCCAGCGTCTCCTCGATATCACCACTGCCACCCAGATATCTATCTATAGAGCTCGCCGCCTGCCTCCCGTTAGCGATGGCTTCTATTACCGAAGCCGGGCCGTTTACGGCATCGCCGCCGGCAAAAACGCCCTCCCGGCCGGTAGCCAGGGTATCAGGGTCAACCTGGATGGTATTCCCCCGGCCCAGGGGCAGCTTGAACTGCTCGGGAATCTCCGGGCGCTGACCGACAGCGGCAATAATCGTGTCCAAGTCCATGGTAAACTCGCTGCCTTCAATCGGCTCAGGTCTAGGCCTGCCGCTGGCATCTACTTCGCCCAGCCTCATCTCAAGGCACTTTAACTGCAGTTTGCCGTCCTTGCTGGTTATCCTCGACGGCGCCGCCAGGAAGTGAATCTTCACCCCCTCGGCAACAGCCCCTTCAATCTCTTCAGCGCTGGCGGGCATCTCGGCCTGGGTGCGGCGGTAGACAATGGTCACTTCCTTAGCGCCCAGGCGAAGGGTGGTCCGCGCCGAGTCTACAGCCGCGTTACCACCGCCGATAACGGCTACCCTCTCCCCTACCTTTACCTCCTTGCCCAGGCTTATATCTCGCAAAAAGGCTACGCACTCCATCACCCCAGCGTTATTTTCCCCCTTGACTCCCATTTTAACGCCCTGATGGGCTCCGCTAGCCAGGAAGACGGCGTCATAGCCCTCTTGGAAAAGCTCGTCCAGCGATTCAATCGATGTATTTGTCTTTATGTCAACTCCAGTGCCCTCTATCTCCTTGATTTCAGCCTTGAGTATATCCTTGGGCAGGCGGTAATCGGGAATGCCGACCCTCATCATACCCCCCGCCTCAGGTAAGGCTTCAAAAACAGTCACCGAATGCCCCAGCTTGGCCAGATAGTAGGCGGCGGTGAGCCCCGCCGGGCCGGAGCCGACAACGGCTATGCGCTTGCCGCTAGCCGGGGCAACCGTGGAGTTCGCCTTCCACAACCCACTGTCGTGCTCGGCGGCGAACCTTTTAAGCACCCGAATGCCGATAGCCTCATCGAGCAGAGCGCGCCGACACTTAGCCTCGCAGGGATGAATGCAAACATAACCGCAGACCGAGGGGAAGGGAATCTTCTCCCTGATGATGGCTACCGCCTCGGCAGGCTTACCCTCGGCAATAAAGCGTATATAGCGGGGCACATCAATACCGGCCGGACAGGTGTGACTGCAGGGGGCACTGACCAACCCCTGACAGACGGCTGCCCGGCAGTGGTGCTTCTTGATATGCTCTTCGTATTCATGGCGGAAGTAGCGAATAGTGGTCAGGGCCGGGTTGGGCGCTGTCTGCCCCAGACCACAGAGCGAGCCGGCGTTAATCTGCTTGCCCAGGCTCAGCAGCAGGTCAATGTCCTCCATCTTGCCCTTGCCGTTGGTGATATCTTCAAGAACACCCAGCATCTGCTTTGTCCCCATACGACAGGGAACGCACTTGCCGCAGGACTCAGACTGGGTGAAGGAGAGAAAGTAACGGGCGATATCCACCATACAGGTATCCTCATCCATGACCACCATGCCTCCCGAGCCCATAATAGAACCAGCCTGAGCCAGAGACTCGTAGTCAACGGGCAGGTTCAGCAGGCTTGCCGGCAGGCAGCCGCCGGAGGGACCTCCGGTCTGAACGGCTTTAAAGCGCTTGCCGTCGGGGATGCCGCCGCCGATGCCGTAGATAATATCCTGCAACTGGATTCCCATGGGCACCTCGATGAGCCCGGTGCGCACTATCTTACCAGCCAGGGCGAAGGTCTTGGTACCCTTGCTCTTCTCCGAGCCATAGCCGGCGTACCACTCGGCGCCCTTCTGCAGGATAGCCGATACATTCCCCCAGGTCTCCACGTTGTTAATGTTGGTCGGCTTGCCCCAGAGGCCGGACTGGGCTGGAAAGGGAGGACGGGAGCGAGGCGTACCCCGCTTGCCCTCGATAGATGCCATCAGCGCCGTTTCCTCGCCGCAGACAAAAGCCCCCGCCCCCTGCTTAATCTTGAGGTGAAAGCTGAAATTTGAGCCCAGAATGTTATCGCCCAGCAGTCCGTAGTCTTCCATCTGGCTGAGGGCGAGTTTCAACCTTTCGATAGCCAGCGGGTACTCAGCCCGGATATAGATATAGCCCTCGCTGGCGCCTATAGCGTAAGCGCCGATGAGTATCCCCTCCAGGACAGCGTGAGGGTCGCCCTCCAGGAGAGACCGGTCCATAAAGGCGCCAGGGTCTCCCTCATCGGCATTGCAGATGACGTATTTTACCGTGCCCGGGGACTGGCGGCAGAACTCCCACTTCATGCCGGTGGGGAAGCCAGCACCGCCGCGGCCACGTAAGCCCGACTTCTTTACCTCTTCAAGTACTTCTTGCGGCTTCAGGCCCAGCGCCCTGACCAGACCGCTGTAGCCGTCACGGGCGATATACTGGTTGATGTCCTGCGGGTCGATAATGCCGCAGTTGCGCAGGGCGATGCGCACCTGGGGTTTAAGCATAGGCAGCTCGAAGAACTGGGGGATACCCTCAATGCCGTCCCCGCCCACCGTGCCCAGGGCCAGGTCGGGGCGGGGGTTATCATTGACCAGGTAGTCCTCGATAAGCTGAGCGGCCAGCTCAGGGGTAACATCGCCATAGTAGATATGGGGGCGACCGGGCTTGATAATATTAATCAGGGGCTCGGTATAGCAAAGCCCGATGCAGCCGACCTGGGTGACAATAGCCTTGATTTTATGCTTGGCCAGTGCCGAATTGATAGCCTCAAGCACCGCCATGGCGCCGGCTGCCCGCCCACAAGTGCCCGCCCCGATCAGGATGCGGGGTTTAGCGCTTTTTTCCAGGGCTTCCCACTCGGCTATTGCCCGGCGGCGAATCTCGTCAAAGGTCACTATCGCACTCCATTATCGCCTTTATTTAGCTTTAGACAGGATTTGGCCCACCCTGGCGGTGGTCATTCGCCCGTAGACCTCTTTATCAACCACCATCACCGGGGCCAGGGCGCAAGAGCCAAAACAGGCGATTGTTTCCAGGCTATACTCCAGGTCACTGGTAGTCTCACCCGGCTTAATACCCAGCCGCTTCTCCACCTCCCTTAGTATCCGTGCCCCTCCCCGCACATGGCAGGCAGTCCCCCGGCACACCTTGACCAGCCTCCGGCCGGTGGGGGTAAGCTTAAACTGGGCATAGAAGGTACTCACTCCATAAACAGTGCTCTCCGGCAGCTTCAGATACCGGGCGAACTTGCGCATCGCCTCTTCCGGCAGGTAGCCGAACCTCTCCTGGGCTTCCTGAAGCATGGGAATGAGGTTGCCGCTTTCACGGCTGTAGCCAGCGATTATTTCATCCGACCCTTTGGCGATGTCAGGCTTCACTTTAAGAACGGCTACCCCCTTACTTCAAAAGTTTGACCAGGCTCCAGGCGATTCCCTCACAGAGCACGTTTATGTCCTCGGCAGATAGATAATCGGAAACGGTGGCATCGAACAGTATGCTCCCCTCAGGGGGAAACTCATCATCACCCCGCCACAAAACAAAAGTCAGCGGCAAATATTTAAAGGCGTCGAGCCTTACCGCCACGTCACCATAATCAGCTTTATGTCCACCTAATTCTTTAGCTGTATCCACCAGCCGTTGAGGCTGACGGCCGAAGTGCTCTACCAGGGGCTTTATCGCCCTCTTATAGAAGGTGGGGAAATAGCTGGCCCCCTCCGGCAGTTGCTTGTAGGAGACCATCTCATTGCTAAGAGGTGTCCCCTTAGCCTGGGTCAGATAGTGGAGAATCAGGACTTTGTCCTTCAAGGGAACATCTTCACCGCTATCCATTAGCGAAATCTGCCTATCGGGGAGGGTAATCTTATAGGAGCGGTTAAGATACTCAATGATGATCACCGGCTGGGAATCCACTACCTTGTATCTGGCGCCGCTTCGGCGGCACTGCTGCTCGATGCCGCTGAGCTTGGCCAGCTTCTGGCCGGCAAGTTCGTAGGCGAGATTATAGCCGTATTCGTAGTTCTTCTGCTCGGGTAGTGACAATGAGCTATTTTTCATCGGATAACTGCATTATCCGGGTAGCTATGGCTAAAGCCCGGCCGCCGCCAGCACCTCGGGCACCTTTTTCTCCCAGCCGATAGCCATAACATGCACCCCCTGGCATATATCTTTTAGCTGCTTGATCAAATCGGCGGCGATTTCTATGCCCATACGTGTCTTATCTTCGGCGGTGGTCATCTTTTCAATCAGCTCTTCGGGCACAAAAACACCGGCCACATTCTTATTCATAAATCGAGCCATACCAGCCGATTTGAGGGGTATTATTCCAGCCAAGACGGGGACCTTAAATACCTCCGCCCTTTTCATAAACTTGGCGAAGGCGGCAGGGTTGTAGATAGCCTGGGTCTGGAAAAACCTGGCTCCAACCTCAATCTTCTTCTCCATCTTTAATAGCTGAAGCTCTAAGGCCGCCCTGGTATCGGCGCCGGGGTTGACCACCGCCCCGGGGAAGAAGTTAGGCTTCCCCTTAAGCTCGTTGCCCTCCATATCAAAGCCCTCGTTCAGCTTCTTTATCACCCAGAGGAGCTGTACCGAGTCCAGGTCATAGACCGGTTTGGCTTGAGGGTGGTCGCCAAGCAGGGGCAAATCGCCGGTGATAGCCAGCACGTTTTCAATCCCCAGCACCGAGGCACTGAGCAGGTCCGACTGCAGGGCCAGTCGGTTTCGGTCGCGGCAGGTCATCTGGAATACAGGGTCAAGCCCCTTCTCTTTGAGCAGATAGCAGACCGCCAGCGAACCCAGTCTCATCACCGAGCTTTGTTGGTCGGTAACATTGGTGGCGTCCACCTTTCCCCGCAGAAGCTCGGCGGCTTCCTCTAATTCGGTGGTATCAGTCCCCTTAAGCGGGCCGACCTCAGCGGTAACGACGAACTTTCCTGACTCAAATAGCGGCTGTAGGCTCAACCGGCTCTCCTCTTTCTAGCGCCTGAAAACCCCTTTAAAACCATGAACACGCCTTCCCATTATACACGAATACGCCTTGTTAAGCATAGAGGCTGCCACTTTAAAGATTGTTACTATATCTCAAGCCAGGAATGGGAATAGAGGGCTTCACCGGTGAAAACCCTGACCGTTTTGACATACTTCGCCTCTTCTTCGCTCAAAGAGGCGAGGTCGGGCTTATCGCCGTCCATCACCCGGTGCACCAGATTGACCAGTTCCGGTTTCTGGCCGCGGGCGATATCTATCAGCTCGGAATCAAAGGCGTCAACTATCGCCGAATACAGCCCGTACTTCATAAGCATCATCAGATAAGCCCGATTGAGATAAGGTCTGAGGTGAGTAGGGGCACCATTAGAGACATTAGACAGACCTACGATAGACTTACATCCAGGGGCGATATCTTGGAGCATGCTCATAAACTCCAGGCAAGGTTTGGACTGATTTGACT